>ENA-UPSB01000013-UPSB01000013.1-bioreactor-metagenome-genome-assembly--contig:-NODE-13-length-358991-cov-11.601238_pt1 | contig 358991 bp, 309 predicted proteins | sample MGYA00238182_ERZ773286 | MGnify/ENA primary metagenome ERZ773286 (study PRJEB29026, sample SAMN07631240) | bioreactor metagenome | isolation source: Switchgrass digestor | place: USA: Dartmouth...
GATAATGTGTGGGTGATGGTCAGCAGCGGGGTGCCCCCATTAATGGCGTAGAGCCATCGTTGCGCGGAAAAAGAATTGGCTCCTCAGGCAGGACTCGAACCTGCAACCCTTCGGTTAACAGCCGAATGCTCTACCATTGAGCTACTGAGGAGCAAACCTAGCGGCGAATCTCATTACACCAAACAGAGGGGACTGTCGTCAACACCCTCCCCAGGAAGCCGGGGCAGCCGGCGTGATCGGAAGTCAGGGCGACAGGTGTGTTCGGAAGGCCGGGGGACCGGCACGGGCCAAACGCCAGCGCCGGCGCCCGTTCTTGCCGCCCCGGCTCGCGGCCGCCGGGCTCGGTCCCCGGCACCGCTGGTAAACTTGTTAAGGAAACATGACTTCCAGCACAACCACACTGCCCTTCCAAGAGGTCGTGGAGTCCGAGGGCCACCTCATCGACTCCCACATCATGGAGCGAATCTTCGATGCGGTGGTCGAGTACCAAGGCCGGTTCGAGGTCGAGCAGTTCCGCATCGGCCGCACCAACAGCGAGCCCTCGTATTTGCGCCTGAAGGTCGAAGCGCCCAGCCGCGACCTGCTGGACCAAATGCTCAGCCGCTTGCACGGCCTGGGCTGCTCGCTCGTGGATTCCGCCGACGCCGAACTGGCCCGCGTCGAGCGCGACCGCTGCGCGCCCGACGATTTCTACTCCACCACCAACCACCGTACCCTCGTGCGCTACAAGCAGCGCTGGATCGAAGCGGAAAACCAGCGCATGGACGCGCTCCTGGTGGTCGAAGACGGCCGTGTATTTTGCCGCCGGCTGCGCGACATCCGGGCGGGCGACCTGGTTGTGGTCGGCATGCGGGGCATCCGCGTGATCCCCGAAGCCAAGGAGCGCGACCGGCTCGCGTTCGCTTTCATGACCAACGGCGTTTCCTCAGAGCGGCAGGTGGAAACGGCGGTCCGCCAGACCGCGGCGCTGATCGAGCAGACGCGCGCGCAGGGTAAGAAGGTCCTGGTCGTTGCCGGGCCGGTGGTGGTCCATGCCGGCGGAGCGCCCGGCCTGAGCAAGCTGATTCGCGCCGGCTACGTCCAGGCGGTGCTCAGCGGAAACGCGCTCGGCGTCCACGACATCGAAGCCGCGCTGTTCGGCACCTCCCTCGGCCTTCGCCTCTCCGACGGGCGGCAGGAGGAGCACGGCCACCGCAACCACATGCGGGCCATCAACGCCATCTACAAGTGCGGCGGCATCCGCCAGGCGGTCGAGTCCGGACGCCTGACCCGCGGCATCATGTACGAATGCGTGAAGGCGAACGTGCCCTTCGTGCTTGCCGGCAGCCTGCGCGACGATGGTCCGCTGCCCGACACCATCACCGACATGAACGAGGCCCAGGACGCCTATGCCGAGCAACTGAAGGGCGCCGGGCTGGTGCTCTGCCTGGGGTCCATGCTGCATTCCATTGCCACCGGGAACATGGCCCCGAGCTGGGTCAAGATGGTGTGCGTGGACATCAACCCCGCCGTCGCGACGAAGGTCAGCGACCGCGGCACCGGCCAGGCGATCGGTGTGGTCGCGGACGTCGGCCTCTTCCTGGATATGCTGGCGAAAACCCTGGTTCGCGAATGAAGAAGAAAAAACCCGAGTACACCGAAGATCATGCCAGAGCGGGCATCGATGCGCCGCTGCCCGAGATCGAGACCTGGCCCAACCAGTTTCCGGGATACGAAATAGAAATCGTGATCCCGGAGTTCACTTCCGTTTGCCCGAAGACCGGCCTGCCGGATTTCGGCACGATTACCGTGCGCTACGTCCCGGACAAGCTCTGCCTCGAGCTGAAGTCGCTCAAGATGTACGCGCTCGCCTACCGCAATCTCGGCATCTTCCAGGAGAACGTCGTCAACTGCTTCCTGAGGGATGTGGTGAAAGCGGCCAAACCCATTTCCGCCACCGTGATCGGCGAATTCCAGCCGCGCGGCGGCATTTACTCCAGCATGACCGCCACCTGGAGAAAGAAGCGTGGCCGCTGATCCGCACACCGAGGAATTAGCCGCGATCATCCAGGAAATCCGCGAACGCGTGCGTTCGCGCTATCCCCAGGGGACAGCCGGACCGGGAGTCGTGCTGCCCGACCTCATGCCGATTCTGCACGCGCGCGACGCGGCCGAAGGGAAGGTTGCTTCGATCGGCAGCGTGAATCCGCGCCCGCCCGGATTGCTGAACTCCATCGTGCAGTCGGTCAAGAAGGCGACCGCGCGGGCGCTGGACTGGCACGTGCGCGAACAGGTGGAATACAACCGCGCGATGGTGAACGCGCTGAACGCGATCCTGGAAGCGCTCAACGAAAACAACCGCGCGCTCTCCGCGCTGGGCGCCCGGATCGCCAGTCTTGAGGCGCGTTCGGAAGAGTACCAGGAATTACGCGACATCCGCGCGCGCTGGTCCGAGTGGCACGTCGAGTGGGAGCGCAAGCTGGCCGATGTTGAGAGCCGCTTTCTGCGCACCGTCGCCGAGCTTTCCGCCGCCGTACAGGTCCGCGCCGCGCAGGTGGAAACCGCCGCCCGCGACGCGGCGAAAACACAGCACGCCGAGTTCATGCGGGCGCTGTGGGACAACATCAAGCAGGTTCGCGCCGAGCTGGAACGCACGATTCACACCGAACTCCGGCTCATCCGCCGGCGGGCCGCGATCGAACCACCGTCCCCCGCCCCGCCCGCCGTTGAGGCCCGGGGCGCCGCTCCCGAGATAGACTGGCTCCACTTCGCCGAGCGCTTCCGCGGAACGGAAGAGTACGTGAAGGAGAAACAGCGGATTTATCTGCCGTATTTCGCGGGCTGCGGCGATGTGCTCGATATCGGCTGCGGGCGCGGCGAGTTTCTCGAGCTGGCCAGGGAGGCCGGAATTTCCGCGCGCGGCATCGACCTTAGCGAGGAACTCGTCGCGCTCTGCCGCGCGAAGAAACTGGAAGCCGAGACCGCCGACCTTTTCGTGTACCTCGATTCCCTGCCCGAGCGCTCGCTCGGAGGCATTTTTTGTGCCCAGGTGATCGAGCACCTGCCCCCGGCGCGCCTGCCGGAAATGCTTCGGTTGGCCTGCACGCGGCTCTCGACCGGAGGGGTGCTCGTCATTGAGACGCCCAACCCGGAGTGCCTGGCGATCCTGGCCTCGCATTTCTACCTCGACCCGACCCACCGCCGCCCCGTGCCTCCGCAGTTGCTCTCCTACTATCTGGAGGAGTTCGGTATGGGCGCTATCGAGATCCGCCGCCTGTCGCCTGCCGTCGAGTCCATGCCCGCGCTGCAATCGCTTCCCGAAGATTTTCGCGAGGCCTTTTTCGGCGCTCTCGACTACGCAATCATTGCGAAGAAGCTCTAGATTCGCGCGGCTTGCGACGAACGTCGGGACGCCTTCTTAGGCGGCCTGGATTACGCAATGAACGAGGAAGCCACAAGTTCCCGCGGTTTGCGATCCAGGCTCTACACTGGTGAGGTGGCGTGGGAGAACATACTCATCCGGGCAACGAACTGGCTGGGCGATGTGGTGATGTCGCTGCCCGCGCTGCGCGCCATACGCCGCGAGTTCCCCAAAGCGCGCATTACCGTTCTCGCACGGCCCTGGGTGGCCGGCCTCCTGCGCCGCGAGCCCGCTTGCGATGAGCTGATCGCCGCTCCGACAACCTGGGCCGGACGTCTGCGGCTCGCCCGCGCTCTGCGCGCGCGGCGCTTCGATGCCGCCATTCTGCTGCCGAACTCCTTCGAATCTGCGCTCGTGGTGTGGATGGCGGGCATCCCCGAGCGCATCGGCTACAACCGCGACGGACGCGGAGCGCTGCTCACGGCGGCGATCCCGCGCCCCGCGCCGGGCGAGATCCCGCGCCACGAAAGTTTTTATTATCTGGAACTGCTCCGCCGGGCCGGCATTCTGAAAGAACTGCCTGCCTGCGCGCCGATCGTGCTGGATGGCGCGGCCGAGGCGCGGCGGATCGGGCGGGAGCGGTTCCAGGCAATGGGGTTCCCGGAGCCGGTCATCGGCGTGAGCCCGGGGGCGGAAAACAGCCGGGCGAAGCAGTGGCCGCCGGAGCGTTTCGCCGAGACCGCGACCGCGCTCGCCAGGAAGCTCGGCGCCGGAATCGCGCTGTTCGGCTCTCCAAAAGAGCGCGCGCTTGCCCGCGGCGTTGCCGAACAGATCCGGCGAAACGGCTGCCGCGTCCTGAACCTGGCAGGAGAAACAACGCTGGAAGAGTTCGTCGAGATGGCGGCGGCCTGCCGGGTGTTCTTGACCAACGATTCCGGAGCGATGCACGTCGCCTCGGCGGCCGGCGTGCCCACCGTGGCGGTTTTCGGCCCGACCGACTGGATCGCTACGGCGCCGGCCGGCCCAGTGACGGCCATCGTGAGGGAACCCGTGGAGTGCAGCCCGTGCATGCTGCGCGATTGCCCCATCGGCCACCGCTGCATGCTGGCGGTTTCGCCCGAGCGGGTGGCGGAAGCTGCCCTGGAACTGGTGAAATAGGATATCGTGCGGAAACCGGCGTTTACGGAAAGACTGGGGCGGTGCCGTATCCTGGTCGTGGCGGATTTCCGCCAGGGCGCGCCCGAAGTTCAGGCGATCCTGGGCCTGGGCGGGCGTGTAAAGGTTGCAGGAATTGGCACGGCCGCCGTGAAAAAGGAATTGGAAGCCCTGGGGATCGACGTGAGCGGGGTGGCGCGCTGGCGGCGCGACGTGCGAGAATTGGCGCTCGACCGCCTGCCCGGCGCCGACGCCATTCTGTTCGGAGCGGGCGATTGGGAAGAGGAACGCAAGGAAATGATGGAGGTCGAGCGGACAGAGGCGGTCATTGACGGGCGCTTTCCGCGGCTGTTCCTCGGTCCGGCCGATCCGGGGTATGAATTCCTCCGTTCGCCCGAAGAGCGCGCCGCATACGCATTAGCTCGGGCGGCGGGCGCCGATCCCGATTCAGCAAAGGAGTTTGCAAGCCGGCAGTCAAGTGGATACGAGAAAAAAGATACTCACGGTGGAAGCAGCAGCCGAGGCCGCACGAAAGTGCCGGCAAAGCGGCAGGCGCGTTAGTCTGGTTACAGGTTTATTCGATCCGTTGCTGGCGGCGCATGCGCGCCGGCTGGCGGAAATCGCACGCGACGGCGGAGCGCTGTTCGTGGCTGTAGGGGAAGCGCCGGACGCGCTTTTGGAAGCCCGCGCCCGGGCGGAACTGGTTGCCGCTCTGGCCGTGGTAGACTACGTGATACTTGACGGGCAGCCCCCGCAAGAGCTTGCGCGGCTAATCGAGGCGGATTCGGTTTTCCACGAAGAGGCGGCGGACCGGCAGCGCACCCAGGAACTGACCAGACATGTTCACCACCGCCAGCGGCCAACGCAATAAAGGGGGGCCGAGTATCCTGGTGGTGCGCATCGGTTCGATGGGCGACGTAATCCATGCGCTGCCCGCGGTGGCCACACTCAAGCACAGCTTCCCGGATTCGACGCTGACCTGGATCGTTCACCCGCGGTGGACCCCGCTGCTCGAGGGCAATCCCTTCATCGACCGTCTGGTCCGGTTTGACCGCCGCAAGCCTAGCAGCGTGGCCGAGGCGTGGCGCGCCCTGCGGCGGAACCACTTCGATCTGGCGGTCGATTTTCAAGGGCTGATCCAGTCCGCCCTGATCGCCTCCCTGGCGCGCTGCGACCGCATCGTGGGATTCCACCAGACGCAGGTCCGCGAGCGCGCGGCGGCGCTGTTCTATTCGAACCGCGTGCGGGTACGCGCAACGCACGTGGTGGACCGCAACCTCGAACTGGCTGCCGCCGCGGGCGCATCCACCATGCTGGTGAAGTTCCCTCTGCCCGAGGGAGCTCCCGAGGGACACTTGCCCGACGGCCGGTTCGTGCTGTGCTGCCCGCAAGCGGGCTGGGGCGCCAAGCAGTGGCCATTGGAATACTACCGTGTGCTCGCCCGCAAACTGCGCAACGAACTCGGCGTTCCCCTGGTGCTCAACGGACCGCCGGGTTCGGAAGCGCTGCTGAGCTCCGTGCCCGAAGCCGTGGTCCACGTCTCCGGCCTGCCGGGGCTGATTTATGCCACCCGCAAGGCCGCCGCTGTCTTGGGATGCGACAGCGGGCCGATGCACCTGGCGGCCGCCCTCGCCAGACCGGGAGTCGCCATCTTCGGGCCGACGGACCCGGCGCGCAACGGCCCCTACGGAGACTCGTTCACCGTTCTCCGCAGTCCTCATGCGGTGACCAGCCACAAGCGCCGCGCGGCAACCGACCGCAGCATGGAAGCCATCACGCCCGATCAAGTGCTTGAAGCGCTCAAGGTGCGCCTCGGTTCTCAAACAAGTTTCGCCGGGTCTGGAGCATGATGCGGCGCTACTGGTTTTCCAAGCGGTATGCGGATACGGTGGCGCGGCTGCGCGTGCCGTTCGGGTTCCTGCTGGCCGCCGCGTTCGCATGGTTCGCGGCGCCTTCGCCCGCTTCGCTCGCCGCCGGATTGCCGGTTGCCGCGGCGGGGCTCTTGCTGCGCGGATGGGCCGCCGGGCACCTTGCGAAAAATCAAAGGCTGGCCACCAGCGGTCCTTACGGGCGCGTCCGGAACCCCCTTTACCTCGGCACGCTGACGGCTGCCGCGGGGCTGGTGATCGCATCCAGGAATTGGGGTCTGGCGGTCCTGTTCGCCGCCGTGTTCGGCCTTATCTATCTGCCGGTGATCGAGCTCGAAGAGCAGCACCTGCGCAAGCTGTTTCCGGAGTACAAGCACTACGCGGAGCGCGTGCCGGTTCTCGTGCCTCGTCTCAGGCATGCGGGCGCCCGGGACCGGTTCCAGTGGCGGCTGTACTGGAAGAATGAGGAATACCAGGCCCTCTTGGCGTTTCTCGCCGGCGCGGCCCTACTGGTATGGAAGGTCTGGGGATAGCCGTCAGTTTGCCGGCTTGGCGAATTTCGCGTCGTCTATTGGGACGTTGGCTTTCACCTCGGTCATCGTGATGACAAAGTGGCCGAGGGTCATAACCTGCTTCAGCCGGAAAGGCACTTTGACTCCGTTGCCGATATCGCGGTAGTCCGACATCTCTGTGCGGACAGCGACGGGACCCTGCTCGGTATCGACCGTTCCCGACTGCCCGGCCATAAGGAACGTCTCTGTGTCGATGTACTGGATGAGGGGCCTTCCGGATTTGGGCGTCAGCAGAATGGCGTAGGTGTCCCGCCCGCCGATCTTCTCTTTCCCCTTCAGTTCGGCCTTGGGATACATTTCGCGCCACTTCAGCGCACCGTTGAAAACGGCCTCGCGCCGCATGTTCTCCAGCGCTTCCCCGGTTATCTCGGTGATTCCTTCGGGCGTCTGGTTCCAGCCCACCCTGCCGTCAAAGCCCTGCCGGATCTCCCCGACCCCTTCGATGTTCGTGATGACCAGCCGCTTGTTGGGCGCTTTGGCGTAAAGCTCCATGGTGCCAAGCATCTTGGCAGGCTCCTCGTGCGGCACGAGTCCGCCGGCGTCGTCGTGATCGTGGTGGGGGGCAATGATCTCCAGGATCCCTTTGGCCACCGTGGAAGTGAGCTCTTCCATGGCTTTCCGGCCGCCGCTGGCTTCGATGGATTTTTCCAAAATCTGTTCGGCGGTGAGCGGCGTGGGTGTATTCTGGGCGGCCCCCACAAGGCACAACACGCCCGCAAGGATGAGAGTCGGTAGCATAGGCCCGCCTAATCGGCTGATCCAAGTCTAGTACGTTCGGTCCGCGTTTGTTCCGGCCTGAAGTCGTTTGGACGTAAGCGGCAGAGCTACAGGTACTTCTTTTTTGAAGCGGATCGTGGAACGTAGACCCACGGAGGTCTATCATTCCACGATCGCTGCCGTCTCAGCTCCAGAGGCGGTCCCAGGAGCGTTCCTTGTCCCACTGAGGAGTCGGCTCGAAGTAACCGGGTTCGGCCAGGTGCTGTTTGACGACTTCGTCGTTCAGCGTGATCCCGAGTCCGGGCTTCTCGGGAACCGTGATGAAGCCCTTGTTGACGATCGGCTTCTCGACGCCGTCCACCAGGTCGTTCCACCACGGCACGTCAACGGAGTGGTGCTCCAGCACGAGGAAATTCTCCGTGGCGGCGGCGCAGTGGACACTGGCGAACGTGGAGATCGGCGTGCCCGCCATGTGCATTGCCATCGGCACTCCATACTCCTGCGCCATGTCGCCGATCTTCTTGGTTTCCAGGATTCCGCCGCTCGAGGCCAGATCCGGGTGGATGATGTCCACGGCGTGCTCGCGGCACAGCACTTCGAATGGCTCTTTCAGATAGATGTCCTCGCCGGTCAGGGTCGGAATGTCGACGGCGTCCGTGATCTTTTTCCAGAGGTCCGTCCGCTGCCAGGGAATCATGTCTTCCAGCCAGGCGAGGTTGTACGGCTCCAGGGCTTTGCCGAGCCGGATGCAGGAGTTGACTCCGATGTGCCCGAAGTGGTCCGCGGCGAGCGGGATATCCATGCCGACCTGCTCGCGGACGACGGCCACGTACTGTGCCAGCAGCTCAACGCCCTTGGGCGTTATCTCTATTCCCGTGAACATGTGCTCCGTGGTGCTCCGCTCAGCCGCCGTCATGCCCGACGGCATGGTCACCGTGCCCGGAATATGGGATACAAGATTGATTCCCAGATCCATCTTGAGCCAGGTGAAACCCTGGTCGCGGCGCGCCTTAAGCCGCTGGCCGAACTCCTTCGGGTCGCGGGACTGAGTGGTGTCGGCATAGCAGCGGATTCTGTCGCGGAACTTGCCGCCGAGCATCTGGTAGACGGGCACGCCGTAGGCCTTTCCCGCCAGGTCCCAGAGCGCCATTTCCACGGCGCAGACGCCGCCCGCCTGCCGCGCGTGAAAACCGAACTGCTTGATCTTGCGGAAAATCTTATCGACGTTGCAGGGGTTCTCTCCCAGTATCCTGCTCTTGAGCATCAAGGCGTAGTTCTTGCTGGCCCCATCGCGGACCTCGCCGAGGCCGTAGATGCCCTGGTTGGTGTCAATGCGGATGATCGGGCACGTCATGGGCGCCCGGCCCACGACCGCCACGCGCAGGTCGGTGATTTTCAGCTCGGAAGGTTTGGAATTTGTATTGACGTTTTGAACGGCGGCCTCCAGCGTTTCGTCCGCCCAGAACGCGGCTCCCAGAACGCCGGCCCCCGCCCGAAAGAAATTACGCCGGCTGGTGAAGTGTTTCCTGAGTGATGCTTTCACAGTCCCTCCTTTTCTGCCCAATAGCGCTCATTGTATGTTTCGGACGCCGCGGGCCGCAATTTCGGGTTTCGGCATCCGTTCGGCTTTTCTTCCGTGTGATATGCTGGTCCACCATGTAGCCGTTATTACCTTTGTTGAGGAGGTCCGATTATGAAGCAGTCATTGAGGAAACTGATAAACCGCCGCTCGTTCCTGGGCTCAGCGGCCGGCCTGATCGGCGCCGGTTTCTGGGCCGACGAGACACTGGAAGCCGCGGTTCAAAATGTAAATACGAACTCGAAACCTTCCGACCTGAAGATCACGGATTTGCGCATCGCCGACTTGCCGAACCGGCCGATTATCCGGATCGACACCAACCAGGGCATCTACGGCCTCGGCGAAGTCCGCGACGGCGCCAGCAAAACTTACGCCTTGATGCTCAAGAGCAGGATACTCGGCGAGAACCCCTGCAACGTCGATAAGATTTTCCGCAAGATCAAACAGTTCGGTTTCCACGCTCGCCAGGCGGGCGGTGTCTGTGGGATCGAAATGGCGCTCTGGGATCTGGCCGGCAAGGCTTACAACGTGCCCGTCTACCAGATGCTCGGCGGCAAGTTCCGCGACCGGATCCGCATCTACTGCGACACCCCGGAGGCGCGCGATCCCAAGGAATTCGAAGCGCGGCTAAAGAAGCGCCTTGCGGACGGGTTCACGTTCTTCAAAATGGACATCGGCATAGGAGTGCTCCGCAATATCCCCGGCACGGTGACCATGCCGGCAGGTATGTCCAGGGCCGAACGGGACATGACCGAGCACATGTTCACCGGCATCGAAATCACCGATAAGGGCATTGCGATCATGGCCGAACGCGTCGCCCAGGTGCGCGAGATCATCGGGTGGGAGATCCCGCTCGGCACCGACCACTTCGGCCATATCGGCGTGAACTCCTGCATCCGCCTCGGCAAGGCTTTCGAGAAATTCAATCTGGCCTGGATGGAGGATTTCATCCCCTGGTACCGCACCGAGCTCTGGAAGAAAATCACCGATTCCATCGATGTCCCGACGATGACCGGCGAAGACATTTATCTGAAGGAGCCCTTCGAGAAGCTCTGCCGCGAGCATGCCGTCGATATCATCCAGCCCGATCTGGCCTCGAGCGGCGGTATTCTCGAAACCAAGAAGATCGGTGACATGGCCCAGGAGTACGGCGTCCCGATGGTGCTGCACATGGCGGGCTCGCCGATCGCCGCGTTTGCCAGCGTCCACTGCGCCGCCGCCACCGAGAATTTCCTCGTGTGCGAAAACCACTCGGTAGACCAGCCGACCTGGGGCGACATCGTGGACGGCGTCGAGAAGCCGATTGTGAACAAGGGCTACATCAAGGTCCCCGATGGCCCCGGGCTCGGCATCACGCTGAACGAAGAGGCTCTCCGGAAGCAGGTTCGCGGAGGCTACTTCGAGCCCACGCCTGAGTGGGACAAAGAACGCTCCTGGGACCGCCTCTGGAGCTAGGTCCGTTTCACAGGTGAACTGACATCCTCGCGCGACGGCGCCGGTGGTAAGCAAGCGCTAGCAGTGCAACTCCGCCGGCGCCCAGCACTCACCCCGCGGCGCGCCGCTGCGCCATTTTCGGGCAATAATAAGTGTAGTGCTGCCGAACCTGATCCGAGCGCTGTCGGAGCATTGGCAGGAGATCGCCGCGGAAGCCATCCGGCGAATCCGGCGTGACAAAAGCCTTCCCGAAATGAGCCGGTATCCGGAAGCCAATCTCCGCGAACGGGCGCGCGCGATCTTGGAGCACCTCGATGCCTTCCTCACCTCCAGCGAAAGCGAGATCGCGGAGCATTACGAACGCCTGGGAAAGACCCGCTTTGAAGAGGGCGTACGGCTTCACGAACTGGTGCGCTCGCTGCAAATCGTAAAGCGCAGCATGCTCGAGTATGCGGGCAGGCAGGGCATAACGGGTCCCCTCGACGCCTACGCCGAAGAGGAACTCGAGTTTGCCGTTGACCGCATGTTCGACCGGATGATCTATTCCGTTGTGCGCGGCTACGAGCGGGCCTTCAGGGAGGCGCCCTCCCGGTTCGGCTCGATGATACCGAAGCCCCAAAAGGAGCCCGAGTTTCGCGGCCCGTCTCCCTTTTAAAACCGCAGGCAGCGCTAGGATATTCCCAGGAGGGTCCGGAGATGTCCACGCCTATCGGGCAGGCGGAAAGCCCTGTGCGGCCGCTTACGGTTCTAAGCGAAGAGGAAAAAATGTTCCAGCAGGCGGTCCGCCGGTTCGCCCGCGATGAAATCGCTCCGCGTGCCCGCGAGATGGACGAGGCCGGAGCGTTCCGTCAGGATCTGCTGAAAAAATTCTTCGAGCTGGGACTGATGGGCATTGAGGCGCCCGAAGAGTACGGCGGACAGGCCGGCACTCTTTTTCAGGCCGTGCTCGCCGTCGAGGAGCTGGCCGCGGTGGACGCCTCCGCCGCGGTGATTGTGGACGTTCAGAACACGCTGGTGCTGAACGCTCTGCTGCGGTGGGGCAGCGACGATCAGAAGCGCCGGTACGTGCCCCGGCTCGCCCAAGACACGGTGGGCGCATACGCGCTTTCGGAAGCGGGCGCCGGCTCGGATGCCTTCGCGCTAGCCACCCGCGCCGTCGAGCAGGGCGGCGATTACATCCTGAACGGCCGGAAGCTCTGGATCACGAACGGCTACGAGGCCGCCATCTTCCTGGTGTTCGCCAACGCGGACCCTGACGCCGGGTACCGGGGCATCACCTGCTTCATCGTGGAACGTGGATTTCCCGGCTTTTCCATCGGCAAGAAGGAGGACAAGCTCGGCATACGCGCATCTTCCACCTGCGAGCTGATCCTGGACAACTGCCGCGTTCCAAAAGCGAACATGATGGGAGAAAAAGGCCGGGGCTACAAGATCGCCATCGAGACGCTGAACGAGGGCCGCATCGGCATCGGCGCGCAGATGGTGGGTTTGGCCCGCGGCGCGCTGGAGCTGGCAACTACGTACGCGCAGGAACGCAAGCAGTTCGGAAAACCGATCGCCGATTTCCAGGCTGTTCAAATGGACCTGGCGCGCATGGCGACCGATGTGGAAGCGGCGCGCCTGCTGGTCTACAACGCCGCGCGGCTGCGCGATGCCGGATTCCCGTTCACGCAGGAAGCCGCCATGGCGAAGTACTTCGCGTCGCAGATCGCCGAATCGGTCGCCTCGCGAGCGCTGGAGATTTTCGGCGGAGTCGGATTCACTCGCGATTATCCAATCGAGAGGTATTACCGGGACGCTAAGATAGGCCGCATTTACGAAGGCACCAGCAACATGCAATTGCTTACCATCGCCAAGCACGTGTTGGGTAAGAGATGACGGCGTTTCGCGTGGGGATCGCGCTGCTGTGGCTGCTGCCCGCGGCGGCGCAGCATCCCGTTTTTGTTCCCAAGCGTTTTGCCGTGCCGGCGGGCGAGCGGATCGCGGGCGCGGCGCTGCACGGGGGAAAACTCATTACCTGGGGTGACCGCCTGCTGGAATGGAGCCTGCCGGACGGCCGCATGCGCGTACTCGCGGACCGCCTCGATAATCCGGGGGCGGCGGGTTGCTTCCTCGACGTCAACAACGACGGCCTTGACGACCTCGTGCTGGTCGAGGGCGAACGCCTCGTCTGGCGCGCCGCGCCCTCCTGGAAGCCGGCCGTGATCGCAACCGGGATCGAGACTCCCGATTTGCTTCCAGTCACGCTCTTCGGCCGGCGCGGCGTCCTGACGGTTCACAAATACGCGCAGGTCAGATTCTACGAGGTTCCGGCGGAGATTGGGGGGCAGTGGCAAGAGTACGATATCTATTCCATCTACACGCCCTCGCGGCAGGCGGGACTGCTGCAGGCGGACGTCGATGGCGACGGCCGCACGGATATCCTCTGCGGCAATTACTGGATCCGTAGTCCGGAGAGTTTTGAATTGCCCTGGCGGCTGTTCGCCATCAACGGCTACACCGAGACGTCGGCATCGGCCACCTTGCGGCTGGCGCTGGCGGACGGCAGACTCGTGGTGAGCCAGGGTGAGATGCCGAACGCGCGTCTGGCGCTATTCGAAAAGCCGGCCGATCCGCGGGAGCCGTGGAGGGAACGCCGCCTGGATGCGGATTTGAAGCTGGAGAAACCGCGCGCGCTCGCGGCTGCCGATTTCGACGGCGACGGGCGCGCGGGCATCATTGCCGGTGAAAACGGCGGACCGGATTCCCGGCTGCTGTTCTTCGAGAGCGCGGAGAATTTCAAACCCCGAGAAATCGGCCGCGGCGGCCCGATGCACACCGCGTTCGCCCTGGACGGCGGGATAGTCACCGTCGGCCCCGCGTCCATCACGTTCTGGGTGCGGCAGCCCTACGGCTCCGAGGGCGCCGGCTCGCGCAGATAAGCGTCGTCGCCGCGCATCCAGTCGTGGCGCGGCGGCGCGAAAAGGTCCACCGCCATGCTGTCTTCAAGCGCCTCGACGCGGTGGGGCAAATCCGGCTCGAGCACAAGCGCCTGGCCCGCCTCCATCAAGACTTCGCGCCCGTCCACCAGGAACCGCAGCCGCCCGGACTGCAACAGAGTGATCTGCTCGCTTACATGGCGGTGTTCGGGAACCACGGCGCCCTTTTTCAAGTGGATCTGAGCCACCGTCAGGTTGCCGGCGTGAATCGCCTGGCGGCAGCAGAGGGGATTCAACTGCTCCTTTTCAATGCGGTCCCACTGGTATAGCTTCATAGCTCGGCGAAGAGCGATTGTATCACTCCGAAAAATCGCGTTGTATGATGGAGCAATATGAAGGGTGTCGTGCTTGCGGGCGGAACCGGGAGCAGGCTGTCTCCCCTGACGAAGATCACTAACAAGCACCTGTTACCGGTGTACGACAGGCCGATGATTTACTATCCGATTCAAACCCTGGTGGATGCCGGTATTCGCGATATTATGATCGTCACCGGCGGCAGAAATGCGGGGGATTTTCTGCGGCTGCTGGGGAACGGAAAGGAATTCGGCCTCGCGCACCTGAATTACTCCTACCAGGAAGGCGAAGGGGGTATCGCGGAAGCGCTCGCGCTGGCGGAACATTTCGCCGACGGCGACACGATCTGCGTGATACTCGGCGACAACATCATCGAAGGCAGCATCCGCGGCGCGGTCGAGGCGTTCGAGCGGCAGGGACGCGGCGCGCGCATTTTGCTGAAGGAAGTGCCCGACGCGGAGCGCTTCGGCGTGGCCGAGATCGAAGGAGACCGCATCATAGGGATCGAAGAGAAGCCCGCGCGCCCGAAGTCGAGATACGCCGTCACCGGCATTTACATGTACGATTCGACGGTGTTCGACAAGATCCGCACGCTGGTGCCTTCCGAGCGCGGCGAACTGGAAATTACCGACGTAAATAACGCTTATATCCGCGAGAATGCAATGACTTTTTCTTTCCTCGAGGGCTGGTGGACCGACGCCGGCACTTTCGATTCCCTGCTCCGCGCCGGCAACCTGGTGGCGCAAACGCGGCGGGCTCAAGCCGCGCGGGCGCAGGCTGTTGAGGTCGCAGGGCGCTGATGTCGAGCGAATCCGCAGCGAAGCCGGCCAGAATCCAGATCGCCGCCCACGAAGGGCTCGTGCTCGCGTACCCGAGTTGCGAGAAGGGCATCGGCAAGGTCATTCAGTCTCCGGAATCGCCCGATCTCATTGCCGGGGTCCGCATCAAGCCGAACCGGATTTTTCCCGACGATCGCGGTTACTTCATGGAGGTGATGCGTTCGGGTTGCGAACTCGTCGCCGGCTTTCCCGCCGAGAGCACGCAGGTTTCCGCCTCGCTCAGCTACCCAGGCACGATCAAGGCTTTCCATTACCACCTGCGCCAGCGCGATTGTTGGACGCCGGCAGTCGGCATGCTGCAAGTTGCTCTCGTCGACTTGCGCGAGGGTTCGCCGACCTTTGGCGTGCGCAACACGATCTACGCCGGAGCGCTGCGCCCCTGGCAGATCCTCGTGCCGGCCGGCGTGGCCCACGGCTACAAAGTGATCGGAACGGAGCCCGCCGTCCTCGTCTACGTCACGGACCGTTTTTACGATCCCTCCGACGAGGGCCGCCTGGCTTACAACGATCCGCGCATCAACTACGATTGGGAGACGCAGCATAAGTGAGACTTCTGGTTACGGGAGGGGCGGGCTTCATCGGTTCGGCCTTCATCCGGCTGGTGCTGGGCACGAACCCGTCGGTAAGCATTCTGAATCTCGACAAGCTCACCTACGCCGGCAACCTGGAAAACCTCGAATGCGTGGCCGGCAATCCGCGCTACCGGTTCGTGCGCGGAGATATCTGCGACACCGCGCTGGTCAATCGCGTGTTGGAGGAATGGCCCGTTGACGCCATCGTGCACTTCGCGGCCGAGTCGCACGTCGATCGCAGCATTCTCTCGCCGGAGCCCGTTTTCGAAACGAACCTGCGCGGAACCTTTACGCTGCTCGAGGCGGCCAGAAGGCGGCGCGTGCAGCGCTTCCTCCACGTTTCCACCGACGAAGTGTACGGCAGCATTCCGGAGCCTTACGCGGCCGATGAGAGCTATCCGCTGAGGCCGGCCAGCCCGTATTCGGCAAGCAAGGCCGGTTCCGATCTGCTCGCGCTTTCCTACTTCACGACGTACCGTCTTCCCGTCGTAGTCACGCGGGCTTCGAACAACTACGGCCCATACCAGTTTCCGGAAAAGCTGATCCCGCTCATGATCTCCAACGCGCTGGAAGGCAAACCGCTGCCGGTCTACGGAGATGGCATGAACGTGCGCGACTGGCTGTACGTGGACGATCATTGCCGCGCCATTCTGGCGGCGCTCGAAAAGGGACGCGAAGGCGAGGTGTACAACATCGGCGGCAATTGCTCGCTTCCAAACATCGAAGTCGTGCGGAAGATTCTCAAAGCGACCGGCCGGGGCGAAGACCTGATCCGCTTCGTCACAGACCGGCCGGGCCACGACCGCCGCTACGCGCTTTCGAGCGAAAAGATCATGCGCGAGACCGGATGGTCCCCGCAAGTTGCCTTCGAAAACGGGATCCAGCAAACGATTGCCTGGTATCAGGAGAATGCGGGCTGGGTCGCGCGCGTGAAGTCGGGTGAATATCAGAACTACTATGCGCTGAACTACGGTAGCCGCGAAGAGATCCGGTGAAGAGCGCGGCGCCCCGCCATGCGAATCGCTCTCGACGCCACGTCGCTGACGCTTTCGAGCGGCGGCCTTCATCGCTACGTCTCTGAACTCAGCCGCGCGCTGGCGGCCGAATTTCCCGAAGACGACTACCTTCTGGTTTCCGATCAAGAGTTTCCAACGCCCCCCGCGGCGGCCAATCTCAGACGCGGCGGCGGCCCGCGAAACCCGCTCGAGAAACGCTGGTGGCTCTGGGGACTCAACAGAGAGCTTGCCCGCCAGCGCATCGACGTCTTCCATGGGACCAACTTCGAAGTGCCTTACGTGCCGCTGCGGCCCTCCGTCCTTACGCTGCATGACCTCTCCCCCTGGCTGGAGCCCGCCTGGCACTCCAATGCGGACCGCGTCCGGCGGCGCACGCCGTATCTCATCGGGTTAGGTCTGGCTACGCTCATCGTTACGCCCACGGAAGCGGTGCGGCGCCAGGCGATAGAGTACTTCCGCATCCCGCCGCAGAGAATTGTAGCCGTGCCGGAGGCCGCCGCCGTGCACCTGCGACCGGTCGAGACGAGGCCCGCGCGGCCTTACTTCCTCTATGTAGGCCCGCTCGAGCCCCGCAAGAACATCCCAATGCTCATCGATGCCTGGCGCGCCGCGCGTGCGGAAGCGCCGGTCGACCTGGTGCTGGCCGGGCGCATCCGCGAGGATTTCCCCCTGCCAGCACCCGAGCCCGGCCTGGCGATTCGCGGAGAAGTCCCCGAAGAGGAACTCAGCGCTCTCTACTCGGGAGCGCTCGCGTTCGTCTACCCATCGCTATACGAAGGTTTCGGCCTGCCGGTGCTGGAAGCCATGCAGTGCGGCGCCGCCGTGATCGCCTCTCGCGATCCCGCGATCTCCGAGGTCGCCGGAGGCGCAGCCATCCAGATCGATGCCCGCAACCCGCGGGAGTGGGTGGAAGCGCTCAGGGCCGCGGCAACCCGCCCTGAGTGGATCGCCGGGCTGAAGGCGGCCTCCCTGGCGCGTGCGCGGCAGTTTTCCTGGAACCGCACGGCCCGGCTCACCCGCGAAGTCTACAGGGAAGCCATCCGGCGTTCTTGACAGGGCGCGGCGTGTGGTTTGACCATGATCTTTTTCCATGCGGCCTTCCGCTCTCTTCCTTAGTCCCGAAGCACCGTATCCGGCCACAGGCGGAGGCCCTCTCCGGTCGTCAGCGCTGCTGGAATATCTCGCCTGCCGCTATGCGGTGGACCTGATCGTCTTCCGCGAACCCGGGGCCCCAGACCCTCGCGCCGCCGTTCCCGCCGGCATCGCGCGGCGCGTTGATGTGATCGATCTGCCGTACCATTCCCGAACGTTCCTTGCGCGCATGGTGCGCAACGCCGTCCGCTATCTCAGAAACCGACCGCCGCTGAACGATCGTTTCGCCGGGTTCGCCGCGCCGCTCGCGCGCCTGCTCGCCGGCCGGCAGTACAATCTCGCCGTCGTCGAGCATTTCTGGTGCGCGCCCTATTGCGAGCAACTTGAGCCGCACGCCGCCAGAACCGTTCTGGACCTGCACAACGTGGAATCGGTTTACTACGGCCGGTCGGCCGGGGTCGAACCCTGGCCCGCTTCGGCGGTTTTGCGCCGCTTCGAGCGCGCATGCCGATCGCTGGAACGGAAATGGATCCCGCGCTTCTCCATCGTGCTGGCGGCCTCCGAGCACGACGCCAACCTGGTGCGCGCCATCTGCCCGGAGACGCACCCGCACGTGTATCCGAACACCATCCCCTTCACGCCGCAGCCGGACGCCGTTGAGCAGAACGTCCTGGCTTTCTCGGGTAACTTCGATTACCAGCCCAACATCGGGGCGGTGCGTTTTTTTCGGAAGCGCATTTGGCCGCTGCTCAGGGACCGCTGGCCCGGCCTCGTGTGGCGGCTGATCGGGAAAAATCCGACGGGCATCGCGCGCCTGGTGGCGGGCGACCCCCGCATCGAGGTCACCGGTCCGGTTGCCGACGCGGTCGAGGCGCTCGCAACTGCGCGCGTCGTCGTGGCGCCGCTGCTGGCGGGCAGCGGCACCCGCGTGAAGATTCTGGAGGCCTGGGCAGCAGGGCGCGCCGTGGTTTCCACCTCCCTCGGCGCCGAGGGGCTGCCCGTCCGCAGCGGCGAACACCTGCTGCTGGCCGATTCCCCCGAAGCGTTCGCCGAAGCCGTTTCCCGGCTGCTCGCCTCGCCGGAGGAACGCCTCCGCCTCGGGCGCGCCGGCCGTGCGCTCTACGAAAAGCGCTTCACGCGCGAGCAAGGCTGGAAAGAACTTGCGAGAATAGGCATGTAGCTTCACCCCCGCGTCCCGTTACATATACTGGGAAGAAAAACCGAATGCGCTTCTCCGTCGATGCTCACGCGATCGGCTGTAACTTAACCGGCAATGAAGTTTACGTTCGAAACCTTTTGCAAGGGTTTGCGGCGGTCGCGCCGCACGAGGAGTTCATTGCCTATCTGGCCGTCGGGCACGCGGCGGATGCGGTGCCAACCGGCTTCATCCGGCGGGGAGTTTCGCAGAATCCCTTCGTCCGGCTGGGATTCGATCTTTGCCGGCGGCTCCGCCGGGACCGCCCCGACCTGTTGCACGTACAGTACACCGCGCCGCTGGGCTGCCCTGTCCCGGTAGTGGTCAGCGTCCACGACGTGAGCTTTGAGGAGCACCCGGAGTACTTCACCCCGGCGCGCAGCGCCCAGTTGCGAATGACGGTGCGCCGCACGGTCGCCCGCGCGGCCCATATCATCACGGGAAGCGAGTTCTCCCGGGACGCTATCGTCCGCGCCTACGGAACGGACCCGGACAGAATTGCTGTCGTGCCCAACGCGGCCGCACCGCAGTTCCGCCCGCTGCCGCGCGAAGCTGCGCGCGCGTGGGTCCGCTCGCGGTTCGGGATCGCCGCGCCGTTCATTCTCAACGTGGGCAATCTGCAACTTCGGAAAAACCAGATCGGGTTGATCCGCGCGTTCGCCGAAATGATCCGTGCCCGCCCCGAACTGCCGCATCACCTCGTGCTGGCGGGCCAGGATGGCTGGCGGGGAGCGGACGTCCGCCGGGCGGCGGAGAAATCCGGCTGCGCGGACCGGATCCACTTCACCGGCTTCGTGCCGGACGACGACCTGTTGCAGCTCTACAACGCCTGCGAGTTTTTCGTCTTCCCCTCGTTTTACGAGGGCTTTGGTTTGCCGGTTTTGGAAGCCATGGCGTGCTCGCGCGCGGTTGCATGCTCAAGTACGACGGCGATCCCCGAGGTGGCGGATGCCGCCGCCATCCTGTTCGACCCCTACGACACTGCGGCGATCACCCGCGCGATGCTCGATCTGGCGCTCCTGCCCGACCTCCGCGCGCGCATGGAGCGCCTTGGATTCCAGCGCGCCGCGAAATTCAGTTGGAAAAAGACAGCGGAAAAAACTTTGGAAGTGTATTACTCTGTCGTTCAGCGCCGGATGGTTGCCGGACCGGCGCGCGTGGCATCAGCCTCGGTTCTGAACTCATGAAATATTCAGCTTTCCTGGTAGTCTTCATTTTTGCGGGCGGTCTTGGCCTCTGCGCCGAAGAGCCCAGCGCCACGCCCAAAACGCCGTTCAGCGAGGAGTCGCTGGCATACACCGTTAATTGGCCGAGCGGCCTGAGTCTGGGCCAGGCGCAGCTCATCTCCAAGCGTTCCGGCGATAAGTGGCACTTCGCTCTCTCGCTCGATGCGGCCATTCCCGGCTTCGTCGTCTCCGATTCCTACCAGTCCACCGCGGCCGGTGATTTCTGCTCGGAGGAGTTTGTCAAGACCTTCACTCATGGGCGCCGCAAAGCGGGAGAGAAGGAAACCTTCCATTCCGAAAACGGCACGGCCACCAGGCAGACACTGGGAGGCGGCAAGTCCGAGATTTCCGCGCCGGGCTGTGCCCGGGATGCGCTCACGTTCCTCTTCTTTTTGAGGCGCGAACTGGCGCAGGGGCGCCTGCCTGGATCGCAGACGATTTACTTCGGCGCGCCCTACCAGCTCAAACTGGAATACGGAGGCGTCCAGCAAATCCGCGTAAACGATAGGCCGGCTGAAGCGGAGCAGCTTCGCGCCTCGCTGAAAGGCCCGGCCTCGGAAAACAGCTTCGAGTTGTTCTTCGCGCGCGACGACGCTCGCACTCCGCTCATGATCCGGGTCCCGTTCAAAGTTGGCACGTTCTCGCTGGAACTGGTTCGCTAGACGATGAGGGTGGCCTTCTTTTCGCCCATGCCGCCGTCGAAAAGCGGCATCGCAGATTATTCGGCTGCCCTTGCCGAGCCACTCTCCCGTCTGGTGGACCTGGAGATCTTCGACAAAGAGCCCGCCAGTTTCGATCGCGCGAAATACGACGCCGTCGTCTACCAGCTTGGCAACAATCCCTACCACGAATTCGTGTACCACGCCGCGCTGCGCGAGCCCGGTGTGGTCGTGATGCACGAGGCCAACCTGCACTACCTGGTGGCGGATATCACCATCCCTCGCGGCAAATGGGATGACTACCTGCGCGAGGTGGAGTACGAGGCCGGGCCAGAAGCCCTTGCCCACGCCCTCCGCGTTCGCGCGCTCGAAGCCGGCCCGGACTACGAAGGCGTGCCGATGCTGCGGCGCATTCTGGAGCGCGCCTGCGCCATCATTGTGCACAGCTCCTTCATGGTGGACCGCATCCGCTCGGCCGGCTTCACCGGACCGCTGGCACGCATCCCGCACGGCGCCTGGTTGCACCAGGCAGACCGCTGGGCCTACCGCGAGCGGCTCGGCCTGGACGAGACTACGCCCCTCATCGGCATCTTCGGCTTCTTGAAACCGTACAAGCGGATCGCCGAATCGCTCCGCGCATTTCGCCGCCTGCTCCGGTTCGAGCCCCGGGCCAAACTCATCCTCGGCGGCGAGCCGCATCCGGATTTTCCCGTTCATTCGCTGATCCGCACTTTGCAGCTTTCGGCGAGCGCCCGCGTGCTCGGGTATCTCGATATCGAGGATTTCACCGGCTACATGGCGGCCTGCGACGTGGTATTGAACCTGCGCTACCCCACCGCCGGCGAAACCTCAGGCAGTCTGCTCCGCGCGTTTGGTCTTGGCCGGCCCGTGCTCGTTTCCGATGTCGGCTCCTTCCGCGACTACCCAGACGACATCTGTCTCAAAGTCACGGTCGATCAAACCGAAGAGGACCAGATATTCGAGTACCTCAACCTGCTGGTTTCGCGTCCCGACCTGGCGCGCGAACTGGGCGCACGCGCGCGCTGCTGGGCGGAGCGGGAATGCAACTGGGACCTCGTGGCGCGCCGCTACGCTTCGTTCCTGGAATCGGTGGTGACCGGCGCGCCGTGGAAAGAGCCCGAATCCGAGCCCGCACCGGCGGTGTCCGTAGCCGCCCGCGCTAACCCGAAAGCCGAGCCCCGCGATATCCTCGAATGGGTTCCGCCCGATCCCGCCAAGCGGTCCTATGTCGATGCGCACATGGCGCGCCTGACGAAGACACTGGAGATGATCCCGCCCGGCGGCCCCGACGATCGCATCCTCGAAATGGGTTCGTACATGCAGATCACGCCCGCGCTCAAGAAGCGCCTCGGGTATGGAGAGGTGCGCGCCTGCTATTACGGCGAGGCCGGCGTCATCGAGCATCACGAACCGGTTTCATCCGAAGGCGAGCGCTTCGAGTGCGACCTTGACCTGTTCGACGCCGAAAAGGACGTTTTTCCCTACCCCGACGGGCACTTCGCCACCGTGCTCTGCTGCGAGTTGATCGAGCATCTGTACGAAGATCCGATGCACATGATGTCGGAGATCAACCGCATTCTGCGCCCCGGCGGCCACCTGGTGCTCACCACGCCCAATATCGCTTCGCTGCGCGCCATCGCCGCGATTCTTCAGGGCTACCACCCCGGCCACTTCCCGCAGTACATCCGGCCGGCGCCGGACGGCAAGATCGACCCGCGGCACAACCGCGAGTACACGCCGCTCGAAATCCGCCGCCTGCTGGCCGATGCCGGGTTTGAAACGGTTCGCCTTGAAACCGGGCCGTTCCGCGAGCAGCCCCGCCCCGAGCTCGCCTGGGTGCGCCGCTTGCTGGAACGGTTTCAGCTTTCCACCGACCTGCGCGACGACGGCATCTTCGCTCTCGGAAGGAAAACCGGCCCCATCCGCTACCGCTATCCGGACTGGCTCTACAGTGGAGGCGAATGAGCGCCGCGGGAATTTGCGTCTCCCTCCGCATCGAGAACTTCACCGCCGAGACGTGGCGGCCGGAGGACGGCTACGCCGCTGGCTATCAGGTCTTCGATCCGGAAACGGACACGCTGGTGGTGGAAGGCGCCCGCACACCGCTCCCGCGCGCGCTGGCGCCCGGCGAAGCCATCGAAGTTGGCATTCAGGTGGAGCTACCGCCCGAACCCGGCCGCTACCGCGTCTTCGTATCCTCGATGCGCGAGGGTGTCTGCTGGCACTACGCGGAAGGCCGGCCTTTTCTGCTGATCGATGCCGAGGTTGCCGATGGCTGCGCCCGCGTTATCCGGAGCGCGCGGACCACGCTTTCCGCGCTGCGCCTGCGCAACGCCATTCGCTCCGTCCGGCGCGCCTTCAGCTACCCGCCCGCTTTGCTCTGGCGCAATCGCGGGCTGATCCGCTCAATGGTGCGCCGCGACATTCTCGGCCGCTATCGCGGCTCCTTCGGCGGCGTGTTCTGGACCGTGCTCAACCCGCTGCTCCTGATGTCGACTTACTTTTTCGTCTTCGGCATCGTGCTGCGCACGAGGTTTCAGGGCGACCCCTCGCGCGCCGGCTTCGTCCTGTACTTCCTGTGCGGCATGCTGCCCTGGCTGGCGTTCAGCGAAGCGGCCGGGCGCGCCCCGTTCGTCATCCTGGAGTACCGGAATTTCGTAAAAAAGCTCGTGTTTCCCCTGGAGACGCTGCCAGTGAATCTGGTGGTTGCGGGGCTGGTCACGCAGGCCTTCGCCTTGGCGGTATTCATAGCCGGATTGTTCATCGCCCGCGGCGGCGTGCCCGCCACCGTGCTTTGGCTGCCTGCGCTGCTGATTCCACAACTGCTCTTCACCGCCGGAATCTGCTGGTTCCTAGCCGCGCTGGGCGTCTACGTGCGCGACCTGGGCCAGATCAACGGATTTCTGCTCACGCTCTGGTTCTTTTTGACCCCTATCTGCTATCCCACGGAATCGCTTCCGTCCGAAGCGCTTTCCATCCTTTCGAAGAACCCGATGTTCGTTCTGGTGAGCGGCTATCGCAACATCTTTCTCGAAACCAGCCCGCCGGCCTTCGGCCCGCTTTGGAAATTCTGGCTGCTGTCGGCCGCCCTTTTTCTGGCCGGCCATGCCTGGTTCTACAAGCTGAAGAAAAACTTCGCCGACGTCATCTAAGTGAATTTCGCCGATTTACTTCGCAGACTCTCCCTGCAACTCAAGCGCGCGCCCGCGTGCTAGAATGGCGCGCATGCGGGGTTGGGGTCTGGCGGTTCTTGCGCTGTGCGCCTTTGCCGCCTCCGCGCAGGAAGAGGATTCGCTTGGCGGCCGCGCCGTCCGTTATCTCACTGACCTCATCCGCCTGGATACATCCAATCCGCCGGGTAACGAGACCCGGGTTGCGGAGTATCTCAAGGAAGTCGCCGCCCGCTATGACATTCCCGCGGAGCTGTTCGGCGACGATTCCGCCCGGCTCAGTTTTGTCGCCCGTCTTCGCGGAAACGGCTCGGCGCGCCCGCTGCTCTTGATGGCGCACAGCGACGTTGTCCCGGCAGACCGCGCGCAGTGGACGGTTGATCCCTTCGCGGCCGAAACCCGCAACGGCGAGATCTATGGGCGCGGCGCCCAGGACGACAAAAACCTGCTGGCCGCCGAACTCGCCGTCCTCGTGGAACTGAAACTCCGCGGCGTGGCGCTGAAACGCGACGTCATCCTGCTCGCCGAAGCTGACGAGGAGGCCGGGTCCACAGGGATTCGATGGATGATCGAGAACGCCTTCGACGCCATCGATGCCGAGGCCGCGCTCAACGAGGGCGGCATTGCCCAGGACCTGCCCTCCGGCGCGCGCCTCTTCCAGATCCAGACGGCCGAAAAGATCCCTACGCGGGTGGTGCTCACGGCGCGGGGCAGCGCGGGACACGCTTCCCTGCCCCGGCCCGATAACGCGATCCTTCGCCTCGCCCGCGCCCTCACGAGGCTTGATACCGATCAGCCGGTCCGCCTCAATCCGACCACCCGCAGGTACTTTGCCCGGCTGGCCACGCTTCCCGATTACCTCTGGCTGGCGCCGCTCATTCCCCGCCTCGAGCGTTCCTCGAGCGCTCAGGCCGCCGCCGCGGAGATCCGCGCGCGCGAACCCGAACTTGACGCGCAGCTTCGCACCACGATTTCCCCCACCATGCTGAGCGCCGGTATCAAGATCAACGTGATACCCAGCGCGGCCGAAGCGCGCGTCGACGTACGCCGGCTGCCGGACGAGTCCCGCGAAGAGGTGCTCGAGCGGATCCGCCGGCTCATCGCCGATCCCTTGATCGAAGTGACACCCGAGCCCGGCCCCGGAATGCCGGCCACCCCGCCGAGCCCGGCCGAGGGCCCGATCTACCGCGCGATGGAGCGCGTGCTCGCCGCTTCGGCCCCGCGCGCCGTCGTTGTCCCCTACATGGCCCGCGGCGCCACCGACGGCGCTTATCTCCGCGCGAAGGGAATGCCCGTCTACGGACTCCCCCTGTTCCTCAAGGAGAATCACGACGGCCGGCCGCACGGCCACGATGAGCGCATTTCGGAGGCGAACTTCACTGCCGGCGTCGAACTGCTCTGGCGGATCGTGCTAGCAGCCGCGGCGGACGAGGCTGGGGCCCAATAGTTCCTCAAGCAGCGGCGTTTGAGGATAGGCGTGTCCTTTGTACCTGCGAAACCCCTCGCCGTAAGCGAACCCGGCCGAGTGGCCGCGCTCGCGGGTCCAGAACTCCATCTGCTCCAGGTAATTGTCCATGCCGTGGTGCTTCAAGAGCCACGCCCTCTGGCTGCGATGTTCGGCCAGCATCCGCTTCTTCAGCTCGAAGGTGGACTCGACGTTTACGATAAAATCCGCCGCCACCGGCTGGCCGTCGCGGTCCTCCGCGCCGGTCGGGTCCATGAAGTACAGGTGGGGAATGGCCGGCAGCGGCGGCGCCGGATTGGCCTCGCCAGTTGCGTAGTTGGGAGCGGGCGCGGCAAAGCAGGCGTCGCGCACGAGCATACTCGCCGCCTCGTGGTCGCACAGGTAGTCCACCGGGGAGGCGGTCAGGACAAGCTGGGGCTGCGCGGCCCGCAGGATTTCCGTTACACGCCTGCGCGACCGGTCGTCGTTAAACACAGCCAGGTCGCGGAACTCCACGCAGACGTACCGCGCGCCGATCAGCGCCGCCGAGCGCGCCGCTTCCTCCCGCCGTATCGCGGCGATCTCTTCCGCGGTATGCTCCGCCGAACCGCAATCGCCCGGCGTCATGGTAGCGATCGTGATCTGGTGGCCGGCCGCCGCCAGCAGCGCGAGCGTGCCGCCCGCCAGGATCTCCACGTCGTCCGGATGGGCGTGTATCGCCAGAATTCTCATGATTCCCGCCCGAATCTCGTTATCAGGTCCTGCATGCGCTGCCTCGAAACCTCCGTCGCGGTCTCGATGGCCGAGATCAGCATCGACCGCAGCCCGTGCTTCTCCAATTCGTGTATGGCTGAAATCGTTGTGCCGCCCGGCGTGATCACCTGGTCCTTGAGAATCGCCGGGTGCAGGCCGGTTTCCCGCACCAGTTTCGCCGCGCCGAGCACGGTCTGTTCAGTCAGACGCGTGGCGATCTCGCGGGAAAGCCCCATCTTCAGCCCGCCCTCGATCAGCGCTTCGATCACCATGTAAACGTAGGCCGGACCGCTGCCCGAAAGCGCCGTCACCGCGTGCAGCATCTCCTCCTCGACGAAGCACACGGCGCCCACCGCCCGGAAGATGCTCTCAACGAAGCGCTGCTGCTCGGCCGTGCCTTCGCCATTCCACGCCAGGGCGGTCGCGCCTTCCTGCACCACCACCGGGATGTTGGGCATCGCGCGAAAGATCGGCATCCGCTTCTCGATCATCTTCTCGATCAAGGCGATGGGAACCGCTGCCGCCAGCGAGATCAGGATCTGATCGTGGCGCAGCACGTCCCGTATCTCCTGGAGGACCCGCGGCAGCGCCGCCGGCTTCACCGCCAGCACCACAACGTCCGCCGCCTGCGCGGCCTCGCGATTGCCGCCGGCGCACGCCGTTATGGAAAACTCCTCGGACAGCTCCTGCGCGCGTCCGGCACTGCGGACCGTAGCGGTAACATGCCCGGCGTCCGCGAGTCCGCTCTTCAGAATCCCCCCGATCAAGGCCCGGCCTATATTCCCGGCGCCAATCACGGTAATGCGCTTCATCTCCGAGGCGATCGGCATGGTACTAGTGTACGGATTAGCCGGCGGCCCAGGGGCGGCAAGCTTCCTGGGACGGCTCATGCAAGACTCCGGCTCTGAAATTTCCCGCGCCGCGAATTATCCTGGTCAATGGCGTTTTCAGTCATCTGCGGGCGATCAGGCAGCCCGGCGGAACGCCGGCGGCCGCAGGAGGCCCGACCAGCTTGATTCTATAAATCACCACGGAGGAACTAGCACATTGAAACGTTTGCACGCGTGTTTACTCATTCTGCTCTGCATTGCCCTGGCGGTAGGCGCCCAGGAGGCTGCCTACAACGGTCTGTTTGGCAGCCTGAGCAACATTTACCGGCTGTCGGATGCAAAAACGTTCTCCATCAGCCCGGAAAACTTCACCGGTGAGAAGGGCAAAGGCGCCATGGCCGTTACGGGCTCGGCGTCCAATGCGGCCCGCGATCTCGGACAGGGATGGAAGGTCAACCCGTACGTCGACATCGCGCCGGGCGCTACGTTTACCATGGCGGAAATCACCGGCCCCGGAGCGATCCAGCATATCTGGCTGACGCCAACCGGTAACTGGCGGTTTTCGATCCTGAGAATGTACTGGGACAACGAGACGACCCCTTCGGTGGAGGTGCCGGTGGGTGATTTCTTCGCCATGGGGTGGGGGAGGTACGCTCCGATCCGCTCGCTTGCGGTATGCGTGAACCCCGGCAGCGCCTTCAACTCTTACTGGCCGATGCCGTTCCGCAAGCACGCCAAAATCACGATGGAAAACCTTGACGAACGGCCGATGCGCCTTTACTACCAGATCACCTTTTCCAAGACGCAGGTCCCTGACGATGCGGCCTACTTCCACGCGCAGTTCCGGCGTGTAAACCCGCTGCCCTATAAGAGCGTTTATACAATTGTCGATGGAATTCGTGGGAAAGGACACTATGTCGGTACCTACATGGCCTGGGGAGTAAACAATAATGGCTGGTGGGGCGAAGGCGAGATCAAGTTCTATATGGACGGCGATAAGGAGTTCCCTACTATTGCCGGGACCGGTACCGAAGACTATTTCTGCGGTTCGTACAACTTTGAAAACCGGCAGAAACGCCAGTACGAGGAATTTACCTCGCCTTACAGCGGCTTGGCGCAAGTAATCAGGCCCGACGGGCTCTACCAGTCGCAACAACGATTCGGCCTGTACCGGTGGCACATTACTGACCCCATCCGCTTCTCCTCGGATCTTCGCGTTACTATCCAGGCGCTTGGCTGGCGCAGCGGAGGCCGCTATCTGCCTCTGCAGGACGACATCGCCTCAGTCGCGTACTGGTACCAAGCCGAACCGCACGCACCCTTCCCGAAGCTGCCGGACAAAGACAGCCTCGAGGTGAACTAATTTTCATCTTCCGCTTCGGGCCGCGGACATCCGTGGCCCGAAGCCAGGCATCCCTCCACAACCTACGCCGATACACTCCACTGTTTAGAGCTTCAACATAGTACTTCTCCGCACATACCTTGAACTTACTATTGCATCCGATTCTGTTCTGGACTATCATTTCACCGAGTTGGCCATTGGGTGAATTTGCCAGGAGGTAGTCGACATTGAATCTTACAAGAGTCGTCGTGTGTGCGATATTCGCGCTCACGTCATCCGCACTTGCACAAACCGTCTCCAGCTCCGTCCGTGCGAACATCGTCGACGCGTCTGGGGCGGCAATTGTATCCGCTGAATGTACCCTGGTAAACCAAGCAACCGCAGCCAGAATAACCGTGACATCGGGTGCCGACGGAAGCTGTATTTTTCCCAACGTTCTGCCCGGCACCTATGACCTGACGGTAACGGCGACTGGGTTCCGAAGCATCGAATCCAAGGACATCGTCGTCACCGCGGGACAGATCCGTACTCTTGGACAGTTAACGCTCGAAGTGGGCGAGGTCCGGGAGACTGTCAGCGTGACGGCTGAGGTCGCCCAGATCCAGCTCGCAAGCGCTGAAAAGTCCGGTACGATCGACAACACCCAGTTACAGAACATTGCGGTGAAGGGCCGGGATTTCTTTGCGCTGCTCAATACCGTTCCCGGCGTGGTGGACAACTTCTCCCAGGCGCGCGAGACCACGTCCCCGGACTCGATCCGCGGAACGTACATTAACGGGCAACGGGAGAACCAGAAAAACCTGGCAGTCGACGGCATCACGGACCTCGACACCGGTTCCAATCAAACCGTCCACTTCCAGCCGAATATGGACGCTATTGCGGAGATCAAGATTCTGACTTCGAATTACCAGGCTGAATTCGGGCGGAACGGTGGCGGAGTCATCACGGTCATCACCAAGAGCGGCACCCGTGATTTCCACGGAACCGGCGGCTGGTACTACCGCCATGAATCGCTCAACGCCAACAGCTTTTTCAATAACCGCAACGGGGTTCGGAAGAACCCTTACCGGTACCGGATCAACAACTACACCGTGGGCGGCCCCATTTACATTCCGAACAAGTTCAACACCAACAGGGACAGGCTGTTCTTCTTCTGGAGCCAGGAATTCGTCGGAATGAAGAGGGACTATGGCGAGCGTTTCACTAACATGCCCACGGAACTCGAACGCATCGGCGACTTTTCGCAAAGCTTCGACGGGTCGGGCAAACTGATTGAAATCAGGGATCCTCTGACTGGACAACCTTTTCCGGATAACAAAATTCCTCAGTCGCGGATTCACCCGATGGGGCAAAAGATTATCAATTTCCTGCCCAAGCCCAACTGGGTCGATCCCGATCCCAGGCAATTCTACAACCGGAACTACCGCGCCCAGTACAGCGGGAGTTACCCTAAGCGCCAGGACATGATCCGCATCGACGCGAACATCACTCCGTCGCTGCAAGCCTACTATCGCTTCATCCAAGACACCGACGAGCAGACCACGCCGTGGGGCCTGTGGGTCAACGGCAACCTGAACTACGATCTCACGCCCACGATTTTCGGCCAGCCTGGCAAGGGCCACAACTTCCACCTGACCAAGATGTTTTCGGCAACGGTGATCAACGAGTTCATCTTCGGAAAGAGCCGGAACAACCTCTACTTCTATCCGAAAGAGCCGGAGAAGCTGAGCCGCGACCTGATCGGCAATCCGCCCGAGTGGTATCCGGACAAGGAGACGGGGGTCACCTACCTGGACTCCATTAACTGGATTCCCAACCTCCAGTTCGGCGGAAACCCCAACCCGGCTGACGTGCGGTTCGGCAACATTCCCTATGAAAACTACAACAACATTTGGAGTTTTGTGGACAACGTCAGCATTGTGAGGGGCGCGCACAACCTGAAAGCAGGAATATACATCGAGCGCACCCAGAAGTATCAGGTAGGCGGAGGCAACTTCCGAGGGACTTTCAATTTCGGCCGTTCCTCCAGCAACCCGCTTGACGCCAATCACGGATACGCCAACGCCCTGCTCGGCGTTTTCCAAACGTACTCGGAGGCGACCGCGCGCGTGAACGGCGACTGGTGGTTCTGGAACGTCGAATGGTTTGTCCAGGACAACTGGCGCGTCACCAGAAAGCTTACCCTGGACATCGGCATGCGCTTCTATCATCTGCCCCCGCAGATTGATAAGAACAAGACGATTGCCAGCTTCGATCCGACGCGCTACGACCGGTCCAAAGCACCCGCGCTTTACATGCCCGCGCTGGATGCCAACAACAGGCGCGTGGCGATGGATCCCCGCACCGGCGAGCTCGCCCCGGCGCAGTTCATCGGCCTGTTCGTTCCCAATTCGGGAGAAATCGCCAACGGCGCCTTTATCGGCGGAGAGAACGGCTATCCGGCGGGACTCTACTCGGTTCCGGCCATCTCCTTCGGCCCGCGGTTCGGTTTTGCTTACGATGTGTTCGGCAACGGCAAGACCGCAATCCGGGGCGGCTTTGGCATGTTCAAGGACCGCATGCAGGGTAACCCGACCATGGACACCAACGGCAACCCGCCGGTGGCCTACACCCCGACCTTGTACTACGGCACTCTGGATACCTACGCCGATAGCCCGGGCGCCCTCGGCCCATCCAGCATCAACATGCTGCTTGGAGAGCAGAGACTGTCCACGACAATGAACTTCAGTTTCGGCATCCAGCAGCAGATCGCCTCCTGGGCACTCGATGTTTCCTATGTGGGCAGTCTCTCCCGGCACCTGATGGCCAGCCGCAACATCAACATCATCCCGATGTATGCGCGGTTCGTCTCCCCGGTGGGTAACATCCCCGGCAATCCGCAGAACGCGGACCCGACCAACCCAGCGAACCCGTTGCCGGACAACTTCCTCCGCCCATACTACGGTTGGGGCAATATCAACTATCGTTCCAACGGCTATTCGTCCAACTACAACTCGCTTCAAATCGGCGTGAACCGGCGCTACAGGAGCGGGCTTCAGGTCGGCGTCGCCTACACCTTCTCGAAGGCGCTTGGCGTCGCGGACGGAGACACTTCGGGCGTCAGTGCCTACTTCTCACCGCGGAAGTGGAATTATGGGCCGCTCGGCTTCGACCGCCCGCACGTCCTGGTGTTCAACTACATCTACGACCTCCCGAAGATCGGCTCCCGCTTGAATTTCAAGCCGGCCACTTACATCCTCGATAACTGGATGATCAGCGGCATGACCACCATGCAGAGCGGGTCGCCGTTCACCCCCGGCTTCGGCTTGCAGAACTCCGAAGAGTGGACCGGCTCGGGCGAAGGCGCGCGGGTGCTCGTTGTCGGCGATCCCAAGCTGCCGAAGAGCCAGCGCACATTCGACCGCTGGTTTAACACCGAGGCGTTCGCCATGCCGCCGAAAGGCACTTTCGGGAACGCCGGCGTCAACATCATGCGCAACCCCGGAATTCACGAGTGGAACATCGCCGTCAGCAAGAGGATCCCTCTCGGCGGCGAGGAGCGTTTCCTGCAATTCCGCACGGAAATGTTCAACGCCTTTAACCACACGCAGTATTCCAGCTTGGGCACGGGTACCACGTTCAACAACACCACTGGGCAGCAGACAAACCCCACCTTTGGTGTAGTCACGGGGACCCGGCCTCCGCGTATCATCGAGCTTTCCCTCAAGCTGTACTTCTGAGTGACCTCTGAGTGACCTCCACCGGGCGGCCCATCCGTGGCCGCCCGGCGCTTTTTTTTTGCGCAAGCCAATTCCCTCGCCCAGCACCGGCCCTCCGAAGCTCCCCGCCCGGAAAACCGTTGACAAAACCCCGCGCCGCACAGGAAGATTTTCGGGTGGGATTGCCTGTTCCCCGTTATTCCGTTCGTACGCCTTAGGAGCTTGTTCTCATGGATGCGCTGTTCATGCTGGGCGCTGGAATCATCGCGGGTGCGGCCAGCGCGTGGCTATATTTCCGGTCGGAAAAAGCCGTTTTCAGCGAAAGACTTAGATCGAAGGAGGCTGAGATTCAGGAACTCCAGGCGACGGTAAAGGAAGCCGGAGACCGGATCGACGCTCTGAAGCAGGAGGCAACGGCGCTGAAAATTGCCGAGGCGGAACTGAAGACCCGCATCGAGCAGGAGCAGAAAGCGGCGGCGGAGAAACTGGCGTTGGTCGAGGAAGCGCGGCAAAAGCTCGCGGACGCTTTCAAGGCGCTCTCGGACGATGCGCTGAAGAGCAACAACGAGGCCTTCCTGACGCTGGCCAAGCAGACGCTGGAACGTTTCCAGGAGAGCGCAAAACACGACCTGGAGAGCCGGCAGACGGCAATTCAAAACCTGGTGAAGCCGCTGGGCGAATCGCTGGAGAAAGTAGGCAGCGAGCTCCGCGAGCTGGAGAAGAAGCGCGTCGAAGCCTATGCCGCGCTGACGCAGCAGGTGCAGTCCATGGCCGAGGTGCAACTGCGGCTGCAGGCCGAAACGACGAACCTGGTCACGGCCCTGCGTGCGCCCAAAGCCCGCGGGCGATGGGGCGAGATACAGCTCCAGCGCGTCGTCGAGATGGCCGGAATGGTCGAGCACTGCGATTTCTTCCAGCAGGCATCGATGGACACCGGGGACGGGCGGCTGCGGCCCGACCTGATCGTCCACCTGCCCAATAACAAGCGCGTAGTGGTGGATGCTAAGGTCCCGCTTCAAGCCTACCTGGAAGCGCTCGAAGCGCCCGACGAAGCGTCGAGAACCGAAAAGCTGAAGGACCACGCGCGGCAGGTGCGCGCCCACATCACCGCCTTGGGAGCCAAGGATTACTGGGCGCAGTTCGAGGACTCGCCGGAATTCGTCGTCATGTTCCTGCCGGGTGAGGTCTTTTTCAGCGCGGCGTTGGAGCAGGATCCGGCGCTGATCGAAGCCGGCGTCGCCGAACGCGTCATCCTGGCCACACCCACCACCCTGATCGCGCTGCTCAAGGCTGTGGCGTACGGCTGGAAGCAAGAAAGCCTGGCGAAAAACGCGCGGGCCATCAGCGAGCTGGGCAAACAGCTTTACGAAAGGCTCGGCAACCTCGCGGAACACTTCGACGACCTGCGCAAGAACCTCGCACGCGCGGTGGATGCCTACAACAAGGCTGTGGGGACGCTCGAATCGCGAGTGCTGGTGAGCGCCCGGCGGTTCCGCGATCTGCAGGCCGGCTCGGATGAGGAGATCAAGCAACTGGAGGCGATCGACCGGACTCCCCGCATGCTGCAGGCGCCCGAGTTCGAGGAGGAACCTACGCGGACGTGAGCCCGAGCCCGGGGCGGTCGGGCAGGATGAGCTTGCCGCGCTCGACGCGAACGCCGGAATAGGGATCGTTGGCGATGAGCAGGTTGCCGTCCAGATCCGCGTAGTCCACCAGCGGCGAGAGATGCGCCGCCGCCGTCACCGACACTGAGCTCGAAATCATGCAGCCGAGCATGGTCTTGAGCCCGAGCGCCTTCGCAATCTGGATCATGCGCCAGGCTTCGAGGATCCCTCCGGCCTTGTCGAGCTTGATGTTCACGCCGTCGTAGGTGTCCGCAAACTTCGGAATATCGGCCGGGTGCCGGCAGGCTTCGTCCGCGATGATCGGGATGTGGACGCGGCGGCGCACCCAGCGAATGTCTTCGGCCATGGCGGCGGGCATCGGCTGCTCGACGAATTCCACGCCCTGCTTTTCCAGCCAGTTGATCTTGCGGACGGCTTCTTCTCTGTCTTTCCACCCCTCGTTAGCGTCTACACGCAGGGGCTTATTGGTTACGCTGCGGACGGCTTCGATGGTGGCCTCGTCGGTGTCAAGCCCCACTTTGATTTTGAGCACCGGGAAGGGCTCGGCCTCGCGCACTTTCTGGCGCGTGACTGCGGGCGTGTCGATGCCGATGGAGAAAGTTGTGATGGGCGCGTCGCGGGGGTCGAGTCCGAAATAGCGGTACAGCGGCACGCCGAGCTTCTGGCCCACCCAGTCCATCAGCGCGATATCGATGGCTGCCTTGGCAGCGTACTGGCCCTCGATGCGGCGGAACACTTCCGCCATGACCTTGGTAAACTGCCACGGATCGGCGGAGGCCAGCAGCCCGCGCACGGAGTTGACGGCGGCCTGCGCCGAGCGGGCGTCTTCGTTATAGCGCGGGATCGGCGCGCCCTCCCCGATGCCGGTCACGCCTTCTTTGGTGTACCGCACGTGCAGCGTGTCACGGTACCCGCTGGAGGACATCGTAGTGGTCCAGGTGTGCCGCAGGTTGAGCCGCACGATTTTCGTCTCGATGGAAGCGGGCGCGGCCGGGGCCGCTTTCAGCAAGAGGGCGGCGGCGCTGCTTTGAAGCCACTGCCTGCGGTTCACTTGATCCTCCGGGCGGCGACGAAAAGCGTGTTCCACGGGGCTTCGTCGAGGCGGTCCAGTTGGACCACCGGCCGGCCCTCCGTGGTGGCGTTAATGAACTCGCCGTTGCCCAGGTACATGCCCGTATGGGTGATCTGCCTTTCGGACTTGCCGAAAAAGAGCAGGTCGCCCGGCTTCAGTTCCTCACGGCTCACCGGGACCGCGCCGCTCCAGCGGGCCTGCGGCTGGGAATCGCGCGGGATCGTCACGCCGCGGCGGCGGCACAGCATCTGCGTGAAGCCCGAGCAATCGTAGCCGAACGTAGACGTGCCGCCCCAGAGGTACGGCAACCCCAGAAAACGCTTGCTGAACTCGACGAGCTCGGGGATGGAAAGCGGCCGAGCGTCGAAAAGGAGGTCTCCTCGCTGCACCCAGGCCGTGCTTCCGCATACCAGCCGGACCTGGACCCACCGCCGGTTGTCCTCCGGTTCGGCGATCACCTCCAGGCGCGCCTCGAACGGCAGCGTGAGCACCGGCCGCCGTTTCGTGACGTCCGGCTCCGCGTAGAGATTCGCGAAGAGTGAGCCCACCTCCGCTACGCGGCCCTCCGACGCGTACAGCTTCTGCCCCTCCCCCGGCCGGTGAAAGGAGGCTTCGGGCATCCAGCCGGTGTAGTCGTCGGGAGTGCGAACCCTGGCCCAGCCGGGCTTCTGCTCGATCAGCAAAATCCTGGCTCCGTATATCGCCTGGGAAACCACATCAGCCTGCTCGGAAGCTGTGGAATACATGTTGGCGACGGGAACGCGAACGACGGCGGGAATTTCCCCGGCGAGAAGTGCCATCGCGACGAGCAGCACCATTGATCCGCATTGTAGCGTGCCGCCGCTAGGGCGGGCAAAAAGATGTCAAACTAAGTACTTCATGGCACAGAACGATCTTTTCTCACTTGATGGACAGGCCGCTGTCGTGATTGGCGGCGGCGGCGTATTAGCGGGAGCAATGGCGTCCGGTTTCGCCGATGCCGGCGCGGACGTCGCCATCGTGGATCTGAACGGAGAAAACGCGGAAAAGCGGGCCGCCGCGATCCGCGAGGCGGGTGGGCGCGCCATCGCCATCCAGGCGAACGCGGCCAGCAAGGACGATCTGATCCGCGCGCGCGACACCGTACTGGCGGAGTTCGGACACGTAGACATCCTGCTGAACGCGGCGGGCATCAATTCGGGAACGCCCTTCTTCGAGATCACCGAGGAGGAGTGGCAGCGGATCCTCGACGTGAACCTGAAGAGCGTGTTTCTCGCCTGCCAGGTGTTCGGGAAGGTGATGGTGGAATCCGGCCGCGGCGGGTCGGTGATCAACATCTCTTCGGTTTCTTCGGGACCGCCGCTGTCGAAGGTGTTCACCTACAGCATCACCAAGGCCGGCGTGAACCAGATCACGCAATTTTTGGCGCGCGAATGGGCGCCGTACAAGGTGCGCGTGAACGCCATCATTCCGGGCTTTTTCCCTGCCGAGCAAAACCGCAAGCTGCTGACCCCGGAGCGCACGGCGTCGATCATGAACCACACGCCGATGTGCCGGTTCGGCGAGCCTCGTGAACTGGTGGGCGCGGCCGTGTACCTCGCATCCAAGAACGCCGCATCGTTCGTCACCGGCACGCTGCTGCGAGTCGATGGCGGATTCATGGCGATGTCGATCTGAAAAACGAAGCTTCTGGCATCCGGCCGGCCGTGCCGGGCGGCTTAGCGGGATCACCGCCCGAGCGCCGTAGCCGGCCGGAAGGTTGCGGGCGCTCTACCCCGACGCGCCCAAATACACGAATCTCGCTATAAACAGCGCCGCCAGCAGATACACCAGCCATCCCACCTTCCGGAACTCGCCGCGCAGGATCCGCAGCAGCGCGTAGGCCACGAATCCGAACGCGATGCCATTGGCGATACTGAAAGTCAGCGGGATGGTGACCATCGTCAGGAACGCCGAAAGCCCGACCACGGGGTCCGACCATTGAATTTCGCCCACCGTGGAAACCATCAGGCTGCCCACGATGATCAGCGCGGGCGCGGTCGCGGCGGCGGGAATGGCCCCCACCACCGGGGCGACGAAGAGCGCCGCCAGAAACAGCATCCCCACCACTACGGCCGTGAACCCGCTGCGGCCGCCCGCAACAATGCCCGCAGCGCTTTCAATGTAGCTCACCACCGTGGAAGTGCCGGTCAGTGAACTCACGACAGTGGCCGTCGCGTCCGTAAACAGAATCTTTTCCACCCGCGGTATGCGGTTCTGGCTGTCGATCAGGCCGCCTTTCTTCGCCACGCCCACCAGCGTTCCGATGTTGTCGAACAGATCGACAAACAGGAACACAAAGATGATCTCCAGGAAGCCTACGCGGAGAATGCCCGGAATATCGAGCCGCCCCATGGTTGCCGTGGCTTCGGACCAGCGCAGCCATTGCGGCTGCCACTGCACGAGTCCGAAGACCCAGCCCGCGGCGGTAGTGACGAGAATCCCGATGAGCATCGCCGCGCGGACGCGCCACGCCATCAGCACGCCAATCAGCAGCAGGCCGAAAACGGCCAGCAGCGTGTTCGGATCCTTCAGATTTCCCAGCGTGACCGTGGTCTGCGGATCCGGCGCGATGATGCCCGAGTTGCGGAAACCGATCAAGGCGATGAACAGCCCAATGCCCGCCGCCACCGCGGCGTACAGCTCGGGCGGCAGCGCGGCCAGAATCAACTGCCGTATGCCCGAGAACGTAAGAACGATGAACGCCACTCCCGAGATGAACACGGCGCCCAGCGCGGTCTCCCAGGGGACGCCCATGCCCACCACCACGGTGTAGGCGAAGTACGCGTTGAGGCCCATGCCGGGCGCAAGCGCGATGGGGTACCGCGCGTAAAGGCCCATCAGCAGGCTGCCGAACGCCGCCGAGATACACGTGGCCGCCGTCGTGGCCATCACCGGCATGCCCGCCGCCTGCAGAATGGACGGGTTCACGAAGATGATGTAGGCCATCGTGAGGAACGTCGTCACGCCGGCCAGCGTTTCAGTCCGCCAGTTTGTGCCGAGTTCCTCGAAGCGGAAAAATTTCTCGAGGGATTTGACGGTCATGGGAGGCGGCGGGACAGGCAGGCGGCCTGTCCCGCACACGATCGGATGCTATGCGTAAGTGGCAACGGATCCCATATTCTTCTTCTCGCGCTCTTTCGTAACGCGCTCGATGTAGCCGCTGGCGCGGAAGGCGGCCAAGGGATCTTCGGGCAGGCCTTTCGAGCGGCGCCACTCGCGGATCACCGGGCGCACGTCGGTGGCGAAGGCGTCTTTCAGGCACTCCTCGGCGTCCACCAGATTGCACTTTTCCTGATGGTGCGCAAGGGACGCGTGATCGACGATCGAGGCCTTCGCGTAGAGTTCCTGCGCGATGATGGCCGTCTGGATCATTTCCTCGATCTTGCCCTTGAGGTTGTGGCTCTGGTCCACCATGTAGGCGATGTCCGCGCGCTTGCCGGTCTCCCATTCGAAGAAAACGATCTCGTGGAAGATGCGGAAAGTCTGGTAGGGATCGATCGACGCCATGGTCAGATCGTCGTCGGCATAGCGGCGGTCGTTAAAGTGGAATCCGCCGAGCATGTCTTCGCTCAGCAGCCAGGCCACGATCTGTTCGATGTTCTGGGCCTGGTAGTGGTGGCCGGTATCCACCAGCACCTTGGCTTTCGGCCCGGCCGCCCGCGACAGCAACAGCGACATGCCCCAGTCCGCGATATCGGTGTGATAAAAGGCGGGCTCGAACGGTTTGTATTCCACCAGCAGGCGCTGATTATCGCCAAGCTGATCGTGGGCCGCCTTGAGTCCTTCAGCGAACCACTGCTTGCGGCGGCGGATATTGGCGGTGCCGGGGAAGTTCGAACCGTCGGTGAACCAGAGCGAAATGTCGCGGCTGCCGGTGGCCTTGCTGATCTCGATGCAATCGGAGATGTGTTGCAGGGCCGCCTGGCGAACCTTCGGGTCCGGGTTGGCAAGCGAACCGTACTTGTAGATCTGGTCCTGGAACACGTTCGGATTGATGGCGCCGATGCGGACACCGTGTTTCTCGGCCGCCGCCTTCACCTCGTCAATGCTCCGGACTCCATCCGGGAAATCCCAGAGCACGTGCACGGCGACGCTGGGGCAGCATCCCGTGAACTTGTGGACCTGGCCGGCGTCGCTGAATTTTTCCTCCGTATTGGTAGCGGCGGCCGGCTGAATGAACTTGCCGAAGCGCGTCCCGGTGTTGGCAAACCCCCAGGACGGGAGCTCGATCTGAAAAGAATCAAGGGCCTTGAAGATGATCTCTTCTTTCTTTGCGGGCATGGCTTTCTCCTCGGGTGAAAGGATCAGACTATCACGAGTTGAAGGCTGCTTGCCGCAACGCGCCGGACAAGAGGCAGGGGGGCGGCTTACTCCGGCAGGCCCCAGGTAAGGCGGGAGACCAGATCGAGGACGCGGTTCAGGCCGTCCGGTTCGCGCATGACGTCCACCGGACGGCGGTTTTCCAGCCCCGGCGCCGCGGTTCGCAGCCATACCGCCGCCTGCCGCGGAGTGTACATATCCAGCAGGCCATCCCAGATGCAGTGCAGCGCCTCCAGCCGCTCGCCGCTGGACGGACCGCTGCCGGCGATTTGGGCTACCTCGGCCGGGCCGAGAGCCTGCTCCACAGTCGATTTTCGAGACACAATAACTCCTCAGCTTTTCGCTTCAGCGGCCGGGGCTCGCGGTTCGGTTAATTCTTCACGCGCTGGAAAACAAGAGGCGCGGAATGCCCGCCTTGCGTGAACGTGCCGGAAAGCTCGTCGCCCTTGAGTTCGCCGGTGAAGACTATGCCCGCGATATTCAGGTTCAGGGTGATCTGGGATGCTGTCTGCGTGATGCTCGTGAAAGGCAGCTCGGCGCCGCCCTGGTCGAGGCTGGCGAGTGTTCCCTTCGCGCCCTCCGCTCCGTTTGCGAGCGTGACGCGTATGCGCAGTTTCTGCCCGCCGGGTGTGGTGAGGACGCCCTGCCAGACGCCTTCAAATTCCTTGGCGATGGGCGCGTTCTTCGCCGGAAGCCTCACGTTGGCCGCCGATACCCATTTCAACTGCATCGGAAACACGCCGCCTCCCTGCGTCAGATTGCCCTGGATCGTCTTGCCGTCCGGCGAAAGGTTGCCCCGAAAGGCGGGGGCGCCCGGGACGCCTGGAAGCTCGAATGCAACCGAGGACTCCTTGATGGCGATTCCAGCCAGCGGAAAATCCCGCATGTTCTGCTCGGGGACCGAGATGGTGCCGATCCACTCGCCCTTCTCGTTCCGGTCCAGATCGACGGCGACTTTCAACTCGCGGTCGGGCACCTGAATCGTGCCCTCCCAGTGGCCCGAACCGGCTGGGTTGCCCTGGAAAGACGCCGCCGCTGTCGCGGCGAATGCGAATACGGCAGCAATCATGAGGGTCCTCATATCGCCTCCTGTCTGATGTACGAGTTTGGTATGGGAACTGTTCCTGCTTTATTCGACAATGTGAATTTCCTCGACGTGGCGGGGCCTCCATTCCAGGTAATACCCGATCCCGAACGTTGCGGCGGAGAGGATCAGGAAGACAATCGAGGTGACGTCGAGGCCGCGCTGCCAGAGGACAGCGAAGAGGCATACGGCGGTGCGCAACACCCAGGTAAGAGCCTTCGTGAGCGGCCGCTTGTATTTACGCAGCCGCGCAACCGTGCGTCCCAGAGCGTAGGCGAAGAACAGCGCCAGAAGCCCGAGCAGCACCCGCAGTAACTCTATGGGCACAACTTGCACGTCTTTAATTGTAATCGCTTCGGGTGGCGGCGGCCCCGGGGGGCGCTGGGGCTTATTTCTTCTTGTCCCTGAACCAGACGATGCTCACGCCCTCCCAGTCGGATTTCACGTTGTCCATCGGAATGGCGCCCACATAGTTCCCCTTCAAGTCGAAGCGCTGGACGAGGTAGCGCCTGATCATGCGGGCGCGTTCCCTGGAACGCAAGAACTGCTCCTCCCTGGAACCGCCGGAGGCATAGCCCTCCACAAATAGGAGTGTGTTCGGGGACAACTTAAGATACGGCGCGATGGCGATCGCGAGCTTCTTCTTACCCTTTTCGGAAAGCAGTTCCCTGCCCTCCGGACCCTCGTCGAATAATTCGCTCCGATGAAGCCACTGCCTCTCCGGCTCGCGGCCGCGGGTGATTTTGCCGGAAAGGTAGTCCTCCTGGCTGACCTCATCCAGATCGTAGAAACCCCGGCGTTTGAAGAAGCCGCGGAAGAACCAGTTTCGCTTGAGGGCTTCCATGTCGTCGGCGAAGTCGGAGGTGGCCTCGCGCGTATTCATGATCGTGTCGCGCAGATCGTCGATCAGGCCGCGCTCCTCCCCTGCGGAGGGCTTCAACGTTGCAATCACGTCTTTGGCGTGGGCAGTAGCTTGCTGCACATTGCCGGCGGCGGCTTCGACTTTGCCGCCGATGTCGCGCGACTTCAGGTCGGCCACGATCTCTTTCACGTCGGCGGAAGCCGAACGGGCATTGCCGGCCACAGCCGCCACATCGTCCACCGTTTTACGGAGCTTGCCGTAGACCTCGTCGTCGGTGAGCAGTTTACCCACCGTACCACGGCCCTGGCGGACTCCATCGACAATCTCATTAACATTGCCGACAACCCGTTTGGTCGTGCCCAGAATCTCGCGCGAATCGCCGCGCACCTGCACCACAAGGGTCCGGGCCTCCTCGCCTACTCCGACCAGCGTGTCGATGGCTTTGCCGACGCGCTCTTCGACGTCATCCACTACTGCGGCGGCCTTGCCGATTGTCTCGGCGGTATCCCGCACGATATCGGCGATCTCAACCGGTTCCCGGCTCTGAATCAGCGCGCCCGAGGTGACCGGCGCGCCGGTCTCGCTGCCCGCGTCTACTTGAAGAATCTTGCTGCCCACGAGCCCTTCCACTTGAATGGAGGCGACGGAATCCTGGCGCAAAATGGGCTGGAACTTCTCCAGAACGCGGAAGCGCACCTCGAACTTCGCGCCGGGCCGCGCCGGCACGTGGATGGCAAGAACTTCCCCCGCATCCATGCCGGACACAAGGACCTTGGAACCCACCTTCAGACCGCCCACGTTCGCAAATTGCGCCCTGAGCTCGATACTGTCGGAAAACAGCAACCGGCGGTCGCCGATGATGAACAGGCCGGCGGCGAACAGCACAAAACCTCCCAATACAAATACTCCGACGAGGATTTTCGTTCTCGCGGCCATTACTAAATGCCTCCCTCCAAGGTCATGAATTCGCGAACAATCGCATGCTCGCTTTGTTCAAGATCGGCGGGCGAGCCGCGGTCCAGAATGCGGCCGCCCTCGAGCACGGCGATCTCGTCACCGATGCGCCGGGCGCTCGGAATGTTGTGGGTGACCACGACCATCGTGGTGTGCTCGGTGTGTTTCAGGTCGAGAAGCAGCTCATCGATTTCCTGCGAGGTGATGGGATCGAGCCCGCTGCTCGGCTCGTCGGCAAGCAGGATCGGCGGGTCGAGAGCAAGCGCCCGCGCCAGCCCGACTCGTTTCTGCATGCCGCCGGATATCTGGGACGGCATCTTGTCATAGATTCCGCGGAGACCGACCCGGGCCAACTTCTTCTCCACCACGTCGCGGATCTCATCCTCCTCCAGGTTGGTATGGCGGCGGAGCGGGAACGCCACGTTCTCGCCCACGGAGATGGAATCAAACAGCGCCGAGTACTGGAAAAGAAACCCGATGCGCCGGCGGACGCGCGACAGTTCGGCGGCATTCATCGCCGTCACATCCCGGCCTTCCACGTAGATGTGGCCGGAATCCGGCTTGATCAAGCCGATCATCTGCTTGATGGTGACGCTCTTGCCTGTTCCGCTGCGGCCGAGGATGCAGAGCGCGGACCCGCGCGGGACCTCGAACGAAACGTTTTCCAGGACCTTGTGCGCGCCGAACGATTTGTAAACGTTTTCGAAGCGGATTACGGCGTCCGCCATCTCAGCCCTCGGCTCCCGGGAAAAGGAAGAAAATTGCCTTCACCAGGACGACGTTGCTGAGGATGACGAGAATCGAGGCAAAGACCACGCTCCGCGTGGAGGCCTGCCCGACACCGGCCGTCCCACCGGTGGTGTTGTATCCGAGATAGGACGCGATGGTTCCAATGATGAAGCCGAAAATGCAGGTCTTCAGCGTCGGCGGCACGTAGTCCACAAAATCCACGAAGGACCAGGCGCGCTCCCAGTACAGCGCAAACGACATCCCGCTAATTACGGTCTCGGCGATGTAGCCCCCCAGGATGCCGGTGAAATTCATAACGGTGGTGAGGATGGGAAGCACCGCGATGCAGGCCATTACGCGGGTGACGACAAGATACTTGAAGGAATCCACGGCGAGGCTTTCGAGCGCGTCGATCTGTTCGCTGACGCGCATCGCACCGAGTTCGGCCCCGATTCCGGCGCCGACGCGGCCCGAAAAAAGAAGCCCCGTGACCAGGGGGCCGGTTTCTTTAAATAGCGCTATTGCCAGGCCGGCGGGGATCATCGCCTCCGCGCCGAAGCGCTCCAGCGAGGCCCGCGTGTGCATGGACATGACAGCGCCCACGGCGAAACCCGCGGCCGCAATCAGCGGCAGCGACCGCCACCCGATCTCGAAAATCTGTTTGGCAATTTCGGCCCCTTCCCAGGGGGGGCGGAAGGAATCGCGCAGAATGCGGAAGCCGAACAGCGCTACGTCACCGCACTGGCCGGCGATCGAGGACAGCGTGGATCTCATTCAGTCCTTTAGGTCTCATTTTACAATCCGCAGCCCGAAAGGCGCGAATCGCGCGGGCAGCCGGCCCCCCAGTAACAAGTTAACAAGCAGGGATCAAAAAGCCCCGTTCGGCATTTCGGCGGCGACAATATCGCCCTCGCTGAGGCCGGAGCGCACAGCGACGGCGATGTGATTGGAAAGCCCCAACTCAAGCTCCCGCTTCTCCCATCCGTCGGGGGTCTTTACAAAGGCGTAGGGTTGCTGGCTTTCCGGATCGTAGAAGACAGCCTCGCGCGGGACGATTCCCTCGCTTTCTTCCGTGGCCAGAATCACATCGGCGCCAACCGAGAGATTCGGAATGACCCTCGGATCCTGCTTTTCGAGCGTCAGCCGGACCGGCACCTGGGCGACGAAATCCGGCCGCTGGCCGAAGCTCTTCGCCAGCGGGCCGATCGAGTCAAGCCGCGCCGGCAGCACAAGATCCGGGAAGGCGTCAAAATATACGCGCGCCGGCGCGTTGAGGCGCAGAGTCTCGGCATCGACCTGGTTCGCAGTGGCCTGCACAATAATGGAGTCGAGATCAACAATTTGCATGTACGGCTGGCCGCGGCGGAGTTGGTCGCCCACCTGGATTTGCTTTCTCTCGCCCGCGTGGAACACTTCCGACACAATCGCAACGCCGTTGATGGGAGCACGGACGTTCATCCTGTCGAGATTGGCCTGAGCGCGGCGCTCCTCGACGAGCGCCTCCTCAACTTCAAGCCGCGCCCTGTCGACATCCGCCATCGCCGAAGCCTCGACCAGAGGAGTCTCCTTTAAGAGCCGTTCATAGGTGGCCCTCGCTTCTTCGTAAGCAAGCTGCAGTTTGGCGGCCTCGATGGCGGAGCGCACCGGCATCGTTTTCAGATCGTGAGCAGCCTTTTCGATTTCAGCCTGCGCGGCGCGAATTTCCTGGCGGTGGGATTGCAGCCGGAGTTCGTATGCCGCCCGGTTCTTATCGAGAACCGCTTCGGCGTTGATCCTCTGCGCCCTCTCGTCGTCCAGGTAGATCTGCTGGTACATCGGGTCGAAACTCGCCACCACGTCTCCTTTGGAAACGCGGGAGCCAGAGGGTACGAGGTCCTGGATCAGCATACGGAAATCGCCGCGCCCGCGGCGCCCCCGCAGGTTCGGCGCGCGCAACTCCACGCTCCGCTCGGCAGCGGTCTGGCCAACGAGCCGGAGGGTGCGCTCAAGCGTTCCCGAGCGCACGGCGACTGTGCGAATGGCAGCCGGCGCCGGTTGGGCCGGTGTAATCCGCCCACGATTGAGCAGGAATGCGGCAGCAGCCACGGCGCCACCGGCGACAACCACCCACAACGCGATGCGGCCACGTCTCCTGGCCGGCGGCTGCAAGGGCCGGATGCCTCCGGCCGGCGATACTTCTGCGGGGACAGTCTCGGCAGACGGAGAGCGGCTCTCTGTCACAGGCTGCATGTTTCTATCGTATATAACCGGTTTTGCCGCGTGCCAGTGCCGGACCCGAATAATGCGGCCAAATTTTTCATCCGGGCGCGGTGATTTACACACGAAGACCCATGCACGGCCCGAAGGCCGAGCGAGGAAGTCTGCTCCGAATTGAGCGCCCGCTAGGCGCGCCGTTGTTCGTATTCGGTGATCGCGGCTTCGTGCTGGAGAATGTACCCGAGTTCGTCCACACCGTTCAGCAGGCAGTGCTTCGCGAACGGATCCACCGGGAACTCGATGGCCCGGCCGTCCGGCAGCGTCAGCGTCTGCGCGGCGAGGTCCACGACGAGCTTCGCTTCCGCCGGCAGCCTGAACAGCTCGGCGTGCACGTCGGGCGGCACGATGATCGGCAGCAGCGAATTCTTAAGCGCGTTCTGGCGGAAAATATCCGCAAACGAAGTGCTCACCACGGCACGGAAGCCGAACTGGGTGAGCGCCCACGGGGCATGCTCGCGCGAGCTGCCGCAGCCGAAGTTGTCGCCGGTCAACAGGATCTCCGCGCCCTTGGCGTCCGGCTGATTCAGGACGAAGTCCGGCCGCGGCGCCCCCGAGGCGTCGTAGCGCCAGTCGTAGAAAAGCTGGTCCCCGAGGCCCTCCTTCGAAATCGTCTTGAGGAAACGCGCGGGGATGATCTGGTCCGTATCGATGTTGTCGATCGGCAGCCTGACGAAGCGGCTTTCAAACCTGGTGAACGGCTTCATAGCATAGTCCTCACGTCGGTGATGACGCCGGTGACGGCGGCGGCCGCCGCCGTGAGCGGGCTGGCGAGGAACGTGCGCCCGCCGGGCCCCTGGCGGCCTTCGAAGTTACGGTTGCTGGTGGAAACGGCGTACTGGCCGGGCTCGAGCTGGTCGCCGTTCATGGCGAGGCACATCGAGCAGCCGGGTTCGCGCCACTCGGCGCCGGCGGCGCGGAAAATTTCGTGCAAGCCCTCGGCCTCGGCCTGTCTCTTCACTTCGTAAGAGCCGGGCACCATCAGCGCGCGCACCCTCGGGTTCACCTTGCGGCCCTTCAGGATCGACGCCGCGGCACGAAAATCCGCCAGGCGGCCGTTGGTGCAGCTTCCCACAAACACGACGTCCACGGGATGGCCGAGCAGCGGCTTCCCGGGTTCGAGGTTCATGTACGCGAGCGCCTTGCGGACGCTCTCGCGCTCGATGGGGTCGGCAATGGACTCGGGCTCGGGGATCACACCGGTGATCGGGATGCCCATGCCGGGGCTGGTGCCGTAGGTGATCATCGGCTCCAGGCTGCCGGCGTCGATCTCGGCGTGCTTGTCATAGTGGGCGCCGTCGTCGCTCGGCAGTTGCTTCCAGCGCGCGATCGCGCGGTCCCACTCGATCCCCTGCGGCGCGCAGGGCCGCCCGTAGAGGTATTGGAACGTGACGTCGTCCGGGGCGATCAGCCCGGCGCGAGCGCCCGCCTCGATCGACATGTTGGTGATCGTCATCCGCTCCTCCATCGAAAGGGCGCGGATGGTGGAGCCGCAGTACTCGAAGACGTGGCCGGTGGCGCCGCCCGTACCGATCTTGGCGATGAGCGCCAGAATGACGTCCTTGGCGGTGACGCCGGGGCGCAGCGTGCCGTTGATCTCCACGCGGAACGTCTTGGGCTTCCGCTGGAGCAGGCACTGGGTGGCAAGCACGTGCTCGACCTCGCTCGTGCCGATTCCGAAGGCAAGCGCGCCGAGGGCGCCGTGAGTTGCGGTGTGGCTGTCGCCGCAGACCACCGTCATCCCGGGCTGCGTGCGGCCGAGTTCCGGGCCGATGACGTGCACGATGCCCTGGTGCGGGCTGTGTACGCTGTAACAGGTGAGGCCGAACTCGCGGCAGTTGGCTTCGAGTTGCGCGATCTGCCGCGCCGAAATCTGGTTGACGATGGGCAGGGAGCGGTCCGTGGTCGGGACGTTGTGATCGGCCGTGGCTAGCGTGCGATCCGGCCGGCGGACCTTCAGGCCGCGCCGCCGCAGGCCCTCAAACGCTTGGGGTGAGGTGACCTCGTGGATCAGGTGCAGGTCTATGTACAGCAGAGCGGGCGCGCCGGGGTTCTCCACAACGACGTGCTCGTCCCAGATTTTTTCGATGATGGTGCGCGGTTTCATAGTGAGTTGCTGAATCCGAAGAGCTACGGCGGGGCCGTGCTTCGCGGTTACAGAGAGTCTATTATTGCGTCTCCCACCTCGCTGGTGGTAGCCGGAGGCCCGGCGGGACGCAAATCGGCCGTCACGCGGCCGCTATTCAAAACCTTCTCGATGGCGGCATACACCGCTACGGCTTCGTCCTTCAAACCGAAGGTGTACTCGAGCATGGCGGCCACAGAGCCGATCGCGCCGAGCGGATTCGCCTTGTTCTGTCCCGCGATGTCCGGCGCCGAGCCGTGCACCGGCTCGTACAACCCCTTGGTCTCGCCCAGCGACGCCGACGGCAGCATGCCGATCGAGCCGGCCAGCACGGCGCCTTCGTCGCTCAGAATATCGCCGAACATGTTCTCCGTGAGCAGGACGTCGAATCGGCGCGGGTTGAGCACGAGCTGCATGGCGCAGTTGTCCACCAGCAGGTGGTCGAGCTCGACGTCGGGATAGGCTTCCGATACCTCGGTAACCACCTTGCGCCAGAGCTGCGAGTTTTCGAGCACGTTCGACTTGTCGACGCTGGTGACCTTGCGGCGCCGGTTCAGCGCCAGCTTGAACGCCCTGTGCGCGATGCGCTCGATTTCCGCCCGCGTGTACACCATCGTGTTCACGGCGGTATCGCCGGTGATGCCGCGCGGCGTGCCGTAGTAGATGCCCCCGGTCAGCTCGCGGACGATGATCATGTCCGTGCCCTCGACCAGGTGGTTCTTAAGCGGCGAGGAATCGATCAGCGCCGAGTAGGCGCGCACCGGGCGGAGGTTCGCGTACACGCCCAGCGCCTTGCGCACTCCGAGCAGCCCCGCTTCCGGACGCTGGCTCGGCGGCATGTTGTCATACTCGGGCAGGCCCACCGCGCCCATCAGCGTCGCATCCGCGGCCAGCGCCAGGCGGACCGTCTCCTCCGGGAGCGGGCTGCCCGTCTTCTGTATGGCAATGCCTCCCAAAAGGCCTTCGGCGAGGTTCAGTGTGTGATGATATTTCTCCGCAATACGCCGGAGGACGCGCACAGCCTCGCAAGTGACTTCTGTGCCGATCCCGTCCCCGGGCAGAACAAGTATATTCAGGTCCATTGAATTTGATGGTACCTTAGTCGCCGGCGGGAACGCCTGCTTTCACTTCCTGGATGATGGCGAGGATCTCTTCGTTCAGGACGCCCTTCTTGGTATCGGCGACGGCGATAAACCGCTTGTAGATGGCCTCCAGCTCGTCCTTATCGACGGGGTAACCCAGATCGCGGCAGCGCTGGGCCAGAGCGTGGCGGCCGCTGTGTTTGCCGAGAACGAGCCTGCTTTCAGGCACGCCCACCGAGCGGGGGTCCATGATCTCGTAGGTGGTGCGCTCTTTGAGGTAGCCGTCCTGGTGGATGCCGGCTTCGTGGGCAAAGGCGTTGCTTCCGACGATGGCCTTGTTCGGCTGCGGGCCGAAGGAAATCAACTCGGTGAGCAACTGGCTGGCCGGGAAGATCTGCTCGGTAACAATGCCGGTGTCAAACGGCAAGCGATCATGGCGAGTTTTAAACGCCATTACGATCTCTTCCAGCGCGCAGTTTCCGGCGCGCTCGCCAATGCCGTTGACCGTACACTCCACCTGGCGGGCGCCCGCCAGCACTCCGGCAATCGAGTTAGCCGTGGCCAGCCCGAGGTCGTTATGGCAGTGTACCGATACGATGGCCGTGTCGCCCAGCGCGCGGACAATGCGGCCGATGAATTGGCCGAACTCATCCGGCACCGAATACCCCACCGTATCCGGCAGGTTCACCGTGCGGGCGCCGGCTTCGACCACCGCCTTGGCCACCTTTTCCAGGAACTCGGGGTCGGTGCGCGTGGCGTCCTCGGCCGAGAACTCTACGTCGTCGACGTACCGCCGCGCCAGTTCCACCGCGGCCACCGCCATGTCCAAAACTTCTTCCCGGCTCTTGTGCAGCTTGTGCTTCAAGTGGATATCGCTGGTTGCGATAAACGTGTGGATACGGGGACGCCGGGCGTGCTCTAAAGCGCGGGCGGCCCGTTCAACGTCGAGTGTGCAGGCCCTGGCGAGTGCCGCCACCTGCACCCACGGGAACTCTTTGCTAATGGCATCGACGGCCTGGAAGTCGCCTTCGGATGCGATGGGGAAACCGGCCTCGAGGATATCGACGCCCAGTTCCACCAGCTTGGAAGCCATCCGGATCTTTTCCGGGACCGTCATGCTGCATCCGGGGGACTGCTCGCCATCCCGGAGCGTAGTATCGAAGATGTATACGCGATCTGCCATCAGTAGTACCGCCCGCGCTTCAGGAAATTCGCTCCTTGACGGCCTGTTACTCCGCCAGGAGCTTAGGCTGATTATGCCGCAAGCTCCATTAATTTGGCAAATTGATAATTTCACGATTGTACATCAATTGTGCTAATGCTATAAATGATTCTTATGGCAGGTCCGCCATCTCAACAACTTCCCGAACTTTATCTCCTGAAAACCTTGATGACCGTCGCCGGCGAAAAAAGCTTTTCGCGCGCCGCCGAAAAGCTGCTTCGCACGCAGCCGGCCGTCTCGCTGGCCATTCAGCGCCTCGAAACGCAGCTTGACGACCGGCTGATCGACCGCCAGGGCCGGAACGTGATCCTGACCGATGCGGGGAAGCTGGTCATGGAATACGCCCGGCGGTTCGAAAACCTGGCCCGGGAAATGGAGATCGCCCTGGCAGAGCTGAAGGATAAGCGCGCGGGCCAGCTAATCATCGGCGCGAATGAAACCACCGCGCTGTACCTGCTGGAGCACATCTACCAGTACCGTCGCATGTATCCGAAGGTGAAAATCCAGGTGCGGCGGAGCCTCTCCAGCCGGCTGCCGTCGGATATCATCGAGGGCGACCTCGAGCTCGGTGTGATCAGCTATGAGCCTTACGATGCCCGGCTGGTGTCGAAAGTGATCTTCACGGACCACCTCGCGTTCGTCGTGTCGCCGCAACACCGGTTTGCGCGGCGGCGCTCGGTTTCCATCGCCGAACTGGGGATGGAAACATTTATCGCGCACAACGTGCTCTCCCCGTACCGCGACATTGTGCTGCGGGAGTTCCAGAGGCATCAGGTGCCCCTCAACATGGACGTCGAGATGCCGACCGTGGAGACGATACGGCGCATGGTGCAGCGGAACGAAGGCGTGGCGTTTCTGCCGCGCCTGTGCGTCGAACAGGAAATCCGCCAGAAGCTGCTGCACGAAGTCGAAGTGAAGGAACTGAAAGTGGAGCGCAAGATCCGGCTTATATACCCGGCGAACCGGGTGCTGAGCCATGCGGCGCGCGCGTTCCTGGAGCTGTTTCAAACCGAAGATTAGCCGGGACTTCTACGCACGGCCGCGGGCATTCTCTTTTCCGGCTGAAACCTGAGCGGCTTTTGCTTCGCCTTCCTTCTGAAGTCCGCAACTACATAGACGTGAAGGAGACATTATGAAGCAATTGACGCGCAGGGGCTGCATCCAGGGAACCCTCGCTGCGCTGGCCGGCGCTCACACCGCCGTGCCCGCTCTTGGAGCTCCCGAGAAGTGGAAACCCAGCAAACCGGGAATCAAATTTGCGGAGCTGTTCTATTCGCCGCAGAGCCGAGACGTGAGGCTCGCCAAGCAGGTCGGGGTGAACTACGCCATAGCCGGGGTCAATCTGGGCCGCGTCCGCCGCGAGCAGTACGTGGAGACTCTGCAAAAGATCAAGGACGGCTTCGCGGAAGCCGGTCTTACCATCGCCGGTGTGGAGAGCCACCCCGTGCCGGCAGAGAGGATCAAGCTCGGCGTGGAAGGCCGCGACGAGGAAATCGAAAACTACAAGTGGGCCATCGAGGCGCTGAGCAAGGTCGGCATCAACATGATCTGCTACAACTTCATGGCCGGCCTGGGCTGGACGCGCACCCGGACCGATGTTCCCGAACGCGGCGGCGCTCTCACCAGCGAGTTCGATCTGGAAGCCGCCAAGGCTTTGGGAAACACCCGCTGGGGCGAGGTCAGCGAAGAGAAAATGTGGGACAACATCACCTACTTCATCAAGCAGGTGATGCCTGTAGCCGAGAAGTTCAACGTCCAGATGGCTCTCCACCCCGACGATCCCCCACTATCGCCGCTGCGCGGCGTCGCGCGCATACTCACCAGCGCCCGCGCATACCGCCGCGTTATGGAAATCGTCCCGAGCCGCGTGAACGGAGTCACGTTCTGCCAGGCCAACTTCCGCCTGATGGGCGAAGACATCTACTCCCTCGCCAAGGAGTGGTGCGCCAAGAAGAAGATTTTCTTCGTTCACTTCCGCGACGTGGAGGGCACCAAAGAGAAGTTCCGGGAGACTTTCCACGACAACGGCCCGACGGACATGGTTCGCATGCTCCAGATTTACAGCAAGGGCGGCTTTACCGGCCCGATCCGCCCGGACCACGCTCCAACCATCGAAGGCGATCCGAACGACCGTCCCGGGTACGCCATGGGTGGGAAGGTGCTCGCTTTCGGGTACATGAGGGGCATCATGGAAGCCCTGCGGTTGCCGTACGAATAGTTCGGCAGCGCAAGTGCGGTGATGACCTCATACCCCGTTCTGGTACTGGAGTGCAAAGGAAACCCCGGCGGAATGCCGCTGGCGAATCTGTCTGTGTAGTGAGCTGACAGTAGCAGTAAGGTTGCGAGGGGTGGCCGGCGCGTGCCGGCTTACTCCCGCCCGTCTGAGGGTATTACACCTACCATTCCCAGCCTTCCGTCCGGCGTTTTAAAAATGTCCCCAAAATCATGGCCGGCGGCGCGGGCTGCTTCCTCGTTCTCGTACTGCGGGATGAGGTCCGTGTTTATCTCCACATCCCGGCTGATGAACTCGACGATGTTGTACGTGAACGGCCTCGTTTCATTCACACCGCCAAGTTTACAGAATCGGCATTACAAAGATAAGTTGGAAAGTATTAAATCTTTGGAAAATGACCCCCAAAAGGGGGATCGGTACTAGTAGACCTAGATTGCACAGGCCGCCGGGCCGGGCCACCCGGGACGTGAACACTGGCGCCCGCCGGGGGCCGCCCTCGGACGTGCGAAAATGGGCGGCATCATGGGTGATCAGGCAAGACCTCCACTGGCTACTTACGAAGCGCTCGCGAAGATGATCGACCACGCGCTCGTCAGGCCCGAACTGACCGAGGAGCAGGTGATCGAGGGGTGCCGCATTGCCAAAGAATACGGCACGGCCAGCGTCAGCGTGCGGCCGAGCGACGCCGACCTGGCGGTGCGCCACCTCGCCGGCAGCTCAGTCGTTGTCGGAAGCGTCGCGGGGTTCCCTCACGGGTCCCAGACCACGGCAGTGAAGCTCTACGAAGCGCGGGACCTGCTGCGCCGGGGAGTCCGCGAGATCGACATGGTGATCAACATCGGCAAGCTCCTCTCGCGCCAGTTTCAATACATCGAGACCGAGCTTGTCCAGATGGCCGAAACATGCCACGAATCGGGCGCGCTGCTGAAGGTGATCCTGGAGACCGCTTATCTCACCGACGAACTGAAGATCGTGGCCTGCAAGATCTGCACCAACGCGGGTTGTGATTTCGTCAAGACCTCCACCGGCGCCGCTCCCGGTGGCGCCACGCTCGAAGACGTGCGGTTGATGCGCGCGCACTGCGGCCCGAACGTGGGAGTGAAGGCAGCCGGCGGCGTGCGAACCCTGGAGGCGGCCCTCGCATTCTATGAAGCCGGCTGCACGCGCATCGGAGCGACCGCCACCACTGCGATCCTGGATGCCTGGAAGGCGCGGCTGGAGCAGGAACTCCAGCAGCAGCCGCCCGTGATAAGCTAGCAGGCTTAGCTCATGCCGCCCCTCGGTTTGATGCCTCGAATCTGTATTGCGCTAGGCCTTCCCACCGCCGAACGCCTGCTCGACCACGCGCGCCGCGAAGTCGAGGCCGGGGAGACCTTTTTGGAGTTCCGCCTGGATTACCTGGACTGCCCCGAGCACGGCATCGGCGTGATCGCGAACCTGCTGCGCGACTATCCCGACTGCTTTGTTCTCGCCACCTGCCGCCGCCACCAGAACGGCGGCCGGTTCAACGGCAGCATCGCGGAGCAGATCCAGATTCTGGACGCGGCGGTGGATGCCGGCGCGCGGGCCGTGGACGTGGAGATCGAGACGGCCGAGGCAGCAGCGGGCCAACTGGATGTGTTTCGCGGGCGCGCGATGCTCGTGATTTCCTACCACAATTTCGAAGGCACTCCGGCGCTGGAGCCGGTGCTGCGCAGGATGACGGCCATCCCCGCCGAGGGCTACAAGATCGTGACCACGGCGCGCAAGCCGTCCGACAATTACCGCGTGCTCTCGCTGGGCCGGCTGCACCCCAAGCAGCCCCTGGTGCTGCTGGCGATGGGCGAAACCGGGTTCCCCTCGCGCGTGTTGTCCACCGTCTTCGGAGGGCTTTACACCTACGCGGCGCCGCGGACGGCCGAGGGCACGGCGGCCGGACAGGTCTGCGCCAGGCAGTTGCGGCAGCTCTACCGCATCGAGAAGCTGTCGCGGGCGGCAAAGATCTACGCGGTCATTGCCGATCCGGTGCGGCACTCGATTTCTCCCGCCGTGCACAACCGGGCCTTTCAGGCGCGCCGCATCGACGCGGTGTATCTGCCGTGCCTCGTCAAGCCTCAGCAGTTGAAGGACTTCATGAGCATGGCGGATAAGCTGCCGGTTTCCGGTTTCAGCGTCACCATTCCTCACAAGCAGAAGATCACGCGCTACCTGGATGTGATCGATCCGCTGGCCCGCCGCATCGGCGCCGTCAACACGGTTTGGAAAAAGGCCGGCAAGTGGCGCGGCACGAACACGGATGCGGCCGGCGTGCGCGCGCCGCTCGAGCGCCGTATGCGGCTGGCGAAATCGTCGATTCTCCTGGTGGGTAATGGAGGGGCGGCGCGCAGCGCGGCATTCTCGCTCGTGGATGCGGGAGTCAAGCTTTCGATCGTTGGGCGGAATCCGGACCGCGTGCGCGCCCTTGCCAAGGCCTGCGGGGCGGAACCGCTGCTGCGCGAGCAGGCCGAGGCGCGGACTTTCGACGCGCTCGTGCATGCCACCCCGCTCGGCATGAGTCCCAATGTAGACGAGTGTTTCTTTCCCAACAACATTCCCGCGAAACTCGTCTTCGACATGGTCTATAACCCCATGGAGACTCTTCTTCTGCGGCGGGCGCGCGAGCAGGGAAAGACGGTGATACCCGGCCTGGAAATGTTCCTGGAGCAGGCGGCGCTGCAGTTCGAGATCTGGACGGGGGAAAGCGCGCCCCGGAGCGTCATGGGAAAGGCCGCGCTGGAGGCTTTAGCAGCCCAGTCCGATACGACCGCTGCCGCCGGCAGGTAGTCTTTCCTCTTCGGCAATTCGCAACTCCCGGCGGGCTGCAGGCGCGGCTGGAGTTCGGGAAAGCGAACGGAACCGAAGAATTTTCAGGGCGCCAAGGGGGGGCAGAGACTCCATCGAAACGGATGATACACTCGACGCAGGAGCAGATGTAAGCGATATGAGCAACGACCCGAAAGGCACATCGGCGCAAGCCAAAGAAAGGGAAGAGGAATACTTCCGCCGCAAAGAAGCGGAACTGCTGGAAGCAAAAAGGCGCGAAGCGGCCGCAAAGAAGGAGCGCGAGGAAATCGGGCGCGCCGTCGGCATCAACGACGAGAAAGTGGTGGCCGAACTATTCGCCTGCGGGTATAACCGCGAAACCATCCCGCTGCTCCATCTGGTTCCGCTCATCCAGGTGGGTTGGGCGGACGGTAGTATTTCGGAGGAAGAGCGCCGGCATATTCTCGAGGCAGCGCGCCTGCACGGAATTGAAGAGGGCAGTGCCGCCGGCCAGCAGCTCGCTTCCTGGCTCGAATCCAAACCGAGCGAAGAACTTTTCCGCCGCAGTCTGAAGGCGATCCGCACGATTCTCCAGGCGCTTGAACCGGAAAGCGGGCAGGCGCGGGCCAACGATTTGCTCTCGCTCTGCCTCAGGGTGGCTAACGCCTCCGGAGGATTTTTCGGCTTCGGGCGGAAGGTGTCCCGCGAAGAGAGGGAGTTGCTTGAGCAGATCGCCGCGGAACTCGACAGCCACCATCACAATGCAGCGGTTCAGGTGGCCGAAAAGATGAGCGGCGCGGCCCAGGAGTGACCGGGCTGCCGGCTCAGTGCCGGCAGCCTTTGAATCCGTAAAAGACCACGTAGAGATAGCAGACCGCCGGCAGCGCGAAGGAGTGGTGGATTCCGATGCTGTCGGCCAGTGCGCCCTGGGAGAGGGGGATAACGGCCGCACCCAGAATCGCCATGATCAGAATGCCGGACCCCTGGCTGGTGAGCTTTCCCAAACCGTCGATGGCCAGCGCGAAGATTGTGGGAAACATAATCGAATTGAAGAGGCCGACGGAGATGATAGCCCACATGGCCGTGTGCCCAGTGGTGCAGACCGTCAGCCACACCAGGCCGGAAGCAATCAGTCCGTATAAGCCGAGCAGCTTGCCCGCTGGAGCGCGCCGCAGTAGTGCGGACCCAACGAAGCGCCCGATCATGGCTCCCGTCCAGTAATAGGAGACGTGCCGGGCCGCGACCTGCTCCGTCAAGCCGCCGATCTCCGGCTGACTGAAAAAGTTCACCAGGAAGCTCCCAATCGAGACTTCCGCGCCGCAGTAGAGGAAAATTCCCACCGCGCCGAGCATGAGGTGCCGGATGCGCCAGGCGCTGCTCGCAATCGGCGGCGAGGCGTCCTCTCCTCCGCCCGCTTCGATGTTCTTGATGACCGGCAGCCTGAAACGCCAGAGGGCAATGGCAAGCAGGATCAGAATCCCCGCAAAAACCAGGTACGGCATCTTGAGCGAGGCGGCCTCCGCGGCGCGGTAGGCATTGAGCCCTTCGGGCGGGAGGCTGCGGAGTTCTTCCTGCGAAAGGGGAGCGCTGGAAAGGATGAGCAGGCCGCCGAGCCAGGGCGCAATCGCGGTGCCCAGCGAATTGAACGCCTGTGCGAGATTCAGACGGCTGGAGGCGCCGGCGGGCGGGCCGAGCACCGTAACGTAGGGGTTGGAGGAAACCTGAAGCACTGTCATCCCGGCGGCCAGCACGAACAGCGCGGCGAGGAACAGCTCGTAGGAGATCAAGGAGGCGGCGGGCAGGAACGCAAGCGCGCCGGCCGCCATCGTCAACAGCCCTACCACCATCGAGCGCTGGTAGCCGATTGCAGCGACGAGCTTGCCAGACGGCAGCGAGAGCACGAAATAGGCCATGAAGAACGTGAACTGGATCAGCATGACCCGCGTGTAGTTCAAGTCGAACAGCGACTTGAAGTGCGGCACCAGGATGTCGTTCAGCACGGTCAGGAAGCCCCACATGAAAAACAGGGTCGTGACCATGGCCATGGCCGGTTTGTTGGTGCGCTCAAGACCCGCGGAGACAGCGGTTGAGGCTTGCGTGGAGGGCATGAAAGGTTAGTTCGCCCCGAATTCCCGCAGCTTCTGCTCGAACGCTTCCAGCGGTTGCGCGCCCACGAGGAACACGCCTTCCACACCTTCGGCCGTCGTCCTGCCGACGATGAAGCTCGGGGTGCCGGAGACTCTCAAAGAAAATGCCTCGTCAAGGTCTTTCTGAACTGCCGCGCGGTGCTTTCTCGTGGTCAGACATTCCTTGAAGGGCTCCATCTTCAAGCCCAACTTCTGCGCGTACGCGAACAGATCGTCTTCCGAGAGGCGGCTGGGATTGGCCACGAGCACGTCCCGCATCTGCCAGAACTGGCCCTGGTCGCCCGCGCAGCGGGCCGCTTCGGCGGCGCGGAAGGCGTTGGCATGAAAGTTCAGCGGAAAGTCGCGGCTGAGGAACCGAACCTTGCCGGTATCGATGTAGCGCCGCCGGATCTCCGGGAAGGTCGCAAGGTGGAAGCGCTGGCAGAACGTACACTGGTAGTCGGTGAACTCGATCAGGGTAACCGGCGCGTCCTTTTTGCCCAGCCAGTTCGCATCGGTGATTTTCAGCTTGACGGAGCCTTCGGCCTCGCCGCTCGGGGCGGGGCGCGCCTGCTTCTCCAGCAACTGGCGGATCTGCCGGAGCTCGTTGAGTATGGCGTCCGCCTGCTGCCGCGTGATGCCCTGCTCCTCGCTCTGAGCCGGAGCCGGTCCGGTTGCCAGCAATGCAAACGCAAGGGGAAGGATGATCCGGTACATTGTGCCCTACTATACCGCATTACGGCGGGCACACGCGCCGGAGTGGCAGATCCGAATCAACCGGCTTGCGGCTACACTGCCGTGAAAGCGTCTTGTGAGCCCGAATAACGGTGCTCTACTCGGGCCTCGTCTAAAATGAAACTAAGAACCGCGTCCAGTTCCGGGGGCCTAATGAAAACCGTACTGCTCGTCGACGATGAGCCTGTCGTCTTGAAACTCGCGACGCTGGCTCTCCAGAGAGGCAGCTACCGGGTGCTTGCCTACGGTGACCCACTGGAGGGTCTCTCCGTATTCGAGAACACCTTGCACGAGGTGGACCTGCTCGTCACCGACGTAGTGATGCCGGAGATGGACGGCACCGAGCTGGCCGAACGGGCGGTGGCTCTGAAGCCGGGGCTGCCCGTGCTGTTCATTTCGGGAATCGTCAACGAGCGCGATATTGTGACGCGGGGAGCTCCGAAAATTCGCTTCTCGTTTCTTAGAAAACCCTTTCAGGCGTCCGCATTGGTCGAGAAGGTGCGTGAGATCCTGGGCGAGGCGGCGCCCGAAGACCGCTCGGCCAAGCGGACTTTTGGTGCGTAAGGGGAGAGCGCCGGGCTACAGCGGCGACGGCGCTCCCAGTTGTTCCCGATGCACAATGCCGCCGTGGGCCCGCGTTTTGCCGTGCTCAATCAGCGACTTCATACGCACCAGGTCCTCGTCCATTTCGCGCTTCGGATCCGCGCCGAGCAGCCGCGCGACCGCATGGCCAACGATTCCCAGCGGCGGGTTGTAAGACATGCGAATCGTGATGCGCGTGCCGCCGTCGGGGTTCGGATCGAACCGCACGGTCCCGCTGTGCTCTATCGTCGCTCCCGGCAGGCTGCGCCACGAGATCAATCTGTTCTCGACGCGTTCGGTTATCTCCGCGGTCCAAGTGACCGGGATGCCGAGCGGGCCGTCAACCGTCCACAACGAGCGGTTGTTCCCCAGGTCGCGTACCTCGCGCAAATGCGCCATGAACCGCGGGAAATTCGAGTAGCGCGACCAGAAGGAGTACACGTCCTGCACGGGCGCGTGAATGTTCACGGTTTTCTCGATGGTGACCGCGCCTGCGTGGCCGATTCCCAGCGCGCGCTTGAGTTCCATGTTGGCGGCGGCGCGCAAAAGCATCCCGCTCCCCAGAAGGCCGGCTGCCACGCCGCCAATGCCGCCCCGTTTGACGCCACCGATCAGCAGGGCCGTTCCCCCCAGCCCGGCCATCGTACGGACTGCCGGCGTCCAGTTGGTCTGCATGATTTCCCAGCGCTCGCCGGACCGCGCCCCGCCGCCCTGCAAAGCCGGAACCTCGGCTCCGGCATGCCGTTCGAGGCGGTCTTCGATTTCCATTCCGTCCGCGGCCGACTCGGCGGCCGACAGTAAAGCTCTGTATTCGCGCTCGAGCACCGGTCCTCGCAGAACCAGGCGGCCCCGCTCCGCGCGGACCTCAACGGCGTGGGGATGCGAAACTACCCGGCCGATTCGGGCGCGAACGCGCGCGACGATCACATCCTCGTCCACGCGCCCGCTGCGCAAGATGGTTTGCGCCATCGCAGCGACGCCGCGCGCGCGATTGGACAGATCGCGTCCTGTCTTGTCAACCAGACGCTGGGCATCGTGGATGGTCCGTGCGGCTTTGTCGCGGATCAGCGCCCGCCGGCGCCTCCCCCTGTCCGGATCCGCGATGTACATGATTGCTGCGCCCGCACCCAGCCCTGCGAGTAAATTGGCGACTTTTCCCATGTCCCCTCCTGTGTGGTGTGGATTCCCCGAGAGATTGATGACTCCATTCTAGCCGGATTGAGAGCCGGGGGGACGGGCTGCCTCAGGCCGCTTTCCTGAGATTGACGGCTTCCATGGCGCGCCGCGCCTCGGGGGTGGACATGACTTCGTTCCAAACGCTGCCGCTGCGCGCGTTCTCTGCCATGAGCAGCATGATTCCCTGGTCGATGCCGATTACGTCCGGGCTGAACCAGTTGTCGCCAGGCTGGAACGCGTCCACGAACCCGTAACGGCCCCAGACGCGTTTCCCATAGCGATCGAGCATGGTCCGGAGAACCCTGCTGCATTCCTCAGGGAGGAACACCACCGAACCGCCGGCGGCGCACGGCGTGAGCGTGCCGTCAGGCGGGCAATAGGGGTTGCCCCAGACGCGGTAGCCGAAGGGGGAATCCGAAGCCGTGACGCCCCACAGGTCCGGCCCGTACCAGGGGAACTGCTGCGAGAGGCCGATGCAGAACTGCCGGTGCGCCATGGTGGCAAACCGCGAGTTCTCGAAGTAGTCAGAGTAGCGGTCCTTCCGGTCGCGGAAATCAAACCAGGCGTGCGAGTACTGATGGACGAACAGCGGCGCCACCGAATCGATGTAGGTGAAGCCTTCGTACTCGCGTACGGGCCGCCTCCAGGCGTCCCAGCAGGAAACGGGGATGGGCGACGAGGAACTCCCGATGGCGAGCAGGTACATCGCCAGCAGCTCGGCATACTCGTCCCAGCGGTAGGGGAGAAAGCCGGTCTCGGGCGTCCAGCCATGGCAGAGCGTGTCGTGCCCGTTGAGCATCCAGCGCCAATCGACTCGGCCGAGCAAGTCGTCGGCGAGCTGGCGGATGTGCGGCCGGTCCCAGTGCGCCTTGCAATGCAGAACGCCGCACAGCAGCCAGGCCGTATCGACGGACGACGCCTCGCTGCTCCAGATCCGTTTGCCGGACTTCACGTCCAGGAAGTGATAGAAAAACCCGCGCTCGTGCTCGACGTGGGAGGCCAGATATTCGAGCGTCCGCTCGACGCGGGCAAGCGGCGCGCCGCGTTCCAGGTACCCGCGGGAATCGGCGATGGCCAGGGCGCTCAGCCCGAACCCGGTGGCGGCGATGCTGGATACGTCGCGCGACTCCGGACCCTCCATGCGGGCACGGTCGCGCACCAGCCCCGTTGTGGGATCCGCCTGTTCGTAGAAAAAGAGACACGCGCGGCGCTCGACTTCGTCCAGGAGATCGATAGAATCCTGGGCACACATCGAGAGCGGCGCAAGCGCGCCCGCGCCGATCCCGGCCGTGACTAACCTCAGAAAATCCCTGCGGCCAACTGGCGCACCACCCTCCGGCCGGTACTGCCCGGCGGGTGTCAGGGACGCAACTTGTGTTTCCAGAAGGACAAGTATACCAGCGAAGGACGGAGTTGTGGTCAGCCGGCGGCGATGCGCGCCGGAGGCGCTTCCGGCCGCATCTTCCACTGCTCGTAGCGGCGCGAAAGCTCCTCGGGAAGCGGTTGCTCAACGGGACCGCGATCGAGCAAAGCGGGCAGGCGTTCCTGCAACAGATACTCGGTGGCCTGCACGAGAGGATCGGCATGGAACCGGCGCTGCATCGGGGCGTCCAGGAGTGTGTTCGCAAGCGCGAGCAGGCCCATCCCCTGGTGGTGTGCCATGAAGGCCCGGATGACTCGCGGCGTTCCCGGCGAGTCGCTGTAATCCGCGGACTCGAAGAATCCGTAGCGCCCGGTCCAGCCGAGAGCCTGCATCGCCCGCAGGTTCCGGGTGGCGGCCGCGTGGTCGACCATCAGGGCGAGCATGGAAGCGTAGGGCGCAATGACGAGGTCGCCCGGCCAAGCGCGCTTCAGGCCGATATAGGGCACTCCGAAGGCGCGGTACTGATAACTCAGGGCGCTGTCGCGCGCGCTGTAAGCCGCTTCGGAGATGCCCCACGGCACGCCGCGCTCGGCGCCGTAGGCCTGCTGGATCCGTACGGCCGCTGTCAGGCTCTCACCCAACAGGGTGTCCCCGTAGGTGCGCATGAACAGCGCGGGCATCAGGTACTCGAACATGGTGCCGGTCCAGGAATACAGCGTGCGCGTTCCCTTGTAGAACGCCAGCTTGCGGCCGAGGCGGAACCACGCCTCGCGCGGCACATCGCCTTTGGCGATGGCCACGAACACTGCCGTGCGCGCCTCCGTGGCCAGCAGGTCGTAGTAAGCCGGATCGAGCGTGCCGGACAGCAGATCGTACCCCACGCGCATGAGCTTGCGCTTGCGGTCGAACAGCAAGGAAAAGTCCATGTGCTCTACAAAGCTCTCCGCCGCGGCAGCCTGGCGCTCCAAGCGCTCGATCAGGCCGGTGGCGAACGAACGGGCTTCGCCAAGCGCGCCGTCGAGCTTTTGAAGCACGTCCCGCAGCTCCGGCGGAATGGGCAGTGCGGATTCCAGCACGGCGGCGATCTCCCGCGAGATGGCCGCGTAGTGCCCGGGAAGTTCATCGAAGCAAACGGGACACTCCAGCAGCTTCAGCAAACCGCTCAGGGCGGGATTCTTGGCGTGAAACCTGAGTTCCTGTTCGTACGGAGCGTCAAGCCACGGCGCAAGCGCGCAGAGCTGGCTGATCGCGGCCTCGACGCGGGCCGCAAGCGCGTTGTACCAGTAAGTGACTTCGCCGGCCTGCCCCGGTTCGAGCTTGGCGCAGGTCCACTCCAGGCGGGGCAGCAGGCTGTGGATCATTTCACGGACCTCCGCCAGCACGCTCTCCCAGAAGAAAAGGTCCGTGGGCCGGTACTCAAGCTGGCGCACAAGGCTGGCCAGCAGCCGTGAGATCGAACTGGTGCGCGCGGCGGCGGGAAGGACGCTGCGCAGCCGCAGGCAGTGGGCGCGCATTCCGGCCAGCGCGCTCGCATCGATGATCGGAGCGCGAAGCGCCTCCAGGCAGCCCTGCTTCACGACAATCAGCGCCGCCGCAAGATTGCCGCTATCGACGGCGGAGATATAGAGCGGCGGCAACGGGCGGAGCGTGTTCGTGTCATACCAGTTGTAAAAGTGGCCGCGATGCCTGCGCAGGCGCATCATGGTGTTGAACAGGTTTTCCAAGCGATCACCGAATTCGCTGAGCGTGAGAAAGCCGAAATCCAGCGCGGCAAGATTGGACGCGGCCTGCAGGCCGATGTTGGTCGGCGAGGTGCGGCAAGCGGTACGGGGCGGATCCTCCTGCACGTTGTCCGGCACAAGCCAGTTGTGCTCGGCGGCGGAGAGGTCGCCGAAATAGCGCCACGTGCGCAGCGCGATGTCGCGGAGGTAATCGGCATCCGGAGCCTTCTTCCCTGCCCTGGGCGCCCGGTTCAGCCACGCGGCAACGAGCGGGGACAAGAGCCACAGTTCCAGCACCGCGACGGCCAGTATGTCCGTGGCGAGGCCGGCGGGCAGGCACAAACACACGAACACCGCGGCCAAGGGACCAGCCAGCAGATAGCGCTCGAGCAGCCCCGCTTTTCGTCCCCCCTCCTCGGACTGGGCCATGGTTTCCCATTCAAGCAGCCTTCTCCGCGTGACGTGGACGCGGATGAGAGTGCGCACCACGGCGTCCGCCATCAGAACAGCCTGGTGGACAAGGAATGTCAGCCGCATCAGCGCATCGGCGTGGCCGCGCAGGAGCTGAAAGCCGATTTCACGGAAATACGGCCGCCAAAAGCGAGCGGGCGGCAGCCGCACAAGCGCCCACGTCGCCTCGAAATACGCGGGCAGCAGGAGAAACGCGCACGCAAGCAGCGTCCAGCGGTACGCCGGAGGCGGCAAAAAGAACCAGCCCGCCAGGATGAGGGCGAGCAGAGAAATTTCAAACAGGCTGCGCCGGAGATTGTCGGCGATTTTCCAGCGCGAGAGTACTGGCAGAGGGTTGGAAGTGCGCCCGCCCCGAGGCGCCGGAACCGAAGGCAACAGCCACCTTGCGATCTGCCAGTCGCCCCGCGTCCAGCGGTGTTTGCGCTTTGACCAGGCCTGATATTTGGCGGGAAAGTCGTCGATGAACTCCAGGTCGGTCACCAGCCCCGTGCGCGCGTACTCGCCCTCGAGGAGGTCGTGGCTGAGCAGAGTGTTTTCGGGGAAACGGCCGCCCGTCACGGCGTCAAACGCGCGCAGATCGTAGATGCCCTTGCCGGTGAAAATCGCCTGGCCGTACAGGTCCTGATAAACGTCGGAGACAGCGGTCGTGTAGGGATCGAACCCCGTCTGCCCGCTGAAGAACCGCGCCAGGCGCGAGCGGCAGGCCGAATCGACGCTCACCGAGATGCGCGGCTGGAGGATGGCGTAGCCTTCGCGAACCGTCCGCGTGGCGGGATCAATTACCGGCCGGTTGAGCGGGTGCGCGATTGTGGCCACCAGCATGCGCGCGGTGTCGCGCGGCAGTTGCGTGTCGCTGTCGAGCGTGATGACGAAGCGATACGAGTTCAAGTCTGAAAGGTCGCCGATCTTCAGCGAAAAGGCGTCGTCTCCGCCGAGCAACAGGCGGTTGAAATCTTCCAGCTTGCCGCGCTTGCGCTCGTGCCCCATCCAGACGGATTCCGATTCGTTCCATTCGCGGCGGCGGTGAAACAAATAGAACGGCGAACCGGCGGCGGAACGGTAGCGCTCATTGAGCAGTTGAATTCCCTTCGCGCAGACATCGAGCAGGTGATCGTTCTCACCGTAGGCATAGCGGGAATCGGCGAAGTCCGTCAGCAGCGCGAACGACAAGTTGGGATCGCGGTTAGCGAGATAGTGGATTTCCAGGCGCTCGAGCAGGCGTTCCACTCCCTGGCGGGAAAGCAGCAGCGTGGGGACCACCACGAACGTCCGGCAATCGTCGGGAATGCCCTCGGAGAAATCGAGTCTCGGGAGGCGGCGCGGCGGCAGCAGATGACTCACCAGCAGATTCATAAAGGCAACCGCTGCCTGGCTCGCCGGAATCAACAGCAGCACGGCCAGCCAAAGCGGCGCCTCTGGCAGCAAGGCGTACACCGCTGCGATGATCGCAAACGTGGTGAGTGAGATGCCGCCCAAATAAAGCGCATTCGGCCTGGCGTAGAAGGCGTCGCGCAGCCGGCCTGCAAGCGGCGGGCGGTACCCTGCGCGCTTCCGCAGCGTGTTCCGTCCCGGCCCCACCAGGTAGTAACCCACGTGGCGCGCGCGCCCCGTGGAATTCCCGGCAAGCTCTATGGCCAGCTCCGCGACGCCGGTCTCATCCAGGTCCGCCCGCCTCGCAATATCTTCCACCGCGTGCCTGTAGGCATCGCGGGTCTCGAAATCCATGCGGGGGTAAACACCGGAGGGATCCTCGCGCAGGATCTTCTCAACCAGCGAGACCGACTCGACGAAGTCGCGCCAGGAGACCAGTTCAAGCGCGCGAAGGGCAGTGATGGCTTCGCGCACCGCCGTCTCGTCTTCGCCCGGCGCTTCGATGCCCGCGACCAATTTTTCTATCAGCGCGATCTTGAGCATCGGGCCGACGGCCCAGACCTCCGCCAGCGTGAGCGGCATGGTCTCCTGGCGGGCATTGACGAATTCCCGGATGGCTTCGAGGCCGCCCGAAAGACCCGCAAGTTCCACCGCGAGCCAGTAGACCCGCGGCTCGCCATCGATCGCGGGCAACTGGCGGCAGAACGAGCGCGGCATGCCCTCGCGTATTTCGCGTATCTGCGACTGCAAGAACTGGTAGTTGTCCAGGAGCCAGGAGGCTTTAGGCGAAGGCGCGCGCTCTGCCGCCTCGGAAAGGAAACGCTCGCACGCCTCCCTCAGTGCCCGCTCGGCCTGCGCGAACCTGACGAGAGGCCGGATGCTTCCCTTGCCCTGACTCGCCTGGCGCGGCAGTCTGCCTGCGCCGCGGACGGTGTGCAATTTCTGCTTCATTACCTCCTTGAATGTCGTCGTGTCCCTCATGCGCGATTGAAAGAAGCGATTAGACGGGCACGGCTGCACCGTTCATCGGTAATTCGCTGCCTGCATTTCGAATAGCCGCGCGTAACGCCCGCCGCGGGCGACGAGTTGGTGATGCGTGCCTTGCTCCCGTATATTCCCTCCTTCCAGCACGATGATTCTGTCCGACATGCGCACCGTGGAGAAGCGATGCGAGATGAGAATCGCCATGCGGCCCCGCGTGAGTTCGGAAAAGCGGCGAAACACTTCGTACTCGGCGGCGGCGTCGAGCGCGGCGGTCGGCTCGTCGAGCACGAGCACTTGGACATCGCGCAGATAGGCCCGCGCCAGCGCGAACTTCTGCCACTCTCCGCCGGAAAGATCCACGCCGCCTTCAAACCTTCGCCCCAACATCTGTTCGAACTCGTTCGGCAGGCGCGCGATGATTTCATCGGCGCGGCTCTTGAAGGCAGCCTGCCAGAGCAGCGCATCATTGGCGGAATCCTCGATGCGGCCTACGGCGATGTTGGCGCGGGCGGTCATGTCGTAGCGCATGAAATCCTGAAAAATAATCCCGATTTCGCGGTGAAGATCTTCGACGCTGTACTCGCGCAAATCCACGCCGTCCAGCAGAATCGCGCCCGAGGTCGGTTCATACAGGCGCGCGATCAGCTTCACCAGCGTCGTCTTGCCCTGCCCGTTCTCACCGACGACGGCCACGCGCTCGCCCGGCTCGATGCGGAAATTCAAACGGTTCAGCACGAGCCGCGACGAGCCGGGATAGTGGAAACACACGTCCCGGAACTCGAATCCGTCGCGAATGGGACGCGGCGCCGGCAAAGCGTTGACCTTGGATTGGATTCGAGGCTGCACGCGGAAAAATTCGTGGAGGTCGGTAAGAAACAGCGCCTGGTCGGCAATGCTCGAAAACGTCGAAAAGATGTTTTGAATTTGGCTGCTCGATCCGGCCAGCGCTCCGGCCAGAAACGTGAGTTCGCCCAGCGTCAGCCGGCCCTGTGCCGTTTGGAGCACCAGAAACGCGTACGCGCCGTAATAGCCCGCGGAGCTCAACAGCGCGAGCAGCGATCCCCATTTCAGCCGGCGGGTGAGCAGTTGCCGGTTGCGCGCGATCAAATCGCGGGTGAGCGCGGCATAGCGCTCGCGCAGGTGGCCGCTCAAACCGAAAATCTTGACTTCCTTTGCGGCTTCGCGGCTGGTGCCGAGCACGCGCAAGTAGTCCAGTTCCCGCCGCACGGGGGTCAGGCTGTGGGCCAGCGAATAGCCGAGAAACGCGAAGTGGCTCTCGCCGATGAACGCCGGCACCACGCAGACCACCAGCACGGCGAACAACCACGGAGAGAATGCGATGACCCCGGCCGACAGCGACGCCAGCGTGACCGTCTGCTGGAGCAGCCTGCCGATGCCGTTTAGCATGCCGATGCGGTCCGTAGCCTGCACGCGGGCCCGCTCGAGCTTGTCGTAAAAAGCCGGATCCTCGAAGCACGCCAGATCGAGTTTCGCCGCGTGGTCCATGATACGCAGGCTGATCTCAAGCGTGAACTGGTCGGCAAGCCGGGCGTCCAGGTAGTCGATCATGCGCCCCAGCGTCATTCCCAGACCCGCCAGGCCGAACTCGATCGCCACCAGCATCCAAATTCCCTCGGGCGGCTTGCCGGGCGACGCGAGCGTGGCGACAAGGGTATCCACGATCAACTTCGCCACCCACATCACGGCCACCGGAATCAAGGCGGAAATAATCCGCAAAGCGATGCCGGCCGTCACGATCCACGGACCCGACGCCCACACAATGCCCAATACCGGGGGAATGTTGCGCAGGGCGCTCAGGCGTTGACGCCACGCGCTCCACTGTGCCGCGACGTGGGAGTTCATTGGGTAATCCGGTTCCGATGCAGTGTAATTTCTGCCTTGCTGTTCACGAGGCGCGGCCGGGCTCAACCGCCCGCTGATCCGCATCCCTCTGAGTTCTCGAGCGCAACAGCCGACTTGACCGGATAGCGGTTACTACAAGGTGCAGCACTCCTGGCTGCTGGAATGGAGGTTGTGCAAACGGAATGCCAATCCGTGCGCCGGGCGAGCGCTGCGGCGGACCGCTCTCAGCCCGCCGCAGCGAATTACCCGGCTTTGGTGGTGTGTCGCGCGCGCCGCGGATCAAACACTCCGCGGCCCCGCACGAATTTACCGGCTTCGCCGGTGGATGTTAATGAAGAGCAAAGTGCCCGCTACTTTTTGAACAGCCTGGGAGCGAAATCGTAGAGGCACTTACGCCACGTCTGCCATTCGTGAGAAGTGCCGGGCGCTTCGAACCACACTGCGTTCACCCCTGCATTCTTCAGCTTCTCCACCATGGCTTTGCCCCCGCCGAGGCGGCTCATCTCAACGGTGCCGGCGCCCATCCAGAACAGCCGGAGTTTCTTCTTCAGTTCCTCTACATTGAGATCTGCGTTCCGCGCGCCGCCGCCGCTGAACGAACCGATGTAGGCGAACTTGTCCAGGTTGGCAAGACCGATCTGGACCGCCTGCCCGGCGCCCATGGACAACCCCGCGATGGCCCGGTGCTCGCGGTCGGTCAGGGTGCGGTAGGTGGAATCGATCATCGGGATCAGGTCGTTCACCACGACCTCGGGGAACGCGGCATTCCGCCTGGCCGGCCTGCCCTCCTGCGATTCCTGAACCGCGCCCGGTTTGGAAGCCACCATGCCGTTCTCCATGACGACAATCATCGGCACGGCCTTCTTCTCCGCGATCAGGTTGTCAAGAATGAAGTTCGCGCGGCCCTGCTTGGTCCAGCTCGTCTCGTTTTCGCCCGAGCCGTGCTGGAGATAGAGGACCGGATAGCGCGCCTTCACGTTCCGGTCATAATCCGGCGGCGTATAGACGAAAATCCGCCGCCACGACTGCGTGGTCTTGGAGTAGTACCAGTGCATCCGCACGTCGCCGTGCGGCACGTCCTTCACGTCGTAAAAATCAAGCGATTTATCCGGAATTTCGATGCCGCTGCATTCTTTGTTCCACCCAAAAAAGGTTTGGGTGTTGGGATCATTGGCGGGAAAGCCGTCGACGAGCAGCCAGTAGTAGTGAAAACCCGGGACGGCGGGCGGAAGTGTCAGGGTCCACACGCCTTTCTCGTCCCGCACCATGTCGAACGGACCTTTGCCAAGTCCGTTGTCGTTCCCTCCGGGCATCAACTGTACGCTCTTCGCGTTTGGGATACTTACGCGAAATGTCACGCGAAGATCGGAATGTACACGCGGGTATTCGGCTCCCGGAAGGTTCGTAGTGGCTGGCTTGGAATCATCCGCGGCTTGCGCCCAAGCGAAGGCGCCAAAAGCAATTGCCAGCGGCAGTGCGCCTAAACATTTCATAACAAGTTCCTCTCTGCAATCACGAAATTCAAGAGTTGCGCTGGCCGTCAGCCGGCCGGCGCCAAATTCAGAGTCCCTCCGGTAGTTTATCGCCTCTCGGCAGCGTCTGTGAATCATGGAGCATCGCCTGGTGCGGGTCTGTTACCTTGCGATATGCCGGACCAGCCCATAAACCACACCCACTTCGGCTGGTTTTGAGCGTTTCCAAGGATGGCGGCCGGCGCCCCGCCAGTCTGTCGCTGTGCTTGGAAAGATGGTTCGGAAAACTGTGCTGGCCGGCCCGACGCCGCACAACGCGCGCGCTTCGGGAGTGGCGTTCGGATTCACCGGTTCGCAGGGCGCCGGAGGAGGCGAAAGCAGCGCCGCCTGCCCGGCTGCCGGAATGACACAAACGGCAAGATGAACGGCGAGGATAGGGGCAGGGTGCTGTTTCATGAGCCGATCCTCCGATTCAGGACGACCCAGAAACATACCACATTTGGCCTGGGAAGCGAGCTACACGGAGAAGGACGATAATGGTGAGCAAGGAGGGACGGGATGCCTGGCATTAGCGCGCCAATGTTTCAGACCAAAAGCGATCTGTCGCATGAGGTGCGGCAGAGAATGGTCGAATTGCTCAACCGGCAACTGGCTGAGACCTTCGACCTCTACTCGCAGACCAAACACGCGCACTGGAATGTAAAGGGCTCAAATTTCTTCCAGCTTCATGAGTTATTCGACGAACTGGCCGAGGGCGTCTTCAAGTTCATCGATCTGATCGCCGAAAGGGCAACCGCGCTCGGCGGGTACGCGAATGGCACCATCCGCATGGCCGCGGCCGATTCCGGTTTGCCCGAATATCCGCGCGATGCCATCGACGGCCGCCAGCATGTGGAAGCGCTGATCGAGCGGTACTCAAAATACGCCGCCAGCTCGCGCAAAGCCATCGACATGGCCCAGGACGAAGACGATATGGCGACCGCCGACCTGTTCACGGACGTCGCCCGCGAGATCGACAAGAGCCTGTGGTTCCTCGAAGCGCACCTTCAGGGTGCGGCACAGAAGGCCGGCTGAGGCGTCCTACGACTCGCCGGCCTTTTGTCGCGATTTCCCGATTACCTCACCTGCGCCATCCTCCGCGTCGGTTCGATTTTTCCCGCGTGGACGGCGTGAACGCGGCGATGTGTCTCCTTGGCGAAGCGCACGAGCTCGGCGTAAGGCAGGTCGACTACATTGAGAAAACCAAGGTTGTAGTTCTCGCCGTCGAACCTTCCCGTCACCGGCTGGTCGCATAGCTGGAAGTAATGCGTCCCGATGATAACCGGCTGAGCCGCGGCCCGCTCGACGTAATACTGGTAGGCGGCGCCGCGCTCGGTCTGGTTCTTCACCATGACCAGCGAGGGCGCCAGGCCGCGCTCGGGGGCTCCGAAGTGGAACTCGCCGATCATCACCGGCTTGCGAACCAGCTCGTAAATGCGGCGGATTTGATCGGCCGGCGGCTCGAAGCGGTAGATGTTGATGCTGAAGACGTCGAATACGTCGTTGGCGCGGAGCACAGGCTCGGGCGCGCTGCCGGCCCACCGGATGCCGAGCACCATGTGGTTCGGGTCAGCCTTGCGGATGGCGTCGACGGTCACTTTGAAATAGTGGCGTGAAATTGTCTCGAGCAGCGCTTCGCGGCTCCCCGGTGTGTCGCCTTTTTCCGCCAGGAACTTTCGAGCGAAACTGCGCGTCGCCGATTCCTCCGGGTCCGCCAGAATTCTCTCGATGAGATTGCGGCCGGGCCAGCGCGGCTCATTGCCGATGAAATAGCCGATCAGCATCGGCTCATCGCGGAAGGGGCGGCACTGCCGGGCGGCGTCCTCCTCGGCAGACTTCACGAACTCTTCGGAATAGACGTCCGGAAAACCAACCCAGTTCTTCTTCGAGCGGCCCACCCGCACGTTGGTCACAAACGGCATGGAGGGGTTCACGTGCAAAGCCGAGTCGGACCAGTTCGCGACCGTGTTGAATCCCCAAGCACGGAGCCGCTCGCTGATTTTCGCCTTCCAGTTCTCGACGAAGTTTTCCTCGCCGTAACGCAGTCTGGCGTTGGCCGCATAGAAATCGACAGTATCGCCCGTGCCCGGCGGGAGTCTCACGAACAGCTTCTCCCGTCCCGGCATCATGGGACTCGGGTCGCGGTAGCGCACGCAGTCCATCCCGATGCTGAAAAACAGGTGGCCGTCGGGATCCACCAGCCACCAGCGCCCGTCGATCTGGGCGGTGCGGAAAAATCCCGTGGCGCGTTCCTTGCTCTCTCGCCAGCCGCCGTAGCGGCAGAAGCCGAAGTCCTCTTTCCTGGCCAGCTCGGCGTCTTCTTTCTTCCACGCCGCCCTGAGTTCTTCGAGGGAGCGGACCTTGCCCGGCCAGTCGTCAGAAATCCACTGGCCGAACTCATCAACCACCGGCTTATCGAGGTAGAACTCGTCGGACACCGTCCCAGTCTCCAGCCGCACCGGCCCAAGCCGCAGCGTCATCGGGCAGTTCGGCTCCACGCGGATCACCAGCGACTCCACCTCGGTGAGGTCGATATGGTTTCCCCAATTCGACAGCCAGTGCGCCTTGAACGCCCGGTTGTTCATAAACTCGCGCTGCAAGAAGGCCGAGGTAATCGCCGCCTTCGCCCGCACGCCTTTGTATGGCTGGACGCGGTAGCCAAACACTCTGCCGGCGCGGTTGCGGATGCCGATCTGCCAGCGAAGTGTCGAGTCCGAGAGGAACTCGAAGGTGAACGTCCCATAGCGGGTCCAGTCGCGCGCCGCCTCCGGAACCGGAATCGCCAACTCGGCCGGCTCCGCCTCGCCGGGGAAGCGGAGCACCACCGTGTCGGGTTGATCGCCGGGGCGGACCTCGACGCCCTTGACGGTTGCCCGTTTCAGGTTTTCGGCGCTGAAGATGCCCTCCAGCGGATTAGCAGCGCCGCACAAGGAAACACACAACGCCAAAATGATCACAGACACAACGGGAGCGCCTCTCATGATTCCCTTCCTTTCCGCACGTTCTCGCGTTTACTCTTTCTGATACACGCGCACGTAGTCCACCTCAAAGCGCGCGGGAAACTTGGTGTCCGAAGGATCCCCGCCCGCCGTGCCGCCGATCGCCAGATTCAAAATCATGTAGTGCGCGTGCCGGTAGGGATTTGTTCCATCGGGATTCAACGTCTTGTTCAGATCGGAATCGTTCAGCACCAGTCCGTCCACGGTGATCAGGATTCTGTTTTCATCCCAATCCATCCGCCACACATGAAACTTACTGGACCATTCCGGATCCTCGAACGAGGTAATGGGTTTTCTCACCGTGATGTCTCTGGTGCGCCGCTCGCCGGCCCAGATGAGGTTGGCAAGCAGCATTCCGCGGTAGTACTCCATGATGTCTACCTCGCCGTTGGCCGGCCAGCGCCCCTCGGCGCCCAGGGTCCAAAAGGCCGGCCAGATCCCGGCCCGGGTGTCGATCCGCCCGCGCATCTCGAAGCGGCCGTACTTCCACTTGTGCAAGCCTCTCGTAGTAACGCTGGCTGAGGTGTATTCGGCGTATTCCCGGTTTGTCCTCCAATCTTTGCTGCCGGGAATGTAGTTCGGGTTTTTCAACCGCTCCCGCCGCCCTTCGATGATCAACAGGCCCCGTTCGCACCACGCGTTTTCGGGCCGGTACCACTGGAGTTCCTGGTTCCTCACGAAACCGGTTTCGTAGGTCCACTTGGCTGGGTCAGGCCGCCCGTCTTTATCGAACTCATCCGAGAAGACCAGCTTCCACCCCTCGGCAGGCTGCGGCAGTGCGGAGCCTGCAAAAGCAATTCCTAGCGCTACAGCATGGAGCAGCAATCTCATCTCCGCCTCTCTTATGCCGGCGGCGGATCTTTCCTTCCGGTTGAACCGCCGCCGGCTGTGAATTTCAAGGGTGTCTAGAAGTCTAATCTGGCGACGAGCTGTACGGTGCGATTTCCGCTGACGCTGGTCACCTGCCCGAACAGGGCATTGTTGATGTTGGTGTTGATGCCGCCAAGGTTATGCCGGTTGAACGCGTTGAGGAACTCCGCGCGGATCTGAATGCGGTAGCGCTCCTGCACGCGGAAGTTCTTCATCAGCCCCAGGTCTTCGCTGATCGTGCCGAAGCCCCGGATCTGCGTATAGCGCGGCGCCGCGGTTCCCAGCGTCAGCGGCGGCGGGTCGGAGAACAGGCTCTTGTTGATGTACGTGTTGGAAGGCGCGCTGGTGTTGGCAAGGTTGAAAGCATCCTTCCTAAACCCAGACGCCCGCATATTGCCGGGTGCGATGTTCGGGCGCTGACCGCCGTTCCAGCCGTTTGGCATCGGGCTGGATGCGCCGCTGAAGCCCAACGGCGTCCCGCTGTAATAGTTCACGATGCCGGTCAGCGCCCAGCCGCCGATCAGCGCATCGAGAATTCGCCAGCGCGGCGCCCACATCTGCCCCTTGCCGACCGGCAGGTTCCACTGGCCGTAGGCCTTGAACATGTGCGGCCGGTCGTAAGAGGTCGGGGCCTTTTCCAGTTTCAGGTTGTAATAGTCCAGGGGGCCGGGGTTATCGCCGACAAACGACGACTCGGTGTTGCTCAGCGTTTTGGACCACACGTAGTTGGCATACAGGCTGAAGCCGCTGCCGAATTGCTTGTCGACGGTTACCTGCAAGGAGTGGTACGTCGAGAAGCCCAGCGGCGCCGCGTACGGAGAGACGGTGGTCTGTCCCTGCAACTGCGGGAACTCCCGCAGCGCTCCGGCAACCGTGCCCGAATAGCCTGGGAATGGATAACGCACGCCGTTGGCTGCCGCTTCCTCCGGATTCCGGACCGCATTGGGAAGCCTGAGCCCATATTCGGTCAGCACGGAGGCCGGCAACTGGTTGAGCCGCGCCAGCGAGTTGTTCTTGATCCCAGTCGTCTTGTTCCCGACATAGCCGATGTCCAGCACCATCGTCGGCGTGAGCTGGCGCTGTATGTTGAAGTTCCATTGCTGGGTGTACGGGTTGCTTCCGTAGCTGGGGTGAATCATCGCCGGGCTTCCGCCGAGGTTGGCTCGCGAGACGTCAAACGCCGGCGGCACGTACCGGTCCGTCGGGAAGCCGTCGTCCCAGTTGAAAATTCCTGCCCACGGTGTCACCGGATCGGCGCTCAGCCGGTAGCTTCCCTGCCAGGGGAAAGCGCTGGCTCCGGGAATAGGCCCGTAGGCGTTGAAGAGATCGCCCTCGAAAAAGATTCCGTAGGCCGCCCGGATCGTCCAAAGCGGCACCGGCTGCCAGGCCAGCCCGAAGCGCGGGCTGAACTCACGATACCGCTTCTGGCCAAAATAACGCTTTCCCGTGCAGATGTCGCACTTACCCGCAAATTCGTACGCTCCGAGATATCCAGTTGTCGGATCCAGCTTGTAAGGCGACCAGCTTGCCATCCGGTCGGCCACTTCGACATAAGGCGGCTGGAATTCCCACCGCACGCCGATATTCAGCGTGAGATTGCCGCTCACCTTGAAATCGTCCTGGAAGAACGCAGCGTAATAGCTCCGGCGCCCGCCAAGCCCCACCGGCGCGCTCAGCCCCGCGCTGTCCACGATCCCGAGCAGATAGCTGGCAAACGAGTAGCCCGTCTGGCTGCCGGAGAAGGTCTCGTTGGGAATCGCGGTGCCGCGCGCGGCGAACGTGAAACTGCCGCCGGGCGTCGGTCTCGAATTCAGTATGTTGCGGCGATGATCGAAGCCCCATTTGAGGAAGTGCCGTCCCTTCATCCAACTGAAGGTCGCCATCACACCGCTTCCCCCATACACCGAGAGGTCGTTCTGGGGATCCCCCGGTGAATCCAGAGTCACGAACGGCCCGCCGCCCCAGTTGACCGCCGGGTAGCCGTAGGTGCTCAGGTTCTTGATGCCCAGCTCCTTGGCGCCGTCCACGTCGACGTGAACGCTCCGGTTCGGGTTTTCCATCCGGTTGTAGGAGGCGTTGACGTTCATCAGTAACAGCGGCGTGATCGTCCAGTCGTATGCGATTCGGGCCAGGTACGACCGGATCGTCTGCCTGCGCGCCTTGGAGAGCGGCCCGCCCTCAGGGTCGTTCATGTCCCACATGCCGCCCTGGTCCAGCAGAAGCCGCGGCCGGCTGGTAACGCTGAACGAACCTGTCAGTTTGCGCGTGGAATCCAGTATTTGGTCTCCCTTGACCGAGAACTGGTGCTGGTCGAAAACCGGCGTGGTGCCCGTCGGAAAGTAGCTGTTGTTTTGCAACGCAATTTGCCCGCTGGCGTCGCGCACCGTAGGTTGATAGTACTGTCTTGCGATTGCATTCAGCCGCTCGGACACCTGGCTGAATCGAGATTTCGGAATCACGTTGTTCGGAAACATTTCGCCGATCCAGCGGCCGTTCTCAAGCTGGCGGAAGGTGGCCGGATCGTAGATCGCGCCGCGAAGCACCGGACGGCCCAGCGCGTCCGTGGCGTTGATCGCGGGTCCGAGCAGCCTGCTGAAGTCGCCCTCGTAGAACTCCGGCAGAGGCAGCGTGCGGTTCGGCGCGCCGAACCCGAGCGAGCGCTCGCGATATCGCTCGTAGGTCACGTAGAAAAATGTCCTGTCCCGCCCGTCGTAGATCTTCGGCAGGAACACCGGACCTCCAAGCGAACCGGCAAAGTTCTGCCGGCGGTCGGGCGAACGCTTCACGCCGCGGAAGTTATTGGCGAACGTGTTGGCGTTCAACGCCTCGTTCCGCAGCGCGCCATAAGCGGAACCGCGAATCCGGTTATTGCCCGATTTCATCACGAAGTTGAACACACCGGCTTGCAGGCGCCCAAACTCGGCCGACATTCCGCTGGTTTGGATGCGGAACTCCTCGACCGCTTCCATGGACACGGAGGATTCACCGAAGTGCCCGGCACGGTACGTGCTCACGCTGGCGCCGTCCAGGAGCACCTCCTTCGATGCCGTGGTTGACCCGTTGATGTGCGAGGTCCAGGAATCGCCCGTGACGCCCGGTGTCAGCCGGTAGGCAAACGACTCCGGAGACCGCGCGCCGGAAAAACTCAGCGGCAAATCGACAATGCTGGCGTTCGTGAGTGATGTGCCCACTTGCGGCGAGTCGGTCTGAATACGCGCCGCTTGCGCGGATACCTCCACGGTTTCAGACAACGAACCCACCTCCAAGACCGCGTCCACCCTCAGCACGTCGGTGGCCCTCAGATCCAGCTTGGTCGACACGAACTTCTTAAACCCGCTCATTTCCACGGAGACTTCATAGATGCCCACCGGAAGGTTGGGCATCGTGTACTGCCCGGTGGCTGTCGACTCGGTTTTGTAGACTGCGTTGGTGCCGACGTTGCGGATCACGACCGTCGCGGATGGAACGGCTGCCCCGCTGCTATCTGTCACGTTGCCAGTGATTGTGCCGCGGTCCAATTGAGCGAATGCCGGCGTGCACAGAATTACAACGGCCAGAATTGTTGTTATTGTTTTTGCCATTCGAGGTCCCTCTCACAATAAGCACACGTTTTTGGCCCCAAACTAGGAAAACCAGTGCTGCGAAGGGTGGATGCGGCAGTCCCCGGCCTTCTCATGCTTGCGGGGTCCCTGTTCGCCCGCATGCAGGGTCCCTGTTCGCCGCGACATGGCTCCCATTAACCTGATTGCTGTACCCGACCCTGAGGGAGTCCGGTCGTCAAACCACTTATCGCGGAAGTTTAAGGAGAGCTATTTTTCCAGTCAAGACTTTAGTGCAGCCCGCCACTCCCTCCACCGTGTTAAAACATTCCGGCCCCCGGGGCGTTCCGGTACAATGGGTAGTACTGGACCGTGGATAGGAGAACCATGGCCGCGGCAGGAAACGGGAATCGCCGGCCAGCCGTCTTGTCTTCGATGCCATTCATTCGATTCGTGATAGCCGGCGTGATTGCAGCCGGCCTTGCGTCATCCCAGGAGCCTGAGGAACCTTTCCGCACGGGCGTCAATGTGGTTATCGCCCCCACTGTGGTGACGGACAAGGACGGCAATTTCGTGGACGGGCTGCAACCGCACCAGTTCCGCCTGTTGGACAACGGCAAGCTCCAGGACATCAAGGTGGACGTTACCTGGGCCCCTATCTCGCTGGTAGTGGCCATACAGGCAAACGCGGCCACGGAACCGGTTTTGCCGAAAATCAAGAAGATCGCGCCGCTGCTCGAAGGCCTGGTGGTAGGAGAACAGGGACAGGTAGCCATCCTGGCGTTCGACCACCGCCTGCAACTGCTTCAGGACTTCACTTCGGACACCGAAAAACTCAAGGCGGCCCTGGAGAAGCTGAAGCCCGGCGGCACGATGAGCTGCATGGTCGATGCCGTGACCCACGCCGCCCGCATGCTCAGAAAGCAGCCGCCGGGGCGGCGCCGGGTCCTGCTGCTGATCAGCGAAACGCGCGACCAGGGCAGCGAGGGCAGAGTGCGCGAGGCGCTGACCGATCTCCAGTTCGCAAACGTCAGCGTGTACTCGGTCAATATCAACCGCCTGGTGGGTACTCTGCTGGCCAAGCCGCAGCCACCCCGTCCGGATCCGATCCCGCCCACTGCCCGGCACTATCCGGCCGGCGTGCCGCCCACGCCGTCCGCTGCCGCGCAGATTACCGGCAACGCCACCAATTCCGCGAACTTCGTCCCCCTCTTCGTCGAAATCTTCAAGCAGGTGAAGGGGCTTTTCATCGACAACCCGGTGGAAGTATTTACCGCCTACACCGGAGGCCGGGAGCACTCCTTCCTGACGCAGAGGGATTTGGAAAAGGCCATCTCCGATATTGGCGCCGAGCTGCACGCGGAGTACATCATCTCTTACACGCCTAACAACATGGAGGAGGGCGGCTACCACGAAATCCAGGTGACCATACCGGGCCGCGAGGATCTGAAGATACGCACACGCCCGGGCTACTGGATGGCGGCGAAGTACTGAGCCTCAGTTCCGGAACGACAGGGCGCCGAACGTGACGACACTCTCCCTGTCAATGTTCCACTGCTTGTAGTTAAGCAGTTCCCCCTTGGCGCCCGGAACCGCCCTCAAAAAGGTGTAGAACGCCGAGGAGCCGCACCACTTCAGCTCGTCGTGGTTTTCCCGAACGGCTGCCCAGAAGGCGTCCGCGTCGCCCCTTACCAGGCAATCGATGCGCGCGTGATCCAGCTCGCGGACGCGAACCATGTGCCCTTCCTCGGCCGCCGCGGGGAACGGATCGCCGTAGCGGCGCCCGACGTGCGCCATGTCTACTCCCAGCACCCAAAACAGCCGGTTGCCCTCGCGCGCGGCCAGGTCCCCAAGCGCTCCGAGAAAACGGCGGACGTTCTCATCATCCTCCGGCAGCCCTCCATTCTGTATGCTCTTCACGAAAGCGCCGCACAGAATCGGCAGGATGCGAATGCCGGGTCCGAAAATGTGTTGCAGGAACACGACCTGGAATTCGATCGAATGCTCCACCGCATGGCAGTAATCCTCGAGGACGGCGCCCTCGCCCGCGGCGCCGGCCAGCCGTTCCACCAGAGCGCAGTCCGTCTCCGCCGTCCCCAGCGGCGTAGCGAATGGCTTGCGGGTGAGCCCGAAACGCTCCGGCCGCCCGTAGTGCGAGGTGCCGAGCACCACAAACACCCGGTTCCAGAGTTCGCGCCTAAGGGCGCCATAAGCTGCCCGGTAGCACGCCACGCCGCCATCCGGGCTCACGTGGGGCGCGGCGATGCCTATGAGGGAATCGGCCGGGGCGTCGCTCACCAAGCCGTCCATCCAGGTGGCCAGCGTGGTGAAGAGCTCTACTTTGTCCGCCGGATACGCGCCTCCGGCGTGAACGGCTTCGCGCACCGGCAGGGTGGCGAAGCGCGCCTGCTGCTCCTCCTTCAAGCGGCGGTAGTTATCGTCTTCGAGGAAGCCTGCCTCGCTGAGCGCTGAAAGGAGTTGCCGCTGCAGATCGCCTACCTGCAAGTCGCCCGTGATCCGCACGAGCGCCTCGCGCAGGTCCAGATCCGTAGAGTTGCCATCGAACAGTTGCAGGCATTCCACAAGACGGGGCGGAATGATCAGCGTGGTGTCCGAATAGCGTAGAGGGTCCCGGATCAAGAGGCCTGGCCGGTCGGTCAGTGGCGATGGCCCGAAGTCCAGGTCCATGCGCAGTCGGGGAAGTGTCTCAGCCATGCAAATTCCATGATCGCACGGCTCACGCCCGCTCATGCTCCGAGCTGAACGCAGACTCTTCCACAGCCCTGCGTCTACAATATCTGGGGATAGGAAATGGACTTTTTCGACGTATTGCAATCCCGCAGATCGATTCGGAACTTCGCGAACAGACCCGTTGAGCAAGACAAGGTGCGGGCAGTTCTCGAGGCGGCAAACTCTGCGCCGTCCGCCGGCAATTTGCAGGCCTACGAAATCTACCTGGCAACCCGCAAAGAAGACCGCACGATGCTGGCGCGGGCGGCACTCGAGCAGTGGTTCATCGCCGAAGCACCCATCGCCCTGGTGTTCTGCACCAACCCGGAGCGAGCGCGGCGCTATGGAAAGCGCGGAGCGGAGCGGTACGCACTCCAGGACGCAACCATCGCCTGCACGTTTGCAATGCTGGCCGCAACGGCTCTGGGGCTAAGCACCGTCTGGGTGGGCGCCTTCGACGACGACTCCGTAAGGCGCATCATCAAGGCGCCGTCCACGGAGACGCCCGTGGCCATCCTTCCCATTGGTTACCCGGCGGAATCGCCCGAGAAAACGCCCCGGCGGCCGCTGGCTGACCTGGTGCATGAAGTTTAGAGTTGGGCTTGTCAGGTAGGACACTTTGCCGGACGATCGCGCAGATATCGCGGACGGACCGTGGTCCCGCATCCGCGAGTTGTGCTGGACATTCCTGAAGCTCGGCGTCATCGGATTCGGCGGCCCGGCCGCTCACATGGCGCTCATGCGGCAGGAGCTCGTGGTTCGCAAGCGCTGGCTGTCCGACCACGACTTCATCGACCTGATCGGCGCAGCAAACCTCATTCCGGGCCCCAACTCCACGGAGGTTGCCATACACGTCGGCAACCTCAGAGCCGGATGGAGAGGTTTGCTGGCCGCGGGAATCTGCTTCATCCTCCCCGCCGCCGTGATCGTCGGCTGGATCGCCTCGCTCTATGTTCAATACGGCCGGCTGCCCGAATTCGAGGGGATACTGCGAGGCATCAAGCCGGTCGTGATAGTGATCATTCTCCAGGCGCTATGGGGACTGGGGCGCGCGGTCCTCAGGCGTCCGGTGATGATGGCGGCAGCAGGAGCCGCCGCGGTTCTCAATATTCTGGGCATCCACGAGCTTGTCCTTCTGTTCGGAACCGGCGCGGCGCTGGCCCTCTTGCGCCTGATGAGGCGGCCTTCGAAGACGCTGCTTAGCGGAGCGCTCCCGCTGCCTGGCCTGCTGCTTGCCGCGCCGAAGACGCTGGCCTCTTTCAGCCTGGGCGGGCTGTTTTTGACGTTCCTCAAGATCGGCTCGGTATTGTTCGGCAGCGGCTACGTCTTGCTGGCCTTCCTACGGGCTGATTTCATCGAAAGGTCCGGCTGGTTGACCGAGGCCCAGCTTCTCGACGCGGTGGCAGTCGGACAGGCGACCCCGGGCCCGCTCTTCACGACCGCCACGTTCATCGGCTACCTGCTCGGCGGGCTGCCGGGCGCGGTGGTGTCCACCATGGGCATTTTCCTGCCTGCTTTCGTTTTCGTTGCCCTGAGCGGGCTGCTTATCACGCGGATCCGGCGCTCGCCCGTTGCCGGCGCTTTCCTCGACGGCGTGAACGCGGCCTCGCTGGCGCTGATGGCGGTTGTTACGGGACAACTTGCGCGAAGCGCGGTTGTGGACGTCCCATCGGCCGCGATCGCGCTGGCAGCGGCCGCCGCGCTGCTCTGGCTCCGGCTCAATGTGACCTGGATCGTAGTGGGCGGGGCCGCCGCCGGGCTCCTGCTTGCCAACCCGCACTGGATCCGGTAATCGGCCGGGCCACCCCGGCGTGCCGTAATAGATGCCACCGGTCAGACCCCGCACTGGCTCCGGTATCGACCCGGACGCCGCAATGACCCACAAAGCCGTTTGTTCCGCAGTGATCATCCAGCCGAGGGCAAAAAAAAACCGGTTGAGCGCGCGATTGCGCGCGCCCAACCGGCTGCGGCGCTTATTCCACCTTCACGTCGATGACCTTGGTCTTTGCCTTCTCGGTCTTGGGCAGGTGTACGAGCAGCATCCCGTCCTTGAATTCCGCCCTGAGCTTCTCCTCGTCCACGCCGTCCGGCAGATCGAACGACCGCATGAAGGCGCCATAGGTGCGCTCGACGCGGTGGTACTTCACGCCCTTCTCCTCCTTCTCCTGCCGGCGCTCACCCTGAATCGTCAGGGTTCCGTCCTGAACCGTCACTTTGACGTCCTTCTTGTCGACCTCCGGGATCTCGGCTTTGATCAGGAACTCAGAGTCGCTTTCCGAGATGTCCACCGACGGGGTCCACTGGACGGTCAGGCCTTCGCGCTCCTCACGGAACGGCCACCGGGTCAGCAGACGGCTGAACCGGTTGGAAAGGTCTTCCATTTCTCTCTCGATTTCCCTGAAGGGATCCCAACGAAAAGGATCCCACCGCACAAGATTGCGCATGTTAACTACCTCCTTTTCGTTCTCGAGTAATGAGCCTGGGGGGCAACGCCCGTGGCCGGGCGGGCGGCCCAGGCGGGCCCAAGGGGTTTACCCTTCGGGTTCCAGCTTCAGGATATCAAAAGGAGCGCAAACCTGTCAAGAGCACAGGCAACAAATTTTAGTGCTTTATGCTCAGATATTGCGCGTCTGCTACTTTAAGGTGAAATCCTCCGGCAGGCCCGCCTTCTGATAAAGGCGCCGGCGGGTTGCATTGTCGCCAGAGCGGATTTCGTGCGCGATCTTCGCCACCACCTCCGCTTTGGCGCGCGGAACCACCGCCACCCCGTCCTTGTCGGCGACGATGACGTCACCCGGCATGACCAGGACTCCTCCGACCACAACCGGCGTGTTGTAGGACTCCACCGCGATCGTGCCCTCGTTGATGAACCGGGTGGAATCCCTCTGGTAAACGGGGATTTTCGCTTTCTCAATCTCGTCGGAGTCGCGGCAGCCGGCGTTCGTGACGATTCCCCGCATCCCTCGCACCTTCCAGCTCAGGGCATTGTTGGAACCGCACCAGCCGTTGTCCGCCCGGATCGGAGCGTCAATGACCAGCACCGTATCCGGCCCGAGGAACGACTGAAAATCCATTCTCAGGTGGCGCTTCGCCCACGTCCGCTGCCATTGTTCCATTTCCGCGTTGGAGGTGAAATTGAGCTGAGGACCCATCTCCTGCGGGGGCACCAGCCGCAGAGTCACCGCCACGCCGTAGACCACATGGCTGAAATCCTCGTTGTTGGTCCACATCGGCCCGATTTCGCGGTCCATAACTGTTACCTTGTGCAGCCCGACGGCCTGCAGCGCGTCATATACGTCCGTGGTGCGCAGGCCCTTGAACTTGGCGACAATCGCCTCGTTCTCGGCTTGGGAGTACTGCTTCACCTCCAGGAAGTGCCTGGAGAAAGGCGGCGCCTGCCTTGTACCCTGCTGCTGCCCCAGCGCCAGGACAGCGGCGAAGAAAAGAAAAGCTGTCGTTCTCATGGTTTTCCTCCTAGGAATGCTGAGCAAACGGTCATTGTTCCACATTAAGCGGTCTTTCCCGCTCTGTCGAGCTTTACTCCGGCAGCGCCGGCCAGGAAATCCGCCGCGGCCGCGAAGTCCTCGGCGCCGCGGCCGGCCGCGCTCGCCGCCGCGAACACCTGCGAGGCGAGAGCGCCGAACATCAGCGGGATAGAAAGGGCCTGCGCGGAACCGAGCGCCAGGTTCACGTCCTTCTTCATCAGATCGAGCTTAAAGCCGGGCTCGAACTTGCCTTCGAAAAGGAACCCGGGCAGCCGCGCATCCATCATCCGGGAATAGCCGGACGAGGACTTGATTACCTCGTACAGCACCTTTGGATCGGCGCCGCACCTGACGCCGAGCGCGAATGCTTCGCCCATCGCCAGCAGATTGACCGCAGCCATGAGCTGGTTCACCATCTTGACAACTTTGCCTTGTCCAACCGGCCCCACGTGGATGATGTTCTTTCCCATCGTCTCGAGCACCGGCCGGACCTCCTCGAGCAGCTCGGGCATTCCGCCCGCCATGATCGTAAGCGTCGCGTTCGCGGCGCCGGTTGTCCCGCCGCTCACCGGAGCATCGAGCACGCGCCCACCGCGCCCGGCAATCGCTTTCTCGACCTCGATTACGGTCTCCGGCATCGCCGTAGTCATCTCGATGAGAACCTTGCCCCGACCAAATGCCTCCAGCAGTCCGTTCGGGCCAAAGACGATTTCCTTGAGCTCCGCGTCGGCGGGGACGATGGTGATGACGATCTCGGCATTCCGGGCGATCGCCGCGGGGCTGTCGAGAATCGTTGCGCCCAGGGAAGCAAGCTCGTCTGCAGGGGCGCGCCGGCGATGAAACATGGTGTAGACCCGGTGGCCAGCCGCGATGACATTCTTTGCCATGGGCAGGCCCATAGCGCCCAGTCCGATGAATCCGATGTTCATGAAAGAAAAACACCTCCCGTATATCGATTGGTCGCCGATTCCGTGGCGGAGCCGGCGAAAGGCCGCCGGTCCCTCCAGCAAGCGTATTTACTTAATCACATGAGGCTCGCGGAATGAAAGTTTTCGAAAAAAAAACACACAATTCCCCGAAGCTCGTCCGGTGTTGCGCGAAATCGTGCCCCGAAGCAGCCCCTACAAAGATTGAGATTTTATAATCGAAGCAAGGGGTAACGGAGATCGCCTGCAGTAACCACTTCCATTCCAAGCTATCTTGTCCACCCGCGTAACCCCGGTTTCATCAAGGAGGAAGCATCGTGTCGGAAGAAAAGGAGGAAAGGCAAATGGAACGGCGCCACCGTGGACTGGCCCGGCGCGGTGAGTGGGGACCAAACCTCTTCGCGATGTCGCCTCGCGAATTCTTTTCCGCAAGCCCGTTCGAAGTCATGCGGAGATTTTCCGAGGAGATGGATCGCCTGTTTAAGGGCGGACGCGAATACGGCGAGGTCTGGACGCCCGACATCGAGGTGAAGGAGGAAAACAGCAATCTTGTCGTCTGCGCGGATCTGCCGGGGCTCAGCAAGGACGACGTGAAGGTCGAAGCCACCGACGAAGGGCTGGTGATTCAGGGCGAGCGGAAGCGCGAAGAGGAGCACCGCGAGCGGGGCTATTATCGCTCCGAACGCGCCTATGGCCGCTTCTACCGGCTGATTCCTCTTCCGGAAAGCGCTCAACTGGAAAACGCCAAAGCTCAATTCAGCAACGGCGTGCTGGAGGTTGTCATTCCCATAAGCGAAGCCGAGCACAAGAAACGTGAGATCCCGATCGAGGTGGAACAAGCCAAGACCTCTGGCGGCGGAGCATAGGACTCGAATGCAGCCGCGCCCGCTCCGGCCCAAGTTCCCGGAGCGGGCCTGGTCCGCCGCGCTTGCGTTGCCTCGCGCTTCGGGCGACGATGAAAAGGTGAAAAACGCTGGGGTTTTCCTCCTCCTGGCGGCTGTTCCCACCTGTGCCGCAACTCTAAGACCCGAAACCAATCAGGCTTTCGACCGCTACATCCGCGCCGCCGAAGCCCGCATGGAGAAGCAGCGCCGTACCGGTCCCTTTCTCTGGGCCGACGAGTCGCCGCAGCGCCTGAAGGAAGTACGCAGCGGCACGGTGGTGGTTCAACCCTGGACTGGAAAAGGAGACATCGACGCGCCCGGCGGCCTGATTCACGACTGGATCGGCGCCGTGTTCATTCCGGGCGCCACGCTCTCCCGCACCCTGGCCTGGGCGCAGAACTACGACGCGCATGAGGAAGTGTACCCGGAAGTTCTCGAGTCCAAAACTCTCAGCCGCAACGGCAACGCGTACCGCATGTACATGCGGTATTTCAAGAAGAAAGTCATCAGCGTCGTGCTCGACACCGAGCACGAAGTCCGCTACTTTCAACTGGACCCCACGCGCTGGTACAGCCAGTCCTACACCACGAAAATCAGCGAGGTGAAGGACGCGGGAGAGCCCACCGAGCAGCGGTTGCCTCCCGGTGAGGGGCACGGCTTCATGTGGCGCCTTAACAGCTACTGGAGATTCGAGGAGCGCGACGGCGGCGTGTACGTGGAGTGCGAGGCGATATCGCTCTCTCGCGGCATTCCAGCGGGCCTGGGATGGTTGATCGGTCCCATTGTCCGGGAGCTGCCCAAGCAGTCGCTCGAGGGCACGCTCGAATTCACCCGCAAGGCCGTGCTGGAAGGCCGCGGAAAGGGCACGCAGGCCGCCGCCGGCAATATTTCTGGCGCGCGGTCTACTGCTCCGGCGCCAGCCGGTACGCCCGCGCTTTAGGCTGCGCCTGAGCCCTCTGCTGCAATACGATTTCGGCTTCGAGCTTATCCAGCGCATCCATCGCGGGTCGAATCGTTTTCAGCTTGAGGCTTTCGAGCGGCACTTCGACCTGCCTCCACCGCGCGTAGTGGATGTTGTTGTGTTTCAGCGTGAGGTCATGGACCGCCGCCGCCTGCTCCGCCATCGGCGTAGGTAGGGATGCCAGGTTGATACCCTCCGCGAGCTCCCGGCTCGTGAACGTGCCCACCTTCTCGCCGTCGATGCTCAATGAATACCGCCCCTCGGCGAGGCCGGTGACTTTGAGAGGCTGCTGGTTCATCGTCTCCATGAAGTCCGAGGATTGAACCGCGAGCATCAGGGCGCGGTCTTTCCGGTTGAGCGGCATCGGAAGCGCCCCGTCCCGCTGAACCCAGGTCAGCCCGCTGCCATCTGCCTTAAGTTCGGTCACTGACGTATTCACTGCCTCCGTAACGCTCCGGTTCGCCGCGTCGATCGTCACGGAAGTGACCACCGCCGGAGCGTTCCACGCTTTCAGCAGCGCCGCCGCCATAAGGAGGTGCCCGCCGGCGCCCGGATGAACGCGGTCGGGAATGATCCGGCTGGCCAGCTGGGGGTTCACCTCCTTGGCCTTGACCAGCGCGGCGACCACCGGAGTGTTCAGGTCCGCCACGTTCAGGTTCTCCTCTCTTGCGAGATCGGCAACGAACTTCGCATAGCGCACGAGAACCGCGTTGTAACCGCCGGGGAAGCCCGGTTCGCGGGTTACGTCGTCGTACGGCGATGGCTGAAGCACGGTGATCCGGATGCCGGGCAGCGTCTGCTTCACCGACCTGATAATGTGCCGGTAGCCGTTTGCATATGTGTCAAAAATGCTCTGGTCAAAGGCACGATAGCGGCCGTCGTTCATGCCGAGCATGATCGTCATCACGGTGGGCTTATACGCGAACACGTCGCGCTTCAGCCTCACGTCAATCGAGCCGCCGCCTCCGCCGGTGACGCGGTCGCCGCCCCAGCCCGAGTGAACAAAGGAGACATTGAGCTTCGGGAAACGGGTCAGCACGTATGTCTCGGCGAAGGTGGTGTACAGGCGCTGTTCGGTGATGCTATCCCCGTAGAACACCACCCGGTCGCCATTCTTGAGATGGAAGTTTTCCGGAGCGGCCCCGAGGGCAGCCACGGCAAAAATAAAAAGCGCGATATGGCGAAAGTATGTGATCATAGGTGGTCCAAATGTAGAGGGTAACACCGAATCACGGAGGTGATACATGATGAACCGGCGCAATTTCATAAGGAGCGGCACTCTTGCCGCTGCCGCGCCCGCCATGCCTGCCGCCCCGAAGGTCACCCTTCGCGACAAGTTTTTTGGATGCATTGCCGGCTGCCATATCGGCTCCTCGATGGGAGCGGCGGTGGAAGGCTGGCCTTTCGAGCGCATCGAACAGACGTACGGCACTGTGGACAGGCTGATGTCCTACGAGCACTACGGCAACAAATGGAAGCGCGAGCCGGGCACCACCGAGGACGGGGTGGAACGCCAGAAGCTCATGATCACCGCGATCATTGAGAAGCAGGACCGCGTGACCGCCGAAGACGTGCGCAAAATCTGGGTCCGCGATATTAAGCCCGAATCGGCCGGCATGGTTTCCGAGCCTTTCGAAGCCACGCTGCTGGCGATGGCGAAGACCCCCATCCCCGCGGTCGATCTCGGCAAGTACTGCGACTACGCCGGCCTGGTTTCGATGGCGCGCTCCTGCCACCCGATCGGGCTCATCAATGCCGGCGATGTGGCCGGCGCGATTCAGGACGTCTACGAAGTCGGCCAGCTATATCAGACCGCCTACAGCCGCGGTCTGCACTGGGCCGCGGTGACCGCCATGGCGATCGCCGCCGCCACGCGCCCGGACGCCACGGTGGACAGCGTCATCGGCACGATTATGGACAACGCCGAGCGTTCCGTTGCGCGGGAAATCGACCGCGCGCTGAAGCGCACCGCCAGCGCCCGGGATTTTCGCGAGTTGAGACAGATCTTCGCGTCCATGTACGGGGGCCACGGCATCCCCTACGCGGCAGCTTATGCGAACGAAGTCGTGACCAAGGGCGTTTGCGTCTTCCGCATGACGAAAGGCAACCTCAAGGACACGATCATCGCCGCCGTCAACATGGGACGCGACACGGACTGCCTCGCCGCGGTTTCGGCCGGCATCGCCGGCGCCCTTACCGGCAGCGCTTCCCTGCCCGAGGAGTGGATCAAACAGGTGGACTACGCCACCACGCTGAACAAGTACACGAATTCCCAGCGCACGCTTCGCGAGCACGCCGACGGGCTCTACAACGCTTTCAAGGCGCGCCTGCGGCGCATGAAGGCGTACGCCGAGCAGATGGACGTGGCTTGAGCGCTACCAGGCGAGCGCGTAAGCGTCCACGCGGGGATCGGCGCCCGCGCTGAGGACGCCGGTCTCAGGATCGATCACGATGGCGCCGTTCGAGCCGATCGACCAGGGGCCTTCGACCCGGACCTTGTGGCCCTTGGCGCTGAGAGCGTCCCGCACCTCCTGCGGGATACGGTCTTCCAGTCCGAGGTCGTTCGGACACACGACGTGCGGAAACGGCGAAGACGGGAAAGCCCGCGACGTCCACCGCGGCGCCTCGATCGCCTGCTGCACGTCCATTCCGAACTCCACGATGTTCAAAAACGTCTGCATCGTGCGCAGGCACTGATCGTCGCCGCCGGGGCTGCCCAGCGCCATCACCGGCTTTCCGTCCTTGGTCACCAAAGAGGATTGCAGCGTGCTGCGCGGCCTCTTCCCCGGCGCGAGCGCGTTGGCCGTCCCCGGAACCAGAGAGAAATAATCTCCGCGGCAATTGAAGCTGAACCCCAGCTCTCCCATGAAGACTCCGGTGCCGAACGCCATGTGCAGGCTCGGGGTGAACGAAACCACGTTGCGGTCCTTGTCCACAACGGCGATGTAGCTGGTGTCGCCCTCGTGATTGGATTCCTCCGCAATCGTGTAATCGAGCGGCCGCTCGAGCGGCTCCATGCCGGCGAATTTCTCCGGAACGCCGGGCCGTAACTCGGGCGAGGCGCGATTCTCGTCGATAAGCTTGCGCCGCTCCCTGGCGTACTCCTTCGAGAGCAGGCCCTTGTACGGGATGGTGATGAAATCCATGTCGCCGAGATACTTGTCGCGGTCGGCAAACGCCAGTTTGGCCGCCTCCGCGCTGATGTGCAGATACTCGGCCGAGTTCAGCTTGAGGGCCTTCAGATCGTAACCCTCAAGCAGGTTCAGGATGAACAATTCGGTGGGAGCCTGGGTCGCGGAGGGGTTCTTGTGCACACGGTATCCCCGGTAGTCCACAAAAACCGGCTCTTCGATCTTGGCCGTGTACTCGGCGAAATCCTCGTAGCGGAACAGCCCGCCGTTCTCCTCGGAAAAGCGCGCCATCTCGCGGGCGATGTCGCCCTTGTAGAAGCGGTCGCGCGCGGCCTTGAGCGCGGCGCGCCTGCCCTGGCCCGCAGCGGCGCGTTCGGCTTCCACGAGCCTGCGCAGAGTCCGCGCAAGTTGCGGATTCCTCCACACCTGGCCGGCTTGCGGTTCGCGGCCGTCCGGGAAGAGCACCTTCACGGTGGAGGGATACTTGCGGAGCTTCTCCGTCTTCGCCATGGCGTGGGCCACGCTCTCGCTGAGCGGGAACCCCCTCTCGGCGATTTCAATGGCGGGCGCGAGCACCTCGGCGAACGTCATCGTGCCCCACCGGTCGAGCAGGATGTACCAGGCGTCCACTACCCCCGGCACGGTGCCCGCAAGCAATGTGTCGTCTACAGGAAGCTTTCCGCCCTGGTTGGCCTTGTACCACTCGATGGTGGCCAGCTTGGGCGCGGTGCCCTCGGCGTTGATCGAAACCACCTTGCCCGTCTTCGCATCGTAGACGAGCAGCACCGCGTCGCTGCCCACGCCGTTGTTGTGCATATCGACGATGGCGAGCACCGCCTGGCCCGCCACCGCGGCGTCAAAAGCGTTTCCGCCTGCGCGCAGGATGCGCTCGGCTGCCTGGGTCGCCTCCGGCTTCATCGACACCACAGCGTACTGGGTGCCGCGAATCACCGGTCGCATTGTGAGGCGCTGCGGTTGGGCCGCAAGCGCAGTCGTAGCCACCGTCATCGCCACAATAGCCGCCTTCACGGCTTCTCATTGTAGCTGAACGGTGGAAACGCAAAGGGACCGTAGAACGCGGTTTTATCCACGGTCCCCCTTCAAACCGGTGTTAAGAAGGCCGGGCCGTGGTACCCGCTGTTCCCTTCGCTCCGCCCAGCCAGGACGATATCGCGGACAGCAGCACTCCGATGAACAGAATCAGCGCCAGCATCCAGCCGCCCCTCATGACCTGTTCGGTGAAGTTTGCAGGCACCTGGGCCTGGGCGGCGGCAGCCTGTCCCTGCGGCGTCTGGGTGACAGCGGTCGCGAGCAGCCCCGCACTCGCGCTCAAAACGTTGAAGGCCGACGTCGTCAGGAAAATGGCGGTCACCAGCGTGGTCAGCCCCCAAGTGACCAGCCCGTGCAACTGAGCGCCGCGCCGGTCGTAAGTTCCCGACAGCCTTCCAGCTACCCATCCGCCTATGTACAGCGAAACGATCGCGGTCACGAGATACCAGATCACGGACCACGCCTGCATCCCGCCCCGACTGCCGATCGCAAACGCAATAAACAGCCCGAACAGGATGAACAGGATCATTGTTCCCAAGGCAACCATCGTCCCGCCGAATATGGCAGGCCACGATACGCGCTTTACCGGCCGCACTTCCGTGCCGACAAGGCGTTCGCCTTCGCTACCGGTGTAGTTGATTTCCTCTGGCATAGAAGCCCCCGCCTCGTTACGGTGCATTCGCATGGCCAAGGCCGCCCGGAACCGCCCGCAATGGAAGGTTCAGCTTTCCACCGCCCCTAACGCGCTGTCGATTGAATAGGATTGCGGAAGCACTCGAACCCAAGCGGAGCCGGGTAGAAGGTTTTTAAAAGCGGCTGCCTGGAAAAAATTCATAGCTGAGCGCGCTTGGAAGGGCTGGAAACGCGCCGCATCCGGGTTACACTGCGTTCATGAACGTAAGTCCGCTTGCCGGGCATCCCCCAAAACCGGAGATGCTGGCCAACATTCCCCGGCTCGTTACCGCCTATTACACCGGGCATCCTGACGTCTCCAATCCCGCTCAGCTCGTTTCCTTCGGCACTTCCGGGCACCGCGGATCGTCGCTCACGAATTCCTTCAACGAAGATCATATCCTGGCGATCAGCGCGGCCATTTCGAGCTACAGGAAACAGCAGGGGATAGATGGACCGCTGTTCCTGGGCATGGACACGCACGCGCTTTCCGAACCGGCGTTCGCGACAGCGCTGGAGGTGCTCGCGGCCGCCGGCGTTGAGGTAATGATCGACCAGGATCTCGGTTACACGCCCACTCCGGCGATCTCGCACGCGATCCTGACTTACAACCGCGGGCGCTCGTCCGGCCTCGCCGACGGCATCGTGATCACTCCGTCGCACAATCCGCCAGAGGACGGCGGCTTCAAGTACAACCCTCCGCACGGCGGACCGGCCGATACCCACGTCACGAGCTGGATTCAGAACGAAGCCAATCGCCTGCTTGCCGCCGGCACGCGGAACATCGCCCGGATGCCGTTCGAAAGGGCGCTCCGCGCCTCCAGCACCCACCGCCACGATTACGTCTCGGCCTATGTGAACGACCTCGGCTCCGTGGTCGATCTGGACGCGGTGCGCGATGCCCGCATCGAGCTGGCGGCGGACCCGCTCGGCGGCGCCGGCGTGGCGTACTGGGGCCGGATCGCGGAACGCTACGGGCTGAATCTCACCGTCCTTAACGACAGCGTGGATCCCACCTTCCGCTTCATGACCGTGGACTGGGACGGCAAGATCCGCATGGACTGCTCGTCGCGCTACGCCATGGCCGGGCTGATCGCGCTCAAGGACCGCTTTTCGCTCGCCGTCGCCTGCGACACCGACCACGACCGCCACGGCATCGTCACACGCAGTTCCGGGCTGATGAATCCCAACCACTACCTCACCGCCGCGATCTGGCACCTGTACCGGAACCGCGCCGGCTGGCCTCCCGGAGCGGGGATCGGCAAAACGGTGGTGAGCAGCAGCATGATCGATCGCGTCGCGGCTTCGCTCGGCAGGCGGCTGGTGGAGACCCCGGTCGGGTTCAAGTGGTTTTCGCCAGGACTGCAGGACGGCTCGCTCGGGTTCGGCGGCGAAGAGAGCGCCGGGGCATCGTTCCTGCGCCGGGACGGGACCGTGTGGACCACCGACAAAGACGGCATCATTATGGGCCTGCTGGCGGCTGAGATTCTCGCCCGCACGGGGCGCGATCCCGGCGAACTGTATCACGATCTCACGCGCGAATTTGGCGATCCGGTCTACGAACGCATCGATGCCCCGGCGACGCCCGCCGAAAAAGCCGTGCTCGCGAAGCTCTCCGCCGCACAGGTCAGGGAAACAGAACTCGCGGGAGAGAGAATCCAGCAGGTCCTCACCCACGCGCCGGGCAACGGAGCCCCTATCGGAGGCGTGAAAGTCATCACGGCCAACGGCTGGTTTGCCGCCCGCCCCTCGGGCACGGAGGACGTCTACAAAATCTACGCCGAAAGCTTTCTCGATACTGAACACCTCCGCCGCATCCAGGAGGAAGCACGGGAGTTGATCGCCAACACGCTATCCGGAGTTGATGTATGATTTTGACGCTATGAACCGTGCTGTATTGATTGCTTTCGCGGCCGCCCTTCCCGTGCTGGGCCAGGCGCCGCGCCCGATCATTTCTCCCGAAGTCCACCCGGACCGGAGCGTGACGTTCCGGTTCCGCGCCCCCAACGCCCAACAGGTCTTTCTCGCCCGCGAAGGCGCGGAGCGAATTGCCATGCAGAAGGACGAGAACGGCGTGTGGTCCGTGACCACAGGCCCGCTCGAACCGGATCTCTACGGCTATACGTTCGTAGCGGACGGCGTCGCGTACCTCGATCCCGCCAACACGCTGATGAAGCCCAACCTGCTCAACGTTCAGAGCATGGTGCATGTGCCCGGCCCGCCCTCCTTGCCCTGGGAGGTGAATAACGTGCCGCACGGCACGATCCACCGGCACTTCTACAAGTCGGAGATCGTTGGCGATGAACGCGACTTTTTCGTTTACACCCCGCCGGGGTACGACCCGAAGGCAAACAGGCGCTACCCAGTGCTCTACCTGCTTCACGGCTTCAGCGATGACGCCAGCGCATGGACCGCGGTCGGGCGCGCTCACGTGATCATGGACAACCTGATCGCCCAGGGCAAGGCAAAGCCCATGATTGTGGTCATGCCGCTGGGCTATGGCGCGCCGGAGATCGTTTCCCGCACCGGGCAGGGAATGCGCGGTCCAGAACTTCGTGAGCGCAACTTTACCCGGTTCCGCGAGGCTCTGCTCAAAGAAGTGGTGCCAATGGTCGAGAAGACCTACTCGGTGGATACCAACCGCGCCGCGCGCGCCATCGCCGGACTCTCGATGGGCGGCGCCGAGTCGCTCCTTACCGGCCTCAATGCGATCGACCGCTTCGCCTGGGTGGGCGCGTTCAGTGCCGGTGGTGTGGGCGAAGACTTCAACGCCGCCTTCCCCAAGCTCGACGCAAAGGCGGCTTCGCAACTGCGCCTGCTGTGGATAGCCTGCGGCACGGAGGACCGCCTCATCGACGGCTCTCGCAAGTTTGTCGCGTGGCTGAAGAGCAAGCAAATCGAGCCGGTGTGGGTCGAAACTCCCGGCGCGCACACCTGGATGGTGTGGCGGCGCTATCTGGCCGAGTTCGCTCCTCTTCTGTTTACGGGAAAGTGAGCCTGTTTACGGGAAAGTGAGCCGGCCCGCAACGGGCCGCAATTCACAACCGCTGCGGCTGCTAGGTCATAATTGTTAAGTCTTGGACCAAAACAATGTTTGACTGGAAACAGCAGCCGCACCGCCGGTATAACCCGCTCACCGGAGACTGGGTGCTGGTGTCGCCCCACCGCACCCAGCGACCCTGGCAAGGTCAGGTGGAAGCAACTCCGAAGGCGCAGCAACCGGCCTACGATCCCGAGTGCTATCTCTGCCCGGGGAACGCCCGCGCGGGCGGCGTGCGCAATCCCGCCTACACTACCACGTTTGTCTTCGACAACGACTTCGCCGCGCTGCTTCCCTGCACCGAACCCGGCCGGTTCGAAGAAGGCCGGCTGCTGATCGCCGAAGCCGAACCGGGCATCTGCCGCGTGGTCTGCTTCTCTCCCCGCCACGATCTCACCGTTGCGCAGATGGACCTCCCGGCATTGCGGCGAGTAGTCGATACCTGGATTGAGCAGTACGAGGAACTCGGCGCGCGCCCGTCCATCAATCACGTGCAGATTTTCGAAAACCGCGGCGCGATGATGGGCGCAAGCAACCCGCACCCTCACTGCCAGATCTGGGCCAATCGCATTATTCCCAACGAGCCGCTTAAGGAGCAGCAGGCGCAGGCGGCGCACCTCCGCGACACCGGGCAATGCCTCCTGTGTGAATACGCCGCCATCGAGTTGAGAGCCGCCGAGCGCATCGTGTGCCGCAACGAATCGTTCATCGCTTTGGTTCCGTTCTGGGCCGTTTGGCCGTTCGAGACACTCGTGCTCTCCACGCGCCATCTCGCATCCATCGAACAGTTGAGCGACCGCGAGCGGGACGATCTCGCCGGAATCCTCAAGCGCCTCACCAGCCGGTACGACCGCCTGTTCCAGGTCTCGTTCCCCTACACCATGGGTTTTCACCAGCGGCCCACGGACGGCTTGCCGCACGAGGAGTGGCACTTCCACGCGCACTTCTACCCGCCGCTGCTCCGCTCGGCAACCGTCCGGAAGTTCATGGTGGGATACGAAATGCTCGCGATGCCGCAGCGCGACATCACGCCTGAGAGTGCGGCGGAGCGCTTGCGGGCACTCGCGGAGGAAAACGAATAGCCGTAAGCGGAGGCTCTATGCTGCGGCGTCACTTTCTCGGTGGCTCGGCCGCCGCGCTCTTGCGGAAACCATCCCCGGCAGAGCAGCCTTTTCCGGAGAGCTGGTTCAAGTCCCCGGTCATTCACGCGCCGGACGATCCCGCCGAATGGCCCGCCTGGCGCGAGAAGCTCACGCTCTGGCGGCGCGAGGCGAAAGCTCGCCTGAACTACGACGATTCTCTTTACCGCCGCGACGATTTCGCATGGGTCCCCTCGTCGTTCGCCTGCTGTTTTCTGATGCTGTTCGACGAGAAGTTCCTCAACCGCGAACGGGGCACGTACATGGTCGATGAGTTCCTGGACGAGGGCGAGCGCGAATTCGGCGGCTGGGATTCGGTCGTCCTGTGGCACGCGTATCCCAGAATCGGGCTGGACGAGCGAAACCAGTTCGATTTTTACCGCGACATGCCGGGCGGCCTCGACGGGCTTCGTGAAGCCACCCGCCGCTTCCAGGCACGCGGCGTCAGGGTGTTCCTGAATTACAATCCCTGGGACACCGGCACCCGCCGGGAAGAAGTCTCCGACATCGACGCCCTGGTCCGGCTGGTGCAGTCGCTCGGAGCGGATGGAATTTTTCTCGACACCCTGCACCGGGGTTCGGCCGAATTCCGCGCCAAACTGGATTCCGTCAGGCGCGGCGTCGTCCTCGAAAGCGAACTCGAACTGCCGCTGGAAAACGTAAAGGACCATCACATGTCCTGGGCGCAGGGCTTCATCGACAGCCGTGTGCCCGGCGTGCTGCGGAACAAGTGGTTCGAGCGCCGCCACATGCAGCACCAGATCCGCCGGTGGAACCACGACCACACGGACGAACTGCACGCCGCCTGGATGAACGGCAGCGGCATCATGGTCTGGGAAAACGTATTCGGCAGTTGGGTCGGCTGGAACGCCCGCGACCGCTCGATCCTGCGCTCGATGCTGCCCATCCAGCGGCGGTACTGGCAACTGTTTGCCGGCGAGGGCTGGACGCCGCTGGTGCCAACGGAAATGCCCGGTGTCTATGCCAGCCTGTGGGAGCTGGGCGGGATCCGGCTTTGGACGGTGGTCAACCGCACCCAGGAACAGCGCGAGGGCGTCGTCATTCGCGCGCCGCATGTCGAGCGGGCGCGCTACTTCGACCTGATTCGCGGCCGGGAGATCAAGGCGTCTCCTAAAGCGGGCGCCGTCCCTCTGCCCGGCTCAATCCGGCCTCGAGGTATCGCCTGTTTTCTGGCCGCGGCCGGTCCCTCACTGGGGCCGGACTTCGAGCGCTTTCTGCAGGCGCAGGCCGCCATCGACGCGCGCGCCGACTTCAGAGCGGGGTTCCCCCGGCGCCAGGTGTCTCCCAGGCTGCTAGGTTCCAGAGCCAGGGAACGGGGAACGCTCGAGGGAATGGTCGAGATTGGACCTGCGCGCTACACGATGACGGTGGAGTTCCGGGTCCGCGAAACGGGTTTCTACACCGGTCAGGAGTACTGCGAGTCGGTCACAAATCCAGGCCCTCCCGTGCAAGACTACCGCCCGGCGAGCGGCGCGCGGATGTTCCAACTCGACCGGCTGAAACGCCAGGTAAAGTTAGCCCCATACGCCATCGACCTGACGCCCGTCACGAACGCCCAGTTCGCCGAGTTCCTCAAGCGCTCCGGTTACCGGCCGAAGCGCACGGCGAATTTCCTCCGGCACTGGAAAAACGGCGCGCCGCCCCCGGGTTTGGAGGACCACCCGGTAGTCTGGGTGGACCTGGACGATGCCCGCGCCTACGCCGCCTGGGCCGGCAAGCGGCTCCCCACCGAAGAAGAATGGCAGTATGCCGCTCAGGGGCCGGACGGCTTGCGCTACCCCTGGGGCAACGCCATCAGGCACGGAGTGTGCAATGCAGGCCAAACCGGCGGAACCACGCCGGTCAAGGCCTTCCCCGGCGGGCGCTCCCCGTTCGGCTGCTGGGATATGTGCGGCAATACCTGGGAGTGGACGGAAAGCGAACGCAGCGACGGCCGGACGCGGTTCGCCATCATCCGCGGCGGCTCGTATTTCGAAGCCAGGGGATCCCGCTGGTACATGGATGGCGGCCCTCAGCCGTGCAACTTCGCCGCCAAGATGATCCTGATATGGCCGGGACTGGACCGCTGCTCCACTATCGGGTTCCGGTGCGCCGTCTCATTGCTGTAAACCGCGGCCGTCCCGCGCTCAGAATTCCTCGAGCCAGACCCGGATCCGGGCCGTCAACCCGAAAATTTCGTCCAGCAGATAGGAAAGGATTGCGCCAAGCAAGATGAACAATGACGCGTCGATGATTTCCATAAGACTGAAACAGATGATTGTATCAGTACTGCACCAGTGTGGTCCTTAGCGTGCTTTAACACTTGCGAGGAGGGAACATGTGGGGAATTCTGGGCTGGATCGTGTTTGGAGCGATCGTAGGCGTGATCGCAAAGCTCTTGATGCCGGGTAGGGATCCCGGCGGGTTCATCGTCACCATTCTGCTGGGTATCGCGGGAGCCATTCTGGGCGGCTGGATTGGACGCGCGCTCGGCCTTTACGGACCCGGTGAAGGCGCCGGCTACATAATGTCGATCATCGGTGCGATCATCCTGCTCTTCATTTACCGCATGTTTCGCCGGCGCCGGCCCGCCACATAACGAACCGGTGAGCGGGGGCAGGGCTGGGCACCGGACGACGGAACACCTGCCCCTTCGCCCGCGAAAGCCGGGGCCGGGTGAGGTGGCATGAACGGCCGGCCTTCTGCTCCGGAGGCATTCAATTCGGGCCATAAGAGGGCGAAGCGGTGCGGGCTGACATTACTGCCGCTTGAAATGACAGAGCGTTCCCGCCGAGTGCCCGAGCAGCGTGACCAGGAGGAAATAGGGGAACCAGAGCGCCGGATCGAACAGCCCGGCGTCGAACAGGCTGGAAGCGCAAAACATGGCCGGAATCGAAAGCGTCCAGGCCAGGGCGGCGCCTTCTGCTTCTCGTCAATCACGTCCCTGGTCCGCGCCCGGCGCATAACGGCCATCCAATAGGCGTATACCAAAACCAGGGGCATGACTGTGAGTTCCCACAGATGCCACGCGAGTCTGTTGGGGCCAGGCGAACAAAACGATCAGGCCGGCCGCAGCGCACAAGATTCCAGTCACGAAGGTCGCGACGAACAGCTTGTCGCCAATGCTTCTCCGAGACGCCAGACGCGTCTTCGGAAGTAGCCACACCCCCAGCCCCGCAATAGCCAGCAACCCGAGCAGGATCAACTTGCTCGCAATGTTCACGGTATGCCTCCTTTCAATCCGCCGGAACGGGTTATTCGCCCGTCCCTGCGGGGCCATCCTCGACGATGTGGAATATTTCTTCCACGGGCCTGCCGAAAAAGCGAGCGATCCTCAGCGCCAGCAGAGTGCTGGGAACGAAACGTCCCTTTTCGATGGAGATGATTGTCTGCCTGCTTACCGAGACAGCGTTTGCCAGCTCCTCCTGAGACATGTCTCCCCGCTCGAAGCGGAGCCGTTTCAGGTGGTTTGCAAGCCGTACGCCTTTTTCGCCGCTTGCCATCGCAATCTCCAGTTCCAACTGTAAGCCATACTTTACTTGTTGTAAAGTATACTTGACTATAAAAGCACCCGCCGATGCCGAAGCTGCCGCCGGTTCTGCGGGCGGCACGCTGTAGAGAGGCGCGCTATTAGCGGAGGAGCAAGCAAGAAAAAATCTAGTAGGTTCGTGAATCAGCCACGCGATCGGGTCTGCTTATTTGGTTGCGGAGGGCTGGCGGGAGGGATGTGGTACGCCCGGGCCGATTCGAACGGCCGACCTTCTGCTCCGGAGGCAGACGCTCTATCCAGCTGAGCTACGGGCGCACAGAAGACAACTACTATTCTAGTGCCTGCGGGCCGGGGAAGGAAAGCCCGCTCACCGCTTTTTCGGCAGCGCCTCAAATCGCGTGGTGGTACCATTGGGGGCGAACCGAATCCATCCACACGACGAAAGGCCTCTGGAAATTGGACATCCCACGCATCTTCAACATCACCGAAAGCGCTCACCGCATCCATAACCCCCTTCACACCCGAAAAGCTCGCCACTCTCGGAGCGGCGTTGCGCCTGGAACCGGGAACCCGCGTGCTCGATCTCGGCAGCGGTTCGGGCGAGATGCTCTGCACCTGGGCACGCGATTACGGAATCTGCGGCACCGGTATCGACCTGAGCCGGTTGTTCACTGAACAAGCCCGACGCCGCGCCGAAGAACTCGGCGTTGGCTTCCGGGTCGAGTTCATCCACGGCGACGCTGCCGGCTATGTCCACGGCGAAAAGGTCGATGTGGCAGCCTGTGTCGGCGCCACGTGGATCGGCGGGGGAGTCGCCGGCACCATCCGGCTTCTGGCGGAAAGCCTCCGCCCGGGAGGGATCATCCTCATCGGGGAACCGTACTGGCGCCGGTTGCCGCCGCCGGAAGACGTCGCCAGGAAATGCGAGGCCAGCGCGATCTCCGACTTTCTCGTGCTTCCGGACCTCCTCGCCTCTTTCGGCGATCTCGGCTACGACGTTGTGGAAATGGTTCTTGCGGACCAGGACAGTTGGGACAGGTACGAGGCGGCCAAGTGGCTCACCATGCGCCGCTGGCTCGACGCGAATCCTGGCGACGACTTCGCGCCAGAGGTTCGAGCCCTATTGACTTCAGAACCGCAGTATTTGGGCTGGGGCGTATTCGCGCTGATGGCGCGGTGAAGTTGGGCGTCCGGCCTACTTTGCCGCTTGGGAGCGCTTCTTCGGCGTGCTGCTGGTGCTTTCATTCAGCAGCGCCTCGATCTGCTTGCGCATATTCGCTTCTTCGTTCTTGAAGAAGTCGCTTCCGCCCGCGTGCTGCGCCCTGATCACCCCCTTGCGGTCGATGAAGACCAGTTGCGGAACATACATGATCTCCATCACGGGGTGCTGGAGGAAGCCCACCACCTCATCGCGGGTCCCCACTCCAATCGGGAACTTCAGGCCAAGCTGCTTCACGTAGTCGGGCACGAGCATGGTGGCCATGTCGTTGAATGCGATGCCGATCGGCTGGAACCCGCGCGGCCCGTATTCCTGGTACATCTTGTTCAGCAGCGCCGAGCATGTCTGGCAATGGGGGCAAGTCGTCTGCAGAAACTCGACCGCAACCACCTTGCCGCGAAACTGGCTTAGCAGAAGCTGCTTGCCGTTTACCTGCCGGATAACCAGCTCCGGAGCGGGACGCGGAACCTGGGCGGCGAAAAGCGCCGGACTTACCAGTCCAAAGCCGATTGCATGAGCGAAAAGGCGACGGGTCAACCTCCCTATCCTCCTCGAATCTTCAGTTTAACGCGTTGACTGATGTCTTTGGGCGCGCGGGCGCGTCCAGGCCTTCCAGGCTCGAGACCCGCGTTCCATCGCGGCTTAGCAGAAAATATCCGTCATCGCCGCGGCCCGCCACCGCGTGCTCGGTCTCGGACATCACCTCGAAGGTCTTCCACTTGCCCCGCAGCACTTTTTGGTACAGCTCGAAAAATTTCTTCGCGGCATCCTCGCCGGCCCACTCCGAGGCGTACACCAATGCCATGCGCTTGTCCGCCTTGTGCTCCAGCATGCGGTAATACCCGCCCCGCCAGCTCGCAGCCAAACCCTCCGACTCCTCCGGGGCATACTGCTTGAGCAGAATCGCGTGCTCCAGTTCTCCCAGATCGCCTTCCGTGAACTTCCGCCACGCACGGCTGTTTTCCAGCTCCGGCAGCGGCGGCCGCACCGGTTTCGCGTTCTCGAAATACTTTTCCGGATGCAGGATCTGCTGCGTGCTCACTGGCGGGCGGCGGAACACCTCCGCGAAGCCGGCCTTATCGAGTTTTTCTATCACGGCGTGCTGGAACAACAGCCCCTGCGCGTAGGGGAACAGCAGCGTCTCGCGGAGGTACAGCGGGGCGCGGTCGAACACCGGATACTGCCCGCTCATCACTTCGGTGGCGCTGCTCATCAGCTTCAGCAGCACCGGGGAGTCCTTGAGCGATTGCCCGGTGCGCCGCGTGAGATACTCCGACATCAGCCAGGTCGCCTGGCCCTCCATGACCGCCAGCCGGGCGAACGAAGCGTCGTCCTCATTCGCCACGCGGTCCACGTATCTTTTCAGATTGAAATGCTGGTCCGCGAGCGCGTGGGCCAGTTCGTGCACCAGCACCGAATGCTGCAAAAGACCGGACGCCGAGTCCACCATGAACAGTTTCTTTTTGCGGTAGTCGTAGAACGCCGCCGCCTGCTCGGAGAGCAGCTCGATCATGGCGCCCTTCAGGTCGAAATCCGCGGGCACGAAGCCGAATTTTCTCAGCATCAGTTCCTCGGCGCGGATCTCCTCCGGCTTCACCGCCTCCTTCACCCGGTCTTCCAGGAACTGCTTGACGTCGGCTTTGCCGATGCGCGCGTATTCCACTTTCTTGAGCTGTTTCAGACCGGTGATCTCGCTCAACTCGGCCATGATCTCGTCGATCTCTGAGAAGAACGGGTCGGGCGCCTGGGCGTGCGCGCGGTAGAAGAGGGCGCCAACCGCCAGATGAATCCCGATCGCAATCGCGGCTAGTTTTCTTATCCGAATCACTTTAGCTCCGGAAGGTTCCGCACGCGAAGCCGGAAGAGGATCGCGGCGAGGAGGCACAGCAGGCCCCCGCACATCACCGTTGCGCGAACGCCGAAACGCCCCGCCAGCGCGCCCGTGGCCAGACTGCCGAAGGGGCCGATGCCCACTACGGTCATCGAGTAGAGCGCCATGATGCGCCCCCGGTACTCATCCGGGATGAGCGTCTGGATCAGCGTGTTCGCCGAGGCGTTGTGCCGCATGATGCTGAAGCCGATCACCGGCATGATCGCCAGCGCCAGATAGAAAGACGGCGACCATGCCAAAACCAAGTAACTCGCGCCGAAACACAGCGCGCCCAGAAAGATAACCCCGACGAGGCCGGAGGTCTTTGTCCGCCGGGCGAGCACCAGCGTCCCGATCACCGCGCCGATTCCCATCGCGCCCGTCAGAAAGCCCAGCCCCTGCGAGCCGCGATGAAAGATTTCGTCGGCGAAAAAGGGCATCAGGACCATCACCGGCATTCCCGAAAGATTGGTTACGGCGACCATGGTCAACAGCGACTTGATGGCCGGTTGCCGGTACGCGTAGCGGAATCCGCCCACCAGGTGCGCCCAGGGCGACTGCCGGGCCCGCGGGACGAACTTCGGCAGCCTCATCGCCAGCAGGGAGGCGATCACGGCCACATAACTGATCGCATTCGCCAGGAAGCACAAGCCCTCGCCCACCGCCGCCACAGCCATGCCGGCCACAGAGGGGCCTACGACGCGCGCCATGTTAAAGATCGCCGAATTCAACGCAATGGCGCTCAGCAAATCCTCCTTGCCGGTCATCTGGATGATGAGGGACTGCCGCCCGGGCATGTCGAAGGCATTGATTACACCCAGCGAGGTTGCCAGCACCATGACATGCCACACCTGGACGGTTCCAGTCAGCGTCAAAACGGCCAGCAGAAGCGCCTGAAACATCGAAAGAGTTTGCGTGAGGACGACGATGCGGTGGCGCGAGTGCCGGTCCGCCGCCAGACCGCCCAGCGGGCCAAGAATGAATACCGGAATCTGCGTGCAGAACCAGGTGGCGCCCAAGAGCCACTCCGATCGCGTCAGGCGGTAGACCAGCCAGCTCTGGGCCACCGTCTGCATGAAGGTCCCCACCAGGGAGATGGTTTGTCCCGCGGCGAAGAGCCGGAAATTTCGGTGGCGCAGCGCGCGAAACACTTGCGCCCAGCCTGGTCTGGCTATGTCGGGCTCGGCGCTGACAGCGCTGATGCCTTCCGCCTCCGGCGACAGCTCGGCGGACACCAGGGAGGACGGCATTTCGTTGTCTGGCTCTCGGGCTTCGCTCGGACTCAACCTACAGGATAATGCACTTGCGGTAAAATCGAGTACAGCCACCGGCAAATTACAACTGCAAGGAGAAGTTCTTGGCGGACGAAAAACTCTATTCGGCCACGTATGTTGGCAGCGGCACTTTTATCATTAGCAAACCGAAGCGTCGGCGGACAAAACTCCGCCAGTCCCGCGTGAAAAACCCGCAGCGGGGCGCCCGCAAGTAACGCGCGGATCGATCCGGCGGTATGATTGGGCACTGTGATGAGGGGATTGGGTAGGCCTTTGAGGGCTGTTTGAGGTCAACAACTGACTGGACCGGATCGATCCACGCACACCCACCATAAGCCCGCGGGCCGCCCCCTCCAGGGCCGCACCCCTCGTAAGCCTTAGAAACAAATAGGGTAAAAATCTTAGATTAGCGGTGACCGCTTGAGAGTGGGTGCGTGCGGATCGCTAGAAAATGAAGCTCAGACCGCCGCGCAGGCTGCGAGGCGTGTGCATGAGGTATGACCGGCGACCGGTGACTGTGAGCGGCACGTAGCCTTGCTCCAGCAGATTTCGCAGGTCGGCCGTCGCCTCCAGGCGGCCCGGAAGCCCGCCGAAATGCGGGATGGGCTGCCTTAGCTGTATATTCAGCCCCATGTTCTCGCGCACCGCCTGCGTGAGGTAGACGTGCTGCGGGGTGAGCGCAGCCAAATCGGCCCACTGATAGCTGGTCGAAAACTGGGTGCCGGTCTTCGGCAGCGCCCCGGCCAGCCGCATGGTGAGGGAATGGCGCCTGCTCGCGCGGATCTTGGCGCGCAACTCGTCCGGACTGCCAGTTTCCGGGACGCCGTTAGCCGTCAGAACGCTCGCGCTGCCGAACGTCACGGTGCCGTCCAGGTGCTCGCCCAATTTCTGGGTGAAGGACACCGCGTAGCCCATCCCACCGTAATCCCCTACGTTGACGATCCAGCTATTGGAGAACACGTCGGGGAGAAGATCCGGCCCCTGGAATCCAACGGGGCCGACCATGATCACCGCAGCGTTCGAGACCGTTTCGTCATAGAACGCCGCGCCGATAGTCCGCGAGCCGATCGTCCGGCTGTAGGCAACCTCCCAGCTCTGGTTGCGCTGCACGCGCGCCCTGCCATCGCGCAGGCTCACGCGAGGGAAAGCGGCCAGGCCGTTCAGATCCTGCTGGAACTCCCGGCGGCCCTCGACGCCCTGCGTGAGCAAGTCCGTCGGCGGCGCACCCGAAGCATAGCTGACCTGAATCACCTCACCACTGCCGTTGTCGTAGGTAATCCGGCCATAGGGGCTCACGTAGTTCAGATGCTGGAGGAAGCTAACCGAATCCAGCGTGGCGCCGTATTCGAACCGGACCGCCTCGGTCAGCCTCGTCTGGTCGGCGAAGCTGGCGGAAAGCGTACGCAGCACCGGCGCCGAATCGGGCATCCCGCTCAACACCGCGACTCCCGCACGCACCGGCATGGATAGCTGCCGCATGGTGAGCTTGACTTCCGGAGCGTCGCCGCCCGCCAGTTCGGGCCGGAAACTGGTGCGAAAAGCCGCCGTCGGAAGCCCGGAAACCGCCGAGTAGCCGAAATTCCCGCTGAAACGGAGCTGGTTTTCTCCAAGGAAGGAGGTTGCCAAAGCAAAGGCCGTGCCGAGATCGGGTTCGTTGTTGAGGATCGACCCCGAGTCTCCGCCGGAAACCTTCACCACTCCTGAAGTTGAAGAAAACAGGCCCTTTGAAGACTGCTCCCGCGTGCGGCGGTCATATTCCGGAAGGAGGCGCAGCACAGGGCGGGTGGAAGCCGAACTCCGCAACACCCATTTCCACTCGTCGCTCATCAGAGAGCTTTCGCTGGGCGAAACCGCCACGAGTTGAATGGAACTGAACACCGTCGCCAGGCTCACGTTCAGCAGGCTCTGCATGCCCGGCTGAACCACGATGTTGCGCTTCAGCGCGGGAAGGTAGCTGGCCAGCGAGACCTGGACGGTGTAGACGCCCGGAGGAAGGGCGTCGAATCCAAAGGTGCCCTTTTCGGAAGTCAGGGAACGCTGAAGCAGGCGGTCAAACCTGTTGAAGAGCGAGACGGTAGCGCCCATCTGGGGCATGCCCGAGGGGTCGCTCACCATCCCGACTATGCTGCCGGAGACTTTCGTGGAGGCGGCCGCACCGTGGCAGAGAGTAATCCCCCACAGTGTGCCCGCAAGCACGCCAACCGTCTTGATGGACATTCTGGCGCTCATGGGCGTGAAGCCCTAGTACTCCTGCACCTCAGTTTACAGTAAAAGTGGCGGACGGGGTTAGCACCTGATTCCGCAACTTGTCCGTCACTTTCAAATTCAGAGTGTACTGCCCCGGTTCAAAGGTCTTGAGAGGCAGCAATTTCTCTATCGTCACCTGCTGGGCGGAAGCGCCCGATAAAGACTGTAAATCCTCCGTGTATTGGAAAATCTTCTCGTTGGTGCCATTCCGGACCACTTCGTATTCGATGGTCCCGACGGGCTTGTGGGTCTTCTCATCCGGCTGGAAATTATAGAGCTGGAAGTAGATACCCATTTTTTCGTCGCGGCTGAAGGTGTTGCCGACGCGCGGGCGCACCTTGGAGTCCGCGATCACAAACTGGCCGGTGCCGATGTTCCTTGTGGGCACTTTCTCGATCAAATCGGCGAGAATGATGCTGCTGCAGCCCAGCGTGTCCTCCTCGAACCGCGGCACGTGCATTGCCATTTCATAGTTGTTCATCGTGCCGCCGATCACGTCCTTCACGACCACGTTCAGACGGTAGGTGCCCGGAGCCAGGAACACCGAGTGGTTGTAGACCGACTTGCGATTGACAGCCTGCTGGAGCATCTCAGTCGGTGTCTCGATCACTACCGGCTCTTCCCAGACGTTCACCGGGCGGCGCGACATCGACGTGATGCGCGCGTACATGTTCACCATGGCCTTGCTCACGCCGTCCTTAGCCTGGAATTGAAGGTCCTTATTATCCAGTTGCACCGTTACGCTGGCCAGGACGGTGGACTCGGTCATCCGGATGTAGTCCACCCGCACCTGCACCGGCAGCAGGTTATACGTGATGCGGGTGTTCACCACGGCTTCCAGGTCCTTGAACTTGATAGCCGGAGGCTTCTGCAGTTTGGCGTACTGCTCAAGCCGGTTGAACTGGTTCATCCGCGAGGTGAGCGGCTGGTCGCCAACGCCAAGGCGCGTGCCGTCAGTTCGGTTGAAGCGGTCCGCCTTGTCGGCCAAACCCATCTGCTCGAAGAGCGTGAGACCGGCGCCAGGCACATAGAGCAGAGCGTCCTTTTCGGACGGGTCCATGGTCATGCGGTATTCGCCGGTCATGGTGGGATCGACGAACTCGATGATCACGTCGGTTCCGATACCCTCGATCCAGCGGTAGCGCCACTTCTCAAAGGGGTACGTGGAAGTGGTTCCGCCGCCCTCTTCGATCGGCCTCTCGTAGGTGCCGCCTGAAGGATGGGACTCGATCTCGTCCGGCGGCCCGAACGTGATGTAAATCCTCCCGCGGTCGGTCTTCCAGCCGGGAATTCCGGACGCGAAGCGCTCGTTGGCATAAGCGATGCGCCGGTAGTGCTCTTCCCTGTACTCGTTTTCCAGCGTGTCGGGAGTGGGATCGCGCCGCAGCCAAAACTGTTCGATAAACTGCTCGCGTTCCTCGTCGGTGCTGAGGCGCTTGAACGCGGCCCGCTCCTCATCCGTGATGATGTAGGCGACGTCCTCGTCCAGCCACTTTTTAAACGGGCTCTCGAGCTCTTTCTTAAGCCGCGCCTCCCGCCGGCGCCGCTCCCGCTCGCTCATCGGCTTGGCAGTCGTTTCGCGGCGCTGTGCCATCAGGACAGGTTCCGATTTGCCGCCCTGGTTTGCACCGTTGGCCTGGGCACTCGGCAACGCCGCGGCCAGACCGACCACCCACAGGCAGACGCACACGTTCCTCGCCTTCATACACATCTCCGCATCTGAGCCACGCTCGTACCCTAATTCTATGCTCACCAATCGTGAGCGTCAACCCAGAGCGGTCCTGGCATTCCGGACCTTCCGGGCTGCCTGGTTATACGGAGAGCCGGCCGGAGCGGTTTCAATGAAAGCTGTGCCGGTTGCGAGGAAACTTGCAAGACAGTCCGTCCTTCGCCCGGACGGAACCGGAGTGTTTTCAATGCAAGCCGTACCGGTTTCGAGGAAACTCGCTGGACAGTTCTTCGCCCCGGCGGAATCGGAGCAATTTCAACAAAGGCTGCCCCGGTTTCGAAAGCCGTGCCGCCTCGTGCATAAATCCTTCGAAAGCTAAAGCTTTCCGCGGCCGCTCCGATATGGCAAGGGAGGCACAACACATGGCGGTTGCCGAATCGGCCGAAAGGCCTTGGGCTTTCAAGAATTTACCTCCGCTCCCCCGGCTGGCCGCCCAGCTCATGCGCATGGTGTCGACCGACGAGGCGTCGTTTGCGCACCTCTCAGAGCTGGTGCGCGCCGATTCGGCGTTCTCCGCCGAGGTGCTGCGGATCGCAAACTCTCCCTTGCTGGGCTGCCGGCAGCAGATAAACAGCATTCACCACGCCTTGACGCTGATTGGCCTGGGGAAGCTGAAGTCGCTGGTGCTGGCGGTTGCATTGCGCGACTTCTTATCCTTCCGGTTGCACGAGCCGGCACTGTACCGGTGCTGGCGCCACAGCATGGCCTGCGCCTGGATCGCCGAGGAACTTGCGGGCTCGACGACGCTGAACAAAGACTCAGCATACAGCGCCGGACTGCTGCACGACGTCGGGCGCCTGGCTTTACTGGCAGCGTTCCCCGCCGAGTACTCGCGGGTGCTCGAAATCTCGGAAGGATACGCCTGGGACGTGCTCAGCTGTGAGGAAGACCTCTTCGAGATTGACCACTGCCGGGCGGGAGAATGGCTTGTCCGGGACTGGCAGCTGCCCGAGGAGTTTGCCGAAGTTGCAGGCGCGCATCACAGGATGCCGGCAAACGGCAAGATGGATCTTGTGGGCGTTGTGCAGCACTCGTGCAGGCTGGCCGCAGCGTGCGGTTTTCCCGTGCTCAAATCGTCGGAGGAAGAGCTGCAGCACGTGGTGGAGACGCTGCCCGCCACCTTTGCCTCGCTCATTGGCAAGGCGGAAGAGTTTAAGGCACGGGTATCACAATCCGTGAGCGCGGTCGAGAATTCCCTCAGAAAGGGGCGGACCTCCTGAGACGGAGGTCCGCGCGGCGCTTAAAATCGCTCGGACTGCGTCGGGCTGGTCGCCAGCAGCAGGCGCTCGATCTGCTTGAGCGCGGCCAACTGCTTCTCCATCCTCCGAATTCGCTCCTGGAGATCGGCGAGGGAACCAGCTTCCGCGGGCGCAGGCTGGTTAAACGCGATGTGGGTCACGCCGGCGCCGCTGACTTCCTTCTTCTTCCGCTGCGGTTTTCCGTTTCCGTCCAGCCTTTCACCCTGACCCTGGTCCCACCAGATCGTGGAATCGGCTGCGTACTTCGCAACCAGGTCCATGAGGACGTGAACGTTGGCAGCTTCCTGTTTACTGAAGCCGCGCGTCTCGCCGTTGAAGGTCATGGTGGCTTCGTCCAGCTTGATCAGGTAAGTGTCTTTGGAGATCGGGCGGAATTCCGTGCCCTGTTTCTCTCCCCTGGCAATCACCCAGGTCAACTCGTGGGTCACGGCGTTCCAGCTAACGGTTTCCAGCCGGCGCGTGTCCGGAGTCGCGGGCTTGTGATCGGGATCCTGGTTCTGGGCGACGTTCTGTCTGGCGGCGAGGCGGCCATTCCGGGCCGTCGTTTGATCCTGGGCGCAACTCAGTGCCGGCATTACCAGCAAACAAGCTGCGCTGATAGCAACGAAAGCTTTCATCTTAGCTCTCCCCCTGCGAGTGGCGGCTGCCGGTGTGCCTCGAGCCACAGTCGGCAGATCCTGATCTTCAGCGAGCAATCTTCAGACCACTGTTGAGGCTGAAGAATAAGTCCCGTTACTTCATTGGATTCAAGGGATGCCCGGAAGTTTCGCTTCTGTTGCGAAAAAAATACCGGGCTATTGAGCGCGGCATGCGGCTGACGCCTCAGGCTTTTCCGGACTGCGCTGCCGTGGCGGGCCGCGCGCCGGGCGCTTCCCCGGGGGCTGTTTTCGCGCGTATTGACTCTCATCTCCGGAGCCTCACGAGTGTTGGACAATAAATAACAATGATACGTTCCTTTTATATCTCGCTGGCTTTGGCCGCGCTGCTTCCGGGACTTGCGGCGGATCCCGCGCCGCGTCTGGTTGAAGTCGAGCGCATCGTGGGTATGGCGCCTCACAATGCCTTCACCGACCTGGTGAGGTTCAAGGGGCGCTGGTATTGCAGCCTGCGAGAGGGGAAGGCCCATGTTTCGCCCGACGGCGCGATACGCGTGCTGAGCTCCGCCGACGGCGTGCGCTGGGATCCGGCGGCGCTGATTTCCTCTCCGGCCGGCGATTTGCGCGACCCGAAGCTGAGCGTCACGCCGGACAACATGCTGATGCTGAACGCGGCGATCACGTATCCGCCCGGTTCGCCCATCCGGCGGCAGTCGCTCACGTGGTTTTCCTCCGACGGGCGCACCTGGGGAGAAGCCCTGGAGATCGGGGATCCCGATGTCTGGCTGTGGGGAGTGGTCTGGCACCAGAGCCGGGCTTACGGAATCGGCTACGGCGATGGCGTGGCGCGGCTCTACACGAGCCGCGACGGCATGCGTTACGAGAAGCTGGCTGACAGGCTGTATGACCAGGGTTCGCCGAGCGAGGGCGTGATCGTCTTCACCGGGGAGAACACGGCGTTGTGCGTGCTGCGCCGGGACGGCGAGGGCGCCAACGCGCTGCTCGGCCGCTCGCAGGCTCCCTATCGCGCGTGGACGTGGCAGGACCTCGGTGTGCGCATCGGCGGCCCGCGGCTGCTGCGGCTCGACGATGGCCGCATTATTGTAGGAGGGCGGCTGTACGACGGCAGGCAGCGGACCGCGCTCTGCTGGCTCGATCCCGAAAGCGGCAAGCTGACCGAGTTCCTCACGCTTCCCTCGGGCGGCGACACCGGTTATCCGGGCCTTGTATTTCACGACGGCCTGCTGTGGGTCAGTTACTACTCATCGCACGAAGGTAAAACGAGCCTTTATATCGCAAAAGTAGCGCTCCGCTAATCGGGCAGCCCCTTTTCGGAGATAATAAGTACAACAGCGCTGGGGAGTGCTGGAGGGGGCCGGGGGGATGCCGCAACTCTTCCATCGGGGCGCGAATACTATCGCCCGCGCCAGCATTTACGGCGGACTTGGCATTATTGGTCTCTTCTTCTGGGTCATTTACGCCGTAAACGATTCTCCTTACTTTGATTTTGTCGGCGTGCCCCGCCCGCAGCCGGTGCAGTTCAGCCACAAACACCACGTGCAGGACGATGGAATCGACTGCCGCTACTGCCACACCACGGTCGAAACTCAGGCGTTCGCCGGGATGCCTCCCACGCACACCTGCATGACTTGCCACTCCGTGCTGTTTGCCGACAGCCCGGCGCTGGCGCCCGTGCGGCAGAGCTATGCAGACAACACGCCGCTAGCCTGGACGCGCGTCTACGACCTGCCCGACTACGTCTACTTCAACCACTCCATCCACGTGAACAAAGGCGTGGCCTGCATCACCTGCCATGGGCGCGTCGATGAGATGCCGCTGATGTGGCGGCAAAAGACGCTGCGCATGAACTGGTGCCTGAGCTGCCACCGCAGCCCGGAGCTGTTTGTCACCCCGCGGGAGCACGTGTTCGACATGACTTGGGTGCGCGACGGAGACCAGCGCGATATGGGCGCAAGGCTTGTGAAAGAGTACGACATCAAAAGACTCACGGATTGCTACACATGCCACCGATGAAAGACAACCGGCAGGAATTCTGGCGCGCGCTCGAACCGGTGGAGGAAACGGCGGAGTTCGGGGGCATAGATCGCCGGGAGTTCGCCCGCCTGATAGGGGCTTCGCTGGCCGCGTCGGGCCTTGCGGGCTGCGTGCGCCAGCCGCCCGAGCACATTCTGCCCTATGTCGATCAGCCGGAAGGCATGGTCCAGGACAAGCCTCTTTATTTCGCCACCGCAGTGCCGCTGCCCGGCTACGCCGCCGGCCTGCTGGTGAAGAGCGTGATGGGCCGCCCGATCAAGATTGAGGGAAACCCGCGGCACCCGGCTACCCTTGGCCGTTCCGATGCGTTCTCGCAGGCTTCTCTGCTGGGCCTCTACGATCCCGCGCGCCGAGGCGCGGTGTTGTACAGGAACCGGATCGACTCGTGGCCGTCGTTTCTCGCCGCGTTCACCAACGCGCTCGCGACACAAGCGGTGAAGAGAGGCGCCGGCTTGCACATCCTGACCGAAACGGTGATTTCGCCGGCGCTCGGCGACCAGCTCCGGCAGGTGCTCGAAAGATTTCCCGAAGCAAGGTGGCATCAGTGGGAGCCGGTTAACCGCGATAACATCCGCGCGGGATCCCTGCTCGCGTTCGGCAGCTATGTTCATACGATCTACGATTTCAGCAAGGCGGCGCGGATTCTCTCGTTAGGCTCCGATTTCCTGCTCTGCGGCGCGTATCCCTCCCGGTACGCGCGCGACTTCGCCAGCCGCCGCGGCGGGCGCGTTCCGCCGGATCAGGTGAACCGCCTGTACGCCGTCGAGACCGAATACTCCTCCACGGGCGCCTGCGCCGACCACCGGTTGCCGCTTCGCGACCGCGAAATGGAGAATTTTGCGCGGGCGGTTGCGCAAAGAGTGGGAGTGCCCGGCATCGCCGCGCCGGAGCTGAGCGATCCGAAACAGAGGAAGTGGGCGGAAGTCGTCGCTAAGGATCTGCTGCAGCACCGCGGAGCCTCCATCGTCATTCCGGGGAGAGAGCAGGCGCCCGCAGTACACGCGCTCGCGCACGCCATGAACCACCAGCTTGGCGCCGCGGGCACGACGGTGATCCACACCGATCCGGTCGAGATCACCCCGGTGGATCAGTTGGCATCGCTCCGGGAGCTGACCGACAGCCTGAGGGCGGGCCGCGTGGACCTGCTCGTGATTCTGGGCGGCAACCCGGTGTACACCGCGCCGGCGGATCTCGGCTTTGCCGATGCGCTCGCGAGAGCGCAAATCAGCGTGCACCTGGGCCAGTATGCAGACGAGACCGCAACCGCCTGCACATGGCACGTGCCGCAGACCCACTACCTGGAGGAGTGGAGCGACGCGCTTGCCTTCGACGGAACGGCGTCGATCATTCAGCCGCTCATCGATCCGCTGTACGGGGGAAAGACGGCGCACGAAGTGGCTGCCGCGATGCTCGGAATGCTCGACCGTCCTTCGCGCGAGATTGTGCGCGATTACTGGCGGCGGCGCTCGGCGGCAGCCGACTTCGAGCGGTTCTGGCGCGAGGCGCTGTATCTCGGCGTAGTTTCCGGCACGGCGCTTCCGCCCCGCACCGTCGCGCCGGTGAATCTCGCCGAACGCCTGCCACCTCCCCGGCCGCCGGCTGAGGAGGGCTACGAAGTGATCTTCCGCCCGGACCCGACCGTCTGGGACGGCAGGTTCGCCAGCAACGGCTACCTGCAGGAGCTGCCGAAACCAGTCAGCAAGCTAACCTGGGACAACGCGGTGCTCGTGAGCCCGGCGACCGCCTCGCGGCTGGGCGTCTACAGCTACGGCACGGTCGACGTGGAACTCGGCGGCCGTACGGTCCGCGGCACGATTTGGGTGCAGCCGGGCCACGCGGACGATTCGATCACCTTGACGCTCGGCTACAAGCAGGCGGCCAATGGATCCGAAGGGGGCAGCTACAACGCATATCAATTGCGTACTTCGAAAGATTTGTGGTCGGCTTCGGGGCTCCGGATCACGAAGACGGGCGGCGACTTCATGCTCGCCTGCACGCAGACGCACGGCGCGCTGACGGAACGCTACCCGGTGCGGGTGGGCACGGTCGAGGACTTCCGGACGAACCCGGACTTCGCCCACCAGGAACCGTTCGAGCACGCCCCACCGCCCGGCCACACGCTGTATCCGCCATGGAAGTACGAAGGCTACAAGTGGGGCATGGCGGTGGACCTGAACGCCTGCGTCGGCTGCAACGCGTGCGTGATGGCGTGCAACACCGAGAACAACATCGCCATCGTCGGCAGGGAGCAGGTCTACAAGTACCGCGAGATGCACTGGCTGCGCGTCGACCGTTATTACCACGGCGACGCAGGCAACCCGCGCGCGTTTTTCCAGCCGCTGATGTGCGTGCATTGCGAACTGGCGCCCTGCGAACCGGTGTGCCCGGTGGCGGCGACGCTGCACACCGAAGAGGGCCTGAACGCGATGGTCTACAACCGCTGCGTCGGCACGCGCTACTGCTCGAACAACTGCCCGTACAAGGTGCGCCGCTTCAACTTCCTGCTCTACACGGACTGGCACGCGGACAGCCTGGCGCTGATGCGCAATCCCGAGGTCACGCCGCGATCGCGAGGCGTGATGGAGAAGTGCACGTTTTGCATCCAGCGCATCGAGCGCGCGAAGATCGAGGCGAAGCTCGAAAACCGCCGCGTGCGCGACGGCGAGGTGGTGACCGCCTGCCAGCAGGCGTGCCCCACGGACGCGATCGTTTTCGGCGATTTGAACGACCCCTCGGCCCGGGTGAACCGGCTGAAGAGCAGCCGGCTCAACTACTCGCTGCTGGGTGAGCTGAACACACGCCCGCGGCTGACGCACCTGGCGAAGCTGGTCAACTTCAATCGTGAACTGGGCGAAGAGCCGATCCGGTTGAAGCCCGAGGAGCGAGGCGCCTGATGCCCGAGCGGCCAACCACAGGGCAACTGGTCCCGAGGCCACCCGTGATCGCGCCGGACTACACGCCCGGCAGCGTAACGGACGCGATATCCGAAATCGTGCTGAAGAAGCCGCACACCGTGCCGTGGCTGGCCGCGTTCGCCGTGACGTCGCTCGTGGTGCTCGGGTTTCTGGCCGGCATCGGCGTTCTGTTGTTTGTCGGCGTGGGGATCTGGGGCATAAACATTCCGGTGGCGTGGGGTTTCGCCATCACGAATTTCGTGTGGTGGATCGGAATCGGTCACGCGGGCACGCTGATTTCGGCGATTCTGCTTCTGCTGCACCAGGAATGGCGAAACTCCATCAACCGCTTTGCGGAAGCCATGACGGTGTTCGCGGTGACCTGCGCGGCGCTATTTCCGCTCCTGCACCTCGGGCGGGCGTGGCTGTTCTACTGGCTGATTCCCTATCCGAACCTGATGTCGCTGTGGCCGCAGTTCCGCAGCCCGCTCGTGCTGGACGTGTTCGCCATCAGCACGTACTTCACGATTTCGCTGTTGTTCTGGTACCTGGGGTTGATACCGGACTTTGCCACCCTCCGCGACCAGGCCACATCGCGCTTCCAGCGCATCTTTTACGGGATTTTCGCAATGGGATGGCGGGGAGCAGGCCGTCACTGGCACCACTACCAGATGGGCTACCTGCTGCTGGCCGGCCTGGCAACGCCGTTAGTGGTTTCAGTCCACAGCGTGGTCAGCATCGACTTCGCGTACGCGCTTCTTCCCGGGTGGCACTCCAGCATCTTTCCTCCATACTTTGTCGCCGGCGCCATTTACTCGGGCTTCGCCATGGTGATCACGCTGACGATTCCGCTGCGCAAATTCTACGGGCTCGATGGGCTGGTGACCGACCGCCACATCGACAACATGGCGAAGCTGCTGCTCGCCACCGGACTCGTCGTCGATTATGGCTACCTGATGGAAATGTTCACGGCCTGGTACAGCGCCGAGCGGTACGAAATGTTCACGTTGTACAACCGCATGACCGGTCCGTACGCCGCCGTGTTCTGGCTCGTGCTGGCCATCAATATCGGCGTGCTGCAACTGCTCTGGATACGCAGGGTGCGGAGGCATCTGCTTTCGCTGTTCGTCCTCTCGCTTGTCATACAGTCAGCCATGTGGCTGGAGCGGTACATGATCATCATCACGGCGCTGCATCGCGATTTTCTGCCCAGGTCGTGGGGGATGTTTGCGGGGACGTTCTGGGACTGGCTGCTGGTCATCGGCTCGATCGGGCTGTTTTTCTGGCTGTTCTTGCTGTTCGTTCGCTACATTCCGATGATTTCGATTTTTGAGGGCCGCGAAATGGTGCACAAAGCGGCTCGGGAAGCCGGCGTCCGGTAGCGCCGGCATGCGCCGATGAGCCTGCACGGACTGATAGCGGAATTTGAGAACTCGGAGGAGTTGCTGCACGCAGCGCGCAGCGCCCGCGCGGAGGGATATCGCCGGTTCGAGGCTTACTGTCCAGAACCGGTGGAGGGGCTGGCCGAGGCCATGGGACTGAAGGACTCCGGGGTGGCGTTCGCGGTGCTGTTCGCGGCACTGATCGGGGCGGCGATCGGATACATGCTGCAGTATTACGCGCTGGGGCTCGACTACCCGATCAACACGGGCGGCCGCCCGCTGAATAGCTGGCCGATTTTCATCGTGATCACTTTCGAGCTGGCCATATTGTTCGGCGGAATCGCGGCGTTCCTCGCCGTGCTGATTCTGAGCGGGCTGCCGCGCCCGTACCACCCGGTGTTCAACGTTCCGGGCTTCGAGCGGGTGTCGCGCGACCGCTATTTTCTTGTGATCGAGTCGGCCGACGAACGGTTCGACGAGGAGCGGACGCGGCGCTTCCTGCTCTCATTGGGGCCGAGGGAGGTTTCCGAAGTTGCGGACTAGATGCGTACTGACGATGTGCGCCGTTCTGCTGCTCGCGTCCTGCCGCCGCGACATGCAGGATACGCCGCGCGCGAGGACGTTCCAGGAATCGAAGTTCTTCGATGACAGGATGTCGGCGCGTCCCTTGCCCGCCGGAACGGTGAGCCAGGACTACGGGAGTTACGACGAACTGCTGGAAACCGGAAAGATCGGGCAGCGCGTTTCCGAGGTGTTTCCATTTGAGATCACCGCGGAGGTGTTTGCGCGGGGACGGGAGCGCTTCAACATATTCTGCGCTCCGTGCCACGGCAGGACGGGCGACGGCGACGGCATGGTGGTGCGCCGCGGATTCCGGCGGCCTCCCTCGTATCACATCGAGCGCCTGCGCAATGCGCCCGCTGGCCACTTCTTCGACGTGATCACCAACGGCTACGGCTCGATGTACAGTTACGCCGACCGCGTGCCCGTTCGCGACCGCTGGGCCATCGCCGCGTACATCCGCGCGCTGCAACTCAGCCAGGGCGCGACCATCGCTGACGTTCCCGCGGACAAGCGCGCGGAGTTGACGGGCGGAGGGCCGCAATGAACAAGGTGCAGCGCATCAGCCTCATTGCCGGAGTTGCCGGGCTCGCGCTCTGCCTGATCGGCGTGATCGTCAACCCGGCGCAGTTCTTCCGCTCGTACCTGTGGAGCTGGATTTTCTGGTTGGGACTTTCGATCGGCTGCGGCCAGGTGCTGATGCTTCAATTCCTGATCACGAGCCGGTGGGGATTCCTCACTCGCAGCATCCTGGTGAGCGGCCTGCGGGTGCTGCCGCTGATGTTCCTGTTTGTTGTCCCGGTGATCGCCGGCATCCCCGCGCTGTACCCCTTCGCGATGCCGGACGTTGTTCGCGAGAGCGGCGCCCTGCAGTGGAAGGCGCCGTACCTGAACACCACTTTCTGGCTCGTGCGCGTGGCGGCGTACTTTCTCATCTGGTGGCTGATCGCCCGTCTGCTGTGCAAATGGACCGACGCGCTGGACCGCACGGGGGACTTGGAATACGTGATGAAAGCGCGGGCGCTGAGCGGGCCCGGCATCATCGCGTACTCGCTGGCAATGTCGTTCGCGGCGGTGGATTGGGCGATGGCGCTCGAGCCGGAGTGGTACTCGTCGATCTATCCGTCGTTTTATCTTGTGGGCCAGGCGCTTGCCGCCTTCGCGCTGGTAATCGTGGCGCTGCGCTATCTCGCGGAGGATCCGCCGCTTTCGGATCACGTCACGTCGAAACACTTCCACGACCTGGGCAATCTTCTTTTTACGTTCGTGATCCTCTGGGCTTATCTCCAGACGGCGCAACTAATCATCATTTGGGCGGCCAATCTGCCGCGCGAGATCATCTGGTATCTGAACCGGACTGTGGGCGGCTGGGCGTGGCTCACCGCCGCGCTGGCGGTCTTTCACTTCTTCGTGCCGTTTTTCATACTGCTGTCGCGAAAGGCCAAGCAGAATGCCCGCAAATTGGCCGTGATTGCGGCGTTCGTGTTCTTGATGCGCCTCGTGGACCACTTCTGGCTGATCGCGCCGGCGTTTTATCACGACTACGAACAGGGCATGGTTGTAAGTTGGCTCGATTTCGCGGCGCCTGTTGGATTGGGGGGCATCTGGGTGGCGTACTTCCTCCAGCAGCTCAAGAGCGCGCGGCTGGCGCCCGGACATGAATTCGAACTGGAACAGAGCCTGCAACGGGCGTAGCGGCGGGAGGTTGAGTGCCTGAACCGCAGCAACAGGGGCGCTATGAACGCAAAGACGTGGAAGGCACGCACGTCCTCCGCTTCTTTGCCGTGTTCTTTGTGGCGCTGGCCGTTTGCGTCGTCGCGCTGGTCTGGGTTTTCGGTCTGTTCAAGCTCGTCTACAACCCGGTGGGGCAGTTCGACGAATCGAGCCAGATTCCGCCGCCGCCGCACATACAGACTCAGCCGCAACAGGAGATGGAAATGCTGAGGTTGCGCGAAGAGCAAATTCTGAGCACTTACGGCTGGAAGGACGAGGCCGCGGGAACCGTGCGGATTCCGGTTGACCGCGCGATCGAACTGCTTTTGAAACGCGGACTGCCGGTACGGCGCGGGGGTGAAGTGCCGACAGCGCCGCGATACGCCGGCGCGCCCACGACGCATTCCGGATCGGCCCCGGAGAGGCGGCAACCATGACTTCTTTCGCGTTGTTTCTGGCGCTGCTCTCAACGGCTCCCACGACGGGCGCACCGCCCATCCTTCGCCGGGTCGGCTACGATCAGCGGCTCGGCGCGCGCGTGCCGCTTGATCTCGAGTTTCGCGACGAGGCCGGGCGGCCGGTGACGCTGGGACAGTACTTCGGAAAACGGCCGGTGGTTTTGGCGCTCGCCTACTACGAGTGCCCGAGCCTCTGCACTCTGGTGCTGAACGGAATGCTGCGCGCGTTCCGCATGCTGTCATTCAACGTCGGCGCCGAGTACGAAGTGATCGTCGTGAGCATCGATCCGCACGAGACGCCCGCGCTTGCGGCGCAGAAAAAGCAGACGTACCTCGAGAAGTACGGCAGGGAAGGCGCTGGCCGCGGGTGGCATTTCCTCACCGGAGAGGAGCCCTCGATCGCGGAACTGGCGGGCGCGGTGGGATTCCGCTACGCCTACGACGCCGCGAGCGGCCAGTACGCCCATCCTGCGGGCCTCGTTGTGCTGACCCCGGCGGGACAAGTGGCGCGCTACCAATTCGGAGTGGAGTTCTCGCCGCGCGATCTGCGGCTGAGCCTGATCGAAGCCGCGGACGAAAAGATCGGCACGCCGGTAGACGGCCTGCTGCTCTACTGCTTCGCTTACGACCCGGCGGCCGCAAAATACACTCCCGTTGTCATGAACCTGGTCCGCGCGGGCGGAGTGATTACGGTGCTGCTGCTGGGCGGGCTGATCGCCGTGCTGCTCCGGCGCGACCGCCTGGCCCGCGCACAGCTTCGCGTGAGGTGACATGGCCGGCGCCGCGCTTGCCGTTCCGTTCTGGCCGCCCCCAGCCGCGCAGTCGGCCACCGCGGTCGACCACCTCTTTATCTTTCTGCTGGCGATCTGCGGCACGGTGGCGGCAGGAATTTTCATAACGATTCTGTATTTCGCCGCCAGGTACCGGCGGCGTGCGGACGATGAAATCGGGAGCCTCCGGCCGAGCCCTCTCTGGGTGGAACTCACGTGGACCGCGATTCCAGCGGCGATTTTCCTGTTCATCTTCGGCTGGGGCGCAAGAGTGTATTTCTCGATCTACAGCCCGCAGGTGGGCGCGCTTCAGATCTACGTCGTCGGCAAGCAATGGATGTGGGAAGTCCAGCATCCGAACGGCCAGCGTGAAATCAACCAACTGCACCTGCCGGTAAACCGCCAGGTGCAACTCGTGCTGACGTCGCAGGATGTCATCCACAGCTTTTTCGTGCCCGCGTTTCGCGTCAAGCGGGACGCCGTTCCCGGCATGTACACCACCGTGCAGTTTCATCCCACCAAAGCCGGCGAGTATCACCTGTTCTGCGCCGAGTACTGCGGCACGGAGCACTCGCGCATGATCGGCACGGTCACTGTTATGGAGCCCCGTGACTACGAGCGGTGGCTGGCGGGCACGCCCCGCGGCGAACCGCTGGCCGCCACCGGAGAACGGCTTTTCACCAAGTACGGATGCGTGAATTGCCACGGCAACATCGCCCCGGCGCTGGACGGCGTGTACATGAAGGGCATCGGCCTGGCCGACGGCCGCGTGGTGACCGCTGACGATCAGTATCTGCGCGAATCGATTCTCGACCCCGGCGCGAAGATCGTCGGCGGTTTCCCGAACATCATGCCCTCTTTCCGCGGCGTCGTGAACGAGGTTGAGTTGCAGGCGCTGATCGAGTACCTCAAATCGCTCGGCGCGCCTGCCGCGGGCTACGCCGGGGAGGAACGCCGTCCCAGGAGACCGGTGACGAGGCCCTGATGAGCACACACCCCCATCTGCATCGCGACGACCCCAAAGATTACTTGCACTGCGAGTACGGGATCCGCTCCTGGCTGTTCACAACGGACCACAAACGCATCGCTATTCTCTACCTGGTCTCGATTACGCTCATGTTCTTTGTGGGCGGCGCGTTCGCCACGCTCGTCCGTTTGGAACTGATCACTCCTCAGAGCGACCTGCTCCAGCCGGAAACTTACAACCGGATGTTTACGATGCACGGCATCGTGATGGTCTGGTTTTTCCTGATCCCGTCCATTCCCGCTGTGCTCGGGAATTTTCTGATCCCAATGATGGTCGGCGCTCGGGACCTGGCCTTTCCGCGAATCAACCTTCTGAGCTGGTGGCTGTTTACGGCGAGCGGGGTGTTCGTGCTGATCACGATCTTCATTGGCGGGGTGGATACCGGCTGGACGTTCTACACGCCTTTCAGCACGTTCTACAGTAACAGCTACGCAGTCGCCGCCGCGCTTGCGATTTTCATCAACGGATTTTCGACCATTCTCACCGGGCTGAACTTCATCGTGACGGTTCACACCATGCGCGCTCCCGGCATGACGTGGTTGCGGCTACCGTTGTTCGTGTGGTCGAACTACGCCACCGCGGTGATCATGGTTCTGGCGACGCCGGTGCTCGCGATCACGCTGCTGCTGGTGGGCATCGAGCGCGTGTTCCGCGTGGGCATTTTCGATCCCGCGCTCGGCGGCGACCCCATCCTGTTCCAGCACCTCTTCTGGTTCTATTCGCATCCGGCGGTTTACATCATGATCCTGCCCGGAATGGGAGTGGTGAGCGAGCTGGTGACGGCATTCTCGCGCAAGCGCATCTTCGGCTACCACTTTGTGGCGTTCGCGAGCATGGCGATCGCGCTGTTCGGGTTTCTGGTCTGGGGTCATCACTTATTTGTTTCTGGGCAATCGCTCTATGCGGGGCTGGTCTTCTCGCTGCTGAGTTACCTGGTGGCGGTTCCCTCAGCCATCAAGGTATTTAACTGGACGGCCACTCTGTACAAGGGTTCCGTCCTCCTGGCGACCCCGATGCTATATGCGCTCGCTTTCATCGGCCTGTTCACGATGGGCGGGCTTACGGGGCTGTTTGTGGCGGCGCTGGGAGTAGATGTGCACGTCCACGACACTTACTTTGTCGTCGCCCACTTCCACTACATCATGGTCGGCGGAATGGTCACGGCGTACATGGGAGGGCTTCATTTCTGGTGGCCGAAGATCAGCGGGCGCATGTATCCGGAGGGTTGGGCAAAAATCGCGGCCGGGCTGATCTTCTTCGGGTTCAACCTGACCTTCTTCCCGCAGTTCCTCCTGGGTTATCTCGGGATGCCGCGGCGCTACGCCACCTACCCGCCCGAGTTCCAGGTGTGGAATGTGCTCTCCACGGCGGGCGCTTCGATTCTGGCCGTTGGGTACGTTGTGCCTCTGTTCTATCTCTTCTGGTCGATGCGCTACGGGAAAATCGCGCCGCGGAATCCCTGGCGGGCGAGCGGGCTTGAATGGGAGGAAGCGGACTCTCCGCCAATCAAGCACAACTTTGAAGAGGTTCCCACGGTGACCAAAGAGGCGTATCACTACCACGAGGGGGTGCGGCTTGGTTGAAGCGGAACCTGTCGGGCCGCATCACACCCCTCTGCGCGAGCAGTTCGAGGCGCTCGGCCAGCAGCGCGAAGCGGATACGCTCGGCATGTGGGTGTTCCTCTCGACTGAAATTCTCTTTTTCGGCGGGGTGATCACGTCGTACATGATCTACCGTTCCCTTTTTGCGCCGGCGTTCCACATTGGCAGCGGGCATCTCGACCTCGTGTCGGGTACGGCGATGACGGTAATTCTGCTGGCCAGCAGCTTCACCATGGCGCTTTCGGTTCATGCGGCCGAGCACGGGCTGCGGCGCCGGCTAATGCTGTGCCTCGCCCTTACGCTGGTTCTCGGGCTCGCCTTTCTCGGCCTCAAGGCGCACGAATACTACCACGTCTACCAGGAGAGGCTCGTCCCGGGGAGCCGGTTCCACTTGGAGGGACCCCATGCGCGCGAGGTGCAGCTATTCATGATGCACTACTTCATCATGACCGGCATGCACGCCCTGCACATGATCATCGGGGCGGGGATGCTTATCTTCCTTATTACTTACGCCGCTCGCAATACTTATAAGAACTATACAGTGGAGATCTGCGGGCTTTACTGGCACTTTGTCGACATAGTCTGGTTGTTTTTATTTCCGCTGCTCTATTTATTCGAGCTGCGAACCCGGTGAGGATAGCGCCATGCCAAGATTAGCCAGCCCACGTACGTTCTTGAAAGTTTTCATCGCGCTGCTGGCGCTGACCGCGCTCACCACCGGCGCGGCCTTCGTTCCGCTCGGGCCTTTCAACGACGCCGTCGCCCTTCTCATAGCGGCTTCAAAGGCCACGCTGGTGGTGCTGTTCTTTATGAACGTGAGGTACTCGAGCAGGCTCACCTGGGCCTTTGCCGTTGCCGGCTTCTGCTGGCTGGCGGTCCTGCTCGGCCTCAGCGCGACAGACTTTTTCACGCGGCACTGGATTCCAAGTCCGTCCGCGTTCCCGTGGCGTTAGCGGTCAGGCAGTTTCGAAGCGAACCGGTAGTTGCCCGATGTCAGCTCGAAGATGGCTACGCCCTTTTCCTGCCCCACAGCTTTCACACCCTGGGCGCGCGCAACCGGGCGTCCGCTCTCGGTGACGGCGTCCGGCGCGGCGCTCGGCAGGTGAAGCACGGCGGTCGTGCCGGGCGGAACGGTGACGTCCATGTTCAGCGTGCCGTTCCGAATCTCCCAGTTGCTCACGATCGGGCCGTGGATGGAGTTGTACCGCGTGCGCGCGAACGTGAGGTCGCCCACCAGGGCGGGCTTCAGGATGAAGCGGCGGAATCCCGGAGCCTTCTCGTCGATTCTGATGCCGCCAATGCCCTGGATGAACCAGGAGCCGATCGAGATCAGCGTGTCGTGAATATACGACCCGCCCGACCAGTTCTCCCAGGAGGTTGTGGCGCCCTGCTCGAGCATGTAGCCCCAACTCGGGTAAGTCCGCTTCGAGGTCATCAGGTAAATGAGGTCGTTGCGGTCGTCCTCCATCAGTTGCTTGAGGAGGAAATACGTGCCGTGCATGCCGCTGTCGAAGTGGCCCTTGTCCTTCACCGTAATGGTGTGCTCGAGATTCTTCATCACCGCCTCGCGCACGTCCGGCGGAGCGATTCCGAGCAGGAGCGCCAGCGAGAGATAGGGCTGCTCGCCGGTGGCGTAGCTGTTGTTGGCGGGGTCATAGAAGCGCTGGTGCAGCGTGCGCTGGAGCGCGTCCGCCCGCTGTGTGTACAGCGCCGCGTCCGCCGGCCGGTTGAGAATCTCCGCGATTCTGGCGGCCAGGCGCAGCGTGTAGAGATAGTGCGCGTTGTTGATGAACCGGGCGCTGACTTCGTGCCGCGAGAGATCCCTGCGGCCCTCCTTGCGCGGTGTCACCCAGTCGCCCAGGTAATTCCACTGCGGCATCTTGATCCCGATGCTGATGTACGGCTCAAGGATGCCGTCCTTCACCTTGGAGTTGGCGAAGTTCAGCCACTTCTGGATCATCTCGTAGTTGGTTTCGAGAACCCGCTTGTCGCCGTAATGCAGATAAACCTGCCAGGGCATGGTCACGACGAAACCGCTCCACATGGGCCCGCCGCCGCCCTGGTCCGGATAGTTGGGGGCCGTATACGGGAGATCGCCGGACTGCGGATCCTGCGCATCACGCCAGTTCGCGGCCCACCGGCTGTACAGACCTCCGGTATCGAAATTGAACAGGCCGGTCTCAAGCGACGTACCCGCGTCGCCGCCGTAGCCGAGCCGCTCGCGCGTGGGGCAATCCACCACGTAGCCGCCCAGGCTCAGGCATTCGAATGTCCACGTGACCATCCGGTAGATGCGGTTCAGCAGGTCGTTCGAGGATTCAAATTCGCCCGCGCGCCCGTAGGCGGTGCGGATGAAATGACCCGTAATGTCCGCGGCGCTGGGCTCCTGATCCAATCCGGTGACGTGAGCCCAACGGAACGCGTGATAGTTGAAGCGCGAACGGATGAGCTGCCCCGCCCCCGCGCGGGTGATGTACTCATCCCGCTGGTTGTAGGTACCGTAGCGATTGCGGACCGGCGGGCGGGTATCGGCGTACTCGATCTTGATGGTGCGCCCCGCCTCTATGTTGGCCGGCAGGCGCAGGTCCAGCCAGCCGGTGTAATTCTTGCCCATGTCGATCAGCCAGCCGCCCGCGGCTGACTTTTCAATCTTCACCGGCTTGAGCGTTTGCAGGATGCGGTTGGGTTCAACCATGTCGGCGGAGGTCCTCACCTTCGGAGGATCGAACAACGCCGCGGCCTCCCAGCCGGAATCGTCCAGTTTGACGCTGTTCCAGCCCTCGACTTCCAGGCGCGCATCGTAGCGCTCCCCGCCGTAGTCGCCGAACGCCGTGCCCCGGCCCAGCGGAGTAATGGGGCTGGCCTTCACTTTCCACGTGGCGTCCGTGCCCACCTTGACTTCCTGGCCGCCGGCCAGGGTGATATCGAACTGCGCGCGCACGAGCGGGCCGTCGTGGATCACGCCCGGGTGCCCGCGAACGTACCATCCGCGCCCCAGCCACAAGGCCAACGTGTTATCGCCCTGGACCAGGTAGTTGGTGATGTCGTGCGTCACATACCAGTTGCGCTTGGAGTAGTCCACTACCGTCGGCATGAGGACGTAGTCGTCCACCTTTTTGCCATTGACGTAGAGTTCGTAGTAGCCCAGCGCGTTCACGTAGGCGGTGGCTCGCTGCGGCTTGCCCTCAAGCCGCACGTTCTTGCGCAGCCAGGGGAACGGCAGCGGCGTACCCTCTTTCACTCCGCTGGGATGCCGCATGCCGATCCAGCGCGCCCACCAGTCGGATTCCTTGAGCAGGCCCATGGACCAGTACGCGGGGCGGCTCCACGCCGAGGCGCGGCCTTTCTCGTCCCAGACGCGCACCTTCCACCACACCCGCTGGCCCGAGGTCAGCGGCTGGCCGGCGTACTCCACAAACGTTGTGTTGCCCGACGCCGTTTTGCCGGAGTCCCAAAGATCGCCCCGGTTCTTCTGGAGGTTTTCCAGGCTGCTGGCTACCAGCACGTGGTACGCGCTCTGCTGGCGCCCGCGCGGGCCGGGCGTCAACTGCCAGGACAGCCGCGGCTTCTCCACGTCGATACCCAGGGGATTGACCAGATACTCGCACCGCATGTTTTGAACGGCCAACGTTTGGCCGGAAGCCAGCGGCGCCAAAGCCAGAAGTGCGATTATGATTCCTCTCATACGAGCACACATCTCCGCTCGCATGATTCTCTCTAGTGGAGGAAACATGTGTCAAGCGGGTGCCCGCCGATAACCGGATTAAGAAATGGACTTCAAACTCGCGAACGCGCGGAAAACTTGAGGCGGGCAAGGAGTATCATAGCGGGTATCACGGTACTTGCGAGGCGATCGGAGTGGCGGTCGCCCGAATTCAACGAGGGGCTTTGCCAGTGTGGCGTCTGGGATGTCTGCTCATCCTTTCCGCGGCTGCGTTCGCTCAGCCGTCCATCCGCTTAATCAAGGTGGGCGGGGGCTTCAGCCAGCCGTCTCATATCACGGGCGCGGGCGACGGCAGCGGCCGTCTGTTCATCACCGAGCAGCGCGGGCGCATCCGTATCCTGCACAACGGCGCTGTTCAGCCCGAGCCGTTTCTGGACATTTCCGAGAAGGTCCGTTGCTGCGGTGAACGCGGCCTGCTCAGCACCGCATTTCCGCCCGACTACGCGGAGAGCGGGGAGTTTTACGTCTATTACACGAATCTGGCCGGCGACATCGTCGTCGCGCGCTACCGGCGCGGCGCTTCCGCTGATGTGGCCGATCCGGCGAGCGAAACCATCCTGCTGACGATTCCCCACCGCCAGTTCGCAAACCACAACGGCGGCCAGCTTGCTTTCGCCCCCGACGGCGCGCTCATGATCGGCACGGGAGACGGAGGGGGCGGCGGCGACCCGCTCGGCAACGCGCAGAACCCCGCCTCGCTGCTCGGCAAGCTGCTGCGGATGGACGTGAAACGCGGCTCGTTGAACCCTGAAATCGTGGCGATCGGCCTGCGGAATCCGTGGCGCTTCTCGTTCGACCGCGCGACCGGCGACCTCTACATCGCCGATGTCGGGCAGGGCCAGTATGAAGAGGTGAATTTCCAGCCCGCGGGCGAAACCGCTGTACGAAATTACGGCTGGAACATCATGGAGGGCTTGCACTGCTTTCAGCCGGGGTGCAATCCAGCCGGCCTTACCCTGCCGGTGGCCGAATACAGCCACAACGCGGGCGACTGCTCCGTCACCGGCGGCTTTGTCTACCGCGGCACGCGCTATCCCAGCCTCCAGGGGATTTATTTCTACGGCGACTATTGCAGCGGGCGCATACGCACCCTGACCCGCGCGAACGGCGCCTGGCAAAGCGCCGTCGCCTTGCAAACAAACCTCCTCATTTCCACCTTCGGCGAGGACGACTCCGGGGAACTGTACGTCGCCGACCACGGGAGCGGGGACATCTACCAGATCGCCGGCGGCCCGCCCGCATTTCAAGCCGCCGGCGTGGTGAACGCCGCCAGCTACGAGCCGGGCATCACCCCGGGCGGCATCGCCGCGCTGTTCGGCTCGGGACTGACCACGGTACAGGGAATCGTCGAGGGAGGCGATCCCCTGCCCCGCCAGTTGCTCAATACCTCTGTCACGGTGAACGGCATAGCCGCTCCGCTGTTCGCGGTGGCTTTCGTGAACGGGCAGGAACAGATCAATTTCCAGGTCCCCTACGAGATTCCGGCGGGCGGAAAAGCAACCGTGGTAGTGACCAACAACGGCATGGCGAGCGCGCCGGTCGAGGTTGACGTCTTTCCGGTTCAGCCAGGAATCTTTACAACCGACGGCGAGCGCGCAGCGGCGCTGCACGGCTTCACACTCGAGCCCGTTACGGCGGCGAATCCCGCCTCCCCCGGCGAGGTGATCGCGCTTTACGCGACCGGCCTGGGTCCGGTGGATAATCCGGTGGAAACGGGCGCGCTCGCGCCGCTGGCGCCGCTTTCGCGAACCGCGCTGCAGCCGCTGGTGACCATCGGCGGGCAGGACGCGGCGGTGGAGTTTGCCGGACTGGCGCCTTTATTCGCGGGTCTTTACCAGTTGAACGTGCGTGTGCCCGCGGGCGCGGCGGCGGGAGAGTTGGAGGTCGTGATCACCTCGGGAGGCCGTTCCAGCAGGCCCGCCAAGATCCCGGTGGGCCCGTAGCCCCGGGGCCGTGCCGAGGCCATGCAACCATCACTTTCCCGGCCTGCTTGCTATGATGGACTCTATCGGCAGCAAGCTTACAATTCCAAGACTTTATCCCATTTTGGACACCGAGGCGCTTTCGCGCCGGGGGTGCCCTGTAGAAACGGCCGCGGAAGCGATGCTGGAGGGAGGGGCGCGCATTTTGCAGTTCCGCCATAAGGGCCACTATTCGCGCGCCGTCTTTGAGCAGTGCGAGCGCGTTGCCGAACTGGCCCGCCGCGCGGGCGCCCTATTTATCGTCAACGACCGCGCCGACTTCGCGCTGCTCGTCGACGCCGGCCTGCACGTGGGCCAGGACGATTTGCCGCCCTGCGACGCGCGCCGCCTGATCGGACCCGGCCGCATCCTCGGCTTCTCAACCCATAACCCCGCTCAGTTGGCCGCCGCCGCTTCCGAACCGCTCAACTACGTGGCTTTCGGTCCCGTCTTTGCAACCCGGTCGAAGCAGAACCCGGACCCCGTCGTTGGTCTGGCCGGGCTTGCGGAGGCAAAGCGGCAAATCAGCCTCCCCCTGGTGGCCATCGGCGGGATCACACGCGCCAACGCGCGCGAAGTGCTGGCCGCCGGGGCGGATTCGGTGGCCGTGATCCAAGACCTGCTGCCGGATCCCTGCGATTTCCAGAACCTTCGCGCCCGGATAGAAGAATGGCATCGACTGGTGAATCAGTAACCACGCCCGGTCTCATCAAAGGCCTGGGCCTGCTCGACGCCACAACCCTGGTGATGGGCTCAATGATCGGCTCGGGCATTTTTATTGTGACGGCCGACATTGCCCGGCAGGTCAATTCGCCTGGCCTGCTCATGATGACCTGGGTGATCACCGCCGTGCTCACCACCATCGCGGCGCTCAGCTATGGCGAGCTTGCCGCCGCCATGCCGCAGGCCGGAGGCCAGTATGTGTATCTCCGCGAAGCCTTCGGGCCGCTCAGCGGCTTCCTGTACGGCTGGACGCTTTTTCTGGTGATCCAGACGGGCACGGTGGCCGCGGTCGCCGTGGCGTTCGCCAAGTTTGCCGGGGTCTTTTTCCCGTGGATTTCCACGCAGAACAGCCTGCTTAGCTTCGGCCGCTTCGGCATCAACACGCAGCAGCTTGTCGCGATTTCGATGCTGGTTCTGCTCACCTGGGTCAATACGCGGGGCATCCGCACCGGCGCGGCGGTTCAGAACACGTTCACCATCGCCAAGGTAGCGGCGCTGCTCGGGCTGATCGGCTTCGGAGTGTTCGCGCGCAACCCGGAAGCCGTTCAGACCAACTTCGGCGACTTCTGGGGGAATGCCGGTTGGGGATTCGACACCGTGCGGCTGGTGGGGGTGGGGATGGTTGGCGCGCTGTTCTCTTCCGACGCCTGGAACAACGTCACCTTCACGGGGGCTGAGGTCCGCAACCCGCGGCGCAACGTGCCGCTTGCGCTGGTGCTCGGCGTCGGCCTGGTTTCCCTGCTCTACTTGGCGTGCAATCTGGTCTACCTGAGCGTGCTGCCGCTGGACGCGATCAAGAACGCTCCGGAGGACCGGGTGGCCACCGCCGCCGCCTCCGTGATGTTCGGGCCGGTTGCGGTTCAAATCATGGCTGCCGCCATCATGGTCTCCACGTTCGGCTGTTTGAACGGGATGATCCTGGCCGGCGCGCGGGTTTACTACGCGATGGCGCTCGACAAGCTGTTTTTCAGCCCGGTCGCGAAGCTGCACCCGCGCCGCCGCACCCCCGTCGTCTCGCTCACCGTGCAGTGCGTGTGGGCCTGCCTGCTCACCCTGAGCGGCACGTACAGCGATCTGCTCGACTATGTTATATTCGCCGTTCTGCTCTTCTATATCCTGACGATAGCCGGGATTTTCGTACTGCGCCGCACCCGGCCGGATATGGAGAGACCGTACAAGGCGTTCGGGTACCCCGTGCTGCCCGCCGCCTACATTGCGATCGCCGGGCTGATCGAGGTCGTGCTGCTGCTGTACAAGCCGAATTACACGTGGCCGGGACTGATCATCGTGCTTTTGGGCGTTCCAGTTTACCTTGTCTTGTGGCGGCTGCGCTCGAAGCCGGCAGGAGTCTGAATGGCAACGAGTACTCTGTTTCAAAGAAAATCTCTCAGCGAGTTGCATGCGGAAGCCGAAGGCCACGCGCTGAAGCGCGAGCTCGGGCCGATGAACCTGATCGCGCTCGGCATCGGCGCCATCATCGGCGCGGGCCTGTTCTCGCTCACCGGACTGGCCGCGGCCCAGAACGCCGGTCCCGCCGTGGCCATTTCCATGGTCGTGGCTGCCATCGGGTGCGCTTTGGCCGGGCTCTGCTACAGCGAGTTCTCCTGCATGATCCCGGTCGCCGGCAGCGCGTACACCTACGCCTACACCACGATGGGCGAGTGGCTGGCATGGATTATCGGTTGGGACCTTGTGCTCGAATACGCCGTCGGTGCGGCTACCGTCTCCATCAGTTGGTCCGGCTACGTCGTTTCGCTGCTCCATGATTTCGGCATCCACTTGCCCCCGCAGCTCGTATCCTCGCCTCTGGAAGCGCTCAGGCTGTCCGACGGAACGACGGTGCAGGGCATCATCAATTTGCCGGCGGTGTTCATTGTGCTGGTGATCTCCGCCCTGCTGATGGTGGGAATCAAAGAATCGGCCCGGACCAACGCCGTCATCGTGGTGATTAAAGTCGCGGTCGTGCTGGTGTTCATCGCCATCGGCTACTTCTACATCAACCGCGCCAACTACGAGCCCTTCATTCCTGCCAACCAGGGAGCGTTCGGGAAGTTCGGCTGGTCCGGCATCATGGCGGGGGCGGGCACCATCTTTTTCGCGTACATCGGATTCGATGCGGTCTCCACGGCGGCCCAGGAGGCAAGGAACCCGCAAAGAGACATGCCCATCGGCATCATCGGATCGCTGGCGATCTGCACGGTGCTCTACGTGCTCTTCTCGATCGTGCTCACAGGCATGGTGCCCTACCAGCAACTGAACGTCGCAGCGCCGGTGGCCGTGGCGATCGACGTCACCCAGAAGCCCTGGCTGATGACGCTGATCAAGCTTGGCATCATCGCCGGATTCACCTCCGTCATTCTGGTCATGCTGCTGGGCCAGTCCCGCGTGTTCTACTCGATGTCGCGCGACGGGCTGGTTCCCAAGGTGTTCTCCGACATCCACCCCAAGTTCCGCACCCCCTGGCGCTCCAACATGCTGTTCGGGCTGTTCGTCGCCGTGCTGGCTGCTTTTCTGCCTTTGCAGATAGTCGGCCACATGACCAGCATCGGGACGCTGTTCGCTTTTGTGATCGTCTGCGGCGGCGTGTGGATCATGCGGAAAACGCAGCCCCACGTGAGGCGTCCGTTCCGGACACCTCTCGTTCCGCTCGTGCCCATCCTCGGCATGGGCTGGAATCTCGCGATGATGTATTCGCTTGGCCCGGACAACTGGACGCGGCTCATTCTCTGGCTGGTGATCGGCCAGATCATTTTCTTCGTCTACGGACGCCGGCACAGCACTTTGCGGCATGGCAAGACCGTCGCTTACACGCTCCTTGACCGCGTGCTCACCTTCGCCAACATCGGCTTCCTGGTAGGCGGAACGGTGGGCTACCTGACGCGCCCGGGGAACCTCGGCTTCCAGACCGTGATCGAGCGCGGCATCAATCTGCAGGATCCCGCTCTCGTCGCCCTGGCCCACGCGTCGTTCAACTCGATGGTGACGGGAGCCTTTGTGGGAGCCGCCGCCGGCGCGTTGTTCGGCTACCTGCTTCACAAGCTTCAGGGCGAGAAGATCCCCGTCGAGAGCTGAAGCGCGCGGCTTAAATCAGGGCCGCGACGGCGGCGCGGATCATTTCCACGAGCGGGCCGGGGTTGATCCCCAGCCAGATGAGCAGGACGGCAAGGACCGCGAGCGCGCCGCCGCCGGCCGCCGGCAGAACTGCGAACTCCGGCGCTTCCGGTTCGCGCCTCTCGTACATCACGAACAGCACACGCAGGTAGTAGAAAAGGCCGATGGCGCTGGTCACTACCAGGATGATGATCAGCGCCCAGATGCTCGCGGCAGCGCCCGCCGCCACAACGTAGAACTTGCCGATGAAACCGGCGGTGAGCGGCAATCCGGCGAGCGAGAGCAGCATGGCGGAGAAGACGGCGGCCAGCGCCGGTCTGCGCCAGAACAGGCCGCGGTAGTCCTCCAGGCGGTCGGCGTCGCGCTCGCGCGTGGAAAGGACGGTGACGCAGCCGAACGCGCCGAGCGTGGTCACGAAGTACGCCGTCACGTAAAAAGTTGCCGCCGCCGCGCCCTCGGATCCACCCGCCAGAAACGCCACCAGCATGTAGCCGAGATGCGCGATGGAGGAATAGGCGAGAATCCGCTTGACGTTATCCTGAAGCAGAGCGAGAAAATTGCCGGTCACCATGGAGGCAATCGCAATAATGGCGATGACGATCATCACCGGACTGAGGCCGCGGCTCTCCGAGGAATAGAAATACCTGAGCAGCAGGGCCAGCATTCCGCCCTTGGAAACCGTGGCGACGAACGCGGTGACCGGCGCGGGCGCGCCCTCGTATACGTCGGGGGTCCAGAGGTGGAACGGAACAACGGCCAACTTAAAGCCGATGCCAGCGAGGATGAGCACCGAGCCCGGAACCACCAGCGCAAAGCTGGCGCCGCCCAGCCGCGCGGCGATCTCCCCGAAAGACATCGCGCCGAGATCGAAATAAATCAGCGCCATCCCGAACAGCAGGAACGAGGACGACGCACCCGCCAGCACCAGGTACTTCAAACCGGCTTCAACCGGCCGTTTCCGTGCCGCCAGAAAAGCGATCAAACCGTACAGCGGAACGCTGAGGATTTCCAGGCCCAGAAAGAACGAAGCGTAATGGCTGCTGGAGGCCAGCACGGCCGAGCCGAACGCGGCTGCGGTGAGCAGAATATAAAGCTCCTCGCGGTTGATCGTCTGGAGTTCGAGATATCCGTAACTGAGCAGAACCACGGCGAGGGTGGCGGCCGCGATGAGTCCCGTGTAGAAGAGCGAATAGGCGTCGACGACGATCAGCGGCGTGACCTGGCGGGGAGCTGCGTTCGCCGCCGCCCCGAGCAGAACGAGTGAAACAACCAGACCCGCGATTGCCGCCGCCGCGGCCGCCCAGTGCGAGCGGCGGATCATGATCGACACCATCACCGCGAGCGGAGTGAGCGCCAGCGCGATGAGCGGAGAAAGCGCGAGGAAGTCCGAACCGCTCACCGCCGCGCCTCCTGCTGCGCAACCGCCGGGCTGGGCGAAAAGGCGTCGAGTACCGGCTGCGGGTAAAGCCCCAGCCAGAGCAGCACAACCGACATAGCGCCGATTACCAGGGCCTCGCGGGCATTGAGGTCGGGCAGACGCCATTGATGTACGTTCGGCCCTTGAAACACGCGCTGCACGAGTCTCAGCGCGTAGAGTGTCGCCCCGAGCACTCCCGCCGCCGCGAGCACGGCGAGCACGCGGCTTACGGGCCATGTGCCTAAGAGCACCAGGAACTCACCGACGAAGTCGCCCAGCCCTGGCAGGCCGAGCGAACCTAGCGCGAAGAACAGCGCCGCGCCGCCCATCTTCGGCATCGTGTCCCAAAGGCCGCCCATGCGGCCCATCTCTCGCGTGTGTATGCGGTGCTGCACCGCACCGGCGATGACGAATAGCGCGCCGGTGCTGATGCCGTGCGCCAGCATCGTGACAACCGCGCCGGTCAAGGCCAGCGGCGTGAACGCGAATACGCCGAGCAACACGAATCCGAGGTGGCTGATGCTCGTGTATGCCACAAGGCGCTTGAAATCGGTCTGACCGAAGGCAGCAATCGCGCCGTAGAGAATTCCAACCACACCTAACACCATCGCGGCCGGAGCGAATGCGCGGGCCGCGTCGGGGAACAGCGGAAGGATGAAGCGAATCAGGCCGTACCCACCGGTCTTGAGCAGCAGGCCGGCCAGGATCACGCTGCCGGCGGTGGGCGCTTCCGTATGCGCGTCGGGAAGCCACGAATGCAGCGGAACCATAGGCAGCTTGACCGCAAAGGCGATGAAGAAACCCAGCATCACCCATGTGGCCGTGCCCGGCGGAATCGGCGTGTTCAACAGCGCGAGGTAGTCGAACGTGTAGACGCCGGTGGCACTGTGGTGCAAAAAGAAGAGCGCCAGGATCGCAATCAGCATCAGCAGTCCGCTAAGCTGCGTGAAGATGAAAAACTTCACCGCCGCGTAGACCCTGCGCCCGTGCCCCCAGATGGCGATCAAAAAGTACATCGGCACTAGCATCAGCTCCCACGCGAAATAGAACAGGAACAAATCAAGCGCGAGAAACACACCGGCGATGCCCGCCAGAATCCACATCAGATTGAGATGGAAGAACCCGACGCCTTCCCGGATTTCAGTCCACGAAACCAGCACGGAAACGATGCCGAGGAAGAAGGTGAGCGTCACGAGCAGCAGGCTGAGCCCGTCCATGCCGAGGTGGAAACTGATGCCAAATTCGGGTATCCACTCGCGGCGCCACTCGACGATCCAGACGGGGCGCCCGGCAAGGCTGAGGGTTCCGGCGTGGCGGACCCAGAGCGCGACCGCGATCGCAAAGTCGGCCGAGACCGCGGCGAGCGAAACCCAGCGCGCGGCGGGCTTGCTCCAGCGTCCGGCAAGGCCCGCCACCGCGCCCGCGGCAATCGGAATCACAATGAGCCAGAGCAGAATCATAGAAAAAGGGCAATCGCCACAAGAACAATCACGCCGGCCGCGATTCCGGCGGCATACCGGCGCAGCAGGCCGGTTTGCGTGCCGCTGAGCAGTTTCCAGCAGAGCGCCGCAAGAGCGGCCATGCCGTTGTAGATCGGATCGAAAACGTCCTTCCGGTTGACGCGCGCCATCCCCTCGACGGGACGCACGAAAACGCGGCCATACAGCCAGTCGAACCCCCAGCCCGCGAACCACCAGTTGTGCAGCGCCCTGCCAAGGGGAGCGGCGGCGATGGCGGCGGCATAATCGCGGCGGCGGTGGAAAAAGAAATATGCGAGGTACAAACCGAAGAGGAACGCGCCCGCGGCGGTCACGGCGGAGATGGTTTCGGTGAGCGCGCCAGTGTGATACTCAATGAACGGCGGCAGCGCCGGGGTGAGGAATGAGAAGAAACCCGGCACCCACGCTCCTGCGATCGAGAGCACACTCAGCACCGCGAGCGGAACGATGATCGCCGCGCCGGGGCGTTTTTCGATTTCCGTCCGCGCTTCGCCGAAAAAGACCAGGAAGACGGCACGGAAGATATACAGCGAAGTGAGGAAAACGCCCAGAATGGCCGCCAGCCACAACCCGGCGCCGCCGCCCTCCGACACCCAGGCGTCCCAGATGATGCGGTCCTTGCTGTAAAAGCCCGCGGTGATGAGCGGCAGTCCGGCAAGCGAGGCCCCGCCGATCGTAAAGGTCCAGAACGCGATCGGGAGCCGCCGGCGCAGGCCTCCCATGCGGAACATGTTGTGCTCGTGATGGAGCGCGTTGATCACGACTCCCGCGGCCATGAACAGCAGCGCCTTGAAGAACGCGTGCGTCATGAAATGGAAGATGGCCGACGCCCACGCTCCCACTCCGAGCGCAAGAAACATATAGCCGATCTGGCTGATGGTGGAATAGGCCAGGACGCGCTTGATGTCGTGCTGCGTGAGCGCACTGAAGCCGGCCAGAAGGAGAGTAGCCGCGCCGATCACCGCGACGGCCGTCATCACCGGCGGCGCCAGGATAAAGAGACGGTGGGTGCGAGCAATGAGGTACACTCCGGCGGCGACCATGGTGGCGGCATGAATCAACGCGCTGGTCGGAGTGGGGCCGGCCATCGCGTCGGGAAGCCAGGTCTGCAACGGAAGCTGCGCCGACTTGCCCACCGCTCCGCCAAGCAGCAGCGCAGCCGAGGCAACGGCAAGCCCCGAGCCGACGGGCCATTCGGCGAGCGCGCGCCGCATGACTTCCTGGATATCGAGCGTGCGCAGATTGGTGAACAGGATAAACAGCGCGACGAGGAACGCCGTATCGCCAACGCGCGTGACGATGAACGCCTTCTGTCCGGCTGCGCCGTTGGCCGGGTCCCGATACCAGAATCCGATCAGCAGGTAACTGCACAGGCCCACGCCCTCCCAGCCGAGCAGCAGCAGCAACAGGTCGCCCGCAAGCACGAGCGTAACCATCGAGGCGACGAACAGGTTCATGTACGCGAAGAAGCGGCTGTAGCCGTCGTCACCCGCCATGAACTCGGTGGAATATACGTGAATGAGGAAGCTCACGAAGGTGACCACCAGCATCATGACGAGCGAGAGCGGATCGAGCCGCAGAACGATCTGCGGTTCGAAGCCGGAAGCCGACATCCACGTCCAAAGCACCTGCGTATAGGCGTTGCCGCCCGGCGGATTGGAGAGGAACGCCGCCGCCACGAGCATCGACACGGCGGCCGAGGCGCCGATGGAGCCTGCGCCGAGCGCAGCCATTGCCCTGTCCGGCATGCGCCGCCCGAACAGCGCGAGAACGGCGAAACTCGCCAGCGGCAATGCCGGAACCAGCCAAAGCAGTTCGAGCATGTCAGCCTTTCATCTCACTCGCCGCGTCGGTGTCCAGCGTTTTGTACAGGCGCTGAAGCCCGAGCACCAGCGCCAGCCCGACCGAGACCTCCGCCGCGGCCATCGCAAGGATGAACATGAACATTACCTGCCCGTCGGGTTGCGCCCAGCGCGCGCCCGCGACGATGAACGCCAGCCCGGCGGCGTTCAGCATGATCTCGATCGACAGCAGAATAAAGATGATGTTACGGCGCACCAGCAGGCCGATCAGTCCCAGCGCGAACAGCACTCCTGCCAACAGCAGTCCGTCTTTCATCGAAATGGGTCTCCTTGGATTCCTGTTCCGGCTGCCTGCGCCAGCCGAGGTGATAAGCGGCCACCAGTCCCGCCAGCAACAGCATGGAAGCGAGTTCCACGCCCATCAGATAGGGCCCGTAGAGCGCAAGCCCGACTTGTTTCGGTCCGACAACGGTGCGAGGGTACTCCGGTCCGGGGCCGCGCATCACGAGGTAAACCACCTGCGCGAACAACACCGCCGCGAGCACCGCGGGGCCCACCCAAATGCCCCCCGGGAGCCAACTGCGTTCCATGGCGACGGCGCGCTCGCCGACGTTCAGCATCATCACCACGAAGATGAAGAGCACCATGATCGCGCCGGCGTAAATGATCACTTCCAGCGCCGCGATGAACGGCGCGCCCAGCGTGTAGAAGACCACCGCCGCCGCGAGGAGCGACACGACAAAGTAAAGCAGCGCGTGGATGGCGTTCAGCCGCGTAATCGTCATGATCGTAGCCGCCACCGCGACCGCGCCGGCAAGATAGAACATCCAAGGCATCGCTTACCTCACGGCAGCAGGCTCTGCAGGTCGACCGGCGGCGCCTCCCGCTCCGCCTCGCCTTTGTCCTTGCCGCCGATCTTCACGCCCGCCACTTTCCAGTAGTTGTAGCCCTCGTACTTGCCGGGGCCGCTGATCAGTAAGTCTTCCTTCTCGTACACGAGGTTTTGCCGCTTGTATTCGCTCATGTAGAAATCCGGAATCAGTTGAATGGCGTAAGTGGGACATGCTTCCTCGCAGAAGCCGCAAAAGATGCATCGCGAAAAGTTAATGCGGAAGAACTCGGGATAACGCCGGCCAGTGGAATCTTCGGTTGCCTGGAGCGCGATGCAATCCACCGGGCACGCCACCGCGCAAAGATAACAGGCCACGCAGCGCTCGCCGCCGTCGGGATCGCGGGAAAGAATGATGCGGCCGCGGTAGCGGGGAGGCAGCCGCGGCTTCTCCTCGGGGAATTGTATGGTGACGCGCTTCCGGAACGCGTGGAGAAAGACTTCCCAGATCGTGCGCAGAACGCTCAGCATCGCAGCTCCTCTTCAAGCGAAGGCCAGCACCAGCGCGCCGGTCACCAGCACGTTCGCCAGCGTCAGCGGCAGCATAACTTTCCAGCCCCAGGACATAAGCTGGTCGAAGCGTGGTCTCGGCAGCGCAGCCCGCAGCAGGATGAAAAACGCGATAAAGAAAAACACCTTGATAAGAAACCAGACAATGCCGGGCAGCACGGGTCCGAGCCATCCGCCGAAAAACAGCACCGTGATCATCGAAGAAATGAGAATGATGCCGAGATACTCACCGACGAAGAACATGCCAAACTTCATCCCGGAATACTCGGCGTGATATCCGGCGATCAGTTCGCTTTCCGCCTCGGGCAGATCGAAGGGAAGCCGGCGGGTTTCGGCAATGCCCGCGATCATGAACAGCAGGAAGCCAAGAAACTGCGGGACGACGAACCAGAGGTTGCGCTGCGCCTCGACGATAGCGGTGAGGCTGAACGATCCGGCGAGCACCACCACGCCCATGAGCGACAGGCCCATGAAGACCTCGTAGCTCAACATCTGCGCGGCGGCGCGCATCCCGCCCAGCAGCGAATACTTGTTGTCGGAGGACCATCCGGCCAGCACCACGCTGTAGACTCCCAGCGACGACATTCCAAGAAAGAACAGCAGCCCGATATCGAGATCCGCGACGACGATGCCCGGGGCGAACGGCACCACCGCGAACGACAACAGCACGGTGACAACGATGATGGCGGGCGCGAGTATGAAGGTCGCCTTATCGGCGAACGGCGCGGTCCAGTCCTCCTTGGTGAAAATCTTGATCATGTCCGCCAGAACCTGGAACAAGCCGAAAGGCCCGACGCGGTTCGGACCATAGCGATCCTGCCAGAGCGCGAGCAGCCGCCGCTCGAGCCAGATGAGGCCCGCGGCGATCGTGAGCGCAACCACCAGGACGCCGAACACCACCGCTAACTGGTAAAGGCCGTTCATGGCATTCTCGAAAACTTGCCCCACGCCGGAAGGCTCAACCCTGTGAAGGGCGGTATGCCGGCGGGAACGCCCGCGACTCCTTCCGGCAGTCCGGAAATAACGAGCACGGGGAGCCGATGCGTCTTGCCGCCGATAGACACCTCCGCAGTGTCCTCGCCGAGCGCCTTCGCGTCCTCGGGAGAAAGCGCGAGATAGGGGCCGGGCGCCAGCGACGCCACCGCGGGTGCTTCCCTGCTCAGCTCCTCCGAGCCGAACACGTGGTAAACGGGCACGAGCAGGCGCTCTCCGTTGCGAGGTTGAAACGCCGGCGGCACACCCGCCTGCTGCTGCCCCGCTCCGTTCGGAACCAAAAGCCGGACGCCGGATTCGCCCCCGCGCAGCGGCCCAGCAATCTCTTCCTGAAAGCGGTTGAGCGACTGTATGGAATTCCAGCCCGGCGCCCAGAAAAACGGAATCAGCGGAGGCGGCGGCTGCCCGGAGTAACCTTCCATGGAGAACGCGAGCGCGGAATCCGGGTCCTCCGGCGGTTTCGGCTCGCTTACGGTGATGTTGGCGAGCATCGCCGTCCGTCCGCTATAGCGGTGCGGCTCGCGCGGAACCTTTTTCCCCACAAGCCGGAACGCCGCCGGCGGCGCGGCTTCGTGAACTCGCGCAAACCGTGGGAGCGCGCGGCCGAGAGCGCCGATCACGCCGTCGAGCCTATCCAGCGCCTCCGCCTCAATGCGCCCGGCAGCCAGCATGGCGTCGCGCAGCCAGCGCCGGCTTTCCTGAATCTCCCCATGCGGAATGAACACCTGGAAGAAGCGCTGCGCGCGGCCTTCGTTGTTGACGAACGTTCCGGCGCTCTCCGCGAACGTAGCCGCGGGCAACACGAGGTCCGCGCGTGCGGTGGTTCCGTTCGTGAGGTGATCGAGCGCCACAACGTGTCTGGCGGACCGGAACAGCGCGTCCACAGCCTCAGCCGGGGCGCGGCGGTAGAGATCGTTTTCGAGCACGATCACGGTTTCGGCCGCGCCGCCGCGCACGGCCTCCATTGCTTCGGCGAGCGTTCCCCCGCCCATCATGGCCAGCCCCGCGCTGTTGACTTCCGGCAGAACGTAGCTGAGCGCCGCCCCGAGCGCCTGCGCCGCTCTTGCCGCCGCCTCGACGATTGCCGCGTTGTTCAGACCCGTCCCGGAAACGACCAACGGCCGCTGCGCGTTTCTAAGCGCCGCCGCGATGCGCCCTGCCGGCGAGTTTTCATCGCTTGCTTCGGCGACTTCGAATGCCAGGCGCGCGATGTCGTCCGGCGCGGCGCGGCAGACCTCGGTGGCGATGCCGTCAAGCCGCGTCGGATAGGGCGAGGCGATGTAGAACGGGCCTTTCGCACTCTGCACGGCGTCGCGCACGGCATTGTCGTTCCACACGGGAATGCGGAGCTTTTCGATGCTGCGTATCGGCTGCTGCCGCACCGACTGGCGGAGGCTCAGCGCCATGCGGGGCGCGGTGTTGGAAACGTCCTCGCCAACCACAAAGACCGCATCCGAGAGTTCGATGTCGCGCAATGAGGGCACGGAAGCCATGCCGGACTGCATGATTTCCAGAATCCGCCGCACGAGGCGGAGTTCATCGTCAGCCATTCCGGCGAAGAAATTCGCCGCGCCCACGGCTTCGCGGAGTAGGAAATTGGCCTCGAGCGAAGCGCGCGGCGAACCGATCCCGATCACTTTGCCCGCGGCCAGCAGCGTGCTCAATCGCTCGACCCCCGCGGCGCCGTCAATCACCCCGCCCTGCCACGTCACGTCGCGAATGCGCAGCGGGCTGTTGACGAACTCATAACCGTAGCGCCCGCGGTCGCACAGGAAATAGCCGTTGATCTCCGAGTGGTAGCGGTTCACGATCCGGCGGAGCGTGCCATAGCGCGCGCCGGGGCTGGTGTTGCATCCCAGGCTGCAATGGGCGCAGATGGAGGGCGCGAATTCGAGGTCCCATTTCCGCGTGTAGTGCTGCTTGAGCGTGGCGTCGGTAAACACGCCCGTCGGGCAGACCTCAACGAGGTTGCCGCTGAACTCGCTCTCCAGCACGCCGTCCTCCCGGCGTCCGAAGTAAACGATGTCGCGAAGCGCGAAGCAATCCAGATCGCGCCCGCCCGCGTAATCGCGGTAGAACCGCACGCAGCGGTAGCACTGGATGCAGCGGTTCATCTCATGATTCACGAACGGACCGAGATATTGGTTGCGAAACGTGCGCTTGTCGAAGCGGTAGCGGCGATAGTCGTGGCCCGTCATCACCGTCATGTCCTGCAGATGGCATTCGCCGCCCTCATCGCACACGGGACAGTCGTGCGGGTGGTTCATCATCAGGCCCTGGATGATGTTTCTGCGGAACTCGACGGCGTCCGGGTCGTCGATGGAGATGCGCGTGCCCTCCGCAGCAGGCGTCATGCACGCCATGACGAGCTTGCCTTGCGTATCCTGCTCGTCCTTGAACTGCTTCACCGCGCACTGGCGGCACGCGCCCACAGAGCCCAAGGCCGGGTGCCAGCAGAAATACGGCAGGCGGAAGCCGAGCGACAGGCAAACGTCGAGCAGGTTGCGGCTGGGGTCGGCGTCGTACGGCTTGTTGTCGATGTAGATCGTTGCCATGTCAGGACGGCCACGGACAGCGTTTCTCGCGTATGTGCCGCTCGAAGTCGCCGCGGAAATATTTGAGCGCGCTCTGGAGCGGTTCGGCCGCGCCCGGCGCCAGCGCGCAAAACGTGTTTCCCGGGGCGACGAATTTCGTGATCGCCTCCAGGTCGTCGAGGTCGCGGTCTTCGCCCCGCCCGTCCTCGATCGCTTGCAGAATGCGTTCCGCCCACGACAGGCCGCTCCAGCACGGCGTGCACCAGCCGCAGGATTCCTGCGCGAAAAAGTGTTCGAGGTTTAAAGTCATGCCCACCGGACACGTGGCGTCGTCGAGCACGATGATGGTGCCCGTCCCCATCCGGCTGCCGAACTTCTGCACCTCGGTGAAATCCATCTTTACGTCAAGGTGCTCGGCAGTGAGGAAGTCCGTCGAAGCGCCGCCGGGCAAAAAGCCGCGGAGTTTCAAACCATCCCGCATGCCGCCCGCGTGTTCTTCCAGGATCTCGCGCGCGGTTGTGCCCATCGGAAGCTCCCACAGCCCGGGGCGCTTCACCTTGCCGCTTGCGCCATAGAGTTTCGTGCCGCCGTCCTTGCTGCGGCTCAGCGACTTGAACCATTCCGCGCCGTTGTTGATGATGTGGGGCACGTTGGCAAGCGTCTCGACGTTATTGATGACGGTGGGCTTGCCCCACAGCCCGGATGCCACCGGAAACGGCGGCTTGGTCCGCGGGTTGGCGCGCTTGCCCTCCAGCGCATTGAGCAACCCCGTTTCCTCGCCGCACATGTAGCGGCCCGCGCTGATGTGCAGATGCACCTCGATGTCGCATCCGCTTCCGAGGACATTCTTGCCGAGGTAACCGGCGGCATAGGCCTCACCTATCGCCCGGCGCAGGCGTTGCGCCGCCAGCACGTACTCGCCGCGCAGAAAGATGTACGCAGCGGAACCCTCGATCGCGCGAACCGCAATCGCCGCGCCCTCAATCACGGAGTGCGGGTCGCCTTCGAGCAGCAGCCGGTCCTTGAACGTGCCGGGCTCCATCTCGTCGGCGTTCACAGCCACGTACCTCGGCTGCGGAGTACCGTCCCCGGTTGGAACGAGGCTCCACTTGAGGCCGGTCGGGAATCCCGCGCCGCCCCGCCCGCGCAGGTTGGAGTCCTTCACCTCCTCGATAAGCTCTTTCGGCGATTTCTCGAGCAGCGCCTTTCGCAGCGCCTGGTAGCCGCCCGCGCGCTCGTAGGCCTTGAGATCGACTGCCTCGCCGTCGGGACGAATTCGCGCCGTGAGCGGCTTTTCCATCTACTCGTACCTCTCCAGAATCGCGTCGATGCGGGCGGGGGTGAGGTCCAGGTGCGTGTCCTCATCCACCATCATCACCGGAGCGCGGTCACACGCCCCGAGGCAGACTATGGGAAGCAGCGTGAACCGGCCGTCGCTTGTCGTCTCGCCGAAATTGATCCCCAGCCGCGCCTTGAGGTGATCGCGCACCTTCGTGTAACCCATGATCCAGCAGCTCACGCTGTCGCAGATGAGAATCACGTGGCGTCCCACCGGCTTGCGAAAAATCAGGTTGTAAAACGTCGCCACCGACTCGAGTTCCGCCGGCGACATTCCGAGGAGCTCCGCCACATCGGCGAGCGCTTCATCGGACACCCAACCGCGGCGCCGCTGCACAATGCGGAGCGCATCGATCGAAGCCGCTCTCCGCTCCGGGTAACTTGCGGCTTCCTGTTCGATCTCGCGCTGTTCCTCGGGCGTCAGCATGGGTTCACCTGTCCACATCCGCCAGCACGTAGTCCATCGCGCCGAGTATCGCCACCAGGTCCGGTATCATCCGCCCGCGGCACAACAGAGGCAACATCTGCAAGTGCGGGAATGACGGCGTCCGTATGCGCGTGCGATACGAGTTCGTGCTGCCATCGCTCACCAGGTAATAGCCGTTGCTTCCCTTGCTCGCCTCGATGGGGCACATCGCTTCACCCGGCGGCAGCACCGGACCCCAGCTCACGTTGAGAAAGTGCGTGATCAGGGTTTCAATGTCGTGCATCGTGAATTTTTTGATGGGCGGCGTGGCCAGCGGATGGTCCGACATGTAAGGGCCGCCCGGCATATTGTTCACGCACTGTTCGATGATCCGCAAGCTCTGCCGCATCTCTTCGACCCGCACGATGGCGCGGTCGTAGCAGTCGCCGTTCTTGCCCGTCGGGATGTCGAATTCAAAGTCTTCGTAGCCGGAGTACGGCTGCTTCTTGCGGAAGTCCCATTCGAAACCGGTGGCGCGCAGGTTCGGCCCCGTCACACCCCATTCGATCGCCGTCTGCGTATCGTAGGCGCCCACGCCCACCGTGCGCGCCTTGAAAATGCGGTTGCCGAGCACCGCGCGGTCGTATTCCTTCAACCGCGGCGGCAGGTACTTCAGAAAGTCGCGGAAGAGCTCCTGCCATCCATTTGGCAGATCCTGCGCGACCCCGCCGATGCGGAACCAGTTGGGGTGCATCCGCGCGCCACAGATTGTCTCGACGATGGCGAACGCGCGCTCGCGGTCGTTGAAGGTGTAGAACACCGGGGACAACTGCCCGACGTCCTGCGCGAACGTGCCATACCAGACCAGGTGGTTGATGATGCGGAACAGTTCGGTCATCATCACCCGGATCACGCGCGCCCGCGGCGGCGGCACGATCCCAGCGAGTCTCTCCACCGAATTCAGATACGCCAGGTTGTTCACCACGCCGCTGAGGTAGTCGACGCGGTCCGTATACGGGATATACGTGTGCCACGTCTGGCGCTCGCCCATCTTTTCCGCGGCGCGGTGATGATAGCCGATGTCCGGCACCGCGTCGACAATCACTTCACCATCCAGTTGCAGCACGGTCCGGAACACGCCGTGGGTGCCCGGATGCTGCGGTCCGAGGTTGAGGAAGATGAAGTCGGTCTCGCCCCGCCCGCTCTGCATTCCCCAGTCCTCGGGGCGGAAGCGGAGCAGCTCCTGTTCGTACTCTTCCTTCCGCGGCGTCAACTGGTAGGGCCCCATCTCGGTGGCGCGCGCGGGATGGTCCTTGCGCAGCGGATGCCCGACCCAGCTCCGCGGCATCAGAATGCGCTCCAGGTGCGGATGGCCCTCGACGACGATGCCGAACATGTCCCACAGCTCGCGCTCGTACCAGTTGGCCGAGGGCCAAATGCCGGTGATCGTTCCCACAGACAGCGAGGATTCCGAAAGCGCCGTCTTGATGCGCACGTACTCGTTGCGCTCGAAGGAGAACAGCACATAGACGACCGTGAAGTCGCTCGGCGGCTGGCCTTCCCGGTTTACGCGTTCGCGCTCGTCGATGGCGGTGAGGTCGTAGAGCATCCGGTAAGGCCGCTCGACATCGAACTTCAGCCAGCGCAGCGTCTCCTGCACGTTCTCCCGCGGCGTCCAGAACGTCGGGATGCCGTCGGCCGTCGCCTGCCTGGTAATCTGCGCCGCGCCGAATTTCTCTTCCAGCAAGTCGAGGATGGATGCGCTCGCAATCATGGCCGCGGCAAGCCCTCGTCCGGCGAAGCGAGCACGGTCATGCGCTGCCGCTCCGCCCTTTTCAGATCGCGATTGGCGGGCAGCGCGGGCCGTTCGATGCCCTGCGGCCCGATGACCCAGCTCAGCGGCCGTTTTTCCTTACCCACCGCGTCCCGCAACAGCAGCAGGCCTTCCATGAACGTGTCCGGCCGGGGCGGGCAGCCCTGCACATAAACGTCCACCGGCAGAAACTTGTCCACGCCCTGAACGACGCTGTAAACGTCGTACATACCCCCGGAATTCGCGCAGGAGCCCATCGAAATGACCCAGCGCGGCTCCATCATCTGCTCGTACAGCCGCTGGATCACCGGGGCCATTTTGATGAACACGGTGCCTGCGATCACCATGACGTCGGCCTCGCGCGGGGTGCCGCGGATCACTTCAGCTCCGAAGCGGGCGAGATCGTACTTGCTCGTGAGGCTCGTGGCCATTTCGACGTAGCAGCAGGAAAGCCCGAAATTGAACGGCCACATCGAGTTCTTGCGTCCCCAGGCAACGAGCTGCTCGAGTTTCGCGACGATGACATTGCGCCGGACGGCTTCCTCCATCGGTCCGGTGTCCGGCCGGACGACACCCTCGCCCGCTCTCGTTATGCGCCAGTTCATTCCGCTAGTTCGTATGCCGCTGTGTGACGTTCCAGTCGAGCGCCCCCACCCGCCAGAGATACCCGAGCACGATGGCGAGAACACCCACAAAGACTGCCAGTTCCCCATAGCCGGCCCAGCCCAGCTCGCGGCCGGCCACAGCCCACGTAAAGATGAAGACGGCCTCCAGGTCGAAGATAACGAAGAACATCGCGATGAGATAAAACCTGGCGGAGAGGCGTACGCGCGCGCTTCCCTGGGAGGCGACGCCCGATTCGTAAGGAACGCCCGTGGCCGGGTCCTCATGCCGCTCGCCGAGAAGCCAGGACACGACGAGCATTCCCGCAACCAAGGCAATCACCGCCAGGAAATAGATCCCCAGAGGCCAGAACACCGCTCCCCCTCTTGAATGAACTTAGCTCCATTCTACTCGAACACTGGTTCCCACGTGGCGCGGCGAGGGTGAGCCGGTCGAGCGGGTATAATCGGATCAGTGCGGAACCGTCCGCCCGAAGCGCTGCTGGTCAACGGCTTTACAACCGATTCAGCACCGCGCAGCGCCTGAGGTTGAAACCTGCCGGCGGAGCCGTCGTATGAAGGCGTCATGGCCAACGGCAAACGTTTTGTCCTACTGGCGTTCGCCCTCGGACTGCTGCTTTACGTTTCCTGGGTCCTTCGCAATACTCTCCTGCTGATCTACGTGAGCGCGATTTTCGCGGTGGTGTTGAGCCCCGCGGTCGACTGGGTGAGCCGGCTCGGAATCGGCCGCTGGCACCCCGGACGCGCCATCTCGATGCTGCTTATCATCGGCGTCGTCCTGACTGTGACGGTTGTGTTTTTGGTGCTCGCCCTGCCTCCGGTGATCTCCGATATCCAGCAATTGGTCGAACAACTGCCCAGCCAGTTACAGCAGCTCCAGGAATATCTCGGCACAATACCGTTCCTCGGGCAGGCCGATTTCGAGACCGTGGGACGAGTTGCCACCTCTCTGGTCGGGGGGCTGAAAGGGTTCGTATCCACCACCGCCAACGCGGTCGTCTCCATCATCGCGGTCGTCTTGTTGACTGCTTATCTGATCCTGGACGGAGAGCGCACCTTCCACTGGATGCTTTCGCTGCTGCCGCCGGAAGTTTCTCCCCGCCTTGGGCAGACGCTGGTGCGCGCCGCCAGGCGGATGCGCGGCTGGCTCGTGGGCCAGGCGATGCTCATGCTGATTCTGGGATCGGCGAGTCTGATCGCCTTCGGCCTCATGGGAGTGCGGTATTACTACCTGCTGGCGGTTTTCGCCGGCGTCGCGAACATCATCCCGCAGCTCGGGCCGATTCTGACCGTCATCATCGCCGGACTCGTGGCCGCCATCGATTCGTTCGCGAAACTGCTCGGCGTGGTAATTTTCTATTTCGCCTACCAGCAGGTCGAAAACGCCTTCCTGACGCCGAGGATCATGAAGCGGCAGGTGGAACTCTCGTCCACGGCCGTGATTGTCGCGCTGCTGATTGGAGCCGAACTGGGCGGCATCGCGGGCGCGCTCATATCCGTTCCCTCCGCCGTGCTGGCCGCGGAACTTGCCGACGAATACCTCGTGCACCGGCCGGACCGGCAGGGCTGATGCGGCGCCGCCGTGCTAGGCTAATAGCGCAGAGTGATCGTTTCCGCGAGCTACAAGACTGACATTCCCGCTTTTTATGGCGAATGGTTTATCAACCGCCTCAAGGCGGGTTACTGTTGCGTGCGGAACCCTTACGGGAGCGGCTCCTTTCGCGTCTCTCTGCGGCCCGAAGACGTCGACGGAATTGTTTTCTGGACCAGGAACATCGGGCCGTTCCTTCCGCGGCTGCCGGAAGTCCGCCGGCGCGGCATTCCGTTTGTCGTGCAGTACACGATCAATGCCTATCCGCGGGCGCTGGACGCCGCGGTGCCGGACGCGGGCCGTTCAATCGAGCACATGAAGGCGCTGCACGGCGAGTACGGCCCTCGCGTCGCCGTCTGGCGCTACGACACCATCGTTTCTTCCTCGATTACGCCGCCCGATTTCCACCTGCGGAATTTCGAGCGGATCGCGCGCGAGCTGGAAGGGATTACCGACGAAGTGGTGGTCTCTTTCGCGCAGATTTACCGCAAGACCAGGCTGAATATGGACCGCGCGGCGCGCAAAGCCGGCTTCACCTGGGACGACCCGCCCGCCGCCGCCAAACGCATCCTGCTCTCCGCGCTCGCCGAATGCGCGCGCTCCCGGGGCATGAAGCTGACCGTCTGCGGCCAGCGCGAGTTTCTTTCGGATGGCATCGCGGACGCGCGCTGCATCGACCCTGACCGGCTGAGCGACGTGGCCGGGCGCCCGATCCGCGTGCCGGCCCGCGCCCACAGGAAGGACTGCGGCTGCTACCAGTCGCGCGATATCGGCGAATACGATACCTGCCCCCACGGCTGCGTCTACTGCTACGCGGTGGGCAGCCACGACCGCGCCCGCCGGCGGTATCGCGCCCACATCCCCACCGGCGAGTTTCTCTTCTCCGAGGTTTCTTCGTGACACAGCCCGTGCCGCTCGAGTCCCGCGCGATCGAGGCGCTTCTGGAATCCCCTTCCTGGCACGAGCGAAAAGCGCTTACGGCCTTGTTTGGACGCGATGCGGAGCGCGCCGCCGCGTTCGAATACAGTTGCGGGCCGGACCAACGGCGCCCGGAATTCGCGTTTGTGGCAGAAACTGGCGCGCGCAGGCGGGCGCTCGTGATGCTAAAGCCTCCGGCCTCGCCCGCCGCTCTCGTGATCTTCGACTTCGCGCCCGCGCTCCGGCAGAGCGCGCCGCTGAATCTGAAACGGTTCCGTGCGAAAACCGACATTCTGAAACCGGAGGGCCCGTTCCTGTGTGTGATCCAGTTCAGCGCGAACGAAACGGCGCCCGCCGCCGTGGAGTTCACGGGGAGCGTCGATCTGGAAGGCGCCCGCATAGGCGACTGGATTGTTTTGTTTCACAATGAGCCTGATAGCGCACGCGAACCCCAGTTTTTCTTCGTAGACCGTGAAGGTCACGTCAAATGCCTCATCGCGGGGCTGGCGCCGGGAGCATGGGAACTCTGGCACAACGGTTTCGTCAAGGAACCATCCCTCGAAGTGAGCCCGCGCGCCGGCACACTCTACTTTGAAGGCGCCGCCGGCAGCTACTTCTTCCGCCGCTACCGGTAGAATCCCCGCGCAGCGGCTCCGTTTCTCGTGAAGGATCAAACGCCAGCGAGGATTGCAAGTTTTCCCCGATGATATGCTGAAGGCGGATTTCAGGGGGGTGTGTTTGCTCTCCAGACCGGAGGATACGGTATAGCCACGAACCACTGGTCCCGTTTCAAGCCGTATGCCTGGGCGATTCTGTGCACCACGATTGCGGTCATTCTCCGGCTGCTGCTGGTTCCGGTGCTCGGCAATCCGCTTTTCTATGGAATTCTGTATGTTGCCGTAGTGGCGTCAGCGGTCTACGGAGGGCTCGGGCCCGCGATTGTAGCCACGATGCTCGGCGCCGTGACGGCCGACCTTTTTACCGTGCCGCCGCACTGGAAGCTCCAGATTCACAGCGCTGAGGACCAGCTCAGCCTGGCCATATACCTTCTCATCTCGGCGGCTTTGATCGCTTTCGCCGAAAGGCAGCGCCGGACACGCGCGCAGCGGGCAGCCGCAGCCGAGCGCGCCGAGAACGAGGCGGTTCGCGTCAGTGAACAGCGCTTCCGGCGGCTCGTGGAAGTGAGTTCGCAAACCGTGTGGATGGCGAACGCGGAAGGCGAACCTTACGCCGTGTTGTCTTCCTTGTGCCCTACGTCGGGACGGGAAGAAGAAAAACGACTTGTCCCCTCAAACTGGCTTGATGCCGTCCATCCCGAGGACCGGCCGCGTGTAGTGGAAGCGTGGCGGATGGCCGTTGCCTCGGCTGCACCTTTCAAAGACGAGCTGCGCTTCAAGAACGCCAGCGGCGAATACCGCTACATCTCCTGCCATGCCGCCCCGGTTTTCAATGAGGATGGCTCCATCCGCGAATGGATCGGCATGAGCGCCGACATCACAGACCGCAGGCGGGCGGAGCGGGCGCTTGCCGAGGCCATGCAGCGGCTTGACGCCCACATGGACAACTCTCCTCTGGCGGTGGTCGAGTTCGATCCGCAGTTTCGCATCACGCGGTGGTCCGCAGAGGCTTACAAAATGTTTGGCTGGCGCGCGGACGAAGTGATGGGCCGGGCCATCCATGAGATCCGATGGGTTCACGAAGACGACGTCGAGGCCGTCAACCGCGTGGCCAGGAGCATGACGGAAGGCAGACGTCCCCGGAACCTGCAAGTCAGCCGGAATTACCGCAAGGACGGCTCGGTGCTGGAATGCGAATGGTACAACTCCGCGATCTACGACAAAGAAGGCAACCTGAGCTCCATACTATCCCAGGTCCTCGATATCACCGGCCGGAAGCGCGCAGAGGAGAAGTTAAGGCAGTCGCAGAAGATGGAAAGCATTGCCGTGCTTGCCGGCGGGCTGGCGCACGATTTCAACAACCTGCTTGTCGGCATTATCGGTAACGCCAGCCTTGCACTGGAAATGCTCGAACCCGGCAGCCCGGCCGAGGACCTGATCCAGCGGATCATCAAGACCGGAGAGCGGGCAGCGCACCTGACCAGCCAGATGCTGGCTTACTCCGGCAAGGGCCGGTTCGTCGTGGAGCCGGTAAACCTATCCGCCCTGGTTCGGGAGGTGGCCGCACTCGTGAGGCCGTCGACGCCGAAAGGAATTGCGATCAGCCTCGACCTGGATCCGGAACTCCCCGGAATCCGCGCTGACCGCGGCCAGATGCATCAGGTCGTCATGAACCTCCTCATCAACGCGACGGAGGCCATCGGCGAGCGCGGCGGTTCGGTCGAATTGCGAACAGGCGTCCTGGAATCCGGTGAAGGCCGCAAAGGCGAGATGGAAGCCCTGGATCTTCCGCCCGGCAAGTACGTTTTCTTGGAGGTTTGTGACACCGGTCTGGGAATGGATGCGGCCACGAAAGCGAAAATCTTCGAGCCTTTCTTTACGACGAAATTCACGGGCCGCGGCCTGGGGCTTGCGGCCGTTTCCGGTATCGTCAGGGGGCACGAAGGCGCTATCAAAGTGATCTCGAGCCCGGGGAAGGGTTCCTGTTTCAGAGTTCTTTTGCCCGCCGAGGTGAGCGCTGGGAACGCCCAAATTCCGGCGCCGGAATCTGCATAGAGCCTCTGCGAGCCGTCTGGAACTTGACTACGCCGGGGAACAATCTTCTTCCTGCAAAGAGCGTTCGACTTCGATTGCCGCTCTGCATCCGGCGGCGGCGGCGGTGATCGCCTGGCGGTAAACGCGGTCCTGAACGTCTCCGGCGTGGAAGACGCCGGGAACGCTCGTGCGCGCGCCGCCCTTGGAAATGATGTAGCCGTCCGCGTCGAGTTCGATGTGGCCTCGGAACACGGCGGTGTTCGGCACGTGGCCGATAGCCAGAAACAGACCGTCCACCGGCACTTCCCACCGCTTGCCGGTTTTCACGTCGCGCAGCAGCACGCCCGTAACGAGTCCCTTCTGCACGTCGAAGATGTCATCGACCACGGCGTTCGTGATCCACTCGATCTTCGGATTCTTCCGAGCGCGTTCGAGCATGATCTTGGAGGCACGGAACTCCTCGCGCCGGTGAACGATGGTGACTTTCTCGCCGAAGCGGGTGAGAAAATTGGCCTCCTCCATCGCGGAATCGCCGCCGCCGACCACCATGATCTTCTTGCCGCGGAAGAAAAACCCATCGCAGGTGGCGCAGGAACTCACGCCGCGGCCGATCAGCTTCTGCTCGGATTCCAGCCCCAGCCAGCGCGCCGACGCCCCCGAAGCGATAATGACCCTGCGCGCTTCCATCCATTCGCCTTCGATGTTGAGGCGGAATGGGCGGCGCGAGAAATCGACTTCAATCACCGACCCGGTTATGTATTCGGCGCCGAAACTCTGCGCCTGCTTCTTCATGTTCTCGACCAGCACCGGACCGTCGATTCCTTCGGGAAACCCCGGGTAATTCTCGACCAGCGAGGTGATGGAGAGTTGCCCGCCCGGCTGGTTTCCCTCTACGACAAGGGGCTTCAGATTCGCTCGTGCCGTATAGATCGCCGCGGTGTTGCCCGCACAGCCGGAGCCGATGATGATCACATTCCGCATAGCAGTCTTCTGATGATCTTTCATGCTAGCATTGTCCGCGCCTCTGGCCGTTACGCCAGCAGCGCGTTCGTGATGCGGTAGGCCAGAAAGGCGCCGGCCCAGGCCAGAGCGCTCATGTACGCAAACTGGATCAGGGGCCATTTCCACCCGGCCGTTTCCCGCCGGACCACCGCAATCGTCGACATGCATTGCATCGCGAAAGCGAAGAACACCAGCAGCGAAACCGCGCCGGCGGGCGAGAGGTCCTGCCGCAGCGCCTGTTGCAGCCCGAGCGAACCGGCGTCCGGCTCCATCCCGTAGATCGTGCCCAGCGTGCCCACAATGACCTCGCGCGCGGCGAGCGAAGTGATCAGGCCGATGCCGATCTTCCAGTTGAAGCCCAGCGGCTCGATCACCGGCTCCACCGCCCGCCCGATGGACCCGGCCAGGCTCTGCTCGATCGGCGGCGCCATTCCTCCGGAAAGCGGCAGGTGCGCCAGCACCCACAGCACGACGGCAACCCCCAAAATCACCGTCCCGGCGCGGCGCAAAAAGATCTTCGAGCGGTCAAGCAGGCGCAGGCCCAACGACCGCAGCGTCGGACGGCGGTACGGCGGCATCTCCAGGACGAAGGCGGAGCGTTCGCTCTTCAGAATCGACGACTTCAGCAGGCGCGCTGTCGCCACGGCAGCGGCAAACCCGAGCACGTAGAGGCCGAGCATGGCGGCGGCGCGCGTTCCGAGCAGCGGCCCAAGCAGTGGGCGCTCCGGCAGGAACGCCGCGATAATCAGCGTGTAGACGGGAAGCCGCGCCGAGCACGTCATCAGCGGCGCGATCAAAATGGTGGCGATCCGGTCGCGTTTATTCTCGATCGTGCGTGTCGCCAGAATGGCCGGGACGGCGCACGCATAGGCCGATAGTAGCGGAATGAACGATTTCCCCTGCAGTCCCACGCGGGCCATCGTGCGGTCCGCGATGAGCGCCGCCCGCGCCAGGTATCCGGAATCCTCCAGAATGCCGATGAAAAGGAAAAGCAAAAGGATCTGGGGCAGAAACACCAGAACCGAACCCACGCCCCTCCACACGCCCTCAAGCAGCAGGGAACGCAAAACCGAAGGGGGCATCAGCTCGCCGACCTGCGCCCCGGACCAGGTCACCAGCCACTGCACGCCGTCCATCATCGGGCGCGCCCAGGAGAAAATCGACTGGAAAACCAGCACCACGACCACCCCGAAGATGAGCGGTCCGATCACCGGGTGGAGGAAGATCGCGTCGAGCTTGCGCGTCATTTCCGGCGGGCCCGGGGGCTGGTACGATGCCCGCTGTCCCACGCGGGCGGCCCAGGCGCGGCATTTGGGAATGTCCTCAATGGCAGGCAGTTCCGCCGGCGACGGCGCCGTTCCGTGCTCCGCAAGAAACCGCCAGATCGGCTCAAGTCCTTCGCCCCGCATGGCGCTGGCCAGGATGACGGGCGCGCCGAGCTGTTGGCTGAGCGCCTCCGTGTCAACTTCCCCGCCCCGCTCCCTGAGATCGTCGGCCATGTTGAGGACCACCAGCGTCGGCAGGCCGAGCGCCAGAATCGGAGCGGCGAGCACAAGATGGCGGCTCAGGTTCGTCGAATCCAGGATCAGCAGCACCCCGTCTGGACGGGGCACCCCCGGCATGTTGCCGGTAAGCACGTCGCGCGCGACCCGCTCGTCCTCCGAACGCGGCGTAAGGCTATAGATGCCCGGAAGGTCGATGATCGTGACCTCGCGGCCGTCCTCCAGGCGCGCACGGCCGTCGCGCCGCTCCACAGTCACGCCGGGATAGTTGGCGACTTTCTGCCGCAGGCCAGTTATCCTATTGAAAAGAGTGGATTTTCCGGAATTGGGAGGGCCGACAATCGCGATACTCCGCGTTCCGGATCCGTTTGTCGTTGCGCGGTTCTGCAGGACGCCGGCAATGGTGCAGCGATCGCAGTCGGACATGCTAGTCCGCCGCCGCGGCGGATGGCGCCGGGCGTATCCGGAGGCGCGCGGCGGTCTCACACCTCAGGGCGATTTCCGAACCGTCCACGCGAAAGACACGCGGATCGCCTCCGGGCGCGCTCCGCGCCGCAGTTACGGCGTTACCGGGGACAAACCCGAGTTCCATCAGCCGGCGGGACACATCATCGGGAAGATCGAGGCAGTCCAAAACGCCCTGTTCGCCCTCGCGCAACTCGACGAGGGTCGAAGGCCGGCTGGTGAAACTGGGTTGCATGAATTATCAGTATCGAACCTGGGCGGCTATTCTGTCAAGATCTACCTGCAACAGATTTGCAACTAGACCCTCACGGCAGCGCCAGCGGGCTCCGGCGCTCCTCCCCAAAAGCGGGTTGCCGGCTCAGAAAATCCAGAAAAGCCCGCCCCCGCTTGCGGCCGTTGTTCAGCCGGTACTCCAGTCTCTGGAGGAATACCAGCACGCCCAGAATATCGGCATCGCGTATGGAATGAATTCCGGACCGCTCGGCGACCGCCTGGCGGAACTGCTCCAGCCCCTGCTGGACGCGGTCGTGAATGCCGGCGGCCAGGAGGTTGGCTGGCCGGTCTTCATAGTAGAGGCCGCTCTGGCGCGTGCGGTAGGTGCGCACCAGAGAATCCAGGGCCTCGCGCACGTCGAAGTCCACCACCCCGGGAACGTTCACGCCCGCGGCGAATTCGCGCATGGCCACGGCCAGCAGCGGCTCCTGGCTGCGCAGGAATTCGTCCGTGATGCGGATGTCGAGGTTCGGAATGGTTTCGGGATCGATTTCCGGGGGCTTCTCGTGGATGCGGGCTTCCTGAAGGTAAGGACAATCCAGCGGGCAGGCGATGCTGTTCTCGCGCTCTGTGCCGCAGCACAACGAGCAGATCTCGCCGCTGACTCCAGGGCACGATCGCCGGGGCCGGCGCTTTTCGCAGATCTTGCAAGTCATAATAGAAACTACTGCCATCATCGCATATGCCCCGAACCGATCTCTTTCTCAAGGTTGAAATCGAGCACGACGCCGACGAGCGGCCCGAACACCTCGCCGAAGAAATCTGCCGCGCTGTGCAGAAGATTTACGGCGTGCGCCTGGCCGAACTCTCCAGCTACGTGACTCACCCCGATTCGTAGCGAGAGATCAAAAGAATACTTTGAGCGGCTAAAATGGGCCGAAGTGGAGGAACTTCCCCGGCTCTACACGGAACTCGCCGAGTGGTGGAACTTACTCTCGCCGCCTTCGCACTATGCGGAAGAGGCCGAGGATCTGCTTTCGATGCTGCTCCCGGCCGTGGATCCGCCGCCGCGAACCCTCCTCGAACTTGGCTGCGGCGGAGGCAGTCTTGCCTTCCATCTCAAAGGGCGCCTGAAACTCACATTGACCGACGTGTCGCCGCAAATGCTCGCCGTTTGCCGCGCCAATAATCCCGAATGCGAGCACATCGCCGGCGACATGCGGACTCTGGAACTGGGGCGCGAGTTCGACCTCGTCCTTATCCACGACGCGATCATGTATGCCGCCGATCCTGCGTCGGTCCGTGCTGCGATTCGGACCGCCTACCGGCACCTTCGTGCGGGCGGAGCGGCGGCGATTCTGCCCGATTTTGTGAAGGAAACGTTCGAGCCCACGACGTCAACCGGCGGTGAGGATGGCCCGGACGGCCGCGGGCTTCGCTACCTGGAGTGGATCTGGGACCCCTGCCCCACGGACGACACCTACGAAGCCGCCTACGCCTTCCTGCTGCGCGAACGGGACGGCACGGTGCGGGCCGAAAGCGACCGGCACCGGTTGGGCCTGTTCTCACGGGCGGCGTGGCTGCGATGGCTCGAGGAAGCGGGATTCTCCGCTGCCTCGCGCCGCGACCCGTGGGGCCGCGAGGTCTTCATCGCACGCAAACTGTAGCAAGGCGGCCCGGAACAATGCCCCGGGCCGCACCGGCGCGCTCAGACTTTCTCGGGAACCACGAAGGGCGTGCGGTACTGGCGGGTGAACATCGCCGTCGCTTCCTCGTCCCCTGGGCAAGTGTAGGTGGCCTCGTCGAACCGGATGCTCCGGCCGAGGCGGTACGAAATATTCGCCAGGTGAACCAGCGCCGCCGAAATCGCTCCTTCCTCGATGGGCGCGTCGAGGTCTTCGTATTTGCGGCTCCGGACCGCCTGAATGAAGTTGGCCCACGGGCTTCCGCCCTGCGTGAGACTGGGGCCTGGCTCCTGGTCCGGACCCAGGAAGCTGTAGTACTTGTTGTAGCCTTCTACAACCACGTACCCCTTCGACCCGTACCAGATGTTGCCGATGGTGTTCCGGTCCTTTCTGCCCGGCGCGTCGTTGATGCCGGCTTCATGATTGCTGATCCAGTGCCGGACCGTGAACTCCAGCATCTTCTTTTTCCCGCCGGCGCCGTTGAATTCAAACAGCGCGGTGATGGTGTTGGGCGTCTCCTGATCGTCGTCGAACATGAAGTGCCCGCCGATTGCGGTGACCTTCGTCGGGTACGTTACGCCGAGCCCCCAGCGGGCATTGTCCATTTCGTGGATGCCCTGGTTGCCCATGTCGCCGTTGCCGTAATCCCAGAACCAGTGCCAGTTATAGTGGAAGCGGTTTCTCGTGAACGGGCGCACCGGTGCGGGTCCGAGCCAGAGATCGTAGTGCACTCCGGACGGCACGGGCTCGACCGGGGTCCGGCCGATCGTGTCGCGCCACTTGAAGCAGATGCCCCTGGCAAGGTACACCTCGCCGATGAGTCCTTCCCGCATCTGCCTCACCGCTTCCTTCACCGCAACGCCCGAGCGGCTGTTCGTGCCGTGCTGCACGATGCGGTTGTACTTTTTTCGCGCGGCAACGATCTGCTTGGACTCAAACATGTTGTGCGAGCAAGGTTTTTCGACATAAACGTCCTTGCCCGCCTGCATCGACCAGATCGCCTGAAGCGTGTGGCTATGGTTCGGCGTGGCGATCGAGACGGCGTCGATAGATTTATCTTCAAGAAGCTTGCGGATATCAACGTACGTCGCCGGGCGCTTCTTGGTAAGCTTCTCGACAAGCTGCACGCTCTGGTTGAGGATGCTCTCGTCGATATCGCACAGCGCGGCGATTTCCACGTTCGGCATTCTGGCGTATTGCTGTATGTGGGCTCTGCCCTGGCCTCTGAGGCCTACGCAGGCCACACGTACCGTATCGTTCGCGCTTGGAAGCGAGCTCGCACGCAGGCTGCCCGTTACAGCCGCCGTGCCCATCAAGAAATGTCTGCGGTTCATCTGATGTCTCCTGTCGATAGTCGCACCGGATGTTAAATACTATAGCAATGCTGGCCGGGAATGATCCGGTTGCAAAGCCTGCCCGACTATGATCGGCTGAAAGAGACGGGCCGGTTCCCCAAACGCGCGAAAGGACCGGCACGCCGGAGGGCTGGACGTTATGGAAAAGGCGATGTTTGCCGCCGGGTGTTTCTGGGGAGTCGAAGAGACGTTCCGCCGCATAGACGGCGTCACCTCCACCAGGGTAGGTTACGCCGGCGGCTGGGTTCCCAATCCTACTTACGAAGAGGTCTGCACCGGCCACACCGGCCATGCCGAGACCGTAGAAATCGAATTCGACCCGGCGCGCGTCAGCTACACGGACTTGCTGCGCGTCTTCTGGGAAATGCACGACCCCACAACGCCCAACCGCCAGGGGCCGGATATCGGCACGCAGTACCGTTCCGTGATCTTTTTCCACACGCCGGAGCAGGAGGCCGCCGCAAGAGCCTCAAAAGCCGCGCTGGAGCGCTCGGGGCGGTATCGCAATCCCATCGTGACTGAAATCGTTCCCGCCCCGCCGTTCTATCCCGCGGAGGAATACCATCAGCGGTATCTGGAAAAGCGCGGCCTCGCCGCCCATTGCCACAGTCCGGTCTCCGAGCCGCCGCGGGGTTAAGCTGGTCATAGGGGCGTTCCTGCCCGGCCCGCCCTATTCGGAGGTACAACATGGAACCCCAGCAAGCGTTGTTCCTGCGCGATTTCCTGGTTCCGCGGTTTGAGGAAGAGATACGGGAAACCGCCCGCGTGCTCGCTGCCGTCCCGGAAATCCACCGCGAATACCGGCCCGACCCGAAGTCGCGGAGCGCGCTGGAACTCGCCTGGCACATCGTCAGTTCCGAAATCTGGTACTTGGAAGGCATCGTGCAAGGCCACTTTGCACCCGAGCCGGCACGCCTGCCGCGGCACATACGCAGCATTCAGGACATCATCGAGCTGCACCGGACAAGCGTGCCCGAACTGCTCGGCCAGGTGCGGCAACTCAAGGAAGCGGAACTTCTGCGGCAAGTGCCGGTCAACTCGCAGAACCATCCCGCGGTCGTCTATCTGATGAATTTGATCCGGCACACCGCCCACCATCGCGGGCAGCTATGCTCCTACCTGCGGCCGATGGGCGCGAAAGTGCCCACGGTCTACGGCGACATGGGAGACGAACCGGCGCCCGCGCCGGCGCGATACTGAGCCGGGCGGCCTGAAACCGCCCGATCACCTCATCTTGGTAATGCGGTAATCGCGCATTGCCGGCAGGCGCACGAGTTCGCACATTTCAAACAGCCTGGAGCGCGCCCGCTCGCCAATTTTATCGGCCAGCGTGGCACGGTACTCCACCTGCGCAACGCCGGCAGTGCGCTGGACGATAGCATCGCCGGCATCGGGATCGGGCAGATTCGTCGTCGCCAGCAGCGGTTTGCGCTCATTGCAGCGCTGCGTGACGATCGAAGTCATGATGTCCTGAACCCACTCGGTCGCCCGCTGGGAGCCGATATCGTCGAGCAGCAGCACGGGAGCCTGCAGGCAACATTCGTACGCGCTGCGATCGCCCGCGCCCGCCTCGGCGTTCCACCCCGCTCTGATGCGCTCCAGCAGGTTGCTGTAGTCGAAGAACAGCCCTTCAAAGCCCTTGGCGATCAACGCCCGGAGAACGGCTACCGCCAGGTGGGTCTTGCCCGTACCTGTCGGCCCCATCAGCAGCAGGCCGGGCTTCGGACCGAAGGGAAACTCCCGGATGTACGCTTTCACCCTCACCAGAATCCGGCTCAGGTGGTCATACGCGATGGGATTATCGCTCGGGAGGACGAAGTTATCGAAGGAGGCGTTGCGGTACAGCGGCGGGATGTTGGCGTTGGCCTCCAAATCCGGCTGCTGCGCCTCCAGCGCACACGCGCAACGCTCCGCACCCGAGATGCCGTCGCGCTCCACGATAATCCATCCCGTTCCTCCGCACTTCTCGCACGCCATCGGCCCCATTATCCATCACGCAGCCGCAGGGAAGCGATTAGAGCACGCTATTCGATCTCGGCGAGCACCTCGCCCGCCGCCACGGTGGCCCCCTCGCGAACCGGCAGAAGCGCCACGCGCCCGGCCTTCGGCGCCTTCATCTCGTTCTGCATTTTCATGGCTTCCACCACGAGGAGCCCTTCTCCCGCCTCGACGGCGTCGCCCTGCGCCACGAGCAGCCGGACCACCTTCCCCGGCATCGGCGAAACCACCTTTTGCCGCCCTTCCCGCTGAACGCCGCCGGGGGCGCGGCTCAACTTCCGCGGATCGCTCACTTCCAGCACGAAGCGGCGGCCGCGTATGTGGACGGCCAGGCCCTCCTCGACCGCCTCGACGCGCGCCTCGAAGCTCCTGGTCCCCAGCAGCACAGAGTACAGCCCCGGCTCAACCTCGATCACCGAGGCGCGGCGGCCGTCCGCGATCCAGTCTTGCCCGTCGCGCTCGATGCGAAGCGGGCGCGATTTGCCGCCGCTGCGAACGTGCAGAATCATCGGAATAGCCTCTCCCTGCCCTGCGTGCGCCAGCGGCTCGGCGCCTCTGTGCACGGCGGCGGCATGACTTCCCCGTGGGTGATGGTATGAATGGCGGCCACCATCGCGGCGACGTGCTCGATGTCGGGATCGCCGTCCTCCGCGGGAAACGCCTTGCGCCGCATGAAATCGTCGATGAAGCCGGTGTGCAGCAGCCCCTGCCGGTAGAGCTCGTCGGCAAAGACGTGGCGGTAGAATTCGAGCGTGGTCTTGATGCCGTCCACCGAATACTCGTCGAGCGCGCGAACCATCCTCTGCACCGCCTGTTCGCGTGTCCGCCCCCAGACGGCCAGTTTCGCCAGCAGGGGATCGTAGTCGATCGGCACGGTCCAGCCCACATAGACGCCCGCATCCAGCCGGATGCCCGGACCGTACGGGCGGCGCAGCGCGGTGACCCGGCCGGGCGACGGGAAAAAGTTGTTGTACGGGTCCTCGGCGTAGATGCGGCACTCGATGGCGTGCCCGCGCCAGGCCACATCCTGCTGGCGGATATCGAGTTCCTCGCCGGCCGCGAGGCGCAGTTGCAAGTGCACGAGGTCGTATCCGGTGACCAGCTCGGTGACGGGGTGTTCCACCTGCAACCGCGTGTTCATCTCAAGGAAATAGAAATTGCGGTCGCGGTCCAGGAGGAATTCCACCGTGCCGGCGTTGACGTACCCCGCCGCCCGCGCCGCGCGCAGAGCCGCTTCCCCCATCGCCTCCCGCAGCCCGGGATGGCACTCCACCAGCGGCGATGGGCACTCCTCGATCACCTTCTGATGTCTCCGCTGTATCGAGCACTCGCGCTCCCCGAGGTGAATCATGTTGCCGTAGCGGTCCGCCAGGATCTGGATTTCGACATGGCGCGGCTGCTCGATCAGCTTTTCGACGTAGACTTCGTCGCTGCGGAAAGCGCGCCCGGCTTCGCTGGCGGCATCGCGAAAGGCGGATTCGAGTTCGGCCTCGGAGTCCACGCGTCGCAGCCCCTTTCCCCCTCCGCCCAGCGCGGCTTTCAAGAACACGGGATAGCCGAAGCGCGCCGCCGCTTCCCGCGCCTCGGCCACGCTGCCCACAGCCTTCTCGGTTCCGGGGACGACGGGCACTCCCGCGGACATAGCAAGCCGCCGCGCGGCCGTTTTCGATCCGACGGCGCGAATGACGCTCGAAGGCGGCCCCACGAAGACGATGCCCGCCTGCTCGCAAGCCTCGGCGAAGTCGGCGTCCTCGCTCAGGAAACCGTAACCGGGATGGATGGCTTCCGCGCCAGTGGCGCGCGCGGCGTCAAGGATGCGATCGATCCGCAGGTAGCTCTCCCGCGACGGCGAAGGACCGATGTGCACGGCTTCATCGGCCATTCGCACGTGCAGCGCGGTGCGGTCGGCATCGGAAAAGACTGCGACGCTCGCGACATTCAGCTCGCGGAGAGCGCGGATGACACGCACCGCGATCTCTCCGCGATTGGCAACCAGGACTTTACGGAACATTCAACGGCTTCGCCAGCCTTTACTTGCGATTGTAGCGCGCCGCCTGGCGGAAGGCCGGGCTCGCCGTTATCGGCCTTGTTGCCCGGTTGCGGGCAGCTTACAACCTGCCGAACTTCTCGACGGCTTTCGAAAGCGACTTGAATTGCTCGATGAAGGGATACGTGGAGTGCTCGGTGAAATCGAGTTCCTGCGCCTTCTTGAGCACCTCGGCCGCGTTCTTGCGCGGCACCACGACCACGCCGTCTTCGTCAGCCACGATGATATCGCCGGGGTTGACGGTCACGCCGTCGCAGGTCACCGGCACGTTGGCCACCGCGCGGTAGTGCCCGATGGTCGTCCCCGGAGCCACGCCGCGGCTGAAGACCGGGAATTGCAGCCTCCTGAGCTGCGGGGTGTCGCGGATCGATGCATCGACCACCGCGCCCACGACGCCGCGATACTTCAGGGTGGTCCCCATCAACCCGCCGAGCGCGCCATACCTCAGGCCGTCTTCCGCCACAAGCACGAAAACCGATCCGGCCGGGGCAGTGTCGATCGCATTGATCATCGCCTGCGTCGCCGCGGAACCCTCCTTATGCTCTTCCCTCTTCAGGAGGACTGTCACCGCAGGCCCCGCGAACCTGGTCGGAAACAGCGGGCGCATGTCGCCGCCCATGTAATTCTGCGTGCCATAGAGTTGCTCGATGGCGTCGGCAATCGATGCCACTTCCGTGTTGCGGAAACCTTCAATCAGCGCGTCCTGCTGCGGCTGAGCAAACATCCAGCCCACGAACAAAAGCGCGGCAAGCGCCGGAATCGTCCAGATGAACCATTTCTTCTTTGTCATATTGATTGCTCCGTGAAAAGTGAATTCAATTTACCGCATCTGCATGGCGCCCGGAGCGTCGTCCGCTTTCCGGCCGCGGCGGGGCAATGGCCCCCGGTTGATAAAGACCACAACGCCAGTCCTCGATGTTTACCACACCCCCGGCGGCCCCTGCATTCCTCCTCCACTTCCTGTAGACTCTTATTCCGAACGGAAATTCAGGAGGATCGCGCGTCATGAAGCGAAGTGCCCGCCTTTGCCTATTATTCCTCGTGACTTTCAGCCTGATCGCACAAGCTGCGCCCGCGGTGAAGGTCTGGGAGGAAAAGACGAACATCCCCACTTACCTTGCCGGCCCGCCCGAGCCCAACCCGATCTTTTATTTCGGGCGGCAATCGCAGGGCGCCGAGGGCCGTGTATATCCCTATCCCCTCTACGACATCCTGACCCACAAGAAAGTGGACAAGCAGTACACGATGGTCTACCTCGAAAACGAGTATGTGAGGATCGGCGTGCTGCCTGAGATTGGCGGCCGCGTCTTCGAGGGGGTAGATAAAACCAACGGCTATCATTTCTTTTACCGCCAGCACGTCATCAAGCCGGCCCTGATCGGACTGATCGGCGCGTGGATCTCAGGCGGCATCGAGTGGAACATCCCGCACCACCATCGCGCCACGACCTTCATCCCGGTACAGTACCGCATCGAAGAGCACCCCGACGGCAGCAAGACGGTGTGGGTGGGCGAGCTGGAGGTGCGGCACCGCATGCGTTGGGCCGTCGGCTACACGCTGCGGCCCGGAAAGGCCTACCTGGAAGTTTCCCTGCGCATAGTCAACCGGACGCCGGTGGTGAACACGATGTTGTGCTTCGCCAACGTGGCGGTGCACACCAACGAGAATTATCAGGTCATTTTCCCGCCCCGCACGCAATTCGGCACGCACCACCACAAGCGCGAATTCACCACCTGGCCCATCGCCAACGGCCGCTATGGCGGCGCGGAGTTCAACGGAGTGGACGTGAGCTGGTACAAAAACCACATCGCCTCGAACTCGATCTTTGCCTGGAATTACGAGGACGATTTCCTGGCCGGCTACGACCACGGCAAACAGGCGGGCACGATGAGCGTCGCCGACCACAACATCGTCCCCGGCAAGAAGCTATGGACCTGGGGCAACGGCCCGCGCGGCCGCATCTGGGACCGTCTCCTCACCGACGATGACGGCCCATACATCGAGCTGATGGTGGGCGCCTATTCGGACAACCAGCCCGACTACAGTTGGCTTCAGCCCTTCGATACGAAGTCGTTTGAAATGTACTTCTATCCCTTCCGCGACATCGGAGGCGTGAAGAATGCCAACCTGGACGCCGCCGTCAACCTGGAGATCAAGGACGGCACAGCGCAACTGGGCTTCTACACGACGTCGGCCCACCCGTCCGCAACCATGAGGCTGACCGCCGGCAGCAAGGTGCTCTTCGAACAGAAGGCCCCGATCAACCCCGCCAAGCCGTTCACCACGAAGGTCAACCTGCCCGCAGGCATCGACCAGTACAGCTTGCGCGCGTCGATTTCGGCCAACGGAAAGGAGCTGGTTTCCTATTCGCCGATCCGGCTGGAAAAGCTGCCGATGCCGGAACCCGTCACGCCGCCGCCCCCGCCGCAGGAGATCAAGACGAACGAGGAGCTTTACCTGACCGGTCTCCGCATCGAGCAGTTCCATAACCCCGATCTCGATCCCGAACCGTATTGGGAAGAAGCTCTCCGCCGCGACCCGGGCGACGTGCGGGTGAACACCGCGCTCGGCATCAACTATTTGAAAAAGGCCCGCTTCGCGGACGCGGAAAAACACTTCCGTAAGGCCATCGAACGGCTCACCTACAAGTACACAACGCCGAAAGACGCCGAGCCGATCTACTATCTCGGGCTGGCGCTCAAGATGCAAGGCAAGACCGACGAGGCGTTCACCAATCTCTACAAAGCCACCTGGAACCTGCACTGGCGCGGCCAGGGTTATTATTCGCTGGCGGAAATTGCCGCCGCGCGGGGCGACATGAACGCGGCGCTTAATTTCGTCGACCGCTCGATCGAATCGAACGCGCTGAACATCCGGGCTCTGAGCCTGAAGGCCGCCGTGCTGCGCCACCTCGACCGGCCCAAAGATGCCTTGCAGGTGGTGGCGGAAGCAGAGCGCAAGATCGACCCGCTCGATGTCCGCCTGATGGCGGAACGCTGGCTGGCGTCCAAGAGCCCCGACGCCGCACAGCGGCTCGCCAGGACGATGAACGATGCCCCGGCCACCGCGGTGGAGACAGCGGCCGAGTACCTCGCCGCCGGCCTCTGGCAGGATGGCACCGACGTGCTGCTCCAGGCCGTTTCCGCCGCTCCCGACAAATCGAAGATCAACGCGATGGTTTATTACTACCTCGCCTACTTCGCGGAAAAGCTCGGGCAGCAGTCCAAGGCGGCGGAATACTACCGCCTGGCCGCCTCCATGCCCCCCGATTACGTGTTCCCGTTCGAATTGGAGGCGATCGAGGTGCTCCGGCAGGCCATGAAAGCCAATCCGCGCGATGCCCGGGCGCCCTACTACCTGGGCAACCTGCTGTTTGATTTGCAGCCCGAGGAAGCCATCCGGCTGTGGGAGACCTCGGCGTCGCTCGATCCTTCCTTCCCCATCGTGCACCGCAATCTGGCCATCGCTTACTCGCACCGGAACAGCGGCAACTCGCTGGATAAGGCGATCGCGCACCTGGAAAAGGCGGTCTCGCTCGAGCGCAAGTATCCGCTCCACTTCGCCGAGCTCGATGAGCTGTACGAGGCGGCGGGTGTCGCGCCCGAGAAACGCCTCGCGCTGCTCGAAAAGAACCACAGCGTGGTCACCGGGCGGGACGACGCCCTGAACCGCGAGATCAGCCTGAAGGTGGCGGCGGGCAAGTACGACGAGGCCATCCAGTATCTGACCGGGCGGCGGTTCGCGGTTTGGGAAGGCGCCAACCTGAACGTCACCGAGCAGTGGATCAACGCCCATCTGCTGCGCGGCCAACAACGTCTGGCCGCAAAGAACTACCGGGGGGCGCTGGCCGATTTCCAAGCCGCCGCCAACGTGCCGGACAACCTTCCGCTGGAAGGAATGAGCGGCGGCCGCGAAGCCGAAATCGCATACTGGACGGGCGTCGCTTATGCCGGGCTCGGCGATCAGGCTCAGGCCAGGCAGGCGTGGGAAAAAGCGGCCGGCCAGCAGACCATGGCTCCCCGCTCGCGCCGGGCGCGGGGCCGCGGAGTGTCGCCGATGACGGTGCAGCTTTACTATCGCGCGCTGGCCATGCAGAAGCTGGGCCGGACGGAGGAAGCCGCGGCGGCCTTCAAGAACCTGATCGAAATAGCTCAGGGCGCCATCAAGGAGAACGGTTCCGCCCCCGACCCGGGTGCTTCGTTCCGCGAGCACCAGAACTACCGGTCCGCGGCGGCAACGGCTCATTACGTGGCGGCGCTCGGCCACCTTGGCCTGAACGATCGCGACAAGGCCCGCCAGCAACTCGCCCAGGCGCTGCGCTTCCGACCGGATCACCCCTTCGCGAAGGCCACACTGGCCGAGCTGAACTGAACATCCCCACCGTGAAGCGGGCTCAAGCCCGCTTCACGGACAGGATCACGCTTTATACCTTCTGGCGCCGATGGCGCCCACGGCAAGCAGGCCGAATCCTATCAAAAGGAAAGCTCCCGGATCGGTCAGAGTCTGCGCGGACTGAAACACCAAGGCCGGTTCCCCTCCCCAAGCAAAGGAAACAAACAAAAAGAGAACCCCTGGAATACGAACCAACCCTTTATGCATCCCGCCGCATCCCCCTGATACACCAATGGTACGGCCTTCGAGGCGGGAAGATCAAGATTTGTTAACCTACGGCCCTCACCGCGCGCCGGCGATCTTGAACACGTAAGCCTCCCGCGCCGGCAAACGCGCTGAAACTGCGTCCGGCACCTGGATCCGCAGTTGCCTGCCGTTGATGGAAGCAGACAACGTCTGGCCGGATTCCAGCAGAGTCACGCGCACGCCGGAGGGGGCTTCGACGTCGTCGATGACGACTTCCCCGAGAGGCCGTCGCGGCACGATCGCGTAGACGGCATCGTCCTTTGCCGTGAAGAACGCTTCGATGCGGGCGAAGCCGGGCGGGGGCTCGTCCACCAGCTTCCCGATGTCGTACTCGGCGCGGTACGTCTTCTGTTCGAGCTTCTGAATCTCGCCCCGCCCCCACTGCCGCGAACGCCGCCACGGGCGCGTGCCGTAAATCGCCTCACCGTTGGGCCCAAGCCACTCGCCCATTTCGAGCAACCGCAGCTCCATGATTTCCGGGATGCGCCCGTCGGCCATGGGTCCGATGTCGAGCAGCAGGTTGCCGCCCCGGCTCACGATATCGATCAGCATCAGCAGAAGCCGGCGGGTCGTGTGATAGTCCGCGGCAGTCTCCATGCGGTTGTACCCGTAGGACTGCCCCATGCCGCGGCTCTCTTCCCACGGATGCCCGCCCTCGAGCATGCCTGCCGTGTATTCCGTGGTGTAGTAGCCGCCGTGGCGGTGGCGCGTCTCCTTGCCCCAGCGGTCATTGATCACCACTTCGTCGCGGACGGGCGACTCGTTGAACAGCCACGCCAGCAGTTCCGGCGACCTCCATTCCTCGCTCGGCATGTCCCATTCGCCGTCGGAAAAAATGATGCTCGGCTTCGCGTGCGTGACCACGTCCTTGAATTGCGGAAACATATGCTCGGCGACGTAGCGCTTGCGGTCCGAAAGCCACAGCGGGTTGTACCATTCATAAAGCGAATAGTAAAAGCCCATCCGCAGGCCCTTGCGGCGTCCCGCCTCCGACAACTCGGCCAGCAGGTCACGCCGGGGCCCGATGTCGACGCTGTTCCACGGCCGTCCCCAAACGCGGTTGGCGTCCTCGCTTTTCCATAGCGTGAATCCGTCATGATGTTTCGAGGTCAGCACGACGTACTTCGCCCCGGCGCGAACAAACACGGAGGCCCAGTGATCGGGGTCGAACAGTTCGGCGCGGAACATCGGCGCGAAATCCGGATACGCGAAGTCGCGTCCGTAGACGCGCTGGTGAAATTGCCAGGTGTGCACGCCCCGTCCGGACGGCCCTGTGGCCTTCATTCCGTTGGTCAGCGAATGCCAGTACCACTCGGAGTAGGGCGTTTCACCTTTCACGTTGATGGGAGCGTACGCCGGCACCGAGTAGACGCCCCAGTGGATGAAGATGCCGAATTTGGCGTCTGTGAACCACCGCGGCGTCGGGCGCGCGTCGAGGGAAGCCCAGTTAGCCTCGTACCGGGTTGGGGCGGCCATACTCCTGGGTCCCAGAACCAGAGGAGCGGAAGCAAGGCTGCGCAGCAAGTCTCGTCGTAGCATGGTACGCCGCTTATCGTATCAGGAACAGCCGGACACGGATAGCGCTACCTGACAGGGATCAAACGCGGAGTCCTGACGCCGCAGGCGCACAGGCCATACACGACCCGCGTGGCGGGCGGCCGGATGCCGCATTCCGCTTTCCAGTGCAGACCCGAATGCGCATCGCATTCCCAGGCGATGAGCACGCCGTCGGGATCCCGGACCTGCTCGAACACCGGAAGCTGAAAGGCGTGCCAGAGAAAGTCGCGGTCCCGTTCGTCGAGCAAACGGCGGTAGGAGTGGTTGTAAACGATTACGCGCCGGATGGATTTCGGAATCGTACGCACGCCCGTGCGGACCTCGCAGGCAAGGCGTTCGAGCGCCTCAAGAGGCCCTGCGATCACGCGAGGGGGAACGCCGACGAGCCTGCGCCAGCCGCCGGGGAGCAGAACCACCTGCCCGGAACCGGCTGCCTCCGTGGCATAACGGCCGCTCAGCGTCAGTGCAACTCGCATGGGCTTATATACGGAGTGCGCCCGGCCGGCAAAAACTCTCAGTTTCTCCTGCGAAGCGGGCTGGCTGCGGAAAAACGGGAAGGCGCTTCCGCCCTCTTGCGATCGCCTGCCTGGCTCTCCCCGCCGCTCCGCCCGTAGCGGTTCAGAATCGAAGCGCAGGCCTGAAGCAGGCCGGCCACGGCGATCCACACCTGCCAGTGCGAGAACAGTCCGCCGGAAATCGCGAACTCACCGGCCATGTTGAGGTCGGACGCAAGCCTCCATATCCCGAGCGCAAGCGCCATGAGCGCCGCGGGCGTTAGCAGCGCCGCGGCCACGGCCGCCAACTGGCGGCTAAGATCCAGAGTCCGGCGGAGAGCAGGCCCCATCCGCACGCGAATCCTGATTCTCATCGAGCACTCGGAACAATACGTTCAATGTAGCACGACCTCGCGGGCGGCCAAACCTATTCGACGATCGCTTCGATTGTGCGCGGCGCGTTGCCTTCGAAGCGGTTATTCACGAAAATGAACGCCTCGCGGCGGTCGCGTCGCGCCAACTCGATCAGGTCGCGAATCGCCTGGCGGCCCTCGGGATTCGGGTCTTTGATCTCTTCGTACGGCGAGAACAGCCGCACCGCTTCCTCATACGAGCGCCCGCGCCGCAGCAGAGCCCGGCAGACAGTGTAACCGGCCGTGTAGGCGTCGGGCAGCCGCAACTGGACGCCGAGTTCGGGCATGCGTGTCCAGGCATTGAAAACGTGCGCGACGCCGTGGCTGCGCAGCAGGTGGAAATAGTCGGGGCCGAGGAATTCCGGATTCCGGATTTCCACCGAGTAGCGGAACTGCCGCGGGAGCAGGGCGAGAAACCGGTCGAGGTCGCGGACGAACTCGCGCACGTGCGAATAAGCGGTGCGCGGAAACGCGCCGAATTCCAAGATCAGAACGGCCACCCGCGCCCGGTACGGCTCCAGCAGCGCCAGGAACTGCTCCTTAAACAGCTCCACGTCGAGAAACGACGTGTTCACCAGGCCCCCGCGGGGGCCGTACCGCGCGTGTGACGGAAACACTTTCGCCGTAATTTGTTCCGGCGCCTTGAAGGCGAAAACAAGCTGCTCCGGCGCGGACTGGAACAACCGCCGCCAGTACGCTTCCGAAGGGAACTGGTAGAAGGTGAAATCGCCGCAGACCGCCGGGAACGTGCGCGCGTACTCCGCCAGGCACTCGGCTTCGAAGCGCTTCTGCGCAAACACCCCGCGCGACATGTAGCGCTCGCGGCTGTAAATCTGCCCCAGCCAGCCTTCGTACTTCCAGGAGCTCGTCCCTATCCAGACGCCTTCTGAGGCCAGGCGGCGCAAGGCTTCGGCGAGCCTGGCGCGGTCGAACGGCGGGCGCTCGTCAAAAAGGGGCGCGGTCGGCATCAAACGGTTCCCTGCGATTATGATAGTAACGTCATCGAGGGGACTTTATGAGCGAGATTCAGGAATTACTGGAGCGTTTCCGCCGCGGAGCAGAGCTGGTCGCGACCGCCATGACCGGCGCGGCCGGTCCGGAACTGGATTTTGTGCCTGAACCCGGCAAATGGAGCGTGCGGCAGATCGTCGCGCACCTGGCCGACTCCGAAATCGTAGCGGCCGACCGCTTCCGCCGCATCATCGCCGAGGAGAACCCCACCCTGATCAGCTACGATCAGGATGCCTGGGCCAGAAACCTGAACTATGCGCGCCGCCGCACCTCGGATTCGCTCGAAACCTTCAGGCGGCTGCGCGCGGAAAACTGGGAGCTTCTCAAGGACCTGCCCGAGAGTGCGTTCGAGCGCAAAGCCACGCACAGCGAGCGCGGAACCATCACCCTGCTGGACCTGCTCAAAATTTACGCCGCCCACCCCGAAGCCCACGCGCGGCAGCTTATGGAGGTGCGGAACCGTTACAAGGAGGCTAAGAAACAGCACGCCTGACGGTTTCGCCCGCTGCTTGCGCCCGCTTTTCCGGATCTGAGACACTCTTGAAGTCATGCGGTGCTTGCGCCTTCTGCTGGCGGCGGTGGCCGGGCTGGCGGCCCAGCCTCCGGCGTCTGTTCCGGAGAGCGAGATCCTGTTCTACAGGGCGGAGTGGCGCCTGATTCACGCGGGCAACGTCCGGCTCACGTGGGAAGCGTCCGACTCCATCTCCGCTCCGGGCTGGCACACCGACCTGGAGATCGAAACGGCGGGCCTTGTTTCGCGGCTCTACCGCGTCAACAACCGGTACAACTCGGTGCACAACGTCGAACTTTGCGTCGAGAGCACCTTCTTGAAGACCCACGAGGGCAGCCGCCGGCGCGAGACGCGCGTCACCTTCGACGGCGAGCGTGGGAAGGCAAGCCTCGAGGAGCGCGACCTGGTCAAGAATACCGTAACCACCAAGGAAATCGAAATCTCGCCGTGCGAGCACGACGTGATCGGGGCGCTGTACCACCTCCGCACGCTCAAGCTCGAGCCGGGCCAGTCCGCGGAGATCCCGATCAGCGACGGCAAGAAAGCCGTGCTGGCGAAAGTCGAGGCGCAGGAGCGCGAGACGATAAAGACCGACCTCGGAAAATTCCAAACCATCCGGTACGAAGCGTTTTTGTTTAACAACGTGCTGTACCGCAGAAGCGGCAGACTGTTCGTGTGGCTCACCGACGACGACCGCAAGCTGCCGGTCCAGATCAGGGTCCGGCTGCCGTTTTACATCGGGACGGTGACGCTGCAGCTCGTGAAAGACGGAACCGGCAAGTCCGGATAACAGAGGAGAAGCATGAAGCGGATTCGATTCATTTGCGCAGCCTGGCTGCTGGCGGCGTCCCTCGCGCAGGGGCAGCAGCCGCTTTCCAACAAGGAGGCGTTCGAGCTTTACGGGCGCACGGTGGAGCTGATGGAATCCACCGCGGTGGCGATTCCCGAACTCGCCCGCGCCGGGGCTCCGGTGACGGAGAACGCGCGGCAGGCGCTGAGCACGCTTCGCGGCCTCAACCGGCAGAACGTTGGCGTCACCTACACGTTCCTGACGAACGTGCGGGCTTACCTGGCGCTCTACGACGTTGTGCTCAAGCCCTCTCCCTTCCCCGAAGCGGCTGCCAAGCAATTCAACGAACTGCGCGGAGCGCTGATCCGCATCGAGGACAATTTCCGCGCGCTGCTCGACCAGCGCGAACGGGAGATCGCCAATCCCGACCGCGACCAGCTCTCCCGCTACGCCGAAGCCAACAGCAGACTCGGCCCGCCGCAACCCGGAAGGCCCCGGGTGGTCTTCCTCGGCGATTCCATCACCGACGGCTGGCGTCTTAACGAGTATTTCCCCGACCGCGACTTCGTTAACCGCGGCATCAGCGGGCAGATCACCGGCCAGATGCTGGGCCGCATGAAGGCCGACGTGATCGACCTCGCCCCGGCGGCGGTACTCGTGCTCGCGGGGACCAACGACATCGCGCGCGGAATCCCCCTCAGCGTCATTCAGAATAACCTCACGATGATCGCCGACCTCGCGCAAGCGCACAAAATCACGCCGCTGTTCGCTTCCGTCCTGCCGGTAAGCGATTACCACAAGGACCAAAACCCGGCCTACGAGATGACGAAGCGCCGCCCGCCGGCCACCATCCGGGCGCTGAACGCCTGGATCCAGAACTTCTGCCGCCAGCGGAACTACATCTACGTCGATTACTACTCGGCGCTGGTGGACGAGAAGGGATTCCTGAGGGCCGATGCGGCGGGCGACGGCCTTCATCCCAACAGCACGGGCTACCGCCTGATGGCGCCCGTCGCGCTCGCGGCGATCGATAAGGCGCTCGCGTCCCTGCCCCGCGACGGCAAGCGCCGCTAGCCGGAGAGAATCCCCGGCGGCGCCCGCCGATTACTCCTCGGCACTCGTGGACGATGCGGGCTTCCTGAGGGCCGACGCGGCGGGCGACGGCCTCCATCCCAACAGCACGGGCTACCGCCTGACGGCGCCTGTTGCACCGCGACGGCAAGCGCCGCTCCCCCCCAGCACCTGCTCCCACAATGGGCTGAGGCCACCTCCGGCGAAAGGCGTACCCCCGCCTGCCGGGGGCGCGGTGCCACCGCCCCCGGAGGAAGAGCCGCCAGCCGAGGATAGCGCCCAGACGATCCTTACCGGCGACCGGCAGCAAAATCCCAGGCGGCACCCGGTCTTGGCTGGCGTTGCCGCGCGTGTTGGGTTTCGCAACCCAGCGAAGTCTTAAAAAGTGTTCAGGGCACCCGATGTGTGATTTAACCCAACAGTGGGCGCAGACTGCCCAACCTGCCCCATTTGTAAAATTCCCAGCGGCCCCCAGGCAGCCGCCGCGAGAGGCCAATCTGCATTGCGAAACGCAATTGTCGGGCCCGGATTCGACAACAGTGCGGAAAGGATTCTAACAAAAGAGGATAATCGGGTATCCTTTATATAGGTATGGCATTTCACAACAATGCTCACGAAGCGGGAAACGCTGGTGAGTATTGTTACAACAGATATAAACCTCTGATTTATCGGAACTTACACGCCGTCGCAACAGTTGTTACCCACGACGGCCTCCGAAGTGCCCTAATACGGGTGGAAAGCAAGGAGGCCGCACCATGGTAGCTTTACTGGTTCTGGCAACGTTCGTTGTGTTTATCACCGTTGATGTCTTACTGCACCGCGAAAAGTACAAGTTCCGCGTGGCAGAAACCGAAACTCCGCAGGCGAAAGACGGGCCCCTACCGGTCGTAGCCGGTGTCACCCTGCCCGAGGCGCTGGCCTATCACCCCGGCCACGCATGGGCCCTGGATGCCGGTAACGGCAGGATAAGAATAGGCTTAGACGAATTCGCCGCCAGCCTGCTGGGCTCCATCGAGAAGGTGGAGGTCCCCCAACGCGGACGCTGGTTCCGGCAAGGGGAAAAGGGCTGGTCGGTGATCACCCCCCAGGGCGAAGCGACGATGCTTGCGCCCGCGGAGGGCGAGATCGTGGCCGTAAACGATAAAGCCCTAGCCGACCCGGCGGTTATCACGAAAGACCCCTACGGCGCCGGCTGGCTTCTGGAAATCTTCTCTCCGGACACTCAGGTCAGCTTCCGGAATCTGCTCACGGGCGCCTTGGCAAAGAGGTGGATGGAGCAGTCGATGATGGAGCTGCGCCAGGCCCTCGCCCCGATGGCCACCATGACCGCCCTGGACGGTGGAAGGATATCTCCGCAATTGGGCACTGAATTGCCACAGGAAAAATGGCGTGAGGTGACCCGGCACTTCTTCCGTTCCTGATTAGGAGATCTTGAATGCGCGCACTACTTTTCGATACTACGCGGTGTGTCGGGTGCGGCTCGTGCATGGTTGCCTGCCGTGAGAGCAACGGCCTTCCGGAGACGGATGCGCCGGACCTCACGGAGAACCAGTTCACCGTGCTCAAGACCGTTCCCGGCAACGACGGCGACGTAACGTACAGGCGATTGTGCATGCACTGCCAGGACCCGACGTGCGCGTCGGTGTGCCCCGTGGGCGCGCTGAAAAAGACGCCCAACGGCCCGGTGGTCTACGAGCCCGAAATTTGCCTCGGCTGCCGGTACTGCATCCAGGCATGCCCATTCGGCGTGCCTCGTTACGAGTGGTCGTCGCTGGCCCCGCGTGTGCGCAAATGTACGTTCTGCGCGGACCGGCTGGCCGCGGGCAAGATCAATGCCTGCGCCGAAGCGTGCCCGACCGGCGCGACGCAGGCCGGCGAGCGCGAAGAATTGCTTAAAGAAGCGCGGGCGCGCCTGGCAGCCGAACCGGAGAAATACGTTCAGAAGATTTATGGGGAACACGATGCGGGGGGCACGTCGGTCCTGATGCTCTCCTCGGTGCCCTTCACGCAGCTCGGGCTGCCGGACAATCTGCCCGCCGAGCCGCTGCCGCTGCTGACCTTCCGGGTCCTGTCGAAAATCCCGACCCTCGCCGGGGCCGGCAGTTGCGTGCTGGCCGGGCTGTGGTGGCTGACCAATAGGAAGGCGGAGGTTGCGAAGGCCGAAGGCCGCGCGCCGCGGAAGGGGGAGCGGCGATGACGAGAGTTCGGGCGATTTTCTGGCGCGTGGTGGCGCTGGCGATCCTGTCGGCGGGCGCCTACAGCACTTGGGTGCGATTCACGCAGGGGCTCGGCGCCTCGACCAATCTGAGCGACGAGTATCCCTGGGGATTGTGGATCGGCTTCGACATTCTCTGCGGCGTGGGACTGGCCGCCGGGGGATTCGCCATCACGTCGGCGGTCTATATTTTGCATTTGGAGAAACTCCGGCCGCTGGTGCGGCCTACCGTGCTGACGGCGTTTCTCGGATACTTGCTGGTGATTTGCGGCCTGCTGTTCGATCTTGGCAGGCCCTGGAACATCTGGCGGGCGGTGGTCTGGTGGAATCCGCGCTCGGTGATGTTTGAAGTCGCCTGGTGCGTGATGCTGTACACGACGGTGCTGGCGCTGGAGTTCTCGCCGGTTCTTTTTGAGAGGCTCCGGTGGGAGCGCGCGCTCAAGGTAGTCAAGATCATCGTCGTACCGCTGGTGGGGCTGGGCTTCATTCTCTCGACGCTCCATCAGTCCTCGCTCGGAAGCCTCTACCTGATTCTGCCCACGAAGCTCCATCCGCTCTGGTATTCGCCGCTGTTGCCGGTGTTGTTCTGGATCTCGGCGGTCGCCGCCGGCCTGGCGATGGTGATCTTTGAGAGCGGCATGAGCGCGCGGGCGTTCGGACGGGCGCTCGAGTTCCATCTGCTCCAGGGCGTCGCCAAGGTGATGGTGCTGTTCTTGGGGCTGTTCTTGATGGTGCGCCTGTTCGACCTCGGCGCGCGCGGCGTCCTCGGAACGGCGTTCACCGGCAGCTACGAAATGGCGATGTTCTGGGTGGAGACCGCCCTGCTCGCCGTGCCGATGGTGCTGGCGGCGTTCCGGAAAATCCGGGCCAACCCGCAGGCGCTCTTTGCATGTTCCGTGATGGCGGTCGGGGGCTTTCTGGTGAACCGGCTGAACGTTGCGGTGACCGGCCTGGAGGCGTCCGCCGGCGGTCGCTACGTGCCCTCGTGGATGGAGGTTTCCATCACGCTGTCGCTTGTGGTCGTAGGTTTGGCCGCTTTCCGGTACGCGGCGCAGTATCTGCCGGTATTTCACTCCTTGAAGTCGGAGGAAGTAAAGGAGGAATTGCCCACCCAGGTGTATGCGCAGCCTTAGCGCGAAGCTGATTGCGGGGTTGGTGACGGGCCTGGCCGGCGTGCTCTTCTGGCTGGGCCTGGCCAACCTCCGTGTACTGCGCCAGAACCTGGAATCCACCGCGCTGCTGGCCGAGCAACGGATGGCCAGCGTGATCTTCCACTCCACGCGGAACAGCATGCTGCGGAACGACCGCGAGCAGTTGCTCCAGATCGTTCAGTCGATCGGCGAGGAGCCGGCAGTGCGGCGGATCCGCATCCTGTCCAAGACCGGCGAAATCCGGGTCTCGACGCTCCCCGAGGAAGTCGGCCAGATGCTGGACCAGAGGGCGGAGGCCTGTTACCTGTGCCACGCCACTTCGCAGCCGCTCACCAAACCGGACGCCAATCAGACTTACCGCTTTTACCGGATGAACGGCGAGCGCGTGATCGGGCTGATCCGCCCGATTGAAAACGAGCCGGCGTGTTCCGACGCCGCCTGCCATGCCCACCCGCCCTCGCAGCGCATTCTCGGCGTGCTCGACGTGGTGCTGTCGCTTGCCTCCGTAGACCAGGAGCTTGCCGCGCACGAACGCCGCATGATCGCGCAGGTCACACTTTCCGCTGGCCTGATGATGGCGATGGCTTCGCTGCTGGTGTGGTTGCTGGTCAGCCGTCCCATCCGCCGCCTCATCGCCGGCGTGAAAATCCTCGGCTCGCGCCAGTTGAGCTACCGGTTCCGGCTCAAGCGCCGGGACGAAATCGGCGAGCTGGCCGCCGCGTTCGACAACATGGCCGAGGAACTCCAGCAGGCCAATGACACCCTCGAAGAGCGCATACGCCGCAAGACCGCGGAGCTCGAAGCAGCGCAGGAGAAACTGATCCATTCGGAAAAGCTGGCCTCGCTCGGGGAACTCTCAGCCGCCGTAGCTCACGAGATCAACAACCCACTGGCCGGCATCGCTACCTACGCGCGTTTGCTCGAGAAGAAACTGGCCCCGCCGAAACCCGCGCTGGAGTGGATCCAGATCATCCAGCGGGAGAGTAAGCGCTGCGGCGAGATCGTCAACAACCTGCTGGTGTTCGCCCGCAAGCACAACACCGAGATGGCGCCCGCCGCCGTGAAAACAATCGTCGACCGCACGGTGGCGGTGGTGCAGCACAAGCTGCAGATGCACTCGGTTGAGTTGGAAACCGATGTGGCCGAACTGCCTTCCATCTATTGCGACGCCTCGCAGATCCAGCAGGTGCTGATCGCGATCATCATGAATGCCGTGGACGCGATCGCGAGCCAGGGTCCCAAGGGCGGCAACGTGCGCATCCGGGCGGCGATGCACGATGAAGCGCGGGTGGATATCGCCGTGACCAACGACGGTCCGCCCATACCGAAGGAAGTGCTGCCGCACATCTTCGAGCCTTTCTTCAGCACCAAACCGGCGGCTTCGGGCGTCGGGCTCGGGCTCGCCGTCGCATATGGAATTGTGAAGCGGCACGGAGGGGAGATCCAGGTGGAAACCGGCCCGGAGACGACATTCCACGTCATCCTGCCGGTCGGAGCGCCCCCCGGCGAAGCCAAGAAAACGGAGATTACCGATGTCGGAAGAGAAACTGTCCATACTGATCGTCGATGACGAGGAGGTCGTCCGCGACTCGCTCGTACACTGGTTTACCGAGGAGGGCTACGATGTCGACTCCTCGGCCAGCGCGCCGGACGCGCTGTCGAAACTGGCCGGACGCGAATTTGATCTCGTGATCGCCGATATCCGAATGCCCGGTATGGATGGCATCGAGCTGCTGGAAAAGATCCGCTCCGAGCAGCTCGACACAAGCGTGATCGTCATGACCGGCTACGCTTCGGTGGAAACGGCCGTGCGCGCCCTCAAGCACGGCGCTTTCGACTACATCACCAAGCCCTTCGACCCGGACGACCTTTCGGTGGTGGTGCGCAACGCGCTGGAGCAGCACAGGCTGAAACGCGAGAACCGCATGCTGCGGCAGCAGCTCACCGAGGAGGCCTCGCTCAACGAACTAATCGGCGGGAGCGACGCCATGCGCCGCGTGCGCGAGCAGATCGAAACCGTAGCCGGCGTCGATTCCACCGTGCTGATTGAGGGCGAAAGCGGCACCGGCAAGGAACTGGTGGCTCGGGCCATCCACCGCCTGAGCCCCCGCCGGTACAACCCCATGGTGGTGGTCCATTGCGGCGCGCTGACGGAAACGCTCATCGAAAGCGAGCTGTTCGGACACGAAAAGGGCGCGTTCACCGGCGCGCAGTACCGCAAGAAAGGCAAATTCGAAGCCGCCATGGGAGGCACCGTCTTCCTGGACGAGATCGCCGATATCAGCCTGAAAACTCAGACCGATCTGCTGCGGGTCCTCCAGGAGCGGGAAATCGTGCGGGTAGGCGGAACGCAAGCGATCAAGGTGGATTTCCGCGTGATCGCCGCGTCGAACCGCAACCTTGCGGAGATCGTGAAGGAGGGCAAGTTCCGCTCGGACCTCTTCTACCGCCTGAACGTCTTCACGATCCATCTGCCGCCCCTGCGCGAACGGCACGGCGACATCCCCCTACTCGCTACCCATTTCCTGGATAAGTACAGCACCCAGATGAACCGCAAGTTCACCGGCTTCGACCGCGCGGCGATGGACATGCTCATCGCCCACAACTGGCCGGGGAACGTGCGGGAACTGGAGAATATCGTGGAGCGCGCCGTGGTCGTGGGGCACGAGCCGCTGATCCGGGCGCACGATCTGGCGCTGCCCCGCCCCGCGGAAGGCGCCGAGGACCTGAGTCTCGAAAGCGTGGAGCGCCGGCACATCGTGCGCGTGCTCGAAGACTTCGGCTGGAACCAGACTCAGGCCGCCAAAGCGCTGGGCATCGATCGCGTGACCTTGTACCACAAGATCCGCAGGTATGGCCTGAAGCCGCCCGCCAAAGCGGCCCGCGTCTGATCCCGCCGAGGCGGAGCGGAAGTGATTCTGGTTCCTGTGGGTGAGTTCCCGGAGTGGCTGCTGGCGCGGCTTTCGCGCCGCACCCGCATCCCGCTCGGCCCCCCGCGCGTGGATCCGGCCGTCGCCTGGAACCCGGGCCGGGGGCAATATGATTCCAACCGGCTGCTGGCCGAGCTGAAGGCGCACTACGACGGCGTGGTGATCGGCGCTACCGCGTGCGACCTCTTCATCCCGGTCCTGACGTTCGTGTTCGGCGAGGCGGAGATGCGGGGGCGCGCCGCCATCTTTTCGATTCACCGGTTGCGAGAGGAGTTTTACGGCCTGCCGGAGAACGCCAGGCTGCTCGAAAGCCGTGCGTTGCGTGAACTGCTGCACGAACTCGGACACCTCAGAGGCCTGGCGCACTGTCAGGACTGGTCCTGCATCATGAGTTCGGCGCACTCGGTCGAGCGCGTCGACACCCGCGGCGATAAGTTCTGCCACGACTGCCGCCTCAAGCTGGAAGCCGCCGGAGCAGCGCATGGCGTGCCGGCTTGAGTTAAGGGGCGTTGCAGCGGCTTGTGTGCGCTGCGCGGGCCACACCCCGGCTTTCCGGAAGTGGCCTTTGAATTGCTCCGTGTACAGTGAGCAAAGAGGAGAAAAGGGCCCGTGAGGAATTTCGACGAAGCTCCGTTTCTGGTGATCTGGGAGGTGACGCGCGCCTGCGACCTTGCCTGCGTCCACTGCCGCGCCTCGGCCGATCCCGTGCGGCACCCGTTGGAACTCACCACCGAGGAAGGCTTCCGCCTGCTGGAAACCATCCGGGAGTTCGGCGACCCGATCATGATCTTCACCGGCGGCGACCCGCTCAAGCGGCCGGACCTTTTCCAGCTTCTGGAAAAGAGCGTCCAGCTCGGGCTGCGCACTACTCTTTCACCGAGTCCCACCCCGCTGCTCACCGCGGACGCTATCGCGGGCTTCAAGCGCGTGGGAGTGGCCCGCATCTCGATTTCCGTGGACGGCTGGGATGCCGCTTCCCACGACAATTTCCGGCAGGTTCCGGGCTCGTTCGACCGCGCCATCTTCGCTCTCGAAGAAGCCCGGCGCATCGGGCTTTCCACCCAGATCAACACCACCGTCAGCCGGCACAACTACCGCCGCCTGGGCGAAATCGCCGATCTGGTTGACCGCACCGGCTCGGATATGTGGGACGTCTTTTTCCTCGTGCCGACCGGGCGCGGCGCCTCGCAGCAGGAACTTAACGCCGAAGAGTTCGAGGAAGTTTTCAACTTCCTTTACGAGCGCTCGAAAACCTCCCGCGCCGTGATCAAGACCACCGAGGCGATGCACTACCGGCGGTACTTGATGCAGCGGCGCAAGGCGGAGGGAGGCAGCAACGGCAAGAAGCATCCCGGCGACAACCCCCTGAACCGCATGGCAGGCATCAACAGCGGCCGCGGCTTCGTTTTCATCTCGAGGACCGGCGAGATTTACCCGAGCGGGTTTTTGCCGATCTCCTCGGGCAACGTGCGGCGGCACTCGCTGGTGGATGTCTACCGCAACGGGGCGCTGTTCCGCGTGCTGCGCGACAGCTCGTGCTTGAAAGGAAAGTGCGGCCTTTGCCAGTACCGCAACCTCTGCGGCGGCTCGCGTTCGCGCGCCTACGCCCTCACGGGCGATTACCTGGCCGAAGAGCCGCGGTGCATCCATCAACCCTGAGGCAGCGTTTCTCCTGAGTCGAATTTTTCGGTCTTGCTGACTTCGATATTTCTGCTATTGTAGAAATATGAAAGTGAGGCAGGCCGACGTCGCCCGCTACGCGGATATGTTCGCCGCCATCGGCGCCGAACCCAGGCTCCGCATCCTGCGCCTGCTGCTCTCCGCTCATCCCGACGGTATGGTGGCCGGCGACATACAGGCCGAGCTGGAGATTCCCGGCTCCACGCTCTCCCATCACCTGGAGAAGCTGAAGAACGAGAATCTCATCTCGGTACGGCGCGACCGGCAATTCCTCTGGTACTCGGCCAACACCGAAACGCTGACGGAACTGCTGGCCTTTTTGTACTCCGAATGCTGTTCCCGAAGCTGCGCCGTGCGGCCGGAAAGCATTGTGGTCCCCCTGAAACCCTCGACTAAGAAAGGCAACCCATGAATTCCGAGATCAAACAAGTTGTGAAGGAGAAATACGGGCAGGCGGCTTTGCGCGTCGTCAGCGGCGGTTCCACCTCGTGCTGCGGCGGATTCGCATCCGACTGCAACCCGATCACCTCGAACCTGTACGGAAGCGAAGTGTCGCAGATTCCCGAGCAGGCCGTGCTTGCCTCGCTCGGCTGCGGCAATCCGACCGCGCTGGCCGAGCTCAAGCCCGGCGAGACGGTGCTCGATCTCGGCTCCGGCGGCGGCATCGATGTGCTGCTCTCGGCTCGCCGCGTGGGCCCAACCGGAAAAGCCTACGGGCTCGATATGACAGACGAGATGCTGGCGCTGGCGCGCGAAAACCAGCGCAAATCGGGCCTGACGAATGTCGAGTTTCTGAAAGGCGAAATCGAGAACATTCCCCTGCCCGACAACTCGGTCGATGTGATCATCTCCAACTGCGTGATCAATCTCTCGGCGGACAAGGACCGCGTGCTGGCGGAGGCATTCCGCGTGCTTCGTCCGGGCGGCCGGCTGGCGATATCCGATATCGTCACGCGAGGTGAGATCCCGGCCGAAATCCGGCGCAACGTGGAACTGTGGATCGGCTGTTTGGCCGGGGCGCTCGACGAATCCGAGTACGTCAACAAGCTCGCGGCGGCGGGCTTTACCGAGATCGGCGTCGAGCCTACCCGAATCTACCGCGCTGAGGACGCCCGCGAGTTCCTCACCGCCAGTGGAATCGACGTCGAGGCCGCCGCCCCGCAAATCGACGGAAAGTTCATGAGCGCGTTCGTGCGCGCGCGCAAACCGTTGAACGTTCGTTGAACCCGGCACGGGTCCAGTTGCTACAATTCGGTCGTGCGGCACCGCATCATCATCATCGAGGATGAAGCGGACATCGTGGAGATGGTGCGGTATAACTTCCGCAAGGAAGGCTTCGAAATCGAGAGCTTCAGCCGGGGGCGCGAGGGGCTGGAGCGGCTTCGCCGGAACCCTCCCGATCTGCTGCTGCTCGACATCATGCTCCCCGATGAGGACGGCTGTTCCATCTGCCGCCAGTTGCGCGCCGACCCGCGCCTGAAGGAACTTCCGGTGATTTTTCTGACCGCGCGCGGGGAGGAGATCGACCGCATCGTCGGCCTGGAGATCGGCGCCGACGATTACGTCGTGAAACCGTTCAGCCCGCGCGAGCTGATCGCGCGCGTGAGGGCGATTCTGCGGCGGCGTGTGCGCCCGGTTGAGCCCGCCGATGTAATCGAAATCCGCGGGCTGCGGCTGGATGCGCGCACGCAGGAAGTCACGGTTCGAGGAAATCCCGTCGAGCTGAGCCCGCTGGAGTTCAAGCTGCTTCACTTTTTGGCTTCGCACCCGCGGCAGGTCTTCAGCCGCGAGCGCCTGCTCGATGAAGTGTGGGGCCGCGATTACGCGGTCACGCCGCGGACGGTGGACGTTCACATCCGCCGGCTGCGCGAAAAGATCGAAGCGCAGCCCGACAACCCCGAGTACATCGGAACCGTGCGCGGCGCCGGCTACCGTCTGCTGGCCGAGGCGCCGCAGGAAGTCTGATCCGTGCCTTTGAGCAGCCCCATCTTTCGCAAGCTGCTGCTCAGCGCCTTCGTGTTGGTCGCGGTGACGCTGGGACCGCTGGGCTTTTATCTCACGCAAGACGCCGTGGCGCGGCATCGCGAGAGCACGCGGAGGCAGCTTGCGGCCGAGGCGCGCATCCTCGCCGGGGAGATGGATAAGGTCGAGCCCGCGCAGTTGGCCGCGTGGACGCAAGACGCGGCGCGGCGCTCGGAGTCCCGCATCACCGTGATCGATCCCAAAGGCAACGTGATCGCCGATTCGGAATACGACCAGGCGCGGATGGAAGATCATGCCGGCCGTCCGGAAGTGAGTGAGGCGCGCCAGGGCAAGACCGGGTTCGCCGTCCGGAGGAGCGGCACGTTGGGCGTGGAAATGAGCTACGCCGCCGTGCCGGTCACCTATCGCGGGCAGCCGGGATACGTGCTGCGGACGGCGCTCCCGATGCGCGAGGTGGCCGACGCCGCCGCCGCGGTGCGCTGGCGGATTCTGGCCGCATCGCTGCTGGCGGCGCTCATTGCGCTCGCGATGGCCTACTGGTTTTCCCGCACCTTCACGCGCCGCATCCGCCGTCTTCAGGCATTTGCCGACAGCCTCCTCGGCGCCCGCACGGCGGAAAGCCTCGCGCCCGACAGCGACGACGAACTCGGCGCCCTGGCCGGCTCGCTCAGCCGCACCGCCGACCAGCTCCGGGATTTGTTCGACAAGCTGAGCATGGAATCCAGCCGCCGCGAAGCGATTCTTGCCAGCATGATGGAGGGCGTGCTGGCGGTGGATCACGAGCTGCGGGTCACTTTCTGCAATGAGGCTTTCGCCCGGGCGGTGGGAGCGCGAATGCCGGTGCCATCGCACCTGCCGGTGCTCGAGCTCGTGCGCGATCCCGCTTTTCTCGACCTGCTCAGCCGCGTGCTGGCGACGAACCAGACGTTCAAACACCGCCTCCAGCTTGCCGCCGCCGAAGGCCGGGTTTTCGAGGTGCAGGCGGCGCCGCTCACGGCCGGAACGCGGCGCGGCGCGATCGCCATTCTGCACGACATCACGGATCTCGAACGCCTGGAGCGCGTGCGCCGGGATTTCGTCGGCAACGTCTCGCACGAGCTGCGGACGCCTCTGACGGCGATCCGAGGGTACGCCGAGACGCTGCTCGAAGGCGCGCTCGAGGACCAGGAGAACAACCGCAAGTTCCTGGAGATCATTCGCGCCCATGCCATCCGGCTGAACAACATCGCCTCGGACCTGCTCGTGCTCTCGGAATTGGAGTCGGGCCAGCCGGCAACGCCGCCGGAGGCCGTCTCAATCCGCGAGGCTCTGGAATCCGCTCTGCGGACGGTAGAGTCCGAGGCTCACATACGGAACGTCGCGCTGAAACCGGGAAGGCTGGAGGACGCCGCGGTGGCGGGCTACCGCATTCGCCTCGAACAGGCGTTCGTCAACCTGCTCGATAATGCGGTGAAGTTCAACCGCCCGGGAGGTGAAGTGCGAATCGAAACGGGCCGGACGCCCGAAGGCGCAGCGCAGGTGATCATCTCCGACACCGGCATCGGCATCCCCTCGGACGACCTGCCGCGAATCTTTGAGCGCTTCTACCGCGTGGACAAAGCGCGTTCGCGCGATGTCGGCGGCACCGGGCTGGGCCTCTCGATCGTGAAACACGTCATCGAGCGCATGAACGGAACGGTAACGGTGGAAAGCAAGCTGGGCAAGGGGTCCGTGTTCACCGTTACTCTTCCGGCGCTGGACAGCGCGGCCGCGCAGAGTTAGTCCAGAGTTTTTGATCCAGTAAGTCACCTTGCCGAAGATGCTCCGGCGCGTTCACAGGAACATGGTTTTGCCGCCTGACACTGCTGTAAAAAGAACGGCCCAGTCGCCAATTCTTCACGATCCTGTAACCGTTTTGTAACAGAGAGACTTGACAATAAAAACAGGACGCCGATGAAGACTTTCCCGCATGCTCTTTGGGCGTTCGTTGTGTCCACGTCCGTGGCGGCTCAGACCCTGATCAACGGCACCGGGGCTACATTCCCGTATCCCATCTACTCAAGATGGTTTAGCGAATACAACAAGCTCCATCCGGAGATCCGCATCAACTATCAGCCGATCGGGTCGGGGGGCGCCATCAGGCAACTGGCATTCGGTACAGTCGATTTCGGCGCGTCCGATCAGCCTATGACGGACGCGCAGCTCGCAAAGGCCCGCATCAAACCTCTGCATTTCCCGGCCGTGCTGGGCGCCATCGTGGTCACGTACAACGTTCCCGAAGTCAAGGGCGAGTTGAAGCTTACGCCGGAGGCGCTCGCGGGCATGTTCCTCGGAAAAATCCGGAAATGGAACGACCCGGAGATCGCGCGCGCAAACCCGGAAACGAAGCTGCCCGCCGCCGATATCGTCGTGGTTCACCGCTCGGACGGCAGCGGCACGACGTATGTCTGGACCGACTACCTTGCCAAAACGAATGCGGAATGGAAAAGCCGGGTGGGTTCCGGAACGGCGGTCAACTGGCCCACGGGACTGGGCGCGAAAGGCAATGACGGAGTCGCCGGACTCGTGAAGCAGACGCCCTATTCGATCGGGTACGTCGAGCTGACCTACGCCATCCAGAACAAAATGCCTTACGCCCGCGTGCGCAATGCCGCCGGGGAGTTCGTCAGGCCCGAACTCGCCACCGTAACCGCGGCAGCCGCCGGCGCCGCAGCAAACATGCCGGACGATTTCCGCGTTTCGATCACAAACGCCCCGGGCAAGCAGGCGTATCCGATCTCCAGCTTCACGTGGCTGCTGATCCCGGAAAGAATTCAGGATCCGGCAAAGAGAAAGGCGCTCATCGATTTCCTGCGCTGGATGCTCGGTCCGGGGCAAAAGATGGCGGAACCGCTGTCATACGCGCCTCTACCCGCTCCGGTCGTAGCCAAGGAGTTAAAGGCGATTTCCAGGATTCAGTAGCATGGGCAGCCGCGTTGCCACAATCGAACATCTTCCCCGGGCAAAAACACCGCGCACCTTCTTCCGCCGGCTGCGCGCGGGAGACCACATCGCCTGGGCCATCACGGCCCTTGCAGCAGCCGCCGTGCTGGCGATTACCCTGCTGCTCGTCTGGGAGCTTTACAGCAGCTCGGCATTGGCGCGGACGAAGTTCGGCTGGAGTTTTCTGATCGGGCGGACCTGGGACCCGGTGGCCGGAGAATTCGGCGCGCTCCCGTTCCTCTACGGGACGGTGGTGACGTCGGCGCTGGCGCTGGCGATGGCGGTCCCGCTGGGAGTGGGCGCCGCAATCTTTCTTGCCGAACTCGCGCCGCCGCGCATCTCCGACGGGTTGACGTTCATCGTCGAGCTGCTCGCAGCGGTGCCGAGCGTCATCTACGGCCTGCTCGGAATTTTCGTGCTGGCGCCCTTGATGCGGCGGGCGGGCGCTCCGTACGGTGTGGGCATCATGACGGCCGCGGTGGTGCTCGCCATCATGATCCTGCCGTTCATCGTTTCGATTTCGCGGGAGGCGCTGCTTTCGGTGCCGCGCGAGCAGCGGGAGGCGGCGCTGGCGCTCGGCGCGACGCGGTGGGAAGCCACCTGGCAGGTGGTCGTGCCATACGCCCGGCTCGGCATCTTCGGCTCCGTCTTCCTCGCCCTGGCCCGCGCTCTTGGCGAAACCATGGCGGTAACGATGGTGATCGGCAACACCCCGCAGATCGGCGCCTCGCTGCTTGAGCCCGGATACTCGATCGCAGCAGTAATCGCCAACGAGTTCACCGAGGCGGTCGAGGACCTGCACCTGAGCGCGCTGATCGAACTCGGTTTAGTCCTGTTCGGCCTCACGCTGGTGCTGAACGCCCTGGCGCGGCTGCTGATTGTGATGACAAAACGCAAGGGAGCGGAGCAATGACGCGGCGCAAGATCACCAACGCGGTAATGTTCGGCCTCACCGGACTCTGCGCGCTGCTGACCATCTCCGTGCTGTTCTTCATTCTCGGATACCTGGTTTACTACGGCGGCCGCTCGCTGAGCTGGGATTTTTTCACCCAACTGCCGGCGCCGCCGAACGAGCCCGGCGGCGGCATGGCCAACGCGATCGTCGGGACGGGCAAGCTGTTGCTGCTCACGGCGCTGATCGGCGTCCCCATCGGGTTTGCCGCCGGCGTCTACCTGGCCGAGTTCGGCGGGCGGACGTTTTCCAGCATCGTGCGCTACACGGCGGACCTGCTGAACGGCGTGCCGTCCATCGTAATCGGAATCGTCGCCTATGCGCTTGTGGTTGTCCCGATGAAACGCTTTTCGCTGCTTGCGGGCGCGGTGGCTTTGAGCATCATCGTGATCCCGATCACCATCCGCACCACCGAGCAATTTCTCCGCGCCGTGCCCCACTCGCTGCGCGAGGCGGCGCTTGCGCTCGGCGCGCGGAAATGGCAGACCGTGGCGACCGTGGTCATTCCTGCGGCGTTCCGCGGCGTGCTCACAGGCACGATTCTCGGAATGGCGCGCGTCGCCGGCGAGACAGCGCCCCTGCTGTTCACCAGTTTCAGCAACCAGTTCTGGAACCGCGGCCTCGACGAGCCGGCGGCAACTCTTCCGGTCATGATTTTCAATTACGCGATTTCGCCCTATGAGGAGTGGCGGCGGCAGGCGTGGGCGGCGGCCCTGGTGCTGCTCACCTTGATGCTCGCCGCGAACCTGGCGGCGCGGCTGGTGCTGTCGCCAAGGGGGGCACGGCATGGTTGACAATCTCGAGATAGTCCGCGAGGCCCGGCCGCATGCGGCCGCCGGTCCGAAACTGGTGGTCTCCGGGCTGAACTTTTACTATGGCGACAAACAGGTGCTGCACGACATCAGCCTGGCCATCCCGCCAAACCAGATCACCGCGCTGATCGGGCCTTCCGGCTGCGGCAAATCGACCTTCCTGCGCACCCTCAACCGGATGCACGAAACGATTCGTAACACCCGTGCGGAAGGCCAGGTGCTCCTGGACGGCGAAGATATCATGGCGATGGACGTGGTCCAGTTACGCCGCCGCGTCGGCATGGTGTTCCAGAGGTCGAACCCGTTCCCCAAATCGATCTTCGATAACGTCGCCTACGGTCTGCGCGTGAACGGATGGATGCGGAAACGTCCGCTCGCCGAAGCCGTCGAGCACAGCCTGCGGCGGGCGGCGCTTTGGGACGAGGTGAAGGACCTGCTGCACGAATCCGCATATAAGCTCTCGGGAGGACAGCAGCAACGGCTGTGCATCGCGCGGGCGCTGGCTGTCGATCCCGAGGTCCTGCTGCTGGACGAGCCGTGCTCGGCGCTGGATCCCATCGCCACCGCCAAGATCGAAGAGCTGATGTTCAGCCTCAAGGAGACCTGCACCCTCGTCATCGTGACGCACAACATGCAGCAGGCCGCGCGCGTCGCCGAGCATACCGGCTTCTTTCTGCACGGCAAACTGATAGAATTCAACCGGACCGAAGTGATTTTCAAACGGCCCCGCTGCAAGGAAACGGAAGACTACATCACCGGGCGGTTTGGCTGATGCGCCAATTTGTCGAAGCCCTTGAAGAGTTGCAGGGACGCCTGCTGGAGATGGCCGGGCTGGTCGAATCGGCCATACACCTGAGCGTGCGCTCGGTGGCGGAGCGGGACGAAGCGCTGGCCCGCGAAGTGCTCAAGAACGAGGCTCGCGTCAATCACATGGAGATCGAGATTGACGATTGCGCCGTGCGCCTGCTGGCCTTGTACCAGCCGATGGCGCGCGACCTGCGGTTCCTCACCGCCGCGATCAAAATCAACAGCGATCTGGAGCGCATGGGCGACCTGGCGGTGAACATTGTCGAGCGCTCCCTGTCGCTCATGCGGCAGCCCGCGATCAACCCGCTCATCGATATGCCGCAACTGGCCCGGCTGGTGGAGTCCATGGTGCACCGGAGCCTGGATTCTTTCGTCAAGAGGGATGCGGGGCTGGCGCGCGAGGTGCTGCTCTCCGACGACGCGGTGGACGATCTGCGCGACGCGATCTTCCAGGAACTGATCAGCTTCATGCAAGCCGACCCGTCTACGATCACGCGCGCGCTCGACTTGATGTCCATCGCGCGCAACCTCGAACGGATTGCCGACCACGCCACCAATATTGCCGAAGATGTGCTGTTTCTAGTGCAGGGAGTGGATGTGCGGCACCACGCGGAAATTCAGTAAGCCGGCGGCGGTCCCAGTCGCCGCCGGCTGAAAGTGAGCAGCTACTGCATCGTCCCCGGCGGTCGTCAACCGCCGTGCCTCAGCCCCTGGCATTCCCGGCGAACGGTCAAAAGAGCCGTTTTCGCACCTGCCCGTCCAGGCTCCACCGCGCCGTCATCGCGGCTCGGTGTTGCGTATATCAATTTGGATTCGCCAGCGCGGCGAAAGGTGCACAAAATTTTCTACGCCCGTTTACGGCGCCGGGAGGCGCCGGGCTTACTTCTTATAGCCTTCGAGCGTCTTGTGCTCCTTGTAGTACTTACCGGCGTCGTTCAGCTCCGCGGAATTGGCCTTCACGTGGCAGAACGTGCAAGGCTTCTTTTCCTTTTTCGTGTACTCGGCGGTAGCAAACGAGGTTGTGGCGGAAAAGAAGAATCCCAGGGAGAGGAGTGCCGCTGGAATTGAAAACTTCAACAATCGCATAAGTCAAATACCTCCGGGCATAAATATGGACGCATCGGCCAAGGCCTATGTTGCAGAGTTCCAGTTGATTATATCTTTTTTTCATGGCGATTCTCAACAGTTTTTGGTCGTCGTGTCGGGTTTGCAATGGCGAACCCGTTTGTTGAACCCCGCCGCTCCCAAAGGCTACACTGAGGGCAGACGGGGGCGGAGGCGATGCCGGGTTCCAAAGTTCCGCAATTTCTTCTTCTTACAGGCGCACGGGCCGGGACCGGCCGCGCCGCCGTTGCGTCTTGGGGGAACGGAAGGTGAGACTAATCAAGCTGGCGCTGATGGCGCTGTCGGGCGTCGCCGTTATTGCTGCCCTCCGGGGAGTGCGCGAGGCGCGCCCCAGGGTCCGGTGGCCTCGCCGCCAGGGGCAACGGCCGGGCGCCGGCGCCTGGTCGTTCGATCACCGGTTCACGGCGCTGCCCGCGGGCCGCAACCTGCGCGTCGAACTGGCCACGCCCGCGATCGTCCACTGGACGGTTGACCAGTGGGACACCGCGCACGACACGCGCACGGCTCCCGAGAACGGGATCCATGTGGCGGAATTGCCCACAGCATCGTTGAAGAGCGGCACACGCATCCAGTTCACGTTCTTCTGGCCCGAAGTCAACCGCTGGGAAGGCGAGGACTTTGAGGTGACCGTCGAAGAAGAGGTGGCTCGCCACGCGAGCTGAAGCCCACCGAACGGATCGGTCCCGCCTGCCGATGTCGAAACACGTGCGGAGATGTTCCTCGCACGCAGAGGCCACTCGCCACGCAAGCTGAAGCGTTTCGTTGCCGCCTCCTGCGCAGGCTTCCCGTTGCGCGGGAAGCTGTCCGTTAACCCTCTCGCGCGGCGACCTCTGGCAAAGTCTGTTCGAGAACGCTCTTGGCCTGCTGCTCGCGGTACGCGCGCAGCTTTTCGCGCAGCTCGGGGCGGCGCCCCGCCAGGATTGCGATTGCCAGCAGCGCGGCGTTCGTCGCGCCCGCCTTGCCGATCGCCAGCGTCCCCACCGGGACTCCGGCGGGCATCTGAACCGTCGAAAGGAGCGAGTCCAGTCCTTTCAGCGACGCGCTCTCGATGGGAACTCCGAGCACCGGCAGCACGGTGTGCGCGGCCACGACGCCGGCCAGGTGAGCCGCGCCGCCCGCAGCGGCGATCAGCACCTCGATCCCTCGCTCCTCGGCGGAAGCGGCGTATTTCGCCGTCGCTTCCGGAGTGCGATGCGCGGAGAGGACGCGGGCCTCGTAGGGGACTCCGAAGCGCGCCAGCGTCTCCGCCGCGTGGCGCATCGTCTCCCAGTCCGACTTGCTGCCCATGAGAATGCCGACCAGAGTTCCCGCTTCGACCATAACTTCACAGATTAACCGAACGGGCTACTCGTTGGGCGGCTCTGCGTCCAGGGGAAGTTGGAGAAGCTCGCGCACGAGCTGCTGCTCTTCGGGGCTGAAGCGGTTGCGAAAGGCGGGGCTTTCCAGGCGGCGTTTGCGGCGGTCCTCATCAAGCCCCCTGAGGGCCCTTGCGGCGCGCCGGATTTCCCGCTGCCGGTCCTCCGGCAATTCGGTGAAGCGGCGGAACAATTGCCGTGTCTGCTCCTGCCGCTCGGGCGGAAGCGAGCGGAACAGGCTGAGCTGGCGGCGCAGCCGTTCGCGCTGTTCGGGAGGCATGGCGTTGTAGCGCTCAAGCCGCTGTTCGATCTGCCGCCGCCGCTGCGGAGGCAGTTTTTCCAGCGCGCGCCGCCGCTCCTCGGGCGACATGCGCTCCAGGCGGTCCAGCACGGTCACAGGGCCGCTCCGCATGATTTTCGGCGGCGCAGCCGGACGGGCGCGGCGCTGCTGGGCAACCGCCGGTTCCGCCATCAGATTCCAGCCCAGCGCAGCGGCGAATAATAACAAGAAACCGCGCATAACCTTACCAAATACTCAACTGACGCAGCATTTCCGCGTCTTCGAGCGCCAGTTCGAGGCGATCCGGATCCAGTGTGTCCGCCTGCATGACCGGCGCGGGCGCCCGCGTCAGCAGCAGCCCGATAGCGAGCGCGGCAATTCCGGCCAGGGAGAGAGCGGGCCGCAGGTGCAGCCGCCACCACGCGGGACGGCTCTCCGCCTCCAGCTTTTCAAAGAGCCGGCGGTTGAAACCGGGCGAGACCGGAGGCGCAGCCCACTCGTCCAGCGCCGCCAACATTGCCCGTTGGGATTCCACCCAGCGGGTGCAATCCTCGCAGACAGCCACATGCTCGTCGAGAGCGGCGGCCGCGCGCGGGTCCAGCCTGCCTGCACAGTAGTCCATCAGGACCGCCGCGTCCTCCCGCGCCCGAACCTGGCATTCCATCGCCTTCTCCTTTCCCTCAGTACGCCATATGCGCCAAACGGGCGCGCAGCGTCTCATAAGCCCGGAACAGCAGCGATTTTAAAGCCGATTCCGAGCAATTCAGCACCCGGGCTATCTGTGCATAGTCCATTTCCTCGTACTTGTGCATGAGCACGGCCGCGCGCTGCTTGGGGGGCAGCGCCGCGATTGCCCGCCGCACTTCGTCGAGTTTTGCCCGGTGTAAAAGCTCCTGCTCAATCGTAGGGTTCCGGTCGGGAATATCCAGCCCGGCCGGACCGTCGTTTCCGTCGAGGCTTTCCTGCCACTTTTCCGGCCGACCGTCGCGCAGCGTGTTCAGAGCCAGATGCAGGGCGATGCGGAACAGCCAGGTGGTGAATTTCGCGGTCGGCTCGTAGCTGGCCCGCGCCCGGTAGACGCGCAGGAACACCTCCTGCGCCAGTTCCTCCGCCACGGCCTGACTTTGCACCATGCGGTAGAGGAAATGGACGACGGCGGTACGATGGCGCTCGAGCAGCACCTCGAAGCTGGCTGCATCGCCCTCCTTGACGCGCAACATGAGTTTGGCGTCCGGCTCTATCGCCGCCACAGCCGCCATATTTTGTAGAACCCAATTGCGCATCAAGAGTTGCGGACGCCGGTGCTATTCGCCCTTGAGCGACCGTTCCATCAGCTCGCGGATCGCCTCCCGCGGCGCCTGCTCGCCTCTCAGAATCGCGCGGACCTGCGCCGTGATCGGCAGGTCGATGCCGTGCCGTTCCGCCAGATCCATCGCGGCGAAGGTGGTCTTGACGCCTTCGGCCACCATCTTCATGGAACCGGTGATTTCGAAAAGCGGCCGGCCGCGGCCCAACTCGATTCCCACCTGGCGGTTGCGGCTCAACTGCCCGGTGCAGGTGAGCACCAGGTCGCCCAAGCCCGCCAAACCCGCCAGCGTCAAAGGCTGCCCGCCCACGGCCACCGCCAGCCGGCTGATCTCGGCCAGCCCGCGCGTGATCAGCGCCGCGATGGTGTTGCTGCCTAAACCCAATCCCTGGCAGACGCCGGCGCCGAGCGCGATGACGTTCTTCAGCGCCCCGGCCATCTCGACGCCGACCGGGTCTTGGTTGCGGTAGACGCGAAAAGTCGGCCCGGAAAACGCCGCCTGGACGGCATGGTTAAGGGCGTCGTCATGGGAGGCCACGACCAGCGCGGTCGGCTCGCCTGCGGCCACCTCGCGGGCGAACGTCGGGCCGGAAAGCACACAGACGCGGGGCTCAAACCGCGCGCTCACCACCTCGCGGATCACCTCCGAAATGCGCAGAAGGGTGCCGCTTTCAATCCCTTTCGTGGCGCTGACAAAGAGCGCGCCGGGCGGCAGGAACGGCAGCATCCGGCTGTAGATCTCGCGGGTGAAGTGTGACGGCGTGACGCTGAGCACCACGTCGGCGCCTTCGACCGCCGGGCACAAGTCATTCACCACGTTGACATTAGAAGGAAGCCTGAAGCCCGGCAAAAAAAGGTCGTTTTCGCGGGTCTCGCGCATCCGCTCGGCCAGATCAGCTTCGTAGACCCACAAGCGGACGTCGGGAAAACGGGGCGCGAGCACGATGGCCAGCGCGGTGCCCCAACTGCCTCCGCCGATGATGGCAAGCCGCGTCAGGATCGCCGGCCTCCGAGCGACAGCACGTTCTCCTTGCCCGCACGGAGCCGGGCGATATTGTCCTTGTGCCGCCAGATAATGAACGCTCCGCCGACGGCCGCAGCCAGCACCACGGGAGCGCCCGGGTGGGAAATCAGCCAGACCGCCAGCGGCAGCGTGGCCGCGCCGATGATCGAGCCGAGCGAAATGTAACGCGTGGCGGCCACCACCGCGACGAAGACCACCAGCACGGCCGCCAGCGGTCCCGGCGCCAGGCACAGGAACGCCCCGACGAAGCTCGCCACTGCCTTGCCGCCGCGGAATTTCAGAAATACCGGGAATGCGTGTCCCACCATCACGGCCAGGGCCGCCGCGCTCATCCAGGCCGCGGAGCCGCCAGTCAATCGCCCAGCCAGCCAGACCGACAAAAAGCCCTTCCCGATATCGAGCAGCAGCGTCACCACGCCGAGCAACCGGCCCGTGGTGCGGAGAACGTTTGTGGCGCCGATGTTGCCGCTCCCCATCGAGCGGACGTCGCGGCCGGTCTTCGCGCGCACGAGCAGGTAACCGAACGGGATACTTCCAAGAAGATAGGCGGCAATCAGGGCAAGCAAACCGGTCATCACGGGGCGAAAGGAAACTCCGAGAGCTTAGTATAGATCGAACCGGACGGGGTCAGCCTGCTCCGGTAGAGAAAGAAGCGGTCCACGGTGAAAGAGCCCCAGTCTGTGGATTCGAGCGCGGCGATGGCCTTGTGGAGCGGATCCAACGGCACGGGCGTTTTGATGCGCGCCAGGGTCAGATGGGGCGAAAACGCACGGGTCTCGGCCGGTACTCCGATGCGCGCGAGGGCGCGGTCCGTTTCCAGCGCCAGTTCTCCCAGCGCACCCGGCGCGTGCACACCCGCCCAGAAGACGCGTGGCGAGCGCGGGTTCGGAAAGAAGCCCACCCCGCGGATCTCGATCGAAAACGGATCGCGCCGGGACAGGCCGCGGAGCGCCGCGGTGATTTCATCAAGCTTCTCGTCGGGCCACTCGCCGATGAACTTGGTGGTGACGTGCAGATTCGCCGGAGGGCTCCAGGCGATGCGCGCGGAGGGCCGCAGCTCCTCAATCAGCCCTTCCAGCCTGCGGATTACGTCGTCCGGGATGTCAATCGCAGTGAACAGTCGCATTATGACGCTGCCGCCTTAAAACGTTGCATGTGATAATTGTCGGACGAAGTTACGATGCACGCAACGCCGGAGTGGGTGGACCGCATTCCTTTGGAAGAACTGCTCGCCCAAAGCCGCACGCTGCCGCGCGAGTTCTACGCTCGCGACACGGTGGAAGTCGCGCGCGATCTGCTCGGCACGATTCTGATCCACGAGGGCGCGGCCGGGCGCATCGTGGAGACGGAGGCTTACCTTGGGCCTGAGGATTTGGCCGCCCACGCCTCGCGCGGCGTCACGAACCGCACGCGCGTGCTGTTCGGCCCTCCGGGACACGCCTACGTCTACTTCATCTATGGAAAGCACGAGTGTCTGAATCTGGTTGCCCAGCCCGAGGGCACGCCGGGGTGCGTACTGATTCGCGCGCTCGAACCGCTGGCCGGCATCGCGGAGATGAAGAAGCGGCGTCCGGCGGCGCGGTCGATTGAGGATTTGGCTTCCGGACCGGGCAAGCTGACTGCTGCGCTCAACATTACCCGCCGCCATTACGGCGCCGATGTGACGCAGGGCAGCCTGATCGTGCGCGAGTGCCTTTCCAAGACGCCGTTCGAAATCGTCACCACGCCGCGCATCGGCATCCGGCATTGCTCAGACTGGCCGCTTCGTTTCTTCATCGCAGGCAACCGGTTTGTGAGCAGATAAGACGTACCTCGTACAATGTGGATATGCTTATCCCGACCATCTTCCGTGAGTATGATATCCGCGGCATTGCTGACCAGGAAATGCCGGATGCGGACATTCAAGACCTGGGAAGGGCGATCGGCACTTACCTCCGGCGGCGCGCCGGCGGAAACGTCGCGCTAGGGAGGGATACGCGGCTCAGTTCCGAACGGCTGCGGAATGCGCTCGCCAAAGGGCTCGTCGCCGCCGGTTGCGACGTTCTCGACATAGGCTGCGTACCGACGCCGCTGCTCTACTACGCGGCAAACCACTTCAAGCAGGCCGGAGCGGTTATGATCACCGGCAGTCACAACCCGCCGGAGTACAACGGCTTCAAAGTGGTCTGCGGTTCCGGTACGATTCACGGCGCCGAGATTCAGGAGCTGCGCCGCATCATAGAGCAGCAGGACTATGAAACCGGCCAGGGAACCCTAAGAGAGGGGGACGCAGTTACTCCGTACGTTGACGAGCTGGCCGCCCAGTTCCGTTTCGACCGGCGGATCAAGGTTGTCGCCGATGCCGGCAACGGGACCGCCGGGCCGGTGCTGCACCGGCTGTTCAGCAAGCTCAACGTCGATGCCGTCGAGCTGTTTTTCGACATGGACGGCCATTTCCCCAACCACCACCCCGACCCGACGATTCCGGCCAACCTCGAGACACTGATCAAGACCGTGCGCGAGACCGGCGCGGAGCTCGGAGTGGCCTTCGACGGCGATGCGGACCGCATCGGGGCGGTCGACGAAAAGGGCAACATACTCTGGGGCGACCAGTTGATGCTGATCTACGCCCGCGAAATTCTCGCGCGCAAGCCCGGCGCAACATTCATCGGCGAGGTCAAGTGCTCCCAGGTAATGTACGACGAGTTGAGCCGGCTGGGCGGCAACCCGATCATGTACAAGACCGGGCACTCGCTGATCAAGGCCAAGATGAAGGAAGTGGGGGCGGAACTGGCGGGCGAGATGAGCGGGCACATGTTCTTCGCCGACCGCTACTACGGCTTTGACGACGCTCTCTACGCGGCGATGCGCCTGATCGAGATCGTGGCCCGTTCGGGCAAGCCGCTTTCGGCGCAACTGGAGGGCCTGCCCCGCATGGTGGCGACGCCGGAAATTCGCGTGGACTGCCCGGATCAGCTTAAATTCGAGATTGTTAAGCGCGTCGTCGATCATTTCCGTAAGACGCACACGGTAAAGGACATCGACGGCGCCCGGGTGCTGTTCCCGCGGGGTTGGGGCCTGGTTCGTGCATCGAACACCCAGCCGATCCTCGTCATGCGTTTCGAGGCAGAGAACCACGACCTGCTGGAGGCGTACCGCAAGGAAGTCGAAAGCGTTGTGGAGCAGGCCAAGGCGCTGGTGCAGACCGCGCGCTAAGCGTTTCAAAACCAGCAACTTTCCTCTCTTAAGACCGCTGGGTCCGGCCGATGAGAAGACTCGTGGCGCTACTCTGGGCCGGCGTACTGGCGGCAGCCGTGGTTGTCTTGTGGCCGCAGCTGACGCGGCGCAGGCTACAGGTGCGCCTTTTCGAAGCTCTTGCGCTGGATCCGGTCCTCCTGCTGGACAGTCGCGGCAGGGTCAGGTTCTGGAACGAGGCCGCTCAGAAGGCCTTCGGCTACTCTCGAAACGAAATGTTGGGCCGGACCGTGGAGCGCCTCGTTCCCGTGCCCCTGCACGGCGTGATGACCCGCCGGGTTCTCGAAACTTCCATCCAGCGCAAGGACGGTTCCCAGGCGCAGGTTGAGATCACCACGACGCCGGCGAAGGTGCGCGGAAAGTGGCACACCGTCGCGATCGTGCGCGACGCCTCGCACCATCACCGGCGGGCCGAAGAACTTCGCCGGGCCAAGGAGCGCGCCGAGCAGGTGGCAGCCGAACTGGAAGCGGTCAACGCCGTTCTCGAACGGACCACGGTCTGGGCCAACGAGATGGCCGCCCGGACCGCGATGGCCAACGCGGCAAAGAGCGAGTTTCTCGCCAGCATGAGCCATGAGATCCGCACTCCGATGAACGGGGTGCTCGGCATGCTCACCCTCCTCGAACAAACCGAGTTAACGCGCGAGCAGCTCGATTACGTCGAAACCATACGCTATTCCGGGCAGATCCTCTTAGACATCATCAATCAGATTCTGGAATTTTCCCGCATCGAGTCCGGAAAGCTCGAACTGGAACAGGTGGAGTTCGACCCGCGGTACGAAATCGAGCAGACCATCCTGCTGTTCGCCGAGCGCGCGGACACAAAAGGAATCGAATTGCTTGCCACGGTTCCGGGAAGCGTACCCGCGCGGCTGCGCGGCGATGCCGGCCGCTTCCGCCAGATTCTGATCAACCTGTTGGGGAATGCGGTGAAGTTCACCGAGCGGGGCGAGGTGAGCGTCTCGGTGAGTTCAAGGCCTTTGGAAGGCGGCCGCGTCGAACTCGGCGTCGAGGTGCGCGATACGGGGATCGGAATGCCGCCCGAGGTGGTGCAGAAACTCTTTCAGGCGTTCTACCAGGGCGAAGATCGCAGGCGCCGCTATGGCGGAACGGGCCTCGGCTTGAGCATCTGCAAGAAACTCGTCGAGGCGATGCACGGAACGATCGAGGTGTCGAGCACGCCGGGCGCGGGCTCCACTTTCCAGTTCACGATTCAGACGGAAACCGCGCGGGCGGTGGCGGAGCCGGAACCGGGTCACGAATTGCTGCGCGGCGCGCGCGTGCTGATCGTGCACGGCAATGCCGCGGTACGGGGCATGATCCGCTCCTGCACCGAGGACTGGGGAATGGAGACCGTCGAGGCGGAATCGCCGCAGGAGGCTCCGGACGGTCCGTTCCGTTTCGTGATTGCCGACGCGTACGCCCGGAACCTGGAGCTGTTGCGAAAGCACCCCGCGCTGTTGTTGCTGGTGGCGCGAAGCGACCGGCGAACGGCCGAGGCACTCGGGGCGGCGGCGCTGATCGCCAAGCCGATCCGCGCATCGAAGCTCCGCGCGGCGCTGCTGGAACTGGCGAGTCCGTCCTACCCGGCGGCCGTTCAGACGGCGCAAGGCAAAGAAGCTATTCCGGCCGCCGGTCCGAGAATTCTGATCGTCGAAGACAACCTGGTCAACCAGAAAGTCGCGCGGAAGCTGGCCGAGAAGCTGGGTTACTCAGTAGACATCGCGAGTAACGGGGAAGCCGCGGTGAAAGCCGCCGCTGCCGGAGGCTACGCCGCCGTGCTGATGGATTGCCAGATGCCCGTCATGGACGGTTTCATGGCCACCGAAGCCATACGGCGGCTTCCTGAACCCCAGGGGCTCGTGCCGGTGATCGCGATGACCGCCAACGCGATGAGAGGCGACCGCGAGAAGTGCCTGGCTGCCGGCATGTCGGATTACCTGGCCAAGCCGGTCAACCCGCAGGAACTCAAAGCCGCCCTCGAGCGCTGGTGCGGCAAGACTCACCCCAAGCCTCCGCCGGCCGAGGAACCGGACTGGTAGGTCCAGGTCAACTCAATGCAGCCGCGCCCGGGGCTTACCGGCGCCTTTTTGGAGCCGGCCGCCAGCCGCCCCTATCGGGCCGCCCGAATCCCTCGCTTCCGGTCAATGTCCACTTGATGCGGAAGTGGTAGCGGCCTTCCCCGCCCTGGCTGTCGCGGATTCTTACTACCGCGCTGTAGCCGGTCTGGCGTGAAGGCTCGGCAATGAGTTTGATATCGCCGCGCCGGTCCCTGACTTCAAACCGGAAATCCCGGATATCGCGGCCCGGCAGGGGCTCGTTGCATTCGGAGCCGTCATCGCGCCCGTCCCGGCCCGAAATCGTGCGAATAAGAACCGTATCACCTCGCAGGCGGACTTCCGCTTCGCCATCGATCTTGAGCCGGATGTCGCACTGGCCCGTCCCCAACGGGACATCGTCCCGGGTCATCTTTTTAACGCGGAACTGGGTATCTGCCATGGCGGGCAACGCCGCAGCCAGGAACGCCAGCGCGACCAGCAGGCGCCCCGCTCGGAGCTTGTAAATCATTTGTTTATAGATGATTACGTGTGATGATTTGAACTAATTTCTCATGCCCGGGCCGTCGGTACGCCCCGCCAGCGCTTTGACGACCGGACCGCCGCAAAGGCCCACCCCGGAATGGAGAAGGGCGTTCAAAAAACTGACCAGCACCGCGTATACGGTCTGCTCGTTCACCGGGCTCTTTCCGGGCAGACGGAAGCTCACCGGCAGTTCCTTGTCTAGCTGGAGCCGCAGACCGTCGGGCAGCACGCGTCCGTTCCGGTCTTTGAGATTGGCCACAGAGATCGGCGTCTGAAGGACGCGGCCGGTCTGCCCGTCGACATAGAACTGGCAACGGGAAAACCAGCCGAGGTTGGCAGGATCGCTCGCGTCGAACAGCAGCAGCGGGCCAAGCCGCCCGGGCGCCCTTAGTTCCAGCGACATTGCCCGCTTGCCATCGGTCAGTTTACATTCGAAACCAGCCTGTCTGGCGATTCCGCACAGAATTTCGGGCTCGAACTCGAGCTGAATGAGCTTATGCGGGCCGGCCTGAACTACTTGCATCCTCAATATTCTAACTGTTTCAGGACGCGAGCGTAGCTGTCGTAAGTGGCTTTGTCGAAGAGTACGAACAGAACCTCCTCGACGCGTGTATTTTCCCGCGTGAGGTGAGCGGCGACGGCGCGCAGCGCGACCTCCGCGGCTTCATCCACTGGGTAGCGGTAAGCGCCCGTGGAAATCGACGGGAAGCTGATCTTTTTCAAGCCGCGCTCTTCGGCCATCTCCAGGCAGGTGCGATAGCAGGAAGCAAGCAGTTCGGCTTCACGGGCGCGGCCTCCGCGGTAAACCGGCCCCACCGCGTGGAAAACGAACTGCGCAGGCAAATTCCCCGCCGACGTGGCTACCGCGCTGCCGGTGGGGCAGCCGCCCTGGCGGGCCCGTATCTCGTCGAGTTCGCGCATGATTCCGGGTCCGCCGGCGCGGTGTATCGCGCCGTCAACCCCGCCTCCGCCGGCCAGCCGCGAATTCGCAGCGTTGACGATGGCGTCGGCAGCGACTCGGGTTATGTCCCCGATAAGCAACCGCAGGCGTTTCCGCTGGGGAATTCGCGTTCCATGCATAGTAAAATAAGACGTTTCGGTCCGTGCAATCAAACGCTCCAGCCACGCAAGCTGCGCCCGCACTCGTCCTTTTTGACATCGATGGAACCCTGCTGAGGCGCGCGGGCCCGCACCACCGCCTGGCCCTGGCCGAAGCGATCCGCATTGCCACCGGGTTTGAGACCACCACCGACGGTATTCCTCTCCACGGGATGCTCGACCCGGTGATCATGGCCGAGATGCTGCGCCGCGCGGGAGCCTCCGAGGCCCTGATTGCGGAAAGCATGCCGGAGCTGGTCCGGCACGCGCAGGCGATCTATGCGGAAAGCTGCCCCAACCTCGAACGGAAAACTTGCCCGGGAGTCCGGCGGACGCTGGAGCGGCTGGAGCGGAGCGGGGCGGTTCTGGGCCTGGTGACCGGGAATCTGACGTGCATTGGATGGAAGAAGATGGAGCGTGCCGGACTGAGGCGCTACTTCCGGTTCGGCGCGTTCGGCGAAATGGCGCCGGACAGGGGAGTGCTGGTGCAGAAGGCTGTCCAGGAGGCCCTGCGGCAAGGCTGGATCGACTCCCGCGCGCGAGTGAGCTTTATTGGAGACGCTCCCGCGGACATTCTGGCAGCGCGAGCCGCCGGCGTGCAGTCGATAGCGGTCGCCACGGGCCTTTGCCCTGCCGATGAGTTGAGGGGATTTCATCCGGATATTCTGCTGCGCGACCTGCGCGCGTTAAGACTGGAGATGGTGCTGTGAGGGAAAGCGGTGTCATTTTAGCTCTGCTTTTGTTACTCACCGGCTGTGCTCCGGTGGAGACTACGCCTATGACGTCGATCATCGGAGCCACACTGATCGACGGAACCGGACGCGCGCCGGTGCCGGATTCGGTGGTCCTGGTTGTCGGATCGCGAGTGGGCGAAGCGGGGCCGCGCGCAAGCGTCCCCACGCCCGCGCGAGCTGTAAACGTTAACGGCGCGGGGAAGTTCGTCACTCCGCAACTGATCGACCTCAACCGCGACGAGCTTCCCGTGGCCTCGACGAATGACGAGCTTCGCAAACTCATCGAGTCCGGCGCCGCGGCGTACGGCGGGCTCCCTGAGGACATCGATCCAGTGCTGCTTGCGCGGCTCATCGATTCGAAGGCGGTCTTCGCACCGGGACTTTCCCAGCTCAACGGCCGGGCGCTTGAGCGCGCTAAACAACAAACGCGCAAGCTGGCGGACGCAGGCCTGCGTATTGCGGTGGCCTCGGCGGGCGATCCCGAGCACGAGCTGAAACTGCTGCTGGAGGCGGGGTTCTCTCCCATGGAAGTGATCGTAGCGGCGACCCACAACGGCGCCTTGGCCCAGCGAAAAAGCCATGAGGTGGGCACGCTGACCTCGGGCAAGTACGCCAACCTGGTGCTGTTGCCAACCGATCCCCTGGAAGACGTCTGCGGTCTAGCGCGGCCGGAACGCATCATGGTGGAAGGCCGCTGGGTGGATTGATGAAGGCCCAGACCCTCTCGGTCAAGCGGGCACAGGTGGAGTTTCATAACTTCGCCTCGCTTGGAGAGCCCGAACGCGTTCTGGCCACATACGCGGAAGAAAACCGGCGGCGCGGAGGGCTTCTGCGCAAGCACGCAGCCTTTACGGGCTGCATGACGCCCTTCCTGGAAATCGGCGCGAACGCCGGCCACACCAGCTACATGCTGGCGAACGAGTTCGGCGCGGACGGCTTCGCGCTCGACATTTCGGCGGACGCGCTCCGCCACGGCATTGCGTTACAGGAGCATTGGAACCTTTCCCGCGCGCCGGTCCGCGTGGCCGGTGACGCCGTCAACCTTCCCTTCCGCGACGGCTCCATGCGGTTTGTCATGGCCTGCCAGATGCTCTCGCAGTTCATGGACATCGAAGCCGTTTTCGTGGAAGTGAAGCGGGTTCTGATGCCTGGCGGAGTCTTTGTGTTCGCCGAGGAACCGCTCCGCCGCCTGCTCTCTCTCAGGCTCTACCGCTGCCCGTACGTCGATTTGATGAAGCCTTGGGAGCGGAAACTGTACGAGTGGGGGTTGCTCGGCTACCTGGTACGCGACGTAATCGGAGCGCACCAGGAAGAAAGCTTTGGTATTCGCCAGAATCACACTCTGGGCCTCAAGGACTGGCACCGGTTGGTGACGAAACATTTTGCGGCGCACGAGTACGAACTTTTCGTGCCGGAACGCGGATGGGGCGAGGCGGTGGTGAAGCGCGCAGCCGTCAGATTGGACCCCTACCGTTCCGTCTGGCGCGCGGCGCGGCTGCTCGGAGGGACTCTGACCGCGTTCTGCCGGAAAGCGGGTGATGCTGCGGGCGTAGCGCCCTTCGACCCGGTGCGGTTCGAGAGCGTGCTCCGATGCCCGGATTGCTACGGCAGCCTCACGCGGCGCGAGGACGAGGCGCTCACCTGCACCGCCTGCAGTTACGAGGCCCCGAACGAAGACGGCGTGTACAACCTGCTGCGGTCGGCCGACCGCAAGGAGCTCTACCCGGGCGAACGGCCCGACATCCTGGACATGACGCGGGCGGGCCACGAGCGCCTGCTGGGCGAGGGCTGGTACGGGCTTGAAGGGGTTTACGGCAACAAGTATCGCTGGATCGGCCCGCGCGCAACGGTACGGCTGACGCGCGTTGATCCCGGGCCGTTGCGGTTGAGAATCCGGGGGCATGCCCCGGAGGCAGCGTTCGCGCACGGCGCGGTGAAAGTGAGGGCGTCGGTGAACGGAGAGCCGGCGGGAGAGACCGGCCTGGACCGGCCCGGCCTGTTCGTGCTCGAAGCCGATGTGCCGGATGCCGAGGAATACCTGGTGGAAATCGAGGCGCGGCCGGTGTGGAGGGCGCCGGGCGACATACGCGATCTGACCTTGAATTTCAGCATGATCCGGCTGGTTCGGCGAGAGGAGAACGAATGAAACGAATCGCAGTGTTGACGAGCGGCGGAGACGCGCCAGGGATGAACGCGGCGATCCGGGCGGTTGTCCGGGCCGGCCTCGAAAAGGGCTACGAGGTCTTCGGGGTCGAGCAGGGATACACCGGCCTGATCGCAGGCAGGTTCAGGCCGCTGGGCGCCCGCGACGTCGGGGGTATTCTGCAACGGGGCGGCACCATGTTGGGCAGCGCGCGCTGTCCTGAATTCAAGGAGCACGACGTCCGGCTGAAGGCGCTTCACGAGCTGGGCGCAAAGGGGATCGACGGGCTCGTGGTGATCGGCGGCAACGGGTCGCAAACCGGAGCCAACGCGCTCTCCGCCATGGGCTTCCCGGTGGTCGGGGTGGCGTCGACCATCGATAACGACCTGTACGGCACCGATGTGAGCATCGGCGTCGATACCGCGCTGAACATTGCCCTCGAAAACATCGACCGGCTGAAGGTGACGGCGTCCTCGCACCGCCGGGCGATGCTGGTCGAAGTGATGGGCCGGGATTGCGGCTACCTGGCACTGATGGCGGGCATCGCGGGCGGGGCCGAGGCGGTGGTGATCCCCGAATGTGAAACCGATCCCGAGATAGTGGCTACCGAGATCCGCCGGGCGTACGCGCGCGGCAAGCCGCACGCCATCGTGGTGGTGGCCGAAGGGGCGAAGCCAAACGCGCACGGCTTGGCCCAATATGTCCACGAGCAGGAGGCGCGCCTCGGATTCGAGCTCAGGGTGACGATTCTCGGCTACGTGCAGCGCGGCGGAGCACCCACCTTCGCCGACCGCATGCTGGCCAGCCGGCTGGGATCCGCCGCCGTCGAGCAGTTCGCGGCCGGAAACCACGGCGTGCTGGTGGGAATCCGCAACGGCGAAATCGCGACCACACCTCTCCCGGAGGTGGTCGCCGGGAAAAAGCAGATCGATGCCGGGCTCCTGGAACTGGCCAGGGTGCTGGCAAAGTAAGAAGATCGAACAAATCCCGTGCGGCCGCGTATCTGTGAGATGAGGTGTGCCATGAGAATTCAGTTCCTTGCGATAGCCGCACTCATAACGATCCCCTTCCAGGCGGGCTGCGATCCGGAAGCACTCGCAGGCGGCGACTCGGTTCGAGAGGACTTTCAATACAGCTACGACCTCCGGCCCGGAGGGCGGGTTTCCGTAGAGACGTTCAACGGCTCGGTGGAAGTGCTGAGTTGGGAGAAAGACGCGGTCCAGATCACGGGGACGAAATACGCGCCGCGCGAAGAGGACCTGGCCAGCATCCGGATCGACGTGAAGGCGGATGATGACTCGGTTCAGGTGCGCGTGGTGCGGCCGGAACTCCGCCGGGGCCACATGGGCGCGAAGTTCTTCATCCGGGTGCCGCAGCGGGTTCGCCTCGATCTGATCCGGAGCGCGAACGGTCCGATCCGGGTGGAGGATGTTGAGGGCGACTCACGCCTGGAGACGTCAAACGGCGCGATCCGGGTGCGCAAGATCGTGGGGCGGCTGGATGCCAGGACCAGCAACGGAGGCATTGAAGGCGGCGACCTGGAAGGCGCGGCCGTCTTGCGGACCTCAAACGGCGCGATCCGCATGGACCGCATCCGCGGCGGCGTGCAGGCCACCACGAGCAACGGGCCGATCCAGATCTCCATGATGGCGCCCCCGGCAGGCGAGCGGCTGGAATTCACAACCTCGAACGGGAGCATCGACCTCGGGTTCGCCGAGCTGCCGGGCAACGAAGTACGCGCCTCGACCAGCAACGCCTCGCTCACGCTGCGCATCCCGTCCACGACCAGAGCGCAGCTCAGGGCCGCTACGTCGAACGGCTCCGTCACCAGCGAACTGGACGTCAACACCCACGGAGCTCCCAACAAGAACCGCCTGGAAGGCGAGCTCAACGGCGGCGGCCCGCTGATCCACCTTACAACCTCGAACGGCTCCATCAGGCTGCTCCGGCAGTAAGACCGCCGTTTCTCCGCTCAGGGCCGGCGTTTCACCTCCGGCCCCCCCCGCCCGGCTATAATCAGAGCAGAGTTCGTCTTTAACAAGTCCGAAGGTGCTGTAGTAGTTGGTCTGGAAACTAGCGACATACTTCGGTCCACACTCTGTGCGGTCCAAGATCTATGACATGTTTCCATAACCTGCATGCTCTTTTGTTGCTTTTCGTATTCTTGTTCCCGGTGCTCGTCGCCGCGCAGACATCGAACGAGGACCCCGAACCTGGTCCCAGCTTCCAATGGGGGCCTGCGATCCGTCAGGCAAACAGATTCCTGGCGATCGAGCATCTGTTTCGTCTGGGCACGGAAGCCGGGACCCGCGAGGGCCTGAAGGGACCGTTTTTCCGGGACTATGCGCGCTCGGTCCGCTCGCTTCGCGGCTGGGATGATGGCGACCCCTTTCTGGTCAATTACATCGGACACCCCATGGGAGGTGCGGTCGCAGGGTTTATCGCAGTACACAACGATCTCAGGTATCGCCGCGTGCAGTTTGGCCGTTCCCCCCATTACTGGAAAAGCCGCTTACGCGCCATGGCGTTTGCGGCGATTTACAGCGAGCAGTTCGAAATTGGCCCGATTAGCGAAGCCTCGATCGGGAACATTCAGATGACGCCGCCGGCCACCGGCATTGTGGATCATGTCATCACGCCCACGGCAGGCATGGGATGGATGATCGCCGAAGACGCCCTCGACAGGTATGTGGTGAGGCGGTTCGAGAACTGGACCACGCACCCGGTCGCGCGAATTCTCGTCCGCGGCTTTTTGAATCCCACCCGCAGTTTCAGCAACATACTGCGAGGGAAGTACCCCTGGTATCGCGACGATCGCGGCGGCGTGACCGATTAGGACCGGCGCGCTCCAATCAAGTCGCTGAACGCGGTGGAGGGCAAATCGGCGAGCGACTTCACCTCCACGTCGGCTCCGAGTGTCACTCCACTGCGGCTCACCCCGATGCAGCGCATCCCCGCCCGGCGAGCGGCCTCCACGCCGGCTAGCGCATCCTCAACCACAATGGAGCGGTCAGCCTCCGCTCCCAAACGCGAAGCCGCAAGGACGAACACCTCAGGGTCGGGCTTGCCACGATGGACGTCCTCGGCCGCAACGATCGCCTGGAAGCAGTCAGTTAGCCCCAAAACTTCAAGGACGACTTCAATATTGAGGCGTGGCGCCGATGAGGCAACCGCCTGAAGCCACCCTTCCGCATTCAGCAGGCGCACCCAGGCGTCCGCTCCCGGCAAGGGCGCGATCCCGTTGGCGCGCACCAGGGACCGGTACTTGGCTTCCTTGGCGTCGCCGATGCGCTGGACGCGCTCCGGATCCGCGGCGTTCCTGAGCCAGCGCGGGATGATGGCGTCGTTGCGCCAGCCGAAGGTTTCGAGGAACTGCTCCCGCGTGATCGGAACGCCTTCGGCGGCCATGATGTCCCGCCAGGCTTGCCAGTGATACTCTGCCGAATCGACAAGGGTCCCATCGAGGTCCCAAAGCACCGCACCAGTCATGTACGGGCGTCATTCTAGCACGTCGTAGCGGCCTCATCCGGCTCGAGGGCAGAAAAAAGGCCGGGGATGTTTTCCTGCTCCCCGGCCTGCTACCCGAAAACCGCTACCTTGTTTCCTTGTGCTGCTCCATATAACGGCGCGTGTGATGGTGAACATTGCCGGCGCTGTCGCGGTACTCACGGCTTTTCAGGTCGTCTGCGGCTTTGGCCTGAATCGGGCCGGCGGTCTTTTCCGGCGACTCAGGCATGATTCGTGAGGCGGATTTCTTCGATCCTCCCCGCCCGGAACGAGTCGGCATAGTGATTCTCCCCTAGAACAGACTTCAGGAGGCAGGGCATGTGAAGCCTGTGCCCCTCTAGAACAAGAGGATGTCCTTTTCGCCGAACCGGTTTCCGATAGTCGTATCCTGGAACCTGATTCCGGTCGCCTCAGGCGGCAAGCACGGCGATCAGATTCCAGGTGACCAGGCAGGCAAAGAACACGTTTGCGGCGGACAACAGGCGGGTGCGCGAAGTCCGCCAGCAGTAGAGTGCAAGCCCGATGGCAACCGCCTTGACAGCCAGCAGCCCGCATAAGGGGTTCGGGGCGGCCGCGAGAACGAACCGGACAATTGGGTTTGCCTCTCCGACGCCGGCGGCGAGGAACGCCAGTGTTGTTAAGACGTCGAGCAACTGCAAGTAAGAGAACTGGATAACCAGATTCATCGGCTTCCCTTCGCAGCCCGCGAGCAAGCGGCTTTTCGGGTTGCGGGCTGCGAAGCTTCCTGCTAAGTCAATCACCGCAGCCCATCCCGGTTGAATGTCCTAGTTCAACATAGGGTGGGCGCGGGGACCGAGTAAATAGCCGAATCGTACCGGTACCGCAAGACCAGCACCAGAACCCAGTCCGGGTCTAGTTACGGTCGAAGGTCAGCAACATGAGGTCGCCGATCGATTGGAAGTTGGCGTTTGTGGTACACCGCAGCCGCACGCGCACGTTGCCTTCCGCGCCGTCGCCGCTGACGTGATCCGCCACGTTCCCCGGCGGGGCGGCTGTAAGGTGATCAGACCGGGCCGCTCGCGGCCGCCGGCATGTTTCCAGCCGCGTCCTCGGCCCAGGCATAAAGCGTTTTAGAGCCGGCCGAGGTGAACGTGTAGAAAACCGGGGCTGTTGCCGGCCAACCCTGCGCGCCGGGGGACAAACCGCCGCTCACCTAAAACCGGTTACGGCGACATTATCCGTAGCCGTCAAACTGGCGACCGGCACGGTCAGAGTAGTGGCGGTTGCGGGGATCGTAAGCGAGCTGACCACCCCAGGAGTTGTGTCCGCCGGCGATTTGCTGACGATCGCGCTGTTGGACGATACGTGCCCGGAGGCGTCTCTCGCCCAGGCGTAGGGCGTCCTGGCCCCGGCCACGCCGCATGTCTGCGAAGGCGGCGGTGTAGAAGCCCACCCCGGGGGCGCCGAACTGTGGAGCGGTGGCCGATTCCGTCGCCATGTAGCGGGCCACAGCGACGTCGCCGGTGCCCGTGAAGCTGCTGGTAAGTACGCTAAGCGACGTGGAGGTGGAAGGAGCTGAGAGCGAAATGGCTGCCAGAGGAGTGGTGTCAAACGGAACAAAGGCCACGTCGACCCAGTAATTGGCGTTCTCCCAGCTCGAATTGGGAAAACCGCTGGTGGATCCGTAGCGATAAACGCCGTTCGGCCCGTCTACTCCGCTCCGGAGCGCGTGCAGCGGGCCGGAGTCCACTCCCGAAGACGTGAAGAAATTCACGTTGACGGAATAATGTCCGTTCGGAGCAAAGTAGGAAATTATGTACGTGGTATTGGGGGAGATCGGTATCGGGGCTGGGAAATTCGCTTGCTGCCAGCCCGAGGCGGTCTCGTTAGTGAATGTTACTCTTCCGAGCAGGGTTCCGGTGCTGCTCCAGAGATTCCCGATGTGTGTGCCCGTGTTGCTGGTTGCCTTATAGAACCGCACTCCGACGACCGCACCGGCGACGTCCGAGCGAAACTTCATTCCCACTTCCACAGAAGCGGTGTCGGGATCAACGGCAGCCGGCGTAGCGGACGCATTCCATATACTCAGCGGCGTTGTTTGGACGAAGCTGGAAACCGGGCTGGAAGCGCTGCCACCGGAAGACGTCGACGTGACCCGATAGTAGTAAGTCTGCCCTGTAGTCAGGCCCGTCAACGCAATGCTGTGGGAGGTGGTCAGGGTGGAATTGGAAACACTCGTACCCAGACTGGTGCTGGGGCCGAATTCCACGCGGGAATCGGCGGCGACGTTGGTGGTCCAGGTAATGATGGCCGTGCCATTCAAGGCCGGCGTTGCGCTAACGCCCGATATCACGAGCCCCGAGCCCGAGGCGGTCGTAAAGGTAAGCGGCGGATTCGGCGGGGCAGGCGATGTGGCGGAGTTGCTCGCGGCGTCCGCCGAAGTCACCCGGAAGTAGTACAGCGTGCCGGGCGTCAGTCCGTTCAGCACCACATTGTGCGCGGTAACCAGTGCGGCATTCGCTACATTTGATCCGAGCGAAGGCGCCGTTCCGTAGTCGACCCGAGAGGTAGCAGGTTCGTTGGTGGTCCAGGATATGGAAGCCGAGTTGGTTCCCGTGTTAACTGTAATCCCTGTGATTACCGGCGGCGAGACGTCTGTGGTCGCGAACGAGAGCGGCGGGTTTCCTGCCGCGGGAAACGTTGCGGAGTTACCGGAGGAGTCGGCGGAGATGACCCGATAATAATAGGTCGTTCCCGCCGTCAGGCCGGTCAGGGAAATCGAATGGGAAGTGGTCAGAGCCGCCTGGGATGCGCTGAGTGTAAGCGAGCCCGGAGATGTTCCATAATCCACGCGAGAAGTGGCGGGCTCGTTAGTGGTCCAGTTAATCACCGCTGTGGTGGACGCTGCGGAGGCGGAGACCGCCGATATCACCGGAGGGGTGGTATCGGCGGCGCTGCTGACGAACAGCACATCCACCCAATAATTGGTCGAGTTGAAGCTGTTGGTTGGGAAACTAGTCGACGACCCGTATTGGAAAACGCCGTTCGGCCCGTCAACGCCGCTCGCGAGCGCCTGAAGCGGTGGAGACTGGATGCCCTGCGTCGCGAAGGCTTGCGCCGTTGCTGCGTAATGACCCGCGGGCGCGAAGTACGAAACGATGTAAGTTGTGTTTGGGCTGATCGATACCGGCTGGGAGAAGTAAACGTTCTGCCAGCCCGAAGCGCTTTCGTTTACGAAGGTGGCCCGTGCCAGGAGTTGCCCGGTCGAGCTCCAGAGATTGCCGATGTGAACGCCGGTGTTCGCCGCCGATTTGTAGAAGCGGACTCCGAGGACCTGTCCGGCCTGGGAGGCACGGAACTTCATTCCCAACTCCACACTGGCGCCATCGCCGGCATCGGGCACTGGAGGAACCACCGATGCGCTCCAGATGCTCGTGACATTTTCAACGAAACTGCCAGGAGCGGCTGGCGGCGCCGGCGCCACCGTGGTGCCGCCGGTGACGTCGGTCGAACTTACGCGATAGTAATAAGTAACTCCGGGCGTAAGTCCGGTGAGCGTGAGGCTGTGTGATGTCACCAATGCTGAGCTGGACACGCTTTGCGAAAGCGCGTTGGGGGACGTGCCATAGTCGACCCGCGAGTTGGCCGGCTTGTTCGTCGCCCAGGTGATCTGTGCTGTACCGCCGCTGAGCGGGTAGGCCGTGACGGCAGAGATTACAGGCGGCGGGCTTGTTTCTGTGGGAACGAAGACCACGTCTACCCAGTAATTTGTGCTGTTGTAGGTAAAGGTCGGAAAGCCTCCACCGGTTCCGTAGAGGTAGACGCCGTTCGGACCGTCCACGCCGTTTGCGAGCGCGTGCAGGGGTGGGCTGTCTATGCCTCCGCTATCGAACGCTCCCGGGTCATCCGAATAGTGCCCAGAAGGCGTGTAGTACGAAACAATGTAAGTCGTGTTCGCCGATATTTGCACCGGGTTGGAGAAATACGCGGTCTGCCAGCCTGAGGCGGTCTCGTTGGCGAAAGTTACTGTCGCCAGCCGGGTTCCGCTGGTCGTCCAAAGGCTGCCGGTGTGAGTGCCGGTGTTCGCGGGAGCCTTATAGAACCGGACGCCGACAACCTGGCCGGCGACATCCGAGCGGAATTTCAGGCCCAGTTCGACCGCATAAGGGTCGCCCGAATCGATGACGGCTGGCGCCGCCGAGGGACTCCAGATCGAATACGTGGTCCGCGCGATGAAGGTTGCCGGGGCGCTGGAGAGCGGCGGCCACACGGACTGAAGGCCTGACGAATCGGTCGAGATCACGCGGTAGTAATAGGTGGCGCCGCTGGTCAGTCCCGTCAGCGTCAAAGAGTGCGCCGTTACCAGCGCGGTACTCGATTGGGTGAGCGTGAGGGACTGCGGGTTCGTTCCGTAGGTCACCCGGGAATCCGTTTGACGGTTGGTCGTCCAGGTGATGACAGCGGTCCCTCCGTCCGCCCCCACTGCGTTGACATTACTGATCACCGGCGGGGCCGCCGAGGTCAGCGTAACGATAGCGGTGCCGGACTTCGACGGGTCAGCCACGCTGGTGGCCGTAATGACAACCGTTCCAGTACCACCTACCGGAGCGGTGTACAGCCCCGTGCTCGTCAGAGTTCCCACAGCAGGCGAATGCGTCCACTGCACGGCCGTGTTGGATGTGCCGGTGACGGTGGCGGTGAACTGCTGGCTCTGGCCTTGGCCTAGTGTTACTGTAGCCGGAGATACGGTAACGGACACTCCGCTCGTGGCATAAGTCGCCTGGTAATTGCCCGACTGCGCCGTAAAGACCGCATACGACACGCCTTTTATGGTTTGCAGGCTATAGTTAACTGGATTACCGTTTCTGGTAAGTGCGGTCAGGCCGCGCGTACCGGCCGTAGCCGGCAGCATCGCCTGGAGGCCGTTGGCGCCGGGGCCGGGGGCGATCGAAAAGGTCAGCACCCCGTTGTTCCAGTTGAGATTGTTGAACGACGAAGCCTCTCTGCCGTCGAGCCACGTCAGCAATTGCCGCGCGGAAATTACCGGTATGCCGCGGGCCAGGGCGGCGTCCACGATCTGTTCCGCCCAGAGTTGGGTGCTTCCCGTGCTATGGTCCGTGTGAATATTCGCGGTAAACACGCCGTAGTAACCCTGCGGGCCCAAGGCGTTGTCCATCAGCGTGATCGCGGCATCGGGATAAGTCTGATCGGATTCGTCTGTTAGCTGGGTGGCAGCCTGGTACACGTCAATTACAGATCCGTTCAGCCTTGCGAATCGCATCGGGATGCCGGACCCCGTCATGAAGCCGTTCACCTGCAGCCATGAACCGGGCCAATGATAGTAATTCGTGTCCAGCCGGATGCCGTGGGCTGCCTCGACCTCAGCTTGCGTGGCCCAATCGCTCCAGACGATGCAGTGAGTGCGGTTCGTGCGCGGAGGCGGCAGACTGGGAAAGGCCAACGACCAGGATTGCAACTGCGAGTTGTAGACGCTCTCGAGCGAAGCCGGGGTGTAATCCTGGCATCCGGTATCGAAGTGAACGCCGATTTCAAATCCCTGGGCATCATACGCAGCAGCCTGGCTGTTCGACAGCGGCGTGTGCGGAAAGATGTAGGACGTCGCCCGGACGCATTCCCAGTTTGCAACCGAGCAGCCTGCCGGACTGCGCTGGATGAAGGAGTCGAAGCGCCCTGCGGTGCCACCGCCCGCATGGTCGTCGCCCGTCATCACGATCGCAGCCTTCTTGCCGAAGGGCAGATACCAGAAGCGCGGCACCGGAGTTCGCGACCGGTTCATGTGGAGGATCAGGTTTACCAGCAAGCGCTGCTGCTCATCGGCTTGCGGAATGGCGATCTTGCTGTGGTCGACCCAGTTGGGCTGCGGATCGCTGGCGGCGGGGCCGAAAAACATGTCGTTCGAGCGGCGCGGCGGGAGGCCGTCGCGCTCCTGTCCCGCCCAGGCCGGATTTCCCTGGCGCGTGTAGACGATGGACCTCGCCAAATCGTAGGTGAAGGCGGCCGCGCTGCCGCCGTTCGCGCCCACTGTACGGAGGGTGACGGCCGGGTTGGAGGTCGGGGTGGTTGCGTTCGAGTACAGCATCGCAACGGCCTCCGCGCCGTTGAGGGTGTAGCGGTCGGCCGTGCCGTGAAACTGGATCGTCTCGCTGACTATCCCCGCCCCCGGCGGCTTCGTAGCGTCAATTCGCAGATAGGCATTGGAAAGCGTGCCCGAAGCGGGAGTCAGGCCCAGCAAATTGGCAAGAGCGGATGCCGGCCGCATCGCGATCAGGTGCCCCCCAGCGTTTACCCAACTGCTGAAGAGCGACACTTGCCCGCTAGTCAGCGACATCTCGCCCAGAATGACGACCTCGTAAGATCCCAGAAGCGTGGAGGTCACTTGGGATATATCCACATAATCGAAATTGCTGATGCCTTCGGCGCGAAGTATTTCCCGGTAATACCCGGTAAAGGGATTCGACGATGAGCCGACCACCAGAATTGGGCCGGCGGCCCAAGCCTGGGCCACTAAAAGAAACGCAATTATCCCCGCCCACACACACTTCCGCAGCATTCCCATCTGAGAAGCCCTCCTGTTTACATCTGTGAGTAACAAGCTCTGTGAGTGTTAAACATGTTGCACATGGCGTGCCAGCGTTCCCAAAACGCGCCTTGAAGCAATTTCGCGTTGCGCTTTGAAGCGGTACGGCGCCGGGCCCAGACTGCCGTGCGTGGAACCTCAATGGTCTCAGTGAGAGTCGTTTCACAGCCACGTGGGAGAACGCCCCGCCATGCACCGGACGGTTGCCACTGGCGAGCGCGGAGCCGGTTTTTTTTGCAATTTCGACAAATCTTTCGCACGCATACACCGAGTGGCCCATAGCGGAGAGCTAGGTCTCACGGCCGAAAACCGCGTTGGCCTCAGGCGTGCATCTGGCTGAAAGCGCGGAGCACCGGGCTGCAATGCCGGATCAAGACCGGGTGCGTCCGGGAGCGAACTGGGATATGACAAACGGCGCGTGGCTGATCGTAGGCGCGGGGTTCACGGGCTGCACGCTGGCGGAGAGAATCGCCAACGTGCTCGGTCGTAAGGTCGTGCTGGTGGAGCGCCGCCCGCACATCGGCGGGAATGCGTTCGATTACTACGACGAGTCCGGCGTTCTCGTCCATGCCTACGGCCCGCACATTTTTCACACGAATTCGCGAAAAGTTTGGGAATACTTGTCGCGGTTTACGGAGTGGCGAAGGTACGAGCACCGCGTGCTCGCCGTAGTCGACGGAATGCGGGTTCCCGTCCCGTTCAACGTCAATTCGATCCGAACCTGCTTTCCGGCCGCAGCGGCAGCGCAGATTGTAGGGCGCCTTTTGAGGTACTACGGCTGGGGCGCGAATGTTCCGATTCTCACGCTGCGGCAGCACCACGACGGCTACATCCGGCTCCTTGCCGACTACGTGTACGAAAAGATCTTTTACGAGTACACACTGAAGCAGTGGGAACTGCCGCCGGACGAACTGGATCCGCTGGTGACCGGGCGCGTGCCGGTCCGCGTCAGCCTCGACGACCGCTACTTCCAGGACATCTACCAGGCGATGCCCGCCAACGGATATACAGCGCTGTTCCAGCGCATGCTGGATCACCCAAACATCGAAGTCGTGCTCGGCACGGATTACCGCCAGCTCGCGCCGGCGCGCGAGTTCAAACGGATCATCTACACCGGCATGATCGACGAGTTTTTCGAGTTCCGCCGCGGGCCGCTGCCCTATCGCAGTCTGCGGTTCGACTTCGTCACGCTGAACAAAGAGCGGTTTCAGGAAGTCGGCACCGTAAATTATCCGAACGGCCAGCCGTTCACACGGATCAGCGAATTGAAGCACATCACCGGGCAGGTGGTCGAGAACAAGACCACCATCACGGTGGAGTATCCCGAGCGCTATGCGCCGGGATGTAACGAGCCCTACTACCCGATTCCCCGCAAGGACAACCGGGCCCACTACCTCACGTACCTCGAAGAAGCCCAGAAGACGAACGGAGCTGTGCTCTTCGCGGGCCGGCTCGGCGATTACAAGTACTACAACATGGACCAGGCGGTCGGCCGGGCACTGCAACTGTTCGAATCGATTGCAGCGGCCGAGGGGGTATAGGGACAATGGCGACACTTTCCCGAGGCGTTAGCCTCAACGTGGGTATGCGGCTCTGGCACCTCGAGACCGGCGCCGAGCGCATTGCATTGCTGCTCGAGCGCTACCGCGCGGCGGCGCTCGTGCTGGCGACGGTGTTGTATCTGGCGGTCACGATCGGAATTTCCCTTTGGCGTCCGTTCTGGTACGACGAGCTGTTCACGCACTACATGGCAAGGCAGCCGGCCGCGGGGATTCGTGAGGCGCTGAAAGAGGGCGTCGACCAGTTGCCTCTGCCGTATTTTCTGGCGGTGCGCGCCGGCCAGCGCGTATTCGGTGAGGGTGAACTGGCGGCGCGCATGCCGTCGGTGATCGGATACTGGCTGGGCTGCCTCTGCCTGTTCCATTTTGTGCGCCGCCGCACGACGGCCGTGTATGGATTTCTCGCGATCGCCTTCGCGTTGTCGTCCTCGTTTGCGTACCGCTACGCCTTTGAGGCAAGGCCGTATGCGCTGATGTTCGGCTTCGGGGCCCTGGCGCTGGTCTGCTGGCAATGGGCAACCGAAAACCGGAGGCGGCCAGCGGCGATCGCCGGGATGGCTCTCGCGGTGATGGCGGGCGTTTACAGCCATTACTACGCCATTCTGCTGGTGTGCCCGATCGCCGTGGGCGAATTCGTGCGTCTGTTGCGCTTGCGGCGCATCGACTGGCCGGTGTGGCTGGCGCTGCTGCCGTCCGTCGTGCCGCTGGCATCCGCCGAACTCGGGACCAACCTGGCGCGCTACGGAGCGAATTTCTGGAGCGCCCCACGACCGAGCTTTTTCTTCGTCTTCTACGAGCGCATGCTGCAGTCACTGCTGCTGCCGGGGGCTTTTCTGTTGGTGGTCCTGGCGCTCTATTACGCGCTTGGCATCGGAACCCGGCAGGACGCCAAACCCACTACTCCCGCTCCGCCCCTGCACGAAGTCGCCGCCGTGACGGCGCTGGCCGGCTTGCCGTTTTTCGGCTACGCGGTGGCCGTGCTGGTGACGAACGCGCTGGTGCCGCGGTACGTAATGCCAGCCATTCTCGGTCTGGCGGTTTTGTATTCCTGGCTGGCGTATTTCGGCCCGCGCAGCAGAGCGGTTGGAGTGATCGCGCTGCTGGTCCTGGCGGGAGCCACGGGCATGAACCGTCTTCTGGAGCTGCGTTCCATGGCTCGAGAGCGAGCGCAAGCCCCCGGACTGGCTCTGCCCGAGGCGGCTGTGAGCGAACCGGGGCCCATTGTCATCGAGAACCCCTTGTTCTTCTTTGAGGCCTCGCACCGCTCACCGTATCGCTCACGGCTGTTCTACCTGGTGGATCCAAAATCCGCGCCGCGGTACTCATCGACGCACCTCGATCCCGGGCTGCCGCTGTTGAAGCGAATCGCCGAGGTAAACGTTGAGGATTTCGATACGTTCATTGCGAAGCATCGCCGCTTCACGGTTTACCGGAAAGGCGACGCCTCCTACGGCGAGGGCTGGATACTGGATCACCTTCTCGCAAGCGGAGCCCGGCTGGAACTTAAAGAGCGAAAGGGAAGCGACCGTGTCTTCCTCGCGGTTCTGCCGGACTAGCAAAGTGCGCAGGATGCTGCGGTACGCGCAGGTGTGCGCTTTTCGCGCCTTCGGGCTCCTCTGGGCCGCCAGGTGGTATGTGCGGCGGCACGGCGCGGTCGTTCTGACGCTGCACCGCGTGCTGCCGGAATCCGAGCTGGAGCGGTCGGGTTCGCTGCCCGGGATGGTAATCGGCGAAACAACGTTCGCGGCGCTGCTGGAATACTTAACCAGGCATTGCGAGGTCATCCCGCTGACGATCGACCCGGCGGCAAAGCGCCGCACCCCGTCACGCGTGCCCGTGGCGATTACGTTCGATGACGGCTGGCGCGACACCTTCACCACGGCGCTGCCGCTTCTCGAACGCTACAAGGCGCCGTGCACCGTGTTTGTCTGCTCCGGGCTCGCCGGCAGGACGCGCCCGTTCTGGCCCGAGCGCGTCGCGAGCCTATGGGCCGCAGCGCATGCGGCAGGGAACGGCGGCTCGGCCGTCACGGCGCTTCTTCCGGGATCGGAGCGCGGCCTGGAGGCGGCGATCGAGTGCCTGAAGCGTTTCGATCCCGCGCGCCGTGAGAGACTCCTGGAGCGGTTCGAAGCTGCCGCGTCGGCAAAAGGAATCTGTTTGAAGCAGGATACGGCCGACAGTTCCATGGACTGGGAGGACGTGCGCAGCATGGCACTCGCGGGAGTTGCGATCGGTTCGCATACGTCGTCCCACAAAATCCTGACCCGGATTCCGCCGGCCGAGGTAATGGAAGAGGTGACGGAATCGCGCAGGGTCCTTCAAGAGAAGCTCAACAAGTGCTGCGACCTGTTCTCCTACCCTAACGGAGACTGGTCCGAAGAAGTGAAGCACTCGGTGGCCCGGGCAGGCTACCGCCTCGCCTTTACGACCGCACCCGGGATCTGGAGCGCGGAGGCGGACACGCTGCTGATCCCAAGAATCAACATCTCTGAGGCGTGGGTCACCGGGCCTTCGGGGCGGTTTTCGCGCGCGATGTGCGAGTACCGTCTGTTCTGGACAGCCGCCTGGGCCCACTTTCGCGCGGGCTCGCGGCAGAACCGGGCGGGCAAACCGTGACGAGCGCGACCACACCAGCGGCGACCGCCCGCCGGATCCACGTCCTGTTCGTCATCGATCAGCTATGCGAACCGGGCGGCGCGGAGCGCGTGTTGTTGAACATGGCGCGGGGGCTTTCGGCGGACCGCTTCTCCTGCTCCATCGCCACGTTCAAAATCGACCGCCGGATTCCGCTGTTCCAGCAACTCCCCTGTCCCGTCCACGTGATTCCCATGCGGCGCGTCTACGGACTCAGCGGGCTCAGGGCCGCGCTCCAGTTGCGGAATCTGATCCGCCGCGAACAGGTGTCCATCGTACACACCTTCTTTGAGACCTCGGACCTCTTTGGCGGGCTGGTGGCGGCGCTCTGCCGCGTGCCGGCGCTGATATCGAGCCGGCGCGACATGGGTATTCTGCGGGCGCGGCGGCACAGGCTGGCCTACGCCTTCGTGAACCGCCTGTTCGACGAGGTGCATGCTGTCTCCGAACAGACGCGCCAGTATTGCATCGCGGTGGACGGCCTGGAGCCGCGCCGCGTGGTCACGCTGTATAACGGCGTAGCCATCGAGAAGGCGGACTCGGCCGATGCGGAGCGTGCGCTTGCGGAAATCGGGAACATCCCGCGCAACGCGCAGCTCATCACCACCGTGGCGCACATACGCCGGATCAAAGGCATCGATCTACTGCTGCGCGCGGCGGCCGAAGTGCGGCGGCGCCATCCGCGCGCGGTTTTCCTGATTGTCGGGGACAATCACCAGCCGGAACACTACCAGGAACTTCTGGAACTCAGAGACTCCCTCGGCCTGGCGAAAAGCGTGCGGTTCTGCGGGGCGAGCGAAAACGTCTTCGGAATCCTGAAAGCCTCGACGGTGTTCTGCCTGCCGTCGCGCAGCGAGGGACTCTCGAACGCGCTTCTGGAAGCCATGGCCTGCGGCTTGCCATGCGTGGCGACCGACGTCGGGGGCAACCCGGAACTTATCGACAACGGCCGCACCGGGCTGCTGGTTCCCGTGGAAGACGCAAACAGCCTCGCCCATGCCATCATGTACCTGCTCGAAAACCCCGAAGCGGCGCGAGGAATGGGCCATGCCGCGCGCGAAGTCGTCGAGCAGCGGTTTACGACGGAAAACATGATTCGGAATTTGGAGAAACGCTATGAACATCTCCTTCTGGGTGGACAGCCCGCTCAGCGGCGGTGAAGCGGTTGCGCTGGCCGTATTCTTGATCGCGGCGGCAGCGCTGGCTTATGTGTACGTGGGCTACCCGGCGCTGCTGGCGTGCCTGTCGGTCTGGTTTCGCAAGCCGCGAAAGCAGCCGGGCTACACCCCAACCATTACGGTCATCATCTCGGCCTATAACGAGGAGGCAAGCATCGGAAGAAAACTCAAGCAGGTGCTTGAGCTGCGTTATCCGAAAGACAAGTTGGAGGTAATCGTTGTCTCCGACGCCTCAACCGATGCTACCGACGAGATCGTGCGCGCCTGCCGCGATCCCCGCGTGCGCCTGCTGCGGATGCCGGTTCGTGGAGGCAAGACCAACGGCCAGAACGAAGCCGTGAAAATCTCCACGGGAGAAGTGCTGGTCTTCTCCGACGCCACGACGGTCTATCATCCCGATGCGCTGCGGTATCTGGCATGTCATTACGAGGATCCGACGGTCGGGGCGGTGAGCGGGCGTTACCAGTATTTCGATCCGAGCGGGCAATCGCCCACCGGCCTTGGCTCGGTCGCGTTCTGGAACTACGAGAACCTGATCAAGAAGTTTCAGTCCGACATCGCGACCCTGACGGGCTGTTCGGGGTGCATCTACTCGGTCCGCCGGAGCGCCTACACTCCACTGCCGGCCGACGCGTGCAGCGATCTGGCGGAGCCGCTCTGCGTGGTCCGGAAAGGTTACCGCGTGGTCTTCGAGGACCGCGCCCTGGCTTACGAGGAAACGACCCAGTCTTCGTCCGAGGAGTTCCGCATGCGTGTGCGCGTCGCCACCAGAGGGATCCGCGGCGTGCTGAGCTTCCCCGAGTTGCTCGATCCGCTGCGCCGCCCCTGGATCAGCTTTCAACTGGTGTCTCACAAGCTGCTGCGCTGGCAGGTTCCGGTGATGCTCATCGCCATTTTCGTTTCCAACGCCGTGCTGTACCGCCAGCCACTCTTTACTCTATTGCTCGCGCTGCAACTGGCCTTTTACGCCACCGCGCTGCTGACGCTGGCAGTGCCGCTCCACAAGCATTTCAAACCGCTGGGCCTGCCCATGTTTTTCTGCACGTTGAATGCTGCCGCCCTCATGGGGTGGATTCAGGTTTTCCGTGGAGAAAAGTACGCGGTCTGGGAAACGGTGCGCAATGCCGCCATGCCGGTGCAGCAGGGGCAGACCACGGGAGCGAAGTCATGAGAATCGAATTCCTGACACAGAACGACAGCAACTACATCCTGCCGTTTTTTGAGGAGTTTTTTCGGGCCCATCTGGGCAAGTTCGAGATCGCGCAGGTGTCCTGTTGCCGCGCGATGGGCAGCAGGCCGCGCCTTCAACTGGCGCGCGAACTGGCGGCGCTCTACGGACCCGTGGGCTCGTTGAAACTGGCCTGGCGGATTCTGGAGTCCCGCACCCTCGGCCTTCTGCCGTTTTCGCAGGGCGCCCGGCGTTACTTTTCGATCCGGCAACTCTGCCGGGCGTACGGCGTGCCTTACCAGGCCATCGGGAATCCCAACGACGCCGAGTTCGTTCGCAGGCTGGAGGACCGCCGGCCGGACGTGATCGTTTCGGTAGCCTGCCCGTACATCCTCAAGCGCCGCATTCTGTCCGTTCCGCCGCTCGGCTGCATCAACATTCACCACGCGCCGCTGCCGCGCTACAAGGGCATGATGCCGACTTTCTGGCAGATCTACCGCGGCGAGCGCACGGTGGGCCTCACCGTTCACTACATGGCCGAAAAAGTGGACGCGGGAGACGTGCTGTTGCAGGAATCGATCGCGGTCGTGCCGGGAGAGTCGCTGGACGCGCTGATCCGCCGCTCGAAGCGCCGCGGCGCTCATTGCGTCGCCCACGTGCTCGAGCAGCTTCAGTCGGGCTCCATCACCCCACGTCCCCTCGACCAGTCGACCTCGACCTACTTCACCTTCCCCACGCTGGGACAGATACGCGATTTCCGCCGGAAGGGTCTGCGCGCAATATAACGGCCACCGCGCCGCCGGAGCTTCTTACGAAAAATGGCCGCGGCGGGACGATGCGAGCCAGCGGCCGCGCCAGCAACCTGTACTCCGCCGGAACCACCGTCACGCTCTCGCCGGCGTACTTGTTCACGTAACTGGTGAAGGGGGCTTCCGCGCCGCCGTTCCGTATGGTTTCGTGGTTCAAAAGAACGGCGTCCACGGGAATCTCAGGAAACCGGTATTTGGGAACGCCGTCGGGTTCCTTATTCACGCGCAGGTTTTCCTCCACGGCGGGGCTGTTCAGGCAGATCACGTTTTCCGGCAGCTTGAAGCCGTTGAGCGCGTACATGTAATTCATCGTCCTCACATCGGTGAGAAACACTTTGTCGCGGTGTTCGGTGGCATAGGCGAGCAGCTTGCGGGCGACGTCGACGTCCTGTCCCCACGCGCCTCCCGAGGCCGAGGAGACAAGATGAATCACAATGGCGGCGCTCACGGCCAACTGCGCCGCGCGCCGGCGCTGAAACGCCCAGGCCGTCACTACCGGGAGCAGTGCGGCAACCGCGAACACCAGGCACGTGTAGTAGTGGGCCTGCCGGTAGAGCGGTTTGTACGTCCACGGCACGAAGGTGCCGTAGCCAAGCCATGCCCAGACGGCGGCGGCGGAGGCAAACAGGATTTGCTCTTCCCGCGTCAGGCGCTTCCATGCCAGCGTCCCTGCAATTGCGAGCAAAAGCAGGTCAAGTCCGAACGACTTACTGAACAGAACGAGCTGGAGCGGCCAGAGATAGAAGGCGAGGCCGCCGATGCCCAAGTCCGGATCGTAGCCGGCGGGCAGATCCGCTGCCGAACCGGCGGAAACATGGTAGCGGGCGAGGGGGTCGCCGAGCAGAACATAGTACGCCGTCGATTCCGCCAGCACCGTGGCCCCTGAAATCACGACGCAGGCGATCACGGGGAGGGCGTAGCGCTTCCGGTCCATTACGAACGCGGTCACGCACACGATGGCTACATAGAAGAAGGACAGCTCGTGCGTCATGAAGCCCAGGGCCAGCAGCAGCGAGCCCAGCAACTGAACGCGTTTGCTTCCCTTCAGCAAAGCCACGGTTCCAAGGGCGAGCAGCCCGGCGGATATGTGATTCGCGCCCGGGATAGAGCGGTAACTCACATCCGCCGGAACCGTGGCGGCAAGCAACATGGCCGCCTGCGTCTGCCACGTCAGGCGCTTCGGCCAGCCGGTAAACCATGCCACCGACGCCAGTATGGCGAGCGAGGAGAGCAGGTTCGGGAGAGCGGCCACGAATTCCGTTGGACCGAACAATAGAAAGCTGGCACGGATGGCGAGAATGGCGGGAATGCGAAACTCCCACCAGTTGATCGGCGGCCGGTGAAACAGGTAGGCGTACCGCGCGTAGAAGATGTCGTCCGTGCCGACATAGCCGAGCCAGAAGATCCAGGTGGTCGCGAGCCAGACCAGCGCGACACTTCCGGCGGCGGCTGCCGTGACGTAGGGGCGCTGAGAAAACGCCGGCATGCCCGATCAGCCCTGCGCCGCGGACGCCTGCTCGACTCTGCGTTCCTGCTGCGCGTCCAGCCGCATCAGGTATGCGTCCATGACGGCGGGGAAAAGACGGTCCAGGGCGGCAAAGGCGTATCCGATTTTCGGAACGACGACGGAACGGCTCTTGCGTTCAACGCCCCGGACAATCGCCCGGGCGCACTCCTCCGGCGAGATTACCCGCTGGATCCCGCTCACCCGCTCCGGCGCTTCGCCCGCGAGCACATGCTCCCGAAAGCGCGTTCTGACGATTCCCGGGTATACGGTGGTCACATGAATGTTGGAACGCTTCAGCTCGCGGCGCAGACCGTCGCTGATGGCGGCGATGGCGTACTTGGATGCGCAGTAGAGCGTAGCCCACGGCAGCGATACTTTGCTTCCGATGGAAGCGACGTTCACCACCGAACCGCCCCCCTGCCTCCGCATCACCGGGACTACCTGCTGCGCCAGCGCCAGCGGCGCAAAGACGTTCAAGGCGAACATCCTCTCGGCAAGCGGCAGCGGCGTCTCCGACGGCGGAGCGTACAGACCCACCCCGGCATTGTTCACCAGGATATCGATCCGGCCGAAGCGCTCCAGGGTCCGCTCGACCAGCAGCTTCCGGACCTCGTCGCGCGTGATGTCGCCCCAGGTAAAAACGGTGTCATCGGGCAGGCCGGGGGGAAAATCGGCGCCGGGAAGAGCGTTCAATGAAAGACGCGCGCCTTTTTCGGCAAAGCACGCCGCGCACGCCGCCCCGATTCCCTCTGAAGCTCCTGTGATTACAACGACAGCGTCCCGGATTTGCATCAGCCCCCTCCAGCAAAGGCGATGCAAGACGATCTCCAGACATCCGGGCGGGTCCGGAATCCTGCTAAACGGTCACGTATGCGTATCGCGCGCGTTTTCTTCTGTTGAACGGAATCCCCGGATTTCGTCCGGAACTTCAAAGGTTTGTCAAACGTTTGCGACAATTCCACCAACTTTTTTCCGGACCACTCCACGTTCAGCCGCAGGGGTTCGGGAGCGGGCGGCCGCCTCCGGTCCGCCTGGCGGGCGCGCGCCTCGCAAAAACGCTTGGCGCTGCTGCTGCCTACGCCGTGGAATGCAACTTGCTCAAGTTTGTGCGCAAGGAGCCGATGGCAGTGTCGGGCACGATCGAGAACGAGCTGAGAGCGTATATTTCCTCCAATTTCCTGTTCAGCGAGAGCGGCTTCCCGTATAGCGACGACACATCGTTCCTCCAGGAGGGCCTGATCGATTCGCTGGGCGTGATGGAGCTGGTCGAGTGGGTGAGTTCGGCGTTCAACATTCAGATCCGCGCCGAGGAAGTGACCGCCGAGAACTTCGATTCGGTTAGCAGGCTGGCCGCCTACATCCGAAGGAAAACCGCGCCCGCGGAAGCGGCGCCGGTTCTGGAAGAGACCGCGAGGACCCACGGCAATGGGCTTTAACAAACGTGTCCTGGAGATCGACGCCGCGGCGGAAACCAACCGCATTGTCGCCGCTCTCAGGCAGACTGTGCTGAGGCGGATGCGGCGCTACGGGGGCGTAGTGGGCATCAGCGGCGGCGTGGATTCCGCGGTCGTTCTGGCGCTTGCCCTGCGCGCCTTCGGCCCCCAGAAAGTGATCGCCCTGATGCTACCGGAGAACGACTCCGACCCCGAAAGCGAGGTTCTCGCGCGGCGGTATGCGCAAGCCTGCGGCGTCACCGCGGTGCTCGAAAACATCACGCCCGCGCTGGAGGGTTTTGGCTGTTACGCGCGGCGGGACGAGGCCATCCGGCGGGTCTTTCCGGAGTATGACGCCGCCAAAGGCTACAAAGCGAAGATCGTGCTCCCCAAAAACCTGCTTGAAGAAGACACCGTGAACGTCTTCTCACTGACCATCGTCGATCCGAACGGCGTCGAACAAACGAAGCCGCTGTTTCCGAGGGATTTCCTGCAAATCGTCGCCGCGTCCAATTTCAAACAGCGCACGCGGATGGCAATGCTTTACTATCACGCCGAGAGCAATCACTACGCGGTCATTGGCACCGCCAATAAGAACGAGCACGGCCAGGGGTTCTTCGTCAAGCACGGCGACGCCGGAGTGGACGTGCAGCCGATCGCGCACCTGTACAAGACTCAGGTCTATCAACTGGCCGAGTACCTGAAGGTGCCCGAGGAAATCAGAAACCGCGTCCCCACGACGGACACTTACAGCGCGCCCACCTCCCAGCAGGAGTTCTTCTTCCGGCTGCCTTTCGAAGTAATGGACCTGCTATGGTTCGCGCAGGAGCATGGCTACCCGCCGGCTGAAGTCGCCGCGGTAATGGGTCTGACGGAAGTTCAGGTGCAGCGCGCCTACAACGAATTCACCCGCAAGCAGCGGACAACGGCTTACCTGAGAATGGCTCCGGTCAGCTTCGGCGCGGTCCAAGAGGGGACCGCCCGGGCGGAAGCGTCGTAAGCGGCTAGAAGGAGATGGGCGTGGCATCCGCGACGAGATCGGACGTCTGGAGCGCAATGGGTGGCGTCTTGCGCCGGCAGGCATCCGGCCCGCCGCTCGTGCGGCGCCCCCGAACCGGCCCTCTGGAGCTATCCTGCGCGCAGGAACGGCTGTGGTCGCTCGCTCAGTCGGAGCCTGGCACCGCTTGCTACAACGTCCCGCTCGCCTGGCGGATTGACGGCAGCCTGGATCTGGAAGCGCTGCGCCGCAGCCTGAACGCCATCATCCGGCGCCACGAGATTCTCCGCACGATTTTTCCGAACGTAGACGGGCGGCCCGCCGCGATTGTCCGGGAAGACTTTGAGCTCGAGGTCGGGTTCCATGACTTGCGCGCGCAGCCTCAAGGCGCGGCGGACAGAGCGCGTGAGCTCCTCCGCCGCCCGTTCGAGCTAGAGCGGATTCCCCCGGTGAGAGCGGAAGTGGTCTGCACCGGGGAACAACAGTACCTCCTTCTGTTCGCGGTGCACCAGATCGTGTTCGATGGCGGCTCGATGCGGGTTTTCAGCCGGGAGCTCGCCGAACTGTACCGCGCTTTTACCGCCGGCCGGGAGCCGCGCCTGCCGGAACTGCCCCTTCAATACTCAGACATAGGGCCGTGGCAGGCCGAAATGCTGCAATCAGAGGCGCTTGCGGAGCCGCTAGCGTACTGGCAAAGCAAACTGGACAGGCCCTACACCCCGCTGGCCCTTCCAGTGGACCGGGCGCCCGCCGCCGCAGCGGGGACAGCGCCCGCCGCCCGCTTTCCATTCACGATCGAGCGCGAACTCACCGCCCAGCTGGCGGCCATGGCCGGCAAGGCCCGGAGCTCGCTGTTCGCCGTCCTGCTGGCCGGTTTGAATGCGCTGCTCTGCCGCTACACGGGCCAGGAGGACGTGATTATTTTCGCGTCCTTGGCCGCGCGAACGAGGCCGGAACTGCGCGATCTCATCGGTCTGATCGCGAATGTGCTGCCGCTGCGGACGGACCTCGCGGGCGACCCGTCTTTCACCGAGATCCTGGAACGCTCGCGCGAAACGCTGCTGGGAGGGCTCGCCCATCAGGACCTGCCGTTCGAAAAAATCATGGAGTCCCTGCATACGGCGAGCGGCTGGCCGCACCAGGTGATGGCGATTCATCAAAGAGCGCCGCTGCCGGTCTGGGAAGCCTCCGGCGCCACGTTCACGCCTTGCGAAGAGATCGACAACGGAGAGACGAAGTTCGCGCTGCTGTTCGAGTTCACCGAGTCGAAAGATGGTACGCACGTCTCGTTGAAATACAGGACGGACCTCTTCGATCCACCCACCATCGGCCGGCTCGCCGCCGATTACGAAGCGCTACTGCGCACCGCCGCCGGGAATCCCGGCATCTGCTTGTCGCAACTCCCGCCCGCGCAGCCTCCCAAACCGCGCGCGGAAAGCCTTGCGGTTCCAGCCTCGCAGCGGGCGGAGTTCGCCGCACCTCGGGATGAACTGGAGCGGGAACTGACGCGGATCTGGGAGAAAGTCATCGGCCGCTCACCCATCGGAATCCACGACGATTTCTTCCAATTGGGAGGAACGTCGCTGATGGCGGCGCGCGTATTCGCGCACATCCGGCACGCCACCGGGCGCACTCTGCGGCTTGCCGCACTCCTGGAAGCGCCGACGATCGCGCAGCTTGCCGAAAAGCTGCGGGCGCCGCTTGCCTGCTCGGGCTCGTCGCTGGTGCTTTTGCGGCAGGAAGCTTCCGGCAGCCCGCTGTTCGTCGTGCCCGGTGTAGGCGGCCGCGTCCTCGAACTCGTGCCGCTCGCCTCGCACCTGCAGGGCCAGCCTGTTTATGGCTTTGAAGCGACGGAACTCGACGAGGCGAACGCCGGGACTGTCCGGATCGAGGACCTCGCGCAACAGTATGCCGCCGAGCTGCGATCGGTCCAACCCTACGGGCCATACTACCTGGGCGGAGTCTGCTTTGGGGCGTTCGTAGCCTTTGAAATCGCGCGGCAGCTCACGGAGGCCGGTGAGAGTGTAGCCCTGCTGGCGCTGCTCGATCCCCCGCCCCCACTCAGCGCCGCCCTGCCGTGGCGGGCACGCGTTGGAATCGTCCGGCGCCATCTCGAAAGGCGGTTGCGCGCCGGCTTGCCGGAGGCCTGCCGCTGGATGCTTTCTCTGGCCGGCTCGCAATTGCGCTCCGGCGCTCACGCGCTGCTCCGGATCCTGTACCGCTTGATGCACGACGTCATCCACGCGCTGCCGGGCGCGCCCGAACGCGTTCTGGCGCGGCCGGAAATGAACGAGCTGCGGCTTAAGATGCACAAGGCGTCGAGAGCCAGAGCCCTCAATCGTTACGTTCCCCGGCCCTATCCCGGAGACCTCCTCTTGATTCAAACCGAGCAGAACGGATTGATGGCCAATCTGACCGCCGAATACGGCTGGCGGGCGCTCGCTCGCGGCACAACGGAGGTGCACATCGTGCCCGCGAGTCACGACGACTTCGTCCGCGAATCCCGAGTCCAGTTCACTGCGGACCATCTCCGGGACTACCTTAGCAAGCGGCGCACGGCGGTTTGCTAACGGGCAGATGCCGGACCGTAACCCAGAATTGATTCTCGCGCAGCCGGATGCAGGGCCGCCTCCAGGCATGGCTGTACGCATCCGGCGTGCCTTATCGCCGCGCAGCGCTGTGGCCCGTCTGCGCCATCCCATCGCCAGGAATGCCGCAGTCCTCTATTTGCAGCAGGCGGCGAACTACATCCTGCCCATCATCACCATTCCGTATCTTGCGCGGGTGCTGGGCCCGCATGCCTGGGGCGTGGTGGTGTTCGCGCAGGGGTTTTCCAACTGGCTGTCGAGGCTGCTCGAATACGGCTTCAACCTTTCCGCAACGCGCGAAGTGGCCGCGCGCCGCACGGAGACCGGAGAGGTTGCCGACATCGTATGCGGGGTCCTCGGAGCGCAGGCGCTGCTGGTGGCGGGCGCCGGGCTGGCCTCCATCGTCGCGGCTCTCACCGTGCCGTCGTTTCAGGACCGCGAGCTCTACGTAGTCCTCGCCTGGCTGGCCGCGATCGCGCAGGGTTTGAATCCCCTCTGGTTCTACCAAGGATTCGAGGACATGCGCCTGCCCGCGCTGCTGAGCGTTACCGCCCGCCTGATCGCCACCGGCGGAGTTTTCGTTTTGGTGACATCTCCGGAAGACGGCTGGATTGTGCTGGCGCTTCAGGTCGTGGCCGGATTGGCTGCCACCGGCATCGCGATCGGAATGATATACAGGCGCGTGCCGGCGCGGCTGCCCACCTTGCGGGCCGCTTGGGGGGCGTTCGTCCAGGGGTGGCGGGTGTTCCTCCTGCGAGGATCAATAACGCTGTATTCAACTGCAAACGTGTTCCTGCTCGGTCTGTTCGTTCCCCCGAACCAGATCGCTTTCTACGGAGCGGCCGAGCGCATCACGAACGCCTGCTACGACTCGCTCAGCCCCATTTCCCAGGCCCTGTTTCCGCACATGTCCCGGCTGGTGCGCACGGACCGGAAGAGGGCTGAACGCGTGGCCCGCAACAGTCTGTTCATGCTCGGCGGCGTGGGCCTAATGGCCTCAACCGCGATCTTCTTCCTCGCCCCTGTCGTCGTGCGCGTGTTGCTGGGGGCGAAGTACGTGGACGCTATCCCCGTGCTGCGCATCATGTCGCTGATCCCGCTGCTGGCGGCGGTGAGCAACCTGCTGGGAGTTCAGTGGATGGTGCCGCTCGGCTTGGAACGCCAGATGAACCGGGCGATCGTCGCTGCGGGCCTGTTCAACGTGATGCTGGTTCCGCTGCTGGCCCCTCGCTTCGGCGCTCTTGGCGCCGCTACGGCGGTGGTCTGCGCCGAGCTAGTGGTAACGCTGGGAATGTACGTTACTCTCCGCCGGCTCCGGCTCGATCCCTTCGCTCCACAGCGCCGGGACCGGTGAAGGCGCTTCATCCAGCCTCTCCGGACCGGTTTCCTCGTGCTCTTCTTCCTCTTCCTCGTCCTCGATTTGCTGAGCGCGCACTACGAGCCCGAGCAGCACGAAGGTGTACCCGCTGACCTGCAAGTAGGTCCAGCGGTCGCCGAAAAAGTTGACGAGCGCCGCGGACGCCATCAGCCCGGCAAAAGCCAGCCCCAGCCCGCGAAAGAACGGATCGCGGCCCGTCTTGTACAAGCGCCGGCCCGCGCGGTACATCTTCCAGAGCAGCCAGAGGAAAATGCTGATCCCGATCACTCCGGTTTCGACCAGGACCTTCACGTACATGTTGTGCGTGTCCCGGAAACCACCGGGGTTTTCACGGTAGGCATAGGTATTGAAGCCGGTTCCGATCACGGGATTGCTGTCGAACACCTGCATCGCTTCCTCCCAAAGCCCAAGGCGGGAGGCTGCGGAGCTGTCCAGTCCTTCTTCGCTGACAGTCATGTAGACTCGCTCGCGGACTGCCGGTGGAACCAGCGCCTGCCAGCTTACGAGAAACGCCACCAGCCCCGCCAGAATCAGGCGGTTCTTCGTCACGCCCAGAAACAGGCAGCCGAACAGGAAAGCCGCGTAGCCGCCGCGCGACAACGCGTAGAGGAGGCACAGCACAGTCATGCCAAGCAGGGACGCGGCGCCGGTCTTCGCAAGTAGCCCGGGGGCGGAAAGCAGAAACCCGAGCAAGAACGTCCCTATCTGCGCCTGAAAGGCCGCGAACCCGTTCTCTCCGGCGTAGCCCATGGCCCCCGCATATCGCGTGGCGTAGGAGAATTGCGAAAAGTCCCGGCCCGACATGGTGGCCAGATAATATTTGTCGAGAAGAAAAACGCCCGCTGCCATCGCCAGCAACAGTAGCTGCATCTGGCGTTTCGTCCGTATGGCGCTCACCGTCAGGAACATCAGGAGGAACATCACCACGTAGTTCTTCCAGTCCTGCAACCGGCGGTCGTCAAACCATAGCGGGGGCGCGGACCCCAGGTGGAACATGCCGCGCCACAGCCAGACGTAGGTGAACACCGTGTAGACGGCGAGAATCCTGTTGAACCCCGTTTTTGGGAACGCCGGAAGGCCGACTCTCTTCAGCCCGAGCAGGATGCCCAGGAGCATAAGATCGACAAACAACGTCCCGAGCGGGTATGCGTGCAGCCGGTAGCGAACCGTTTGCAGCGGAAGCAGCGGAACCAGCACATAAAGCCCGATGCGCGGGTTCCAGAAGATGGAAAGCAGGAACCCCGCAACGCACACGAGGGGAAACAGCAGATTGACGAGCGGTTCTAGTCCGAGGTGAAACATTTACAGACTCGCTCGAGGGTCGCCCTCCACCGTCCCGGCCTTCACTGCCAGGATTTGCACGGTGGGGAGCAGCGGGTAAACGAAGTACCGAAGCGCCCGGTACCGCTTGAGAAGCTCGAGCACCGCGTAAAACTTCCGTTTCGAGGGGCTCAACATGTCACGCCGGATCAAATCGAAGGTCTCGTAGGTTTGAAATCCGAGGCGCGTGAAGAACCGGGACAGCCCGCGGTGGGTGAACCAGTTCACCGCAGGAAAGGCCGTGTGCCCGACCCACTCCGGCCGGCGCCTGACAACCCATCGGAGGATGGGCCGTTTCATCACGTCCGGCAGCAGCGGGTAGAAGTGGAGGTTGCGGATCTCCGGATTCCGCGGGCAGTAGCGGTTCGTCGTGCGAACGAAGAACAGCCCGCCGGTGGCCAGCACCCGCCGCGCTTCCAGCCCGACCTCCTGCCATTGCGGCACGTGCTCGAAAAGATTTTCCGAATAGCTCACGTCGAAGGTTCCATCGCGAAACGGGAGGCGGGTTGCGTCGCAGGCAACAAAAAACACGTTATCGACGCCCTGTTCGCGGGCGAGCCGGGAGGCCTGCCGCAACAATCCCTGACTGTAGTCCACCGCGACGACCTTCCTGCCGGTTCTCGCCCAGGCCAGCGCATCGTAGCCCATGCCGCAGGCGATATCCAGCACGCGCCCGGTCTTCGGGGCGGGCGCCAGAGCGGCGATCCACTTATTGGGCTTGCGCTCCAGGTCGGCCCGCCGGCTCTTGTCGATTCTTATCTGAAAATATTGTTGGTCGTGATCCATCCTGTCTCCCCGGCCGCGCGGCTACAGCCAAGCCGGCCGCCCGTAGTTGCCCCGCATGCCGTCGCGAACACCTCGCCAGATAAAGCGCAGCCGTTCAAAGAACCCCATGTACCCATGCCGGCGCAGCACGTAAATTGCCGACAACAGGTTCTGCACCTGGAAAACCGGACGCGAAAGCGGCACGCCCGCCGCCCGCAGGTGTTCGAACATCAGGAAGCGGTTGCGGAACTGAAAGTAGATCTTGCGCGAGTTCAGACGGCTGTTTGTGGGCAGCTTTTTTCTGAACGCAATGCGGTTTACATAGATGACGTTCGTATGGCGCGCCGCAAGAAACCCGTAGATGCTGTCGTCTCCCCAGACGAAAAAACGCGCATCGGGCAAACCGATGCGGTCCACTACCCGCCGGTGGATCAGGGCGCCTTCGAAAGTGCTGTAATTCACCGGGATCCAGTCGCGTCCGGCGGCAAAGGAGATGTCTTTGCTGAAGCACCGCTTTTCCATCAGCGAGAGATCCCAGACGCCCTCCCAGGGATACTCCTCGGCACCGTCCGGCTCCTTGCGCCCGTGGATGAAGTCCGAGCACCCCGCGAACTCCAGCAAGCGTTCCAGACCTTCAGGCAGCGCCTCCACGTCGTCGTCCATGAGCCACATCCAATCGAAGCCGTTGGCATAGGCCCACTCCATGCCAGCTCGAAAGCCGCCCGCGCCCCCCACGTTTTCGGGGAGGTTCATGATTTGCAAGTGGCCATAATCGGCCGCAAGCATCTCCCGCGTCCCATCGGTACTGGCGTTGTTGACCACCACGATGGCGTCGAGCGGGCGCGTTTGAACAAGCAAAGCGTCCAGACACTCCTTGAGCAGCGCCTTGCGGTTATAGGTCACCACGATCGCGCACACTCGTTCGCTCTTGAGCATAGACCCGGTCAGCGCCCCCGTCAGCTAGTGCACTCCTTTCACCAAAATCCCCAAGAAGCCGCTCGTAGCACGCGCGCGTTTCCTCGGCGATTTCCCTCCACAACAGTTTGTAGTTCAAATCCAACGTTCGGGAGGCAAGCCGCGCCCGGAGCGCGGGATCCCTAATCAGTCTGCGGAGCGCGTCCGCCAGCGCTTGCGCATCTCCGTACGGCACCAGCAGCGCGTTCTCACCGTCGCGGAGCAATTCCCGAAAAGCCGGCAGATCGGTCGCTACAATCGCTTTCCCGTTGCCGACTGCGGTCAACAGCGCGCCGCTGGTTGTGATCTCGCGGTAGGGATAGACGGCGATATCCGCCACGCTGTAAAGCTGCGCCATCTCGGCAAGATTGAGGAAACGGAAGCGCAGCTCGACCGAGCCGGCGATTCCCAGAGCCTCCACGCGCTCGCGGAGCCGTTCGAGATACTCCGGCTCTCCGCTGCCGGCAATCACCAGGCGCGCCGCGGGCTCCGGCTGCAATTTCTTCCACGCTTCGAGCAGGAATTCCAGTCCCTTGTAAGGGCGTATGAAACCTTGCCACAGGACGACACACTCGTTAACAGCGACTCCAGCGCCGTGCCGCTCCGCCAGGGCCTCAAACAGCGGTCCGTGCGGGATCACGCAGACCCGGGCCGGATCGATGTCAAACTCAGCCGTCAGGCGGTCGCGCGCGTGGTTGGAGTGGCAAATCAGACCGTCCATCCGGCGGTAAAGCTTCGCGTACCGCGCCCTGTGGCGCTCCTGGGTGTCGTGCGGCAACAGGTTGTGCACCGTATACACGAGTTTGCACCCGAGTATTCGGGCGTATTCGAGAAACCACGTCTCGAGCGGCAGCCCGGCCTGCACCAGCCGCAACTGCTGGACGTGAATAATATCCGGGCGTTGGAACACCAGCCGCACGGCCATTGCGGCGAGGTTCACCACGCCCTGTGCCAGCTTCGCCGCCCGGCGCAGAAACCCGGCGCCGATTCGCTTTCCCGAGAACAGGTCGAGCAGTCCCGGATCGTTGCGCAGGCCGGCGCGGCGGAAACATTCCGGGTCGAGGTCGTAGCCGATCGAGAAAACCCGCACGTCCACGCCGCTTTCGATCAGCCCGCGCGCCAGCGCGATGGTGTAATACGGCACCAGGCACCACGGGTCGAAAATCAGCGCGCGCAGCGGGCGCTCAACCGCGAGTCGCATCCTGCAGCTCCTCATATGCGCCCAGATACTGCCGCGCCATCGCTTCGGCGCTGTGCTCGCGCACGGCCACCTCCTGGCCTTTGGTGCCCATGAGGCGTGCAAGCCCAGGATCGGTCGCGAGCTCCGCCAGTGCCGCCGCCAGCGCTTTCCGGTCACCCGGCGAGTACAGCAGTCCCGTTTCGCCGTGCCGGACGATGTTGGGAATCGACCCCGTCCGCGTCGCGATCACCGGCTTGCCGGCCGCCATTGCCTCCAACACCGTCATGGGCATGCCCTCGTTGTAGGACGGCAGCACGAAAATATCGATGGACGCATAAAAGCGCTCAGAATCGTCCCGCCGGCCGAGGAATACGAACGTATTCGCCACGTTCGTCTTGCTTGCCAGCATTTCCAGGGCCGCGCGGTGTGGCCCGTCGCCGAGCAGCGCGAAGGTTGCGCCCGGCGCGCGCGAGAGAACCTCGGGCGCAACCGCGATGACGTCGTCGAATCCCTTCGACGGCACAAGCCGGCCTGCCATCCCGATCACCGGGCCGCCGCCTCTCGCCAGTTCCCCCCGCAGATCGCCAGAGGCGAGCCGAAACCGCTCCACATCAATGCCGTTGGCGATCAACCGCAGCCTGTTCGCGGGAACGCCGGCACGGCGCAGAGCGCCCGCCACGCGGGGCGAAACTGCCGCGACCAGCGGAAAGCGGGCGAGGATCCAGCGGTCCAGCGAAGCGTACAGTCGAAGGGCCCGCGTCTCGTTCGTCCAGTTGTGGCAGGTCGAGATCAACCGCACGGGAAAACCACGCGCGGCCGCGTATCCGTACAGATCCGCCTTGTAACCATGCGTATGCAGCACGGATATGTCCAACCCGTGGATCAGCTTGCGAAGGCGGCCGACAACACTTAGGTCGATTCTCCCGTTGCAGGGCACGCTTTCCACCTCCAGGCCGGCGCGACGCGCGTGCACGGCCATCTCGCCGCCGGGCCGTCCGGAGTTTTCGAAAACGCCCACTACGGCCCGCCATCCCAGGCATCGCTGAGCTTTGGCGAGCGTCAGCAGCATGTTCTCGGCGCCGTAAAACCCGGAGCTGCTGATGAGGTGGAGAACCGCTGGGGACACGTCAGCGCCCCTCCGGCCTGGACCCGAGTGTTTGCCACATCCGTTGATACAGGGCGTCCCCGGCGAGCCGGCGCACGACGGACTTCACCTCGTGCTGAGCGCGGAGCAGAAGGCGGCGGGCACCGCCGGCGCGCACCACGCGCATGAGGCCGCCCGTATCCGTGGTGCGGCGTACCATCCACCGGCCGGCCAGTTCAACGCCGCACCTGGGACCGGGGCGGCGGTGAGGTTCGGAATTGTAAACCCGGCGGTAGCCGGCCTCCGCGCAGGCCGCCAACACGCGGTCGTTCCATCGCCCGCCAGGCATCGAGATGGAGGTGACCGCCTGGCCCAGGCAATCCTCCAGAAACGCGCGCGATCGTCGCAGTTCTTCCGCCAGCTCGCTCTCGCTGCAACGGGTCAGCAGCGCGTGCGACCAGCCGTGAGAGCCGATTTCGTGGCCGGCCCGTGCGAGGCTGCGGAGATCGGCCGCGCTCATGTAACCGGCCCGCTGCCCGGTCCACCCCGCCGTGATAAAGAAGATGCCGTGAAAACCGGCCTCTTCCAGCGCCGGGGCTCCGTACTCGTACTGCGATGCGTGGCCGTCGTCGAAGGTGATTTCCGGCAGAGGCACGCCGGTCTGGCGGAGGGTCTGCAGGGTCTCCAGGTGGCGCCGGAACATGGAGCAGAGGACCGAATAAGGGCGTGAGGCGGAGTGCGGCTCAAGCTCGTGATAGGTCAGGATCATGATTTCTGGTCTGCCCGGTTTAACGCAGGTTGACGGCCAGATCCCGGAGACAATCGTTTTGGGGCGGGATTGGCGGGCGCCGGATGCCGTGAATGCGGCGGGACTGGCAATTTTGGGAAACTTCGCCAATTTTTGCGCAGCGGCGTCGCGGGAGGTGAAAAAACCGGAAACAGGCGCCCTGTCACGGCGCCTGCTTCCGGAGAATGCTGAGGAGGTTACTGGCCGGCCCGGCAGGTGCCGGTGATGACCGCGTTAATCACACGCTGAACGTCAATGACATTGCAGGCGCCGTTTCCATCCAGGTCGCCGCTGCCGCAGGGGACAACGCCGAGCGCCTGGTCTTTCGCCGCCGCCACGTCGCCCGACTCCACCGAACCGCTGCCATTCACGTCGCAGGGGGATGGCGGAGGCGTGCTGCCGCCGCCGGCGAAGTACTCGTACGCTCCGATGTCGAACGATCTGCCTTGCGCCCGCGGCGTACCGTCACGGTCCATGACAGCAGTCGTGGTAACGCCCGCGTCGATCGCCGGGCTTCCGGACTTGAGGTGGAAGTCCCGGGCGGTCACGTTTACAAACATCGGATCGGCGTTCACGTTACCGCTGGTCTGCGACGGGCCGCTGCCGTTGCCGAACCACAGGTTGTTCGAGCCGCTCACGCCCGACGCGGTCGCCCGCAGGTACGGCCGCCCGTTGGTTTGGACAACGATGTTGTTCCGCAGCCGCAGGGACACCGGATCGCTCGGAGAGTAGCTGATCGCGGCGCCGTACTGGCTATCGCCCGCTCCGCAGTTGTAAAGGGTATTGTTGTACACCTCCACCGTGCCGGAGCCGCGAGTTCCGGAATTGGTAAACGCCGAAACGTAGATGCAACTGTAGTTCGCCGGGCCCTCCGGGAAGTGGGGACCGGTGCCGGCGTTGAAGATCACGTTGTTGTACGCCTCCACCTTGCCCTTGGAGGGGTCGACGGTGGCGAAGTTGATGGCATCGCAGCGGACGTCGTGGATCAGGTTGTCGTGAACCAAGAGGCCGTACTGGTTCGGCGCTCCGGTGGAGTGGAACTGAATGCCCCGGCAAGCCCGGTTGTTGTGGATCCAGTTCCAACCGATCTCGACGTTGTTGGCGCTCGAAGACATGTACACCGTGTGATACAACTTGGAGGGGTTCGAGTTACCGGCATTGGTGATCTCGTTCCCCAGGATCTTCACGCCGTCGCTGTGGCCGCTGGTTACGCAGGCGCTGGCTCCGTCGCCGTTCGGGCATTGGATGTTGTTGCCCACGATCCGTATGTTCTTGGCGTTGGAAGCGTCCACCGCCTCGATCCCGCGGATGTTAAAGCCGGCCACGACCCAGTGGCTGCCGTCGGGGCATGCGGACAGCCCAGAGCAGGTCAGCACACCCCGCTCGGCAGAACCGCCGATGGTTGCGCTGTGCCCGGGATAAACGACGATGGCCTTGGGCCTGTCCGCCGTTCCCGGGGTGCCCAGCAGCAAAGCGGAACGGTACTCGTCCGAGGTCGCCGTGACACCGTTCATCACATAGCAGGTATCCCCCGCCGAGATGGTGCGAACGCACTTTTGCATCGTGCGCCACGGGCTGCTGAAGCTGCCGTTGTTCGAATCGTTGCCGCTCGTCGAAACGAAATAGATCCCGCCGGAGCGGACCGTGAACGGCAGACCGTTCGATGACCCGGCGCTGGTGGTCACCACAATGTTGCCCGTCTTCGCGTTGGGGCCGATCTGAACCGTGATCTTGTTATTTGTCCAGACCCGATACGCGGCGACCTGGCCGCCCCCGACTGTGACGTATGACGATCCGCGGGTCGCACCAAAATTACTCCCATAGATCGTCACGAACACTCCGGCGTTGTTTTCGCCCCCCGTATTCGGTCCGCTTTGCAAGTCCGTAAACAGCACTCGCGGTGGCGCTGTTTGCCCAGTGGCCATGGCAGCCACCATGAATAGGGCGAATATCACGCACGCTGGCCGAATTGCCGAAAATTTATCCATCATTCTCTCCTGCATCAACTCTGCCGGGCTGCCGGGCGACCCGCTGGCCGCCCCCGCCTCGGACATCATCAGCCGCACAATTTACGGCTCTCCGTTGATTGCCATGTCCACCCGCCCGCTCCGGCTTTAGCACGAACCGGACCGCTCGCGCTTCTGGTGTTCGGCTCGTCAACCCCGGTGCCGAACCCGAACTCCGGACGCCAGGCCGGGACGGACCTAATCCTGTGCTATGAAGTCCTCCCCGGAGCGCGGCGCCCCGGCAGCGCAAGCATTTCTCCCGAAACGCTCGCATAAACGTCCTGGGAAGAATGTGTTGACGCAGCCGCCGTAGTATTCGGCTGGAAAATCACATCGACCCAATAATTGCATCCCTGATAGGTCTGGTTCGGAAAACCGCTTGTTCCGTACCGATACACGCCCGCGTTGACAGGGGCGCGCAGCGGCGAATTCTCTACGGCTCGCGAGAAGTATCCCGTCGTAATTGAGTATCGCCCGAGCGGCGCATAGTAAGAAACGACGTAAGTCACACCGGGCTGGATCGTGACCGGCTGCGAGAAGTACGCCGTCTGCCAGCCGGACGAGGTTTCATTGCTGAACACCACGCTGGCCAGCTTCTGCCCGTTGCTCGTCCAGAGACTGCCGGTGTGAACGCCACCGTTCGCCGGCCCCCTGAAGAAGCGGATGCCGAGCACCTTCCCGCCAACTGCCGAACTGAACCTCATGCCGAGTTCGACTGCGCTCGAATCCGGATAATCGATTCTCTCGGGTTGCGCGTTGTTGGGAAGCAGAGTCATCGCGGATGGCGTCGCGGACCCTCCGGACGACGGCCGGAAGATTACATCGACCCAGTAATTGCTCGCGCGGTAGGTCTGCGTCGGGAATCCGCTCGAACCATACCGGTAGACTCCGGCGTTGGTCCCGGCGCTCAGCGGACCCGAAGTGAACGTCTTGGTAAAGAAGTTCTCCGAGGCCGAGTAACGGCCAACCGGCGCGTGGTAAGACACAACGTAAGTTACCCCCGCCTTGATCGCCACCGGGTTGGAGAAGTACGCCTTCTGCCAACCGGACGACGTTTCATTCGAGAAAGTGACCGTAGCCAGTTTCTGCCCCGAGCTTGTCCACAGGTTGCCGACGTGAGTGCCCGTGTTGCGCGATCCCTTGTAGAACCGGACGCCTAACACCTCGCCGTCAACATTTGCCTGGAACTTGAGGCCAAGTTCGACCGCTTTGCTGTCGCTGTCTTCAATGATCTGCGGCCGTGCCGAATCGGTCCAGAAAGACACCGTTTGGGATGATCCGGCTGATCCGGAGGAAACGGTAAAGCTTGCCGGCTGAGACGCAGGTCCCGGCCACTGAGCCGCATTGCCTGCCGCATCAATGCTGGTCACACGGTAGTAGTAAGTGACTCCCGGATTCAGTCCGGTCAGCGTGATGGAATGCGCGGTAACAAGCTTCGTATCGTTAACCACGCTCGACAGCGAGCTGCTCGATGTCCCGTAATTCACTCGGGTGGTCGCCGGTTCGTTCGTCGTCCAGGTGATGACGGCCGATCCGTTTCCGGGTGCAGCCGAAACAGCCGAGATTACCGGCGGAACTGTGTCGCCGCCTCCGATCGTCACGGTGGCTGTGCCATACTTCGTCGGATCGGCGACGCTGGTCGCCCTCACCGTGATCGCGCCCGAAGCGCTGGCCGGCGCGGTGAAGAGCCCGCCCGAAGTGATCGTACCGGCCGAAGCAGACCATGTCACGGCCCCGTTCGTGGTGCCGGATACGGTTGCGCTGAACTGCTGCTTCTGTCCCGGTGCGAGCACAACCGAAGCCGGAGTCACGGAAACGCTGATCGACTGGGCGGGGGCTACCTGCAACTGCACCGTTCTCGACGTTCCGTTGAGCGCCGCCCCAACCGTCACTACCTGCGGCGAGCTGCAATTACTAACGCTCACCTGGAAGTTTGCACTGGTGGCGTTGCTGGGAACAGTCACGGTGGACGGCGCGGACACCGTCGCGTTCACCGACGACGTGCTGATGCTCACCGGCGCTCCTCCTGCCGGCGCCGCGCCCGACAGCGACACAGCACATGCCGCCGAGGCCGGAACAACCAGCGATGTCGGGCTGCACGTCAGGCTCGCAAGACTCGGCGTGGGCGCGCTTCCGGTGATGCTGATTCTTCCTCCCGTCGCTGTCACGGACATCGCCGTTCCGTCGGGCGCCGCCGCGAACGCGTTCGTCAATTGGACGGATGCGCTCTGGGTCGAGGCCGACGAGGATACCGTCAGCCTGACCGTGGCTACCGTCCCGCTCTGCATCCTGTTCAGGTTGTTGTCTCCAGTGAGTAGACAGGTGTACGAGCCCGTGCCCGGCACGCAATCCAAACTCTTGCCGGCCCCGGATGCCGCCGTCCCGACTGACACGTTGATGCCGCTAAAGACCGATGCCGGATAAGTGATCGTCCATTGCACGCCGGCTGGTCCTCCACCAGAAGGCGCGCTCAGTGTAAGCGGCAGGCTCACCGTTGAGCCGGCCGCCGCGGAGCCGTCTGCCAGCCCCAGTGTTATGCTTTGTGCCAGCACAGCCGCCGGCAGAAGCACTAACAGAACTAGCGATCTTGTCTGAAGTAGTTTTAGGTCCATGCTATTTGAGTCATCCCAGTCCTGCACACAGTAACCTACTCGAGTGCGCGCGCAGAAGAATTCTTACAGATTCTTCAGGACTATGTGAACACCAACACCGCCCTTGTTGGCACCAGCAGGAAGAAGGAAGAACAGCTCGAGAAAGTGCCAAAATCGCCGCCCGCGTTTGTGCGGGGTAGCTAACCACTTATGCGGTGATAACCTATTCAAAAACACTGCAACTAGCTCGTTACTCGGCCGAGCCACCCGCGCGTAGGAAGGCAGGCGAGTAACCACAACTGGCCCGGATTGGCCGGCCTGAATTTCTAACGGAGTGGAGCGGGAGTGGATTCTAGGATTTAAAGAAGTTTATATCTGATTGGGAAAAATTTCCCGTTCCAGTTTGAAGGCAGAGTAGAATCGCCCAACCCCAGATATGGGGGGTGGACACCCTCATGCGAAAAGTTGCCTGTGGCCGCCTCCGATCGTGGTCGTTTCAGCCTTGGCGATTCTGCGGGATTGGGCTGTCCCCTTTGCGCCCGCGCGTGGCCCGCTGCGGGCAAAGGACGGCGCTTCGCGCGGGCGAAAACCCTTCTTTGGGGGAAGCGGCCGGGCCACCCGCCGCCTCACCCCTCTGCGGGGATGCACTGGCCGGCGCGGCGCTTCCGCCGACGCCGTGCTACATCAGGCCCTGGTTGGCCGCCCGGACGGCCGCCGGCCGGGAGAAAGGATAGACGGCTTCCATGCTGGAAAATCGAAATTCCCTGAGCAACCGCTCCACCTTGCCCGCCATGCCGCGCAGGCCCGCATACGTTCGCCAGCGTGACAGGAGTCGCGAGGTGAGCCGCGGCTGGCTGGCATCGAGCTCCCAGGGGTGGAAATAGATGCAGGCGGGCATATTTTCGCGATTGATTCGCCGGATGCCCGCGGCCGTGTAGCAGTAGGGCAGCAGTCTCAGATAGGCGCCGCCGCCCACCGGCACGGCGCAGCCGTTGGACAGCTCAATGGTGGCGATCGGCACTTCGAAAATGGGGCCCGAAGGCGTCTGGATCACGCCCGCACGGCGCGGAAATCCCGGAATGCCATAGCGGTCGTGTGTGATCGGATAGATGCTGGAGTCGTGGGTGAATCCGCACTCAACCAGCGTTTCGAGCGCCCAAAGCGATTTGGCGGTGATGGAATAGCTCGGAGCCCGGTACATGCGAGGCAGGCAGCCGCAGGCCTGCGCGATGGCGTCGCTTGCCTCCTCGGTGTCTCTGCGAAATTCCGCGGGCGTCAGCTCGTAGACCAGGCGGTGTGAAAAGCTGTGCGCACCGACTTCATGGCCGTTCGCGACGATTTCCCGGACCACACCGGGGCGGCGCTTTGCGACCCAGCCCAGCACAAAGAAAGTCGCCCGCACGCCATGCGCGGCGAAGATCTCCAGCACGCGCCGCGTCTGATCCTCCACCCTCGACGCGAGCACGTCCCAATGCCGGGTTCCCGAAGACGCCTGTACCTCCGTGGCGTGGAACGTTTCCTCGACGTCTACTGTCAGGATGTTAAGCATGCCGCGGCCGTCTGGCGGCACTGGACCTGAACACGACAACAGCCACCCGGAAGAGTAAGCCAAAAACGGTCAACACGACCTCGTCTGCGATCGCCCGGATCATGCAATTCACATCAGCAACCCTGGTGCCACGGCCCGGACGGGCTGCCGGCGGCATTTCTTGACAATTCGTGTACGAACTGAGAATTTGTTCGGCCAGTCTGCCGCGAAATCCGCGTCCACACGCGCCTGCGGCGGGCGGCGAGCGCCGCCCCTCCGGCATCCGGAACATAAACCCAATTGGCTGTTTCCGCCACACTTTGGCATTCTGGAACGAACATTTTGTTTACATCTTTGCCAATTTTTACACTTCGAAGATTAAGCCTCCGTCGTTTTCGAACGAATATCATTCGATGTGCTTCCTAACTGAGGTTTACCCTAGTTATCAATGAGTTATCGGGTTGCGAACCGACCAATTTTTCGCCACCAGGGGGTGTGAATTCCCCCCTTACAAATCCGCGGCGAATTGTGATACTAATTTAATAACTCAGCAAATCCTCGATGATTTAACTGGGAAGGGGCAACGGATGATGCTAACTCGCGCTCTGAGATCGCACAGCGTGGACAGGTGAAGACATTGATCAGGGTGTGTTCAGTTTCCGCCGACATGCGCTTTCACATGCTCTGCGCCGAAGCGCTGGATGCGGTCGCGGAGATCGAAATCCTCCGTGCGGCAAGCATGAGCGAGGCTGCCGCCGCCGATCTGTACGTCCGGGACTTCGATCTGCGGGAGCCGCCCGCCGCCGGCGATTTCAGCGGCGCCGAGACGGTTTTCGTAGCGCGGCGCGAGGATCTGGCTGCGTTGCACACGCAGTTGAGGGGCGAGGCGGTTGCCGTTCTCGTCAAGCCGGCCGACCTGCCGGGTATGCGCCAGTTTCTCGAAGCGGCTGTTGCGCGTTGCCGGAGCCGGTTGCAGGAAAAAGCGGATCCCCGCCGCTTCGAACGCGACCAGTTCCTGGAGTGCCTTCTTCTCGCCGGGCTGAAACTGCAACAGTTTGGCGCGCAGCGGAGCAACTTCCTTGCGCGTGCGCTTCACGATCTCTGGGCGCCCCTGACTGCCGCGGACGGCTACTGCACCATGCTTCTTCAGGACGTGGTGGACCGTCTCAGCCCCGAGCAGGCGGACACGCTGCGCCGCCTTCACGGCAACGTGCGCCGGTTGCTGAGAACCACGAGTTTCGTCTATCAGTTGGGGTCGGGCGTATCGGAACGGGAACTCCCGTCCATCGGCCCCGCGAACATCGCAGTCTGCGTGGATAACGCCGTCAACGGCGTCGCGCCTTTCGCGCGCGAGAGGGGAATCGAAATCAGAACAAGCGTCAGGCAGCCCGCCGAGCCCATGTACTTCGATGCCGGAGGGATCGAAACCGTGCTCGATTACCTGCTGGAAAACGCCTGCCGCTTCACGCCCCGATTTACGACGGTGGAACTGGAGGCTTTCCCTGTCGTATGGAGTGTCCGCCGTTTTCGCTTGCAGAGCGCCGACGGCAACTGGTTCGTGCCGGTACCCGCTTCGGGAGGCCCGAATGCCTACCGGGTGGATGTCCGCGACAGCGGAGCGCCTGTATCCGAGTCCGACCTGGCCGGAATGTTCGACCAGTACAGCCCGAGGTACAGCCACAACGGCCGCTCCGGGGCGGGCCTGGCTTTGGCCGCCTGCCGCCTGATCGTGGAGGCGCATTGCGGCGAGCTGGTGGTTAAACCCCAGCCCGAAGGAGCCGTGTTCTCGTTTGTCTTGCCGATGATCAAGCCGGAACTCGACAACAATTCACACATGCTCCAAGAGCAAGTAATAGAGGGAAGACAAGCACTATGAATAAGACAGTACTGGTAGCCGAAGATCAACTCGAGGTCAGCAACTATATCGAGCTTGCGCTACGGATGGAAGGTTACCGCGTGGTCACCGCCCGTGACAACGCAGAGATTCGGGAGCGGTTGCAGGATCTGAACGGCAGCCTTGCGCTCGTGCTGTTGGAACTGACAATGCCGCACCAGGATCCCGTCGAAACGGTCCGGGAGATCCGCCGGGCGCATCCCCGGCTACCGATCCTCGTCTTTTCGGGGGCTTCCTCGCCCGCCGTTATGGCAGAAGTTCTTCAGTGCGGCAACGTGACCTTTCTGAACAAGCCGTTCACACACGAGCAACTGGTTGCCGCCATCAGAAAGACCGTGCAGGCGGCCCCTTCTTCGTCCGGCACTGCTCCGGCCAGTCCTGCCGCACCGTCAAATTTCTTCTGGTGCAGGAATCCGCGCATGCAGGCGATCGCCCGGGCCGTGCAGCAGTCGGCGCTTTCCGACGTGCCGGTGGTCATCCGCGGCGAGAGCGGGGTCGGCAAGGAAGTGATCGCCCGCGAGATCCACGCGCTATCCGCGCGGCGCAACAAGCCCTTTCTGAAGATCAACTGCGCTGCGCTGCCTTCGGAGTTGCTGGAGAGCGAACTCTTCGGTTACGAGCGCGGCGCGTTCACCGGGGCCGCCAAGAGCACCCGCGGGAAGTTCGAGGCCGCCGACGGCGGCGTGATCCTGCTGGATGAAATCGGCGATATGGACGTCCGGCTTCAGGCCAAGCTGCTCCATGTCCTCCAGGACAACGAGTTCCAGCGCCTGGGCAGTTACGAAACCGTGCGGGTGAACGTGCGGGTGCTCGCCGCGACTCATTGCGACCTGGAGAAGGCCATCGCCGAGGGACGCTTCCGCGCGGACCTTTACCACAGGCTCAACGTCATTACTATCGAGGTGCCTCCGCTGCGCGAGCGGAAGGACGAAATCATTCCTCTCGCCGAATATTTCCTTGCCAAGCACGCTCCTCCGGGAGTAGTCAGCCCGGGCATCACTCCTTTGCTGGAGCAAGCCCTGCTTGCTTACGACTGGCCCGGCAACATCCGCGAGCTGGAAAACCTCATGCGCAAGTACCTGGTGTTCGGCGACCCCTCCATCATCGTCCAGGACCTCAACCACCGGGCGAAACTGCGGCCGGCGGAAAACGAGAACGCCGCGCCCACGGTCTCCCAGACCTCCCGCCCGATTCTTGAGGAACTGGAAGAAGACCGCAAGGAGCGGGAAAAGCAGGCTATTCTCGCCGCGCTGAACGAGACCCACTGGAACCGCGTCCGGGCGGCAGCCCTGCTCAAGACCGACTACCGCAGGCTGCTTTACAAGATCAGAAAGTGCGGCATCGCCCCCTCGAGGGACAAGGCCCGCACCGACGATCGCCGCAACAACCAGCGCGCCCGCGCCGCGGGCGAATCGGCGTAAGTTCGCGACGCTCTCCGGTCCACGCTCTACAACGGGCATCGAGTTGCATCCAAACGTGCGCGAATCCCGGCTGCGGTTGCGGCTTCGCAATCGCAGCCCTGAGGCAGTGTGCGCACCATGCATCGTCCATTTCTCGAGCGCCGCTCGCGCGCCCGGATCCAACTCAAGTGGCCGGTGAGCGTCCATAGCGAACGCTATCCCGAGCCGGTGACCGCGGATCTGCTGAATGTCAGTTCCGGCGGTGCATACTGTGTCTCCAGTATGCCCTTCTATTGCCGCGATGCTGTTGAAATTGATCTGCCGCTTCCCAGCGGGCTGGATACTTCCGAGCGCGACCTCAGACTGTGGTGCGTCGGTCGGGTGATTCGAACCGAGGAGGTTCAGCCCGGCCTGTTCGGTTTCGCCTGTACGTTTGAGGACTACACCTTTTTGTCCGAAACCCCCGGCCTCGGTTACAAAGTTCGCATCAAGGCGCGTTCGGAGCGTTGACGGCCTCGCCAGCGGGCGTTACCAAATTCTGTTCAAATCGAAAAGTTCTTCGGCGGGCGGAAACCGGTTCGCCAACACCGCTCATCCCCGCGCGTCCCGCCATTCTCCGGGAACAAGCGTTGACAGTCCGTACTTCCAGCCTTTTCAGTCCCCTGCGCCAGTGCCTATGAAACGGGAACAGGAGGGTCCGAAAGCTGCAATAGGTTCTGTCGCGATAGTCGGGAGCGTTCCATGCCGGCTTGGCTCACCTCGTTGTGGCTGGAATGGGGAAGGGCGGCCGGAGGCGGCTTCCTCGTTGGGGGGCTAGTGTGGGTCCAAGAAACTTGAGAAATATTACTGTCAGACTGCAAACAATCGTCGTCCTTCTACTATGTTTCGTTTCGCCCTGCGCGGCGCTTGTGATTCTCGCTCGCCAGCAAGCCGTCGCTCCCGAGCGCGTGGGAGCGGGGCTGGTGGCGCTTATCGGATTCGTTTTGCTGGCGGGCGGCACGCTGCTCAGACGCCGTCTCGAGCAGGGCCGTCAGGCCGCAGAGCACAACGCCGAAGCACACTATCAAAGCTCCGAAACACGCTATAGGGAAGCCGGGGCGGTCGAAACCTCCGAGACCATCCGGCAGCGGCTGCTGCACTCGGAACCATGACGCGCATCTTCGATCTTTATATCTCACGCTCGGCAATTCTGTTGGCCCTGATCGAAGGGCTCGCCATCGCCGCGTGCCTCGCGGCCGCCGTAAGGTTTACTCTGCCTGAAGCACCGGGACACCACACCGCCGGCCTCGCCGGGTTTGTGCCTGTAATCCCGATCGTGGCGGTATTTCAAATCGCTTTTTACTACAACGATCTCTATCACTTCGCCGCGTTCAGAAACTCGCTGCTTTCGGCGCTTCGGCTGGGCCAGTCTTTGGGGGCCGGTTGCCTTGCGCTGGCTGCGCTCTACTACGCCGCACCCGCGTTGATGCTGGAACGCACCTCCTTTCTTCTCGGCTTGGCGCTTGTCGCCATCTCCTCTGGCCTGACCCGCGCCCTTGTGGCGTTGTGGCGCACGCGCGGACCGGTTGACAACGTCGCCATCATTGGCTGCGGCACGCTCGCTCTTACGGTAGCCCGCGAGATCAACCGCCGGGAAGACCTGCACTTGCGCCTTCTGGGACTGGTGGATGAAGCCCCGTGGCAGCACCGCACCAGCGCCGGTTCCGAGCCGGTGATCGGCTCGATGGGCGACCTCCCCGCCCTCGTGGAAGAAAACCGCGTCTCCCGGTTAATCGTGGCCGTGGAGGATAACCGCAGGGTGCTGCCGGTTCGCGGTTTGGTCGGACTGCGCCTCCGCGGCGTCAAAATCGAAGATGCCGCGTCCGCACTGGCCTCGCTCACCGGCCGCGTCTGGCTGAGCGTCGTCCGGCCGAGCTGGTTTGTCTATGCCGAGGGGTTCCGGCGATCGAAGCTGACTCTCGCCGTTAAACGCGCCGTCGATATTGTTGTTTCCGCAGTGGCGATCGTCATTTGCGCCCCTCTTGTACCGCTGATCGCAGCCGCGATTCGCCTGGATTCGCGCGGCCCGGTCTTTTACCGCCAGACAAGGGTGGGCTACCAGGGCAGAACCTTTCAGCTCCTGAAGTTCCGGTCCATGCATGAGAACGCGGAGCGGGCTAATGAAGCGCTCTGGGCGCGCGAACAGGATCCGCGCAGCACCCGCGTCGGCAGGTTCCTTCGCAAGTCGCGCCTGGACGAGCTGCCTCAGTTCATCAACGTCCTGCGCGGTGAGATGAGCTTCGTCGGGCCGCGGCCGGAAAGGCCGGCCTTTGTCGAGCAGCTTCGCAAGGAGATTCCGTATTACGACGAGAGGCACTCCGTCCGGCCCGGAATCACCGGCTGGGCCCAGGTCCGGTATCGCTACGGCGCCAGCGTGAATGACGCGGAGCGCAAGCTCGAATACGACCTGTTCTACCTGAAGAACATGTCGCTTGCCTTCGATATGCTGATCGCGTTTGAAACTGTCCGCATCGTCCTGTTCGGACGCGGCGCCAGGTAGGACTTAGTAAGAATTCAGGTCGTACAGGAATTTTTGCAGGAACCCCGGATGGCGCGGGACCATCCGCACTTCAATCTCGGGCGCCCGCATGCGCAACGTTGTCATCAGCTCTCCCAAGGCCGCCCGCACGCTGCGAAAGGTGAGATGCCGGGCCAGTTTTTCCACGCCGGCCGCCTCTTCCGGGTTCAAGGCGATCAGACCGGGCAGCCGCCTGTTGTTCCACAAGCGCTGCATGGCAGCAGCGGTTATGCGCACGGGAAGCGTGCGCCAGGAGCGCCCTCCGCCGCACGGCAGGTTCAACCCCAGCGCCGGATATGCGGTAACGGGCACTTCCAGAATTCTCCCCGAGTCCGTTTCCACAATCACCGGCGCGTGCCAGGGCGAACGGTGGAACTGCCCGTTAATGCTGCTATCGAACCGGTAGCCCTCTTCGGCAAGGATAGAGAGCGCCTGGAGCGTCCGCCTGCTTATCGAGAAGCCCGGAGCGCGGTATCCCGCCACCTCCATGCCGGTGAAATCCTCGAGGCGCAGCTTCGTCTCTCTCGCATCTTCGCGAAAACGATCTGGATCGCAGTCCCGCGCCCCAGGCTTCAACCGCCCGAGGCACGCCAGCTCGTGGCCCCGGCTCGCTATTTCCCTAGTCAAACGGGATGAAATTGCATCCGGGCGGACAAAAAACGTCGCCAACGCTCGTATTCCGTCCAGAACCTCGAGCGCGCTCTCGACCCAGGCATCGGACACGCTTCTTCCCAGATCGATCGTGAGCAGACAAACCGGCCCGCGGCGGCGCAAGCCTTCATCCCCGCCCCGCACTTCCGGCCGAATTTCTTCGCTCTGCCGCGCCCCCACGTCTTCGTTACTATGCAATTCTCTGTCCGTCGCGGAACAACGGACGTACACGGCGCCATGATGGAGTGGCGCGGCGTTGCGGCGTGCGGGATTCGGGTTAAATAAGAGTCATGGCCATTGCCAGCATCAACCCCGCAACGGGTGAAACCCTGCGTACGTTTGAACCCTATTCCGAAGCGGAAATCGAGCGCCGTCTTGAGAAGGCGTTCTGCACCTTCAAGGAATACCGCCGTATGCCGCTCGCCCCGCGCGCCGCCCGAATGCTCCGCGCGGCGGAGATTCTGGAGCGCGAAAAGGACCGCTTTGGCCGGCTCATTACTGCGGAGATGGGCAAACTTGTTAAATCCGCGCGCGACGAAGTGGTGAAGTGTGCCTGGGCATGCCGTTATTACGCCGAAAGTGCCGAACGGTTGCTAGCCGACGAGCGCGTGGAGACCAACGCCTCGCTGAGCTTCATCCGCTATGAGCCGCTCGGGCCGGTGCTGGCGGTCATGCCTTGGAATTTTCCGTTCTGGCAAGTTTTCCGCTTCGCCGCACCGGCGCTGATGGCCGGCAACGTCGGGCTGCTCAAGCACGCTTCCAACGTGCCGCAGTGCGCCCTGGCCATCGAAGAGATTTTTCACCGGGCCGGTTTTCCCGAGGGCGCGTTCCAAACCCTCCTCATCACCGCCGCGCAGGTGCCGCGTGTGCTCCAGGACCCGCGCATCGCCGCCGCGACGCTCACCGGCAGCGAGCCCGCGGGTAGCCAGGTTGCCGCCGAAGCCGGCAGGCAGATCAAGAAGACCGTGCTTGAACTCGGCGGCAGCGACCCGTTCATCGTCATGCCGTCCGCGGATCTGGAAAAGGTTGTCGCCACTGCGGTCCAGGCGCGTACGATCAACAACGGCCAGTCGTGCATCGCCGCCAAGCGCTTCATCATTGCTGAAGCCATCGCCGGTGAGTTCGAGCGCCGCTTCGTCAAAGCCATGGAAGCCCTCAAGGTGGGGGACCCCATGGACGAAGCGACGGCGCTTGGGCCCCTGGCCACTCCACAGATTCTCGAGGGGCTGGATGAGCAGGTGCGCCGCTCGGTGGCAGCAGGCGCGCGTCTTCTCACGGGCGGCCGGCGTCTGGACCGTCCGGGAAACTACTACGCGCCCACCGTTCTGGCCGATGTGCCCGAGACGGCGCCGGCATTCTCTGAAGAGCTGTTCGGGCCGGTGGCGGTCCTGTTCCGCGCCCGCGACGCGGCTGAGGCCATCCGCCTCGCCAATGCCACCACGTTCGGTCTCGGAGCGAGCGTGTGGACGAACGATCCGGATGAGCGCGACCGGTGCATCGACGAGATCGAAGCCGGCATGGTGTTCGTAAACGGCATGGTGGCCTCCGATCCCCGGCTTCCGTTCGGCGGCGTGAAGCGCTCTGGATACGGCCGCGAACTGGGAGCGTACGGGATCCGCGAGTTCGTCAATATCAAGACGGTGTGGATCGGATAAGGCCCCGTGCAGGCGGCGGCGAACGGAGTAGGATAAGCATTAGCGATGCAGAGCGGGCTGATTGCCGGCTTTCTGGTGATTGTACTGGGGCTGTTTTCCTCCGCGCTCCGGGATCGCCTACGCGACTGGTTTCATCGCGCGCCCGCCCGCATCTTCTTCTTGCCTGCCGCGCTCACAGCGCTCTTCTGCGCGGTATTGCTGCACAGCGAAGCCTGGAGCACCGGCTTCGTGCTGATGGCGGCCGCGTACACCTTCGCGCCGGTGGCAATGGTTTATGTCAACCGGCCCGGGCGCCCAGAGCGTCCGTGGCTCGACTTCGCCGCCTTCCTGATGCTGTGGCTGCCGGTGGAATTCACCGCCGGGAAGGAACTGCTGCCCGCGCATGCCTGGGGAACGGTCAACATCGCCGCGCGCGGGGCCGCCGTGACTCTGGGGCTGGTCCTGTTCCCAGTGTTTCGCGATTTAAAAGGAGTGAAATACGAACTGCCGCGGCGGTGGACGGACTTCAGTTACCCTCTGGCGGGCTTTGCCGTGGCCGCGGCGATTCTGATCCCACTCGGACTGGCCCTGAGTTTCATGGGCCCGTTTCAAATCCCCGAGCCCTTGCGCGCCGGTGCGTTCGGTCTGCTGTTTGTAAAGACGCTGCTCGGGGTGGCCCTTCCGGAAGAAATTCTGTTTCGCGGCCTCATTCAAAACTGGCTGATGCAGCAGTTCGGCTTCACGAACCGCACGCTGCTTGTTGCGGCGGTAATTTTCGGCGCGGCCCATCTCAACAATGCTCCCGGCCCGCTGCCGAACTGGCGCTACATGATTCTGGCCTCGATCGCCGGCTTTATTTACGGGAAGGTGTTCTGGAAGTCCTCCACCGTGCTGTCTTCGGCGGGGCTTCACGCTCTTGTGAACACCGTACGGCACACGTTCTTTCACTGAGGAGGGGTTCATGGGGGAAGAGGGGAGGCAACGCGACTGGGACGCGCTGCTGGAAGCAGTAGCCGTGTTCGTGCTGATCATGATCTACATCTGGTGGCTGCGCCTGTGGCACGCGTGGCTGTGGATGCCGCTGCTGGCCGGCGTGATGCTCACGCACTGGGCGCGCCGCGAACATCCGCGCCGCCTCGGCTTTCTTGCAACCGGTTTCCGCCAGGCATTCGCTCCGGTGCTCCTGTGCACGGCGGGGATCTGCGCGGCGCTGCTGGCGCTCGGCGCGCTGCTCGGAACAATACGTGAAGTTACTCCCGCACGCGCGGCCACGGGAGTGTTCGGATATGTTGGCTGGGGACTGTTCCAGCAGTACTTACTAAATGGTTACTTTGTCAACCGGCTGGCCGAGTTCGCCGGTAATCCGGGCGGGCAGTTCGCTCCTGTTTCGGCGGCGGTGCTGTTCTCGCTTGCGCACCTGCCGAACTGGTTTTTGATGCCGGTGACGCTCGCCGGAGGATACGTGTGCGCGCGGGTCTATCTGCGGTATCGGAATCTGTACGCGCTGGCGATCGCCCATGGCCTGGTGGGCTATTGCCTCTACAGCATCGTGCCCGATTCGGTGAGCGCGCATTTTCTGGTGGGGCCTCGATACCTGCTCGAAATGTACGGAACGTATCCGGAAGTGCTGCTGTAGCCGCACTACACTGTAGTCGGAGGGGAACAATGAAAGCCGGGGAGATTGCGGGCGTTCAGGAAGCGCTGGAGCGCCTGGGCATCGCGGAGATAAACTCCGGCGCGGGCTGGGGCGAGTGGATCGAGCGGCCAAGGGGCGGGGATCTGGTATCCATCAATCCAAGCGACGGCTCCCAGATCGCGCGGGTGCGTATGGCCACCGCCGAGGATTACGAGGAGGTCGTGCGGCACGCCGCCGAAACCTTCCCGCGCTGGCGCGATTATCCCGCTCCCAAACGCGGCCAGATCGTTCGCGAGATCGGCGACGAACTGCGCCGCCACAAGAACGATCTGGGCATGCTCGTCAGCCTGGAGATGGGCAAGGTGTTCTCCGAGGGGCTGGGCGAGGTGCAGGAGATGATCGACATCGCCGACTTCGCCGTGGGCCTCTCGCGCCAGCTCTACGGCCTGACGATGCCCAGCGAACGCCCGTCTCACCGCATGTACGAGCAGTGGCATCCGCTCGGCCTTGTGGGCGTGATCACGGCATTCAATTTCCCTGTGGCCGTATGGTCGTGGAACGCGCTGATCGCGGCGGTGTGCGGCGATTGCGTGGTCTGGAAGCCGTCGTCGGAAACGCCGCTGGTCTCGATTGCGGTGCAGAAGATCTGCGATCGCGTGTTTGCGCGCCACGGCTGGAAGGGTGTGTTCAACCTGGTGATCGGGCGCGGCACGGACGTAGGGGAGCGGCTCATTGCGGACCGGCGGATACCACTCATCAGCGCGACGGGGTCGTGCGCCATGGGCTACCGCGTGGCCGAGGCCGTCGCGCGACGCCTCGGCCGCAACCTGCTCGAACTGGGCGGCAACAACGGCGTGATCGTGATGGACGACGCCAACCTCGATCTCGCGCTGCGGGCGGTTCTGTTCGGCGCGGTGGGCACGGCGGGGCAGCGCTGCACCACCATCCGGCGGCTTTTTCTCCAGAAGGGGATCGCACGGCGGATGACGGAGTCGCTCGTCGCAGCCTACCGCCAGATCCGGATTGGCCATGCGCTCGATCCCGAGACGCTGATGGGCCCGCTGGTGAACCGCGCAGCCGTAGATGAGATGATGCGCGGCCTCGAGCGCATCCGCGAGCAGGGCGGCGAGGTGTTGTACGGAGGCAACCGGCTCGATCTTCCCGGCGGCTGTTACGTTGAGCCGGCGCTGGTGAAGGCTCACCCCGAAATGCTTATGCTCAGAGAGGAGTTGTTCGCCCCCGTGCTCTACCTCGTGGAGTTCGACCGCCTCGAGCAGGCCATCGAGTGGCACAACAGCGTGCCGCAGGGGCTTTCCTCGGCGATGTTCACCACCAGCCTGATCTCCGCGGAAACCTTCCTCAGCGCCGGCGGCAGCGACTGCGGCATCGCCAACATCAACATCGGGACCAGCGGCGCGGAGATCGGCGGCGCTTTCGGCGGGGAAAAGGAAACGGGCGGCGGGCGCGAATCCGGCAGCGACGCCTGGAAGGCCTACATGCGGCGGCAAACGGTTACGATCAACTGGTCGAACGATTTGCCCTTAGCGCAGGGCGTGAAGTTTGAGCTATAACCGGATCCTAATATACTGATTTCCATGCTACGTCTTGTTGTTGCGATGCTTCTGTGCGCGGCCACCGTCCCCGCGCAGGATCTGAAGCCCATTCCGCTCCCCAAGCCACAGACCGAAGGCGGCAAACCACTGATGCAAGCGCTGAAGGAGAGGAAATCCACACGCGAGTTCAGCCAACAAAAGCTGTCCCCGCAAGTATTGTCGAATCTCCTGTGGGCAGCGTTTGGGATCAACCGCGAAGACGGGCGCCGCACTGCCCCCACGGCGTCGAACCGCCAGGAGATTGACATTTACGTTGTGATGGAAGAGGGCGCCTACCGCTATGACCCCAAGGCTAACCAGCTTGAACCCGTAGCGAAAGGCGACCTGAGAAAAGCGACGGGCACGCAGGATTTTGTCGCGCAGGCGCCGGTGAACCTTGTGTACGTGGCGGACCTGGCCAAGCAGAAAAACTCGGACTGGGCCTACGCTGACACCGGGTTCATCGCCCAGAACGTGTATCTCTATTGCGCGTCCGAGGGCCTTGCGACCGTGGTGCGCGGCATGGTTCCGCGAGAGCCGCTGGCCAAGGCGCTGAACCTGCGCCCGGATCAGAGAATCACCCTGGGCCAGACGGTGGGATACCCGGGCAAGTAACGCTGCCCGGAGCGGGGCGGCGCGCACGCGAGTTTGGACCGCAACCGGGGACGGCCCGCGGTGGAAGGCGGATTCGAGTACATTAAGAAGTGTTTAGAATTCAGCCGAAGGAGTCCAAGCCGCAATGTCAGCCGCTCAGCTCCCCGCTCCGCCGCTTGCATGGGAAGTCTTCCGCCGGTCAACCATTGTCGCTGCGCGAGCTGCGAATTCCATCCTCGACACGGTGTTCTACGATGTTAAGGCCTTAACCGACGCGGAGCGCCGGCTTCTCTCGAAACATTTGGTTCCCGAAGGCGCGGTGTTGGTTGTCTACCCGTCCGGTGACAAACGGAGAATCCGCGCGCTCGAAGCCGAGCGCTTCGTTTTCGAGCAACTCAGCGAGCGGATCGATCCAGTTAATGCAGTCGTTGTTGGCGGTGTGGGGAGTTCGGCGATTGGTACGGCGGCTTTTGCGCGAAACGTCGCCGACTACCTCGGCAAGCCGGTCGCCGGCATAGTGTCCGGCTACGGGCTTGCGGACGTGGTTACCGAGGGGCTCGGCGGTTGGTTTGTTCTTGGCGCGAGGAACGCGCTGCGCGAGATGTCCGCCAGACTGCTCGACCTGTATGGGCTGAAAGACCACGTGAGGGATCCGGGGTCCCACGCCGCTATGAAGTCGCTGTTAGCGTCAGCCGGCAAGCGGCAGGAAAAGTTCCTGTACGGGTCTCCCGACTCCGCGACCTTGCTGTTCTTGCTGCAGGCAATGGGAAGGCGCATAGAACTGCTTGTGGGACACAGCAAGGGCAACTACAGCATCGAGAATGCGCTTGAGGGGTGGATCAGCGAGCTTAGAAACGGGTGCATGCAAGTGCCGCCCAGGCTCCGGATTATCACGCTGGGGGCGGTAATCTGGTTCCCGCCGGAATTCTCAAATCTGCATCAGTTTATCGGCCAGATCGACTACTTCGGGATGCTGAATTCCAGGATCTTCGTCAAGCGGATATGCGTTCCCGGGGCGTGGCATTCTTTGAATCGAGATATGCGGTGTTCTTGTTTATCCGTCAAGGAGGCGCTCGCCGCGGCAGACGCTTTCAGCCCCGGCGGCCCGGGGAGTCCGAAGAGATCCCGGGCAACCATGGCAGGCTGCTGAGTCCCGCTGCAATCAGCGGTCATCGATCTCGTCGAGCCACTCGGGGCGCCGGAGCACCTCGCGCGGCCTGCTCCCGTCGGGCGGGCCGATGATGCCCTCGCGCTGCATCCTGTCCAGGATGCGGGCGGCGCGCCCGTAGCCCAGCCGCAGGCGGCGCTGCAGGGTGGAAGTCGAAGCCTTACCCATCTCGACCACTACCCGGACCGCGTCCCGGTAAAGCGGGTCTTCCTGGCCGTCAAAGTCGTCCGCTTCGCCCGCATCGTCGTCGGAAGGCGGCGCGGCGAGGTAGGACTGGTCGTATTCCGGTTTGGCCTGCTCTTTCCAGAACTCCACCACTCGGTTGATCTCCTGTTCGGCCACGTACGGCCCGTGGACGCGTACGAGCCGCGAGGAGCCGGGCGGCAGCACGAGCATATCGCCTTTGCCCAGCAGATGTTCGGCGCCCATGACGTCCAGCACGGTGCGCGAATCGACGCGCGTCGCCACGCGGAAGCTGATGCGCGCCGGGAAGTTCGCCTTGATCAGGCCGGTGATGACGTCCACGCTCGGCCGCTGCGTCGCCACCACCAGGTGCATGCCGACCGCGCGCGCCATCTGCGCCAGCCGGGTGATGGATTCCTCGACGTTCTGCCGCTCCACCATCATCAGGTCGGAAAACTCGTCGATCAGCAGCAGGATGTAGGGGAGAGGCTGCAAGTCCTCGGGTGGTTCGCCGTCCTCTTCGAACAGCGGAATGGGCTCGTTGAGGCGCTGGCGGACCTTCCGGTTATACTGCTCGATGTTGCGCACGCCCTGCGCGGCGAGCAGGCGCAAACGCCGCTCCATCTCGAGCACGGCATTGCGCAGCGCGTTGGCGGCCTTTCTCGCATCCGTGATCACCGGCGTGAGCAGGTGCGGAATGCCTTCATACAGCCCCATTTCCAGCCGCTTGGGATCCACCAGAATCATCCGCACTTCGTCGGGCGTCGACTTGAACAGCACCGACATGATGAGCGAGTTGAGCATCACGCTCTTGCCGGAACCGGTCGAGCCGGCGATGAGCAGGTGCGGCATCGATTCGAGCGCCAGCACCTTGATGCGGCCGTTGATGTCCTTGCCCAACGCGATCGTCAACCGCGACTGCGAGTTGACAAATTCCGGCGATTCGAGCACCTCACGCAGGCTGATCACCTCGCGGCGCGCATTGGGGACCTCGATACCAACCGTAGGCTTGCCCGGGATGCGCTCGATGAGAATGGACTCCGCCTGCAAGCCCATGCAGAGGTCCTCGTTGAGCGTCGTGATGCGGCTGTACTTGATGCCGGCCTCGGGCTTGAACTCGAAGGTGGTCACCACCGGCCCGGGGTTGATCTGCACCACGGAGCCGAAAACGTTAAACTCCTCGAACTTTGACCGGATGCGCGCGGCGATCTGCTTGAGTTCTTCCTCGAAGTAGGGCGGACGAGGCGGCACCTCGTTGAGCAGCGACGTCGGCGGCAGACGGTACGTCCGGCGCTCGGGCGTCGAAGACACCAGCACCGGGCGGAGCGGCGCCGGGGCTTCGGGCTCGCGCGGAGATTCGACAAGCACCGGGCCGGGCGCGGGCGGCGGCGGCTCCTCATCTTCCAGCGTGCGAATCGGGATGTCTGGCTCGAATGGCGGTTCCTGCTCGGCAACGGGCGGCGGAGCCTCCGGCTCCGGCGCCGTCACCGGCTCGGGATCGCTGCGGCGCTCAGGACGCTGGCGAGGCGGTTTTGCTTTCCGCGCGGCGGCGCGGCGGGCGCGCCAGGCACGCCACCGGCTGGTCAGGGGACGGGCTGCCGCCGAGCCTAAGGCCGCCACGTGAGACAAGTGTGCGATGCGGAAACTCGTAGTGAGATAGAGCGAAACCAGGAAGCAGGCAAAAGCCACGATGCCCGCCCCGGTGACGTTGAGCGCAGCTACCAGGTAGCCGGCGAGGACAACGCCCATGGTTCCGCCCGCCGGCACGGCCCCGCCGAACAGCTTCCACTCGGGCCCGAGTGCAAAGCCGGCGCAGCCGCTCAGGACAAACAGCATGTAGCCGATCGCCCGCCCCAGCGGATACTCCACCCGGCGTCCCCGCACCCAGTTCCAGGCCAGCACGATCAAAACGATCGGAAGAGCGAAAGCGAGCGCGCCAAAGGCTTGAAAAGCCAAATCGGAAAAGTGGGCGCCAACCCGTCCGATCAGATTCCTGGTGGGTGCGCTGCCGGCAGCCGTGTTCCACGAGGGATCGCTGGGATGATAGGAAACCAAGCTAAGCCATACCAGAAGGCCGACGATCAAAGACAGCATTCCCGCGGCCTCCGGAAGGCGAGAGTTGTGTGCCGAGGATGAAGTGCTCATCCTGCGCGGCGGACAAAGATGGCCAGAGCGATCACTATTATGCCAAAAATTATGCGGTAATACACGAAGAAACGGAGGGTGTGGGTCCGCAGAAATCTCAGGAATACGGCAATCACCACCCAGCCGGTGACGGCTGAAACAACCACGCCGACCAGAAATGGCACTTGCATGCCGGGCGAAAGGCCGCCAGCTTCCTGGATGTCCAGGAACGCCTTCAGCGCGGCGCCGGTGAGCGCGGGAGTCGACAGCAGGAAGGAAAAGCGCGCGGCGGCATGACGGTTGAGGTTGCGGAACAGCCCGGTCGAGATCGTGATGCCGCTGCGCGAGACGCCGGGCACGATCGCCACTGCCTGGGCGAGACCGATGAGCATCGAGTCGGCCAGAGAAATCTGGTCAAGGTCCTTCTTGAAGTGGCCGGCGCGGTCGGCGATATACATGACGATGCCCACCACGATCAGCATGGTTCCGATAACAAAGGAGTTGCGCAAGGGGCCTTCGGCCAGGTCCTTAAAAAAATAACCGAAGACACCCACCGGAACCGTGGCGGCGGCAAGCAGCCAGAGAAGATTGCGGTTCTGGGCGAGGGCGGGATCGCCTCCGATCCTCAGCCCGAACCCCTGGGCGACAAGCTGGACCCAGTCCCGGAAAAAGTACACGATCACCGCCGCGAGGGTGCCGACGTGCAGAGCGATATCGAAATCGAGGCTGTGCAGCTCCGGGCTGGTCCATCCCAGCAAGCGTGGAACCAGCGCAAGGTGAGCGGTGCTGCTGATTGGCAGAAACTCGGTGAGACTCTGCACAATCGCCATTACGATGACCTGATAGAGAGGCATAGGGTCGAAGTTCCATCCTACCGCACACCCCTTCTCCGCTATCCGGATGAAATTGCCTCGGATTTCGCGAGACCGTTTCCATGCGGCGTGATAACATACTCAGGGAATCCGACGGATGCCGACGCTGGAAGCCTGGGGGACAACCGACCGGGGTCTGGTCCGCCAGAACAACGAAGACAACTGGTCGCTCGACACGAGCCTGCGCGTGGCCGTGGTGGCCGACGGGATGGGCGGCGCCTCGTGCGGCGAAGTGGCCTCCGCCATCACTGTAGAAACGGTGATGGAGTATTTCCGCGGCAGGCCGGTAGCCGATCCCCGGCAGGCCATGGAGGCGGCGATCCTGGAGGCGAACCGCAGGGTGCTCGACAAGGCCCGCAGCGAGGAAGGCTGCAACGGCATGGGATCGACCGTCGTGGTTGCCCATTGGAATCTCCCTCGGCTGCATATCGCCAATGTCGGCGACAGCCGCGCCTATCTCTGGCGCAACGGCGCGCTGACCCAGCTCTCCTACGACCAGACGCTGGTGAACGAGTTGCGTATCCGGTTCGGCCTTTCGGAAGCCGAGGTGAGCAACTTCCCGCACAAGAACGTCCTCACGCAAGCGGTGGGCACGACGCCTCACGTGAAGGTGCGGCTGCGCGAGGAAAATCTGGTACCCGGCGATATCGTGCTGCTCTGCTCGGACGGGCTCACGGGACCCGTCCCCGAGCGCGCCATTGCGGCGACGCTCTCACGCTACGCGCCGCTTCAGCACCAGGTGGAACGGCTCATAGCGCAGGCAAAGGCCGCCGGCGGCCCGGACAATATCACCGCGGTGCTGCTTCGGTATAACGGCTGAACAATTCCGCGAGCGCCTGCCCGCGTTTCTACCGTGAACCCGAAATGCCCAGCGTTGAGGGGAAGATCTCCCCGGAAGGGTAGAATGGTCGTGTGGCCGAAACAGTTTCCGAAACAGTCAAGGAGTTCGCCATCTCCATCGATCAGGTTCGGGACTACGAGTTCCGCGTCCGCTTCGACAAGGAGCACATACCCGAACTGACGGTGGATGAGCCCCCGCCTCTCGGCAAGGATGCCGGGCCGAGCCCATCTCGCCTGCTGGCTGCTGCGATCGGAAGTTGCCTCAGCGCCAGCCTGCTGTTCTGCGCGCGCAAGGCGAAAGCGGAGTTTTCCGGACTGCACACCGGCGTGAAAGTCACGATCGTCCGCAACGAGAGAAAGCGGCTGCGCGTGGGCGGGGTGGAAGTGACCATCGAACCGCAGCTCGCCGATGAAGACAGAGAAAAAGCGGCGCGCTGCCTCGAACTGTTCGAAGACTTCTGCACCGTTACGGAAAGCATACGCGCCGGCATTCCCGTGAAAGTGAACGTGAAAGGCCTGGATTCCGGAAAGCGCGCCGAAGCCGCACCCTCAACTTAGGATCTATTCCCGCTCCCGGCCGCCCCCGGCATGGCAGGCGTGACCCGAATTATCGGCACTGTGGCGCCGCGCCGTTCGCTATAATTATGAGTCAAACCATTCAGTACCCGTACTGCTTGTGCCTTCCCCGGTGCAAGCCAAAGATCCGAATCCAGGAGAATTCATGTCGACGAAACGCATAGGAATTCTTACCGGCGGCGGCGATGTCCCCGGTCTCAATTCCGTCATTAAAGGAGTTGTTTATCGCGCCAGCGAAGTTGGTTACGAAGTAATCGGCATTCGCCGCGGCTGGGAAGGCCTGACGCACCTTAATCTGGAAGATCCGGCCAGCAAGGAACGGTATATCTGGCCACTCAACCGTGAGAACACCCGCACGATCGACCGCACCGGCGGCACCGTGCTGCACAGCAGCCGCACGAACCCCGCCAAGATGAAAAGCCTGCCCGAACACCTCAAGGGCATGGACTTCCCCAAGTCGGAGGTGACCAAGAAGGGCCAGACCTCGGTTGTGTACGACATTACCAAGCAGGTGATCAAGAACCTGGAAAGCCTCGGCATCGATCACCTGATCGCCATTGGCGGCGACGACACGCTGAGCTACGCAGCCAGGCTCGACAAGGAGGGCGTGAAGGTCATCGCCATCCCCAAGACGATGGACAACGACGTCCGCAACACCGAGTACTGCATCGGCTTCTCAACGGCCATCACGCGCGCCACGGAAGCCATCCAGCGCCAGCGCACCACCGTCGGCTCGCACGAGCGCATTGGTCTGTTCCGCGTGTTCGGACGCGATGCCGGCTTCACCGCGCTCTATACCGCCTACGTCAGCTCGATCCGCTGCTGCATCCCCGAGTACAAGGTGAAACTCGACCGGCTCATCGAGCTGCTGCTGAAGGACAAGCGCGATAACCCGAGCAAGTACTCCATCTGCGTGCTCTCGGAAGGCGCGGAGTGGGAAGGCCATCAGATCCGCGAGTACGGCGAGCCGGACGCCTATGGCCACCGCAAGAAGATGAGCGTGGCCGAAGACTTGAGCGAGGAAATCAAGGCGCGCACAAAGGAAGAGACCGTGGTGAGCGACCTCACCTACGAGCTTCGCAGCGGCGACCCCGATTTCATCGACAAGCTGGTGGCCAGCACCTTCGGCAACATGGCGATGGACTGCGTGATCGAAAACAAGTCCAACCTCATGATGGCCATTGTCAACGGCTGCTACGCGCGGATGCCGATCCCCGACCCCAAGCTCGGCCCCCGTACCGTCGATGTCGAAACCATGTACAACACGGAGCGGTACCGGCCAAAGTACACCAACAAGACCGGCCTGCCGGTTTTCCTCCTTCGCGCGTGAAGAAACAATTTTCCTGTGCGTGATTGACAGGCCTGCCGCGAGCCCGCCGTGAGGCGCGGCCGGGGCGGCAGGCCTGTCGTGCTCTTCCTTTATTCCCGCCGCAACTCGCTGTGCTTCCTGCTGAACAGGAAATAGATCGCCAGGCCGATGAGCAACCATACCAGGAAGCGCAACCACGTCTCGAGCGGCAGGCTCAGCATCAGCACCAGGCAGCAGACGACTGAAAATCCGGGCAGCCACGGTACGCCCGGCATGCGAAACCCGCGCCGGCGTTCCGGTTGGGTCTTGCGAAGCACAATCACGCCCGCCGAGACCACGATGAACGCGAACAGCGTCCCGATATTCGCCAGATCGGCGAAGGTGCCAACATCCCAGATGCCCGCGGGAACTCCCACCACCAGCCCGGCCACCCAGGTGCTCACGTGCGGCGTCCGGTGTACCGCGTGGACCTTCGAGAACACCCGCGGCAGCAGCCCGTCGCGGGACATGGCAAACCACACCCGCGCTTGCCCGTACTGAAACACCAGCAGCGAGGACACCATGCCCACCACCGCGCCCAGCACCACCAGGCGCCGGATAGAATCGTAGCCGAGCATCCGCAGCACGTCCGCTACCGGCGCCGCCGTGCCCAGCGTTTTCCAGTTCGCCGCTCCCGTGAGCACCAGCGCCACGGAGACGTAAAGCAAGGTGCACACGAGCAGGCTGGCCACGATGCCCACCGGCATGTCGCGCTGCGGGTTCCTGCACTCCTCGGCAGCCGTCGAAACCGAATCGAAGCCGATGTAGGTGAAGAAGACGATGGCCGCGCCGGTCAGCACTCCCGTGAACCCGTTCGGCATGAACGGCTGCCAGTTGTCAACGTTCACCGCCCGCGCGGCGCCGAACACGAAGATGAGGATCGCCCCCACCTTCACCACCACCATGATGTTGTTCGTCTTGGCGCTCTCGCGCACACCGCGCACCAGGATCCACGTCAGCACCAGCAGCACGGCAAGCGCGGGCACATTGAACCAGTTCCCGGTGAGCTGCCCGCCGGCGATGATCGGCCCGCTGAGCTGTGCTGGCAGGTGAATCCCGAACAGGTTTTCCAGCAGGTCGTTGAGATAGGCCGAGAACCCGACCGCCACCGCCATGTTCGAGACGGCGTACTCCAGGATGAGGTCCCAGCCGATGATCCAGGCGAAAATCTCTCCCAAGGTCGCGTACGCATAAGTGTACGCGCTGCCGGCGATCGGGATCATGGATGCCAGCTCCGCGTAGCACAGCGCCGCGAAACTGCACGCCAGCGCCGTCAACAGAAACGACAGCGCGATGCCGGGGCCGGCGCCGGGCCGTCCGATTGTGGACACGGCTTCCTGCCCGTATAGGATCAAATCCAGCACCGGCGCGTGCAGAATGGAGTGCCGGCTCAGCGTTTCCCCGGCTGCCGCGGTCCCCGTCAGAATGAAAATGCCCGAACCGATGACCGCGCCCACGCCGAGCGCCGTAAGACTCCAGGGTCCAAGCGTCTTGCGGAGGCGCTTGTCCGGCGCCTCCGCCGCCTTAATCAGCGTGTCGATGTTCTTGGTCTGGAGTAATTGTGACAAGGGAGGACGGACTTAAGGGCTACCGTTTCCGCTGCCCCTTCGCCATCTTCGGGACCTTGCGCTTATTGGCGCCTCGCGCCACACCTGCCGGTCGCTTTGTTTTCGGCGGGGCCTTCTTGCGTGCTTCCCGTTTTAGCCTCTTGCGCTCGGCTCGATCTGTAATCGTCTTAGTGTTCATTTTCCTGTCTTCAACCCTGCGTATTTTGCTATGAGCTTTTTCAAACCGTAACCTGGAAAGCTTACCGTCAGTTTCGCATCTTCGCCATCCCCTTCGCGGCGCACCACCGTTCCGCGGCCATAGACCGGATGCTGGATGACGGACCCGGTGGTCAGCTTGCCGCTGCTGCGCGCGGCCGGCTTGGGTGGCGCGGGAGGCGGAACAACTACCGGTTTTGCCTGTGGGGGAGGCGGCGGAGCAACTTCCCTGCCCCGCCCGCGCGAGGCGAAGAACTCCGCGATGTTGTCCAGCGAATTGTATGTTTTGCCCGTGTACGTCGTGCGGCGCACGCTCTCGCGCACCAGAAACTGCTCGGCGGCCAGGTTCACTTCCGCGGGCTCGTTCCGGCCGAGCGCTTCGGTGAGCTCAGCAGGCACTTCACTCAGGAACCGGGAGGGGATGCACGGCTCCGAGTGCCCGCCGCCGAACCGCCGCCGGTAGCGCGCCCAAGTGAGGAAGAGGCGCTTCTGCGCCCGCGTCATGCCGACGTAGCACAGGCGCCGCTCCTCCTCCATGCCGGATTCGGATTCGAGAGACCGGATGTGCGGGAACAGGCCCTCCTCAAGCCCCGCGATGAACACGATCGGAAATTCCAGCCCCTTCGCGTTGTGGATCGTGAGCAGCGAGATCTGCGCCTGCTCGTCCACGGAATCCGCGTCGGCTACCAGCGCCGCATGGTCCAGGAACTCCGCGATTCCCTCGCCGCGCTCGGCCGCTTCGGCGGCCGCGTTGGCCAGTTCTTCCAGGTTCTCGACGCGGCTTTCCGCATCCGGCGAGTCGTCGCGCTTGAGCGTGGCCAGATATCCCGTCCGGTCGAGCACTGCCCGGATCACGGCGTCCACCGGCTCAACGGCCGCAATCTCCCGCAGTTCCTCGATCAATTTGCGAAACGCCTCCAGCGCCGCTTCCGCACGCGTCGGGAAGCGCTTCTCTTCCAGCATCCGGACGATGGCCTGCCACAGGTCCAGGTCGTGCTCGAGCGCGTAGCGCTCCACCTGCTCGACAGTGGATTTCCCGATGCCGCGCGCCGGGGTGTTGATGATGCGCAGCAGGCTGATGGAATCCTGGGGCGAGACGATCACCTTCAGGTACGCCAGCACGTCCTTGATCTCCGCCCGCTGGTAGAAGCTGAACCCGCCGACCACCTTGTACGGCCGCCCGTACCGCCGCAGCGCCTCTTCGATCTGCCGCGACTGGAAGTTGGTGCGGTAAAGGACGGCAACGCGATCGCTGGGATCGTCGGAGATGAGCCGGTCGATGGTGTCGGCGATGAACAGCGCCTCGTTCTCGCCGTCGAGCGCCTGGTATATGCCCACCTTCTGGCCGGCCGGGCCCGCCGTCCAGAGGGTCTTGCCCTTCCGCTCCTTGTTGTTCGCCACCACGGCCCCGGCGGCGGCCAAAATGGTTTTCGTCGAGCGGTAGTTTTGCTCCAGACGGATCGTCACCGCGTCCGGGTAGTCGCGCTCGAAATCGAGAATATTGCGGATATCGGCGCCGCGCCAGCTATAAATCGACTGGTCTTCGTCGCCCACCACGCACACGTTCTGATGGGTCTGGGTGAGCAGGCGCATGAGTTCGTACTGGCTGCGGTTGGTGTCCTGGTATTCGTCGATGAGCAGGTGCGAGATGCGCTCGTTGTAGGCGCGCCGGGTGTCCTCGTCGAACTGGAGCAGGCGCACGGTTTCCAGCAGCAGATCGTCGAAATCGAGCGCATTGGCCTGGCGCAGCCGGCCCTCATACTCCTCGAAAACCACCCCGAGCTGCCTGCTTTTGGGGTCTTTGGCCGACTTGAGGAAGTCGTCGGGGGTCTGCTTGTGGTTCTTGGCGTAGCTGATCCGGGAGAGCGCGGCCCGGTACTGCATGAAGTGCTTTTCGTCCAGCCCGAGATGGCGGTAAACCGCTTTGATGACCGCAAGCTGGTCGTCCTCGTCGTAGATGGTGAAGTCGCGGGTGAAACCGGGACGGACGTCGGCCAGGCGCGCTCCGTCGCGGCGTAGCAGCCGCACACAGAACGAGTGGAAGGTGGAAACCACCAGCCCTCGGAGGGAGTAGGAGCCGCCCAGCAGCTTTTCCACCCGCTCCCGCATCTCGTCCGCCGCCTTGTTGGTGAACGTCACGGCGACGATGTTCCATGGCGGAACCCCGTGGGCGTGGATCAGGTAGGCAATCCTGTGCGTGATGACGCGAGTCTTCCCGCTGCCCGCCCCGGCGAGGATCAGGAGCGGACCGCCGACGTGCGTCACAGCTTCACGCTGTTGAGAATTCAATCCCTCGAGGAAATCCATGCTTGTGGATAAGATGGCGATCAGGCAGGAATACCTACTCTACCCACCCTGACGATTCTAGCAAATAGCCCTTCGCCGGGTTGAATCGGCGTGGTTTTTGAGTCACCTCCGGCGCGCGGCTTTTCACCTCTCCCCCGTCCGTGTTGCAAAAGGCCACAGTTTTGCGCCAGCTTGCCTTTGCTTTTCTCCAAAAGGCCTTGTAACCTAACAGTTTGCCGGTGCGCCATTCTCTTGTGGGGACGCGAGGCCCCTGGGATGCCGGCTTACGGACGGCATGTTGCTGGATTTCGAGCTGATCAAACGCGCTCGCGATGGGGACGATGCTGCGTTCAACCAGGTCGTGCAGACCTATCGCAAGCGCATTCTCGGCACCATTGCGAGGTTGATCGGCCGGCCGGAAGATGTCGAGGATGTGGGACAGGAAGTCTTCGTCAGGCTGTATTTTTCCCTGGATCAGCTCCGCACCCCGGAAATGTTCGAACCATGGCTGTATCGGCTGACCGTCAACGCGGCCTACGACTATCTGAGACGGCAGCGCCGCCGCAGCGAGTCCCGGATGGCCGATCTTTCCGAGCAGCAGGTGATGCTGGCGGACGCCGCGGCAGGCACCAAGCGGGAGAACGAAAAACAACGGCGCAAGCGCATTTGCGAACTGGTCGATTCGCTTTTGAGCTCGGTTTCCGAGCAGGATCGCATTCTCCTTACAATGAAAGAAATCGAAGGTCTCTCGCTGAAAGAGCTTGAAAAAGTGTATGGTGTGAATGAGAATGCTTTGAAGGTCCGATTATTCCGGGCCCGGCAACGCGTGGCAAAAGCATACGAGGCGTTGGAGAGCACGTCTTCCCGCGCCAAGGGCGCATAGGATAGGAGGGGGGACACATGTTGGAGCAGCCGAATTCCCAGGAACCAGGCTCCGATCGCCTGTCCGAACTGTTCGCCGCTTACAGGGCAGCTCTGCCCGACCCGGAACCTTCCCCGGCGTTCACTCCCGGCCTGTGGGAGAAAATTGAAGCACGCCGCTCGTTCGCATACAGCCTGAGGCGCCTTGCCAGGGGCCTGATCACCGCCGCCGCCGCTGTGTGCCTGCTGATGGGACTTTATTTATCCAGGCCGGAACCTCCCTACTACACGTATCTGGAAGTGCTGGCCGCAGAGCAACCCCCCGAGGGCTTGGCTGACGCCGAGATCGTACTCGCGGTACACGACAGAAATCCATGAGGCGCTCTACATACACCGTTGCTTTGTATCTCTGCCTGGTCTTCCTGAGCGGGATCCTGGTCGGAGGATTCGGCATAAAGCTCTATAGCGCCCGCGCCGCCAGCGCCCAGACCAATCCATGCAGCCCGGAAGGCATGCGGCAACGCTACATCCAGGACATGCGCACGCGCCTGCACCTCACCGACGAGCAGGTGAAATTGTTCGAGGATATTCTGGAAGCCACCGGCGAGCGCTTCCGTGCCCTCCGCGAGAAGTACAGGCCCGAGGTGAAGATCATACAGGAAGAGCAGATCGAGAGGATCCGCAGCATCCTGGACGAATCCCAGCGGGCCGAATACGAAAAGCTAAGGGCGGAAAGAGAAAAGCGCCGGCCGCCTGAGAACCCCAGACGTCCCGGCTGCTAACTGTTAACGCGAAACGGGCGCCGGACGGCGCGAGAGCGAATCAGGACTTGGAAGACCTCTTGGCAGCCGCCTTCTTCATGTCCTCCGTCTTCTGAATCCTTCTCTGGAAGCGGTCGATGCGACCCGCAGTGTCGACCAGCTTCTGCTTGCCCGTGAAGAACGGGTGGCAGCTCGAGCAGATTTCCACGCGGATATCGCCCTTGTGAGTCGAACGGGTCCGGAAGGTGTTTCCGCACGCGCAGATTACGTTGACTTCGTTGTAAGCGGGGTGAATCCCTGCTTTCATGGACGCAAAATTCCTTTCCGAGGATCGGGGTAAAACGGGCTAAAGCAACAGTATAACAAAATGAAAACCCCCGCCTCACTCCCGTCGTAGTGTGGCGGGGGCGTCGGTAGCCAATAGGTGAGCCTGTGGCTCACAGAACCAATGTGAGGCGGCCGGTCCACATGAACTTTGGCCTCGCCACTGATTCGGGGCCGACAACGTTAGAACGGTCGACTTTAACAGTCGGCCACCTCACAAGGTTTACTACTGCCAGATGACATTTTTCTGGACCACCTCCTTTCTCAGTGATGCTTTCATCGTAGATAGGGCCCGGTAGTTTGTCAATTCCGAAGTGGCGCCAACCCCATTAAGCCTCCCTGAAGTCACGTTTGTATTGAGAATGCATCTTCTTAGCTGTGCGAAGCAGGCCGATTTTCGGATACGGGACTCTCCGGCGCGCCGCCGCGATCCTGACGCTGGCAGGCGGCTGCGTTTCTCCCGCGTCCGGACAATCGCCGGAACCTGCGGCGCCAGCCGTCGCTACTGCCCGCCGGATCATCGATGTGGACTCCGCGCGGAGGGCGAAACAGGCAAAGCAGGAAGGGATCGAGCCCGTTCTGCTGTATCCGCTTCGTGCGGTTGGAAACGGGCTGGAGCGCGGCCTGATCCGAGTGGAAAACGAACACCTGCGAGAGCGGCTGGAGGATTGGATTGCCCGGCTGTCGGCGCACGGCATCGAACCGGGCCTCGGCGGCTTGGGCGAGGGGGCCGGCCTCGGGCTGGGCGCGCGGCTTTCCCGAAAACACGTGCTGGGCAGCCGAAGCATCGAAGCCGGCCTAACGATCCGCACGTCGTCAAAGCTTTACCAGCACTTTGGTCTGGACTTCGAGGCGCCCATCGCGGGCCCTCTATTCTTCCGCGCCGAAACCTTGTATCGAAACCGCCCGCAGGAAGATTTCTTCGGGATCGGGATCGCGGTGCCGGAGTCCGGCCGCGCCGACTACAAGCTCCAGGACCGCACCGTGTCGGCGAGTTTGGGCAGCCGCATCGGCCGGGGCGCGGAAGCGGGCTTGAGGTTCGGCTACACCAGCGCCCGCGTTTTCGATGGTGCGAACGGACAAGTGAGGTCATTCGGCCATGTCTACGGTTCCGCTGATCTACCCGGTTCCCGCGGTGGCGAGCATCTTTTCTACGGCGCCTGGCTGAGTGCCGACCGGCGCGATTCGAACTGGGACCCGAAACGCGGCGCGCTGCTGCGCCTTTCGGCAACCTCATTCGACAGCGTCAACCACCAGGACACCGGCTGGCTGAACTACCGTTTCGAAGTCCAGGCATACCGGCCTCTGAGCACTGCCGGCCACGTCCTGGCGGTGCGGGTTCTGGGCGATTTCAACAGCAGAAAAGGCGGCAGCGGCATTCCCTTTTTCAAACTTGCCCGAATCGGCGGCCATCACTCCCTGCGCGGATACCGGGTCAACCGTTTCGCTGATGCCAATGCCGTTGCCGCCAGCCTGGAATACAGATACCCCATCTGGCCCCGCTTTATGGATGCCATGCCGTTTTTCGATATCGGAGAAGTAGCGCCCACGCCCGGCGAGTTGAGCTGGTCCGGACTGCGCGCGAGCTGGGGCGTCGGCTTCAAAGTGAAGACGCTCCAGAGCGCCCTGCTGCGCTTTGACGTGGCGCTGGGACCCGAAGGCGCCAGGCTGCACCTGAAGTTTGCACCGGAGTTCTGAGGTGGAGGAATGAGAATGCCGGCACGAATGAATGCGCTGATGACGGCCATTTTAGCGGCGCTCTTCGCCTTCGAGCTGCACGCGGGCGCGCGGCCCGCTTACTGCACCGGCGAGCCGGTCACCGTCGATTTCGACATGGAATCGATTCCCGAGCCGCGCGAAACCGTCCAGTCGTTCTACTACGACTTCCTGGACGCAACCTTCTTCCAGCAGGCGAAGCAGGCGTTCGACCTGCCCCGGCATTTTCGCCGGCTGGCCGGCAGGCCGAAAGAAGCTCTGAACGTGAACTGCATGGACGAGGTTCCCGACTCCAGTTGGTTCACCAACCGGAACGGCAAGCGGCGAATGACGCCGGAGGAAGTCGAGCGCGGTCCCAACCGCGGCGAAGGCCCGGCAGGCGAAATCTGGACCGTCATTCGGGCAAAAACCGAAGGCATCACTCCCGGGTTTCTGATTCGTGACGAGGAGGGCCAGGTCTATCAGTTCAAGTTCGACCCGCCGGAGTACCCCGAGATGGCGACGGCAGCGGAAGTGATCGCCTCACGGCTGTACTACGCCGCCGGCTACAACGTCAAGGAGAACTACATCGTTCATTTCACCCGGCGCCAGCTCAAGGTGGATCCCGGCGCAAAGAGGAAGGACCACCTGGGCCGCACGCACCGCATGACCGAAGACGATCTGGATGCCATCCTCGCCCGCGTGGCGCGCCGGCGGAATGGCTCGTACCGGGCAGTCGCAGGCAAGTACCTCGACGGAGTGCCCAAAGGGCCGTTCTCCTTTTACGGGATGCGGGCCGACGACCCCAACGACCTTATCCCGCATGAGCACCGCCGCGATTTGCGCGGGCTCCGGCTGATCGCCGCCTGGCTGAACGATAACGATATTCGCGAAGGCAACACACTGGACATGTACGTCGAAGAAGACGGGCGCAGATTTCTCAAGCACTACCTGATCGACACAGGTTCAGCGCTGGGCAGCGACACGACGCACCCAAACATCGACCGCATTGGAAACGAATATCAGTTCGACGCCGGCGAGATCGGCAAGGCGTTTTTCTCACTCGGCTTGTACCGCCGTCCCTGGCAAGGCGGAAGTCAAAAGGTCCTCCACCCGTCAGTGGGCCACATCGATGTGGAGAACTTCGATCCCGGCCGCTGGAAGCCCAACTATCCTATCGTCGCGTTCGAGAACATGACGGACGCCGATGCCGTCTGGGCGACGCGGATCATTCTCTCCTTCACGGACGAGCAGATACGGGCGGCGGTGAAGAGCGGCCGGTTCAGCGATCCGGAGGCGGAAGAAACGCTCACGGCGATTCTTATCGAACGGCGGGACAGGATCGGCCGCTACTGGTTGAAACGCGTCAACCCGCTCGCGAATTTTGCCGTCGCCGGAAGCAACGAACTTCGTTTTGAAAACCTCGAGGTGAAGTACGGCTTCGCCGAACCGGACCAGTTCGTCTACCGGTACACGATTCGGAGCGCGGGCGACGGCGCGATACTCGATCGCGGTGAGCTGCGCCGCGAGAGCATCCCGCTAGCTGCCGCGAGAGCTCCGGGCGTGTACGAGATCGAGATCGAGACCGCCGGCAACGGCAAGCCGCGGCCGCGGCTCCGGGTCTACGTAAGAACGTCGGACGAAAAGGGGCCCAAGCTCGCCGGCATAATCCGGACAACCCGGAAACATCACTCTACCTGGATGGGGAATCAATGGAAACACTCAAGCTGAAGGCGAGGCTGACCTTGCGTACGTTTTTCGACATCCGGCGAGGCGAGCTCATCCCCGCGCTGCTGATGTCCTTCGTGCTTTTCCTCATTATTGCGACCTTCGGGATGGTGAAGCCGGTGCGGACCAGCCTGTTTCTTCAGGAGTTCGGCGCCAAGAATCTTCCTTACGTCTACATCGCCACCGCCCTGCTTACAGCGGTGCTGGTGAACATCTACTCGCGCCTGTTGGACCGCTTCGGCGGGCCGGCCATCACGCTGCTGACAAACCTGTTTTTGGCAGGCAGCGTGGCCGCCTTCTGGTGGCTGTTCCGGCAGTTCGATTGGATCTGGCTCTACGGTCTGTTTTTCATCTGGGTGAACATTTACACCATCATGGCCAACACCGTTTTCTGGATGTCGGCGGACGCCTACTACAATCCCCGGGAGGCAAAGCGGATTTACGGCTTCATCAATTCCGCGGGGACGCTCGGCGGCATCGCCGGCGGGTTGGCGGTCAGCGCCCTTGCGGCGGGCATTGGCACCGAGAACCTGCTGCTGGTAAGCGCCGCACTGCTGGTGGTGGCAGGCCTGATAACGTACTTCATCCGGCACAGGCACGCCGGTGCAGGCAAAGCTGAGCCGGAAAAGGCAAGGGCCGAAGGCGGTGAGAGAATCGGCCTCGGCGCCGTCATGAAGTGGCGCTACGCCCGCTACATCGCCATCATCCTCGGGGTCGGCGTTCTGATCTCCAACGTCGTAGATTTTCAGTTCAACGTTGTGGTGGAGCGCGCATTCGCTTCGAAGGACGAGAAAACCGCATTTCTCGGCGGCTTTTTTGCCTGGGTGAACGGGCTGACGTTCGTTCTTCAATTCTTCCTGACCGCGAGGCTGTTGCGGGCGGCGGGCGTCGGGGTGGCGCTCCTGCTGCTTCCGATTTCCATGCTGGGCGGTCTGGCAGGCATGGCGTTTGCGCCGGGACTGGCTGCCGCCACCGTTCTTCGAACCATCGACGGAAGCGTGCGGTATTCCATCGAGCAATCCACGCGCGACATTCTGTACCTGCCGATCCCCGCGCGGGTGATGTACAAGGTGAAGGCCGTGATCGACATGTTCGTTCAGCGGCTGGCGAAGGGCGTGGGCTCGATCCTGATCCTCGCGGTGACCGCGTGGACGGGGCTCGATCTATCGGTGTTGACGATCATCGCCCTGGCGCTGGCTGGCTTCTGGACGTTCGCCGCTCTGCGCGTGAAGCGCGAATACGTCGAAGAGCTGCGCGGATTTCTGAGCAGCGCGAAGCTCGGCGAGGAAGCGCGGCACCCGCGCCGGATCGACCGCCTGGGAGCGAGCCAAATCACGGGGCTGCTGGAAAGCGGCGAAGAAGAGGAGATCGAGTACGCTCTTTCGATGCTGGAAGGCCAGGACCTCGCCTCGGTCAAGCCGGCGCTGTACAACCTCGTGGAGCGCAGCGCGCCTCATCTCAAGGCCCGGACGCTGCATTTGCTTGCCGAGGCCGGAGACACCGCCATCCGGGCGCTCGCCGAAAAACTCCTGGAGGAAGAGCAGGCCCCAGAGCTTCAGGCGGAAGCGGTGCATTATCTCTGCATGAGCGCGCAGGAGTGCTCTTCGGAAAAACTGGACGGCATGCTGGCCAGCCCGAAAGCTCACCTGCGCGGGGCCGCCCTGGCGTGTGTGGTGAACTGCGGGGGCGCAGCCGGCACGGAGATCGCCGCCAAAACACTGAGGCGGATGATCGACGACCGCGGGCCGTCCGGAGTGGAATCCCGGAAGCAGGCGGCCAGAGCGCTCGCGCACATCCGGCCTCCCTCACCGCTGCATTCGCACCTCGCAACGCTTATCCGGGACGAAGACGCCGAAGTCGTCATCGCCGCGCTGGAAAGCGCCGGCCAGACACAGCGGCGCGACCTGATCCCGCTGATCATCGAGCGGCTGTGCTGCGAGCGGACGCGCGACGCCGCTCTGAAGGCGCTGCGAAGCTATGGGCCGCGAATCGTGGGAACCCTGCGCGACTACCTGCTTGACGATCAGTGCACCTTTGAGATTCGCGGCAGTGTCGCCTGGGCGCTTGCCTCGATCGGCGACCAGGCGGCGGCCGACGCGTTGATGGCCGGCCTCGAAATCCCGGAGGACAGCGTCCGCTTCGAGGTCATCCGAAGCCTGAACCGGCTGCGAAACGAACGGCCCGAGTTGGAGTTTGACCGCGCCAGAATTGAGGATGCCCTCAACCGGGAGGTGTCCTCGTGCAGCCGGGTGCTCGCGAGGCTGAGAGCTGAGGCGTCCGGCGCAGCGGTCCCTGCCGGCGATGCCGTCTTCCCCGCGATTGAATCGTTCGAGTTGGAGCGCGCCCGTGTGCGCGAGCGGATTTTCCGCCTGCTCGGGCTGATTTACTCGCCGGAAGACATTTACCGGGCATTCCTCGGTCTGAATAGTTCCGAACGCGACGTCCGCGCCACAGCCGTCGAGTTCCTCGACAACCTGCTCGAACCCGGCATCAAAAAGCGGCTGTTGCCCGTGATCGACGACGAGGTTCCGATTGAAGACAAGTTGAGGGCGATTGGCGCGCGGTCACTCGGGCTGGAGCAGCAGATCAACCGTGAGGGGGTAGTGATCTGATGCCCGGACGTCAGAGTGCACCGTGCCGTTGCGAAACGACAGGCGGCGGACAAAGATCCAATCCAGGATCTTGCCTCGTTTGGTAGTCACCGCCGGGGATTCTATGGCTCCTTTGAAGCCCGCTTCCTCGATGTGGCCAATCAGCGCCCTGCTCGCGGTGTTGAAATCGCCGGCGATGACGAGGGGCGTGGTGTCCGGATACCGGGCCGCATCCGCGAGCACCTCCTCCAACTGGAGGAGGCGGAGCCGTTCGGAGCCGCGGCTCTCCAGGTGCACGTTGTAGACAACCAGCGGTGCCGCCGGATCGCCGAGTTCGGCAACCTGCGCGATCCGCCCCCCCAACCTGCGCTGAAACAGGCTCCAGTTGGGCAAATACCACCGGGGGCGCCAAAATTCGGACTGGTGCTCGAACCGTATGACTCGCACTGAGCGGAGAGGGAACAACGTCAGGATGGCCTGCCCTTGAAAAGCCGGAGAACCGGACTTGCCTTGGCTCAGTTCCTGGAATTCCGCCGCAGCGGCGTAGTTGTAGCACAATTGACGTGCGAGGGCTTCACCGATGTTGCGCCGTCCGGTCCGCCCGGCATTCACGTCGACTTCCTGCAACAGGCAGATGCCGGGCGCCTCCCGCTCGATCGTGGCCGCAATTTCCGCCAGCCGGAGTCCCCGCTCAATGTTCCAGGAGAGTAGCCTGACGGCGGTCCCCATTGGCCGCGTTTGGACGAAATCGCCCTTCCAAATGCGCTGCTCGAAGCGGCTTGCGCCGCGTTCCTCGGGATACGCCGCCGCGAGAGACAGCACCGCGGCCACCGTGTACCTCAGGCACTTGGAGGAAAGCAGAACTCCCGGCCGGCTGCGATGCTCCCGCATTTCGCGTCGATATAGCAGATGCGAAAACTCAGAATGGAGTGACGCGACGGCTGGGACCTACCCTAAGATCCCTCGTAGTACTCCCGCCGGATTTTGTATTTCTCCATGCGGTAGATCAGCGTCTTGCGGCTGAGGTCCAGGTAGCGGGCGGCCTGGGTTTGGTTCCAGTCGAATCTCTTGAGCGCGCGCAGGATCAGCTCCTTCTCAATCGCCTCAAGGCTGATGCCCTGCGGCGGAAGCTCCAGGCGCACTTCTTCGAGCACCGGGCGTTCGCGGCGCAGGAACTCCGGCAGGTCAGCCAGCGTGATCTCGTTCCCCCGGGTGAGCACCACCAGCCGCTCGATGACGTTCTCCAGTTCCCGGATGTTGCCCGGCCAGCGATAGCCGCAGAAATAGGGAATGAGCGCGGGCCGCAGCACCAAGTCCGGCCGACCGTGCTTCTCTTTCGCCTTCACGAAGAAGTGCTCCACCAGTTCCGGGATGTCCTCCGGGCGCTCGCGCAGCGGCGGCAGCTCCAGCGGGATCACGGAGAGCCGGTAATACAGGTCTTCGCGGAACGTGCCGTCCTCGATCATCGCCTGCAGGTTCCGGTGTGTGGCGGCGATCACCCGCACGTCCACCGTGGTGGTCTCCTCGGCGCCGACCTTTTCGATTTCCCCCTGCTGAATCAGCCGCAGCAGCTTCACCTGAAGTTCGAGCGGCAGCTCCCCGATCTCGTCGAGGAACAGCGTGCCGCCGTCGGCCGCCTCGGCGCGGCCCTTCTTGTGCGCCACCGCCCCGGTGAAAGCGCCCTTCACGTGCCCGAAAATTTCCGATTCCAGCAGGTCCCTCGGGATGGCGCCGCAATTGATCACTACGAACGGCTTCTGCCTGCGCGGGCTGTTGAAGTGGATCGCTTTGGCCAGCAGTTCCTTTCCGGTTCCGGTCTCGCCGCGAATGAGAACCGTCGAGGTAGTCTGGGCCGCGCGCGAGGCCATGTCGAGCACGGAAAGCAGTGCGTTCGAATGCCCCAGGATGTTCTCGAAGCCATACTTGCGGTCCAGGCTCGAACGAAGCTCCTGGAGTTCCTGCCGCAGGCGCACGTGCTCGAGCGCGCGCTCGATCACCAGCCGCATCTCGTCGATGTGAACCGGTTTCGTGATGTAGTCGTAGGCCCCGGCACGCATTGCTTCAACCGCCGTCTCGATGGTGCCGAAGGCGGTGACCATCACCACGATCACTTCGGGATATTCCGCGCGGATGCGCCTGAGCAGCTCGAGGCCCGACATGCCCGGCATCTTCAAGTCGGTGATCACCAGAGCGGCGGGCTTCTTCTGGAGGACTTCGAGCGCCTCAGCGCCCGAAGCGGCCGTGAGCACATCGTAGCCGCACTGCTGGAGCCGGACCTCAGTCACTCTCCGCAGGCTATCGTCGTCATCAACTACTAAGATGCGTTCTCGGGGCAAATTTCAGATTATCAGAGGGCTTGCGCGGACCGGGCTTCGTAGGCTGGGAGCACCACGGAAAACGTCATCCCGCGGTCCGGGTTCCGCTGGGCAACAATCGTGCCTCCGTGCTGGGTCACAATCTGGTGCGCCACGGAGAGTCCCAAGCCGGTGCCGTTCTCCTTGGTCGTGAAGAAGGGATCGAAAATTTTGTCGAGGTCCTCCTCGGGAATGCCTGAGCCCTGGTCCTTCACGGAAATTTTCACGTTGCCGTCCGCCGCCGAAACGGCCAGCTCGATCTCGCCCGGACCCGGCATCGCCTGAGCGGCGTTGATCGTCAGGTTCAGGATCACCTGCTTCAACTGCTCGGGATCCGACCGCACGAACGGCGAAGACGGCTCCACGCGCCGCGTCAGCGTGATTCCATTGCGCTCCACCGTGGGGGCCACGAGGCTGATTACGGAGTCGATCAGTTTGGCCGGATCCACCGGTTGGAATTCGGGCTTTCGGGGCCGGGCGAAATCCAGAAGATCGCTCAGCAGCCGGTTGAGCCGGCGCGACTCCTTCCGGATCACCTCGAGAAACTCCTTCCGCATCTCCTCGGAGATATCGGGCTGATCGAGGATGCCGGTTGCCCCCTCGATGCTCGCCAGCGGGTTGCGGATTTCGTGCGCCAGGCTTGCCGAAAGGTGCCCGATAGCGGAGAGGCGGTCCGCGCGCTTCAGTTGCTCAAAGCTGTCCTGCAACTCGCGATTCACCTTACTGAGCTGCTCGGTAGTTGCTTCCAGCTTCTCCCGCTGTTTCCGTTCGCGGTCGGCCAGCACGCCGGTGATCGTTCCAACCAGGAAGAAGATGATGATCTCGGCGTACTGATTCATCGCGTACTCGGGCATGTGGTGCCAGGAGATGAGGATGTGCGGGATGTACAGAATCGCCGAGGACAGCGCAGCGATCAGCCCTCCGCGCCACCCGAAACAGGCGGCCGCGTACACGATCGGCAAATAGTAGAGCCGCTGGAAGATGTTGTGCCAGAGGATGAGCGATTCCGGAGTCAGGAAGTGCAGCAGCGACGCGATGCCGATGCCGGCCGCCACCACCGCCGCCCGGGCGTAAGTTGCTCTTCTGCTACGGCTATCCACTGGGTTCTGAACCATTTTCTCTCTTCCGGACACGCGGCGGCGCCATAGCCTCTAATGAGGCACCCTCAAACCGTCCCATGCCTCAAATGCGGCACCCCTCCGGGCCTGCGGTGGTTCACAAACGCCGTGATTTCAATTCACTGCGTGGTGGCATCTCAGATGCACAACTCGGTCGCGAACAGGAACTCTCGTGAGATTGCGTTGTGTTGCCGCCGGAATTGTAATTCTCTCGGTTTCCGGCGTGTTGGCGAGCGGGCGGGAGCACTCCCGCCAGTTGGATGCGCTCATTGCCGAGGCGCTGCGTAACAATCCTGAAATTTTGGCCGCGCAGAAGCGGTACGAGGCCGCCCGCCAGCGCCCGTCACAGGAGAGCACGCTTCCAGACCCCGTTCTTGGTGTCGGCTACCAGAGCGCCGGCAGCCCGAGGCCGGTCGCGGGACTCGGGGCCGAGCCCATGGCAAACGCCGGCTTCTCGATCACTCAGGAATTCCCTGCCCCCGGCAAGCTCAACCTCCGCGGCGGCATTGCAGCCAAAGAAGCCGAAGCGGAGTTCCAGCAATACCAGGCGGTGCAGTTGAACGTGATCGCGCGTCTGAAGCAGGCCTACTACCGCCTCTATTACACGTATGCCGCGCGTGACGTGCTGGAGCGCAACCGCGACCTCCTCACCAGACTTCTCAGCGTCACCGAGGCGCGGTACGCCGTGGGCAAAGCGGCACAGCAGGACGTTCTTAAGGCCCAGACCCAGATCAGCATTCTCGAGACGCGGCTGGTCAAGCTCGAACAGGAACGCAACGCCGCCGAAGCCGAAATCAACAGCCTGTTGAACCGCCGCGCCGGGACGCCGGTCCCGCGGCCTGAAGAGTTCACCCCCATAGAGTTCGCCCTGAACCTTGAGGAACTATATGGCAGTGCGCGGGAGCAGTCGCCCGTACTGCGCCGCGGCCAAAAGATGATCGAACGCAGCGAGCTGGCCCTGAACCTGGCACGCAAAGATTACTATCCGGATTACGCGGTCACCGCTGGTTACTTCAACCAGGGATCCATGCCGGCCATGTACATGGCTCGCGTGGATGTCAGGATCCCGCTGTATTTCTGGAGAAAACAGCGCCCGGGCGTGACCGAACAGGCCAGCAACCTGGTCGAGGCGCGCCGCTCCTATGAATCGATCGATCAGAACATCCGCTTCCGCATCAAGGACGATTACCTGATGGCGCAGGCGTCCTGGAAGCTGATGGAACTTTATAGCAAGACCGTCATCCCGCAGGCTGGTCTGGCCCTGGAATCTTCTCTGTCCTCCTACGAGACGGGGAACCTGGACTTCCTTTCCGTGTTAACCAACTTTACTACCGTGCTCGATTACGAACTGAATTACTACCAGGAACTCATGAGTTACTACGCGGCGTTGAGTCGTCTGGAAGAACTTACCGCCTTGAGGTTAACGGACTAACTCTATGAAAGCGGCGAAAGTACTTCTGTTCTTTGCTCTTCTCGCGGCGGCGTTTTTCGGCGGCTATGCGTACAAGGGCTCGTCCGGAAGCGGGCAGGCGAGCGGCGGCCGCAAAATCCTCTACTATGTGGACCCCATGCATCCCTCGTACAAGTCCGACAAGCCCGGCATCGCGCCGGACTGCGGCATGAAGCTGGAGCCGGTGTACGCCGACGAGGGGCCGTCCGAGGCCGCGAGCGCCGCGCCGAAGGGGAAGATCCTCTATTACCGCGACCCGCAGGACCACTCTTACACGTCCGACAAGCCGGGCCTCAACCCTGAGACGGGCAACGACCTCGAACCCGTGTACGAAAACGACCCGTCCGCTTACCCGCCCGGCACCGTTCAGATCACCCCCGAAAAGCAGCAGTTGATCGGGGTTACCTACGGTACGGCCGAAATCACCAGCGGCGCGCAGACCATTCGCGCAGTGGGCAAAGTCTCGTACGACGAGACGCGGATCGCACACGTGCACACGAAGTACGAGGGGTGGATCGACGAAGTGTTCGTCAATTTCACGGGCCAAATGGTGAAAAAGGGCCAGCCGCTGTTGACGATCTACAGTCCCGAACTCCTGGCCTCGCAGCGCGAGTTGCTTCTGGCCGCGAAGGCACGGGATGTGATGAAGAAGAGCCCGTTCGAGGGCGCTATCGATCACAGCCGGACCCTGTTCGACGCCGCCCGCCGCCGTCTGGAGCTTTGGGATCTCAGCGAGCGCCAGATCGAAGAGGTGATCGCCACCGGCAACCCGATCAAGAACGTCACCCTCTACTCGCCCGTCACCGGCTATGTTCTGGAGCGCAACGCCTTCCCTCAAAAGAAGGTGATGCCCGATACGGACCTCTACACGGTTGCGGATCTGAGCAGGGTCTGGATCATCGCCGACATTTTCGAGTACGAGGCGCCGAACATCCGCATCGGGCAGACGGCCCGGATCGAGTTGCCTTACGATCCCCGAAAATCCTTCAGCGCCCAGGTTTCCTATATACAGCCGCAGGTGGATCCGATGACGCGGACGCTCAAAGTCCGCCTCGAAGCCGCCAACCCCGGTCTCGTGCTGAAGCCCGAAATGTACGTGGACGTGAAGTTCCGTATCGCATTTCCGCCCGCTCTCACCGTTTCTGCAAGCGCGGTGCTGGACGCCGGCGACCGCAAGACCGTCTTCGTGGACCGCGGAAACGGCTTTTTCGAGCCGCGCAGCGTTGAGACCGGCGCAGAGAGGGAGGGCCGGATCGAAATCCTCAGCGGGCTCAAACCCGGAGAGCGCGTCGTGACCTCGGGGAATTTCCTGATGGATTCAGAAAGCCAGATGAAGGCCGCGGCTTCGGGTATGCAGCCGGCGGGAGCGCACGAAGGCCATGATTAACAAGGTCATCGACTTCGCGGCAAACAACAAGCTGATCGTGTTCATCCTGGCCGCCGTGGCCGTTCTCTACGGCGTGTGGTCGATGGCGAACGTGCCGCTCGATGCGCTCCCCGACCTCAGCGACACGCAAGTGATCGTTTACTCGAGGTGGGACCGCAGCCCCGACATTATCGAGGACCAGGTCACCTATCCGATCGTCACGGCCATGCTCGGCGCGCCGAAGGTGAAGGACGTCCGGGGCTTCTCCGATTTCGGCTTTTCGTACGTTTACATCATTTTCGAGGAAGGCACAGATATTTACTGGGCGCGGTCCCGCACGCTGGAGTACCTCTCGGGAGTTCTGCCGCGGCTCCCGCAGGGCGTCACCACCGAACTCGGGCCGGATGCCACCGGCATCGGCTGGGTCTTTCAGTACGCCCTGATCGACACCAGCGGCAAGCACTCCCTGGCCGACCTGCGCTCGTATCAGGACTGGTATCTTCGCTATTACCTGAAATCCGTGCCCGGCGTGGCGGAGGTCGCCTCACTGGGCGGCTTCGTGCGGCAGTATCAGGTCAACGTAGATCCTAACAAGCTCCAGGCTTACAACATTCCAATCCGGAAGGTCGTGGAAGCGGTGCGCGCCGGCAACAGCGATGCAGGCGGCCGCCTGATCGAGTTCACCGGCGCCGAGTACATGGTCCGCGGCCGCGGTTATGCCCAATCCGCCGAGGACATCGGAAAAATCGTGCTGGCGACGAGCGCGAACGGCGTTCCCATCCGCGTCCAGGACGTCGGCACAGTCACGCTGGGCCCCGACATTCGCCGCGGCGTGGCCGATTGGAACGGCACGGGCGAAACCGTGTCCGGCATCGTCATCATGCGCCAGGGCGAGAACGCCCTCGAGGTGATCGAGCGGGTCAAGCAGAAACTGAAGGAAATCGAGCCGGGCATGCCCGCCGGCGTCAAAGTGGTCACCGCCTACGACCGGTCCGATCTCATCCTGCGCTCAATCGACAACCTCAAGAACACGCTTCGTGAGGAACTCATCATCGTCTCCGTCGTCATTCTGATCTTCCTCTGGCACGTGCCGAGCGCTTTGATTCCCATCATCACGATTCCGGTTGCGGTGATCATTTCGTTCATCCCGATGAAGATGATGGGGCTCACCTCCAACATCATGTCGCTTGGCGGCATCGCCATTGCCATCGGCGCGATGGTGGATGCGGCGATTGTGGTGGTCGAACAGACGCACAAGAAGCTGGAGGAATGGGAGCGCAAGGGGCGCCGCGAGGACTACCACAAAGTGGTGGTCAGCGCGGTAAAGGAAGTCGGCGGCCCGAGCTTCTTCGCTCTGCTGGTGATCGCGGTGTCGTTCCTGCCAGTTCTCACCCTTGAGGCGCAGGAAGGCCGCCTGTTCAAGCCGCTGGCTTACACGAAGAATTTCTCGATGATCATTGCGGCCGTTCTCGCCGTCACGCTCGACCCGGCGATGCGGCTGCTGTTCACCCACATGAGAAACTTCGAGTTCCGCCCGCGGTGGCTGGCGCGCGCGGCAAACGCCGTCCTGGTGGGAAAGATACACTCCGAGGAGCGCCACCCGATCAGCCGCATTCTGATCGCGCTGTACGAGCCCGTGTGCGCGTGGTCGCTGCGCTGGAAGTGGCTGGTGATCGGCGGCGCGGCCGCGATCGTCATCCTGACAATCCCCATCTACAACCGCCTTGGCTCGGAATTCATGCCACCGCTTGACGAAGGCTCTTTGCTCTACATGCCGACCACTCTGCCGGGCATCTCCGTGACCGAAGCGCAGAGGCTGTTGCAGGTCCAGGACCGCATCATCAAGTCGTTCCCCGAAGTCGACCGGGTGTTGGGCAAAGCGGGCCGCGCCGAGACCTCCACCGATCCCGCTCCGTTCTCGATGATGGAGACCGTCATTCTTCTCAAACCGAAGCATGAATGGCGGAAGGTAAGCACCTGGTACGATTCGTGGGCTCCGCAATGGCTCAGGCCGGTTCTGGGCCGCATCACCTCCGATCACATCTCCACCGAGCAGCTCATCGAGGAAATGAACGAAGCGCTGAAAATCCCCGGGACTTCGAATGCCTGGACGATGCCGATCAAGGCTCGCGTGGACATGCTCACCACCGGCATCCGCACCCCCGTCGGCATCAAGATCTACGGCGCTGACATCCAGAAGATCGAGGAACTCGGGGCGCGGATCGAAGCCGTCCTGCCCAAAGTGCAGGGCACGCGCAGCGTTTTTTCAGAACGCACGCGCGGAGGCTACTTCCTGGACTTCAACTGGAAACGCGATGAGCTGGCGCGCTACGGCCTGACCATCGACATGGCGCAGGACGTGATCATGTCCGCCGTCGGCGGCGAGAACGTCACCACCACTATCGAAGGACGCGAGCGCTACCCCGTCAACGTGCGTTATTCCCGCGACTATCGCAGCGATATCGCCAGCCTCAAGCGCGTGCTGGTGCCGGCAATGAACGGCGAAATGCAGGTTCCGCTGTCCCAGTTGGCCGACGTGAAGATGGTCAGCGGACCGGCGATGCTCCGCGACGAGAACGGCATGCTGAGCGGCTACGTCTACGTCGATGTGGCCGGCCGGGACATAGGCAGCTATGTCGCCGAAGCCAAGGAGACCATTCGCAACAGCCTGCAACTGCCTCCCGGCTATTCGCTGGTCTGGAGCGGCCAGTATGAGGCGATGGAACGCGTTCGCGAAAAGCTCACTATTGTGCTGCCGGTGACGCTGTTCCTGGTCTTCATGCTGCTGTATCTCAACACGAGGTCGATCGCCAAGACCATGATCATCGTCCTGGCCGTGCCGTTTTCGGCCGTGGGCGCCATATGGCTTCTGTACGCGCTTGACTACAACATGAGCGTCGGCGTCTGGGTGGGCATCATCGCACTGCTGGGCGTGGATGCCGAGACGGGCGTGTTCATGCTCCTTTACCTCGATCTCGCCTACGAAGAGGCACGCAAAAACGGACGGCTCCGCAGCCTCGCGGATCTCCAGCAGGCGATCATGCACGGCGCGGTGAAAAGGATCCGGCCGAAGTTCATGACCGTCGCGGTCATGTTCATGGGCCTGGTTCCGATCATGTGGTCCACAGGCGCCGGCTCCGACGTGATGAGACGCATTGCCGCCCCCATGATTGGCGGCATCCTCACGTCCTTCGTTCTGGAACTGGTCGTCTACCCGGCTATTTACGAGATTTGGAAATGGAACTTCGAAGTCAAAAAGCTGTTGGCGCGTTCGTAATTATTATGTTCGCGGCGCCGGCGGCGTTTCCGCAGCAGCAATTCCGTTACGAGGCGTGGCACAGGCACTCGCGTCCGCCTCTCGTCGGGAAGAGCCGCGCCGCCGGAACGCTGTTGATTACGGATGAGGGTATCTCGTTTGCCGAAACCGGCAAGAACGGGAAGGAGCCAGCGCACAAATGGCACTGGGCGTACGAGGAGATACAGCAACTGGAGCTGTTTCCCAAACACATGCGGCTGCTGACCTACCAGGACGACAAGTGGAAACTCGGGGCCGACCGCCGGTATCGTTTCGACGGCGATTTTACCGGCGCGTACCCGCTGCTGAAAGCCCGGCTGGGCAACCGCCTCGTGGCCGCGCTGCCCATTAAAGACCTGAAGGCCGAATGGGAAATTCCCGTGAAGCACCTCCTGCGTTTCGGCGGCACGCACGGCGTGCTCAGGTTCGGCGAGGACCAGGTTGCCTACATCACGGACAAGGAAGATGACATGCGTATCTGGAGTTACTCGGATATTGAAAGCGTCAGCAGCAGCGATCCTTATCAGCTAACGATCACCACTTACGAGAAAGCGGCACTTCACTACGGCAATCGCAAGAGTTTTAACTTTCAACTTAAAAAGCGGCTCGATGAGGCCCGCTACAACCGTTTACATAGAAAAATCAACCAGGCTCAAGGCCTGCAAATCTTGGAGACTTACCACGAAAGGAACACAGAAGAATGAAACGTCTGATTTTGTTTTCTCTCGCTGGTACGCTGCTTTTTGCGGCTGCTGAACAGCGCACCTTCACCGGCGTCATCACCGACACCATGTGCGGCGGTGACCACAGGGCGATGAACGTTTCTCCCGACGCCGATTGCGTGCTCGAATGCATCCGGCACGACAAGAACAACAAATTCGCGCTCTACGACGGCAAGAACGTGTACCGCCTCAGCGACCAGGAGACGCCCGCGAAGTACGCGGGGCAGCGAGTCAAAGTCACCGGCACTCTTTACGAAAAGACGAAAATTATCAAAGTGGATTCGATCGAGCCCCTCTCTGGCGCCGTGGAAAAACCGAAGGCGTCACCCGGGCACCATCATCATTGAGGCTCTTGAGGCGCTCCGCGCCGGCACGCCTGGCGCGGATCTACCCCGGTTGAACCGGAACAGGTTACAGTTTTACCGGCTCATGCCGCTTGACCCAGTCCGGGTCAAACTCAACGCCGAATCCCGGACCGGTGGGAACTTTCATTTTGCCCTTGACCACCTTGAGCGGAGAAGTCTTGCACTCGTACCGGACCTGCGTTTGAAGGCCCTTGAATTCGTGATGCTCGCCCGCGTTGGGCACGCAGGAAACCATGTGAATGTTGTACAGGAATCCCAGCCCTCCGCCGGACATGTGAGGGATGAACTCTTTTCCGCAGGCAGCCGCCATGCGCGCGACTTTCATCGAGCGGATCATGCCCCCGAAGTAATAGTTGTCGGGCTGCACGATATCGATGCCGTCATTGGCTAACAGCCAGCGGAAGCCGTAGAAGCTGTAGTCCTGCTCGCCGTTGGCGATCGGGATGGTGAGCGCGTCGGCCACCTGTTTAATGTCCTCCAGGTGATCGAACATCACGGGCTCTTCGAAGTACCTGTACTTGTACTCCTCCAGCAGCCTGCCCACGCGAATCGCCTCCGGCACGGTGTAAAAGCTGTTCGAGTCGGCGTAAAGCGCCATATCGTCGCCGAACGTCTTGCGCACAAGCGGCACGATCTTCTCGGTCCTGCCCGGAGGGCCTTCAGCATACATGTCCGTCGTCATGAACATGAGCCCGCCCACCTTGATCTTGAGCGCCCGCGCGTCGTAGGCGGCCACGGCTTCTTTGATCAGCTCGATCGATTCCTCCACGGGTTTCTCGCGCCATTCGGTCGCGATGTACACTCCGACCTCGGGGTTGTGAATCTCCCCGATAAGCTGGCCCACCGGCTTGTTCGCGATGCGGCCGAGCATGTCGAGGACGGCGAACTCAAGCGTGGCCAAGGGCAGCCCGAGAGCCATGCCATTCAGACGGAAGTTGAAGCTATAGATGTAAATCTTGTCCAGAATCAGATCCAGCTCGCGCGCGTCCTTTCCGACGAAGAAAGGCTGCACGTTTCTCAGGAAGATGGGAAACAGCGTGCTCATGCCGCTGTGCCCCACCGACATTCCTTCGGCCCCGTCGCGCGACCGCACCCTGCAAAGGAAGCTGTTTCTCATCCGCAGCAGTTCGACCGTCTCAATGATGACCGGGTCGCGAAACAACTGCTTCTTCAGCACGGGCTGTTTCAAAATCTCGCCGAGCCGGTTATACCGCGCACGCGGCGTCTCCGCTGCCTTTCCGGCCGAAGGCAAGGTGGCAAAGCCGGCCCCGGTAGCGGTTGAGATGAATTGACGGCGACTGGCCTTCATGTGTTCGCAACTCCTGTTCTGGAATGATACACCGGTTCGCGCCGCCCGGGGCTCGACCGCGGAAGGCCGCCAAGTTGCTAACTCAAATAGCGCGCCGCAGCACCCTGCGCGTTTAACAGCCGTATACGCTCCCGCACGGGTTAGAATAGATTGCGACCGAACTGGGAGGTCTCGTCCACAGTGCTCATCGTGCTCACGGCTCCCCTCACCGAGACCATCGACCACGCCGGATATTTCATTCAGATGGCTCTAGCCTCTCTGCCCAAGTTTGGAGAGAGAATTATCAACTCGAAATACCCGCGCTGGAAAGAGGTCGAACGCAACGAAGACGGCTCGGCCCGTGTCATGCCGGCGGGCGTGCGGCTGCTGGAGGCTTCTCTGCTGCGCGAATTCTCGCCGCAGGAGGTCGTCGCCTGCTATCCGGACGACCTGGACCGTTTCATCGGCCCCGATACGAGGCTGGTTTGCGTCTCTACGCACAACCCCTTGGGCGTCACTTTCGCCGCCGGAGTGTATGCGTCTGTATTCGGTTCGTCGCGCGAGCCAATCAACTCGCACTACGCCCGGCAGCTTTTCGAGAAGATCAAAAACAACCCTTACCGCGCCAATTTCAAGGTGATCGTTGGCGGCTCAGGCGGCTGGCAAATCAAGCAGACCAACACTTACGACGAATTGGGCGTGGATTGCGTGGTGGAAGGACGGAGCGAATCCGCCGATGTACTCGAGCTTGTCCGCCGCGCGATCCGCGGAGAGCCGCTCCCGCGGGAATACGACGCGAGTCATCCGCGCAGCCGCGACGAGGTCCTCACCCCCGATAAGCGGACCACGTTCGGCGTGGTGGAGATGACCACCGGCTGCGGGCGCCGCTGCCACTTCTGCGTGCCGGACCTCAACCCCCAGCTCGACGTGCCCAAGGAAAAAATCATGCGCGCCGTGAGGGCGAACGTGCGCGAGGGCAACAAACAGATTTCGCTCGCCACCGAGGACATGTTCATCTGGGGCCAGATCGGCACGGGCGTTCCGTTTTATTTCCCGAACCGCGAGGCGCTGCTGGATCTCTACTCGGAGATCGTGAATACACCCGGCGTCGAGCAGCACGTTTTGAGCCATGCCACGCTGGCGCCGGCGGTGGTGGATCCCCTGCTGATCAAGAAGCTCTCGGATATCCTCCTGGACAAGAGCCCGATCCATCTGCCGTCCCACAGCACGCACCCGCGTAAGAAGATACTGAGCCCGCTGATTGGGCTCGAAACCGGCTCGACGCGCCTGGCGAAAATCATCATGCCGGGCAAGGGCGCGCCCTTTTCGATCGAGGACTGGCCCAGCGTGGTCATCCAGGGCCTGACGATTCTGAACCGCAACAACTGGTTTCCGGTGCTGACGCTGATGATCGGCAGTCCGGGCGAGACTGACGAGGACGTCAAGGCAACGCTCGATCTGGTGTACGAAATCGAGCGGCGGAAACTATTTGCTTTTCTTGTGCCGTCGATCTTCACGCCGCTCCACGATACGCGGATGCAGCACAAGAAGGGCGTGACGGAGACCTCCGAACTCAGCGCGTTGCAGTGGCAGTTGATGATGAAGTGCTGGAAGATGAATTTGCGGCCGGGCCAGCATAGCTGGTGGGGGCCGACCGCGTGGCGGCTCGGCGCGCTCGGCCTCTGGCTGTACAAGCTCCGGCGCATCAACGGTCCCAGGTTCACCTGGCCGCTGTTGATGTTTGCGAGCGCGCTGCCGGAATCTCTTATGCAGCGCATGGGCAAGCTTTATCGTCCCAAGCCGCTCAAGATCAAAAGCCGCAAGGAGCTGCTGGCGACGGTGAAGCCGCAGCACTGGAAATACCTGCGCGCCGACAACGGCGACCTGCCCGAAGGCTACGTCGAGGCGATCGCTGCCGGGCGCGCAACCGGTTGAGGGCTGAACAGCGCTGATTCAGAAGTGCAGGTGGTAACCTGAGATCAGATTGAGGGGGGAGATGCAGATGACTCCAGCGAAAATACCGGGATACAACTTCGGCACTCCGGAAGTGCCACGGTCGCCGCTGAGTGAGAAGGATTTTGACCGGCTGAAACAGACGGTCATGTTTACCGAATCCGACGTTAAGTACCTTCGCATGTCGAAAGAGGTGCTGGCGGATCAGGTGGAAGCCATTCTGGACGTCTGGTACGGGTTTATCGGCTCTCTGCCGTTCTTGCTGCACTATTTCACCCGGAAGTCTGACGGGCAGCCTGATACCGGCTACCTGGAAGCGGTCCGGCGGCGCTTCGGGCAGTGGATCATCGACACTGCCAGCGCCAACTACGACCAGAAATGGCTGGACTACCAGTACGAGATCGGCCTGCGGCACCATCGCATCGCGAAGAACAAGACAGACCGCGTGGATTCGGTCGAACTCATCAACTACCGCTACATTCCGCTCACCGTCTATCCGATCGTGTCGACACTCAAGCCGTTCCTGGAAAAGAAGGGGCATTCGCTTGAGGATGTCGAGGGCATGTATCAGGCATGGTTGAAGTCCGTGCTGCTGCAAGTCACCCTTTGGAGCCAGCCCTACATCAAGGACGGCGATTTCTAAGGATTCGCGAAACGGACAAAGCGCCGCTCGCAGCCGGGCGGCGCTAGCGTGTGTGGCCTTCCCCGATACGTTACCATTGAAGAAGTTCCACGTATGAAACCTTTGATCTTTTGCCTGCTCGTTCTTTGCGCCGGCGTGTTGATTTCCGAAGCCGCGTCGCTCAACATCCCCATCGAGAAGCACACGCTGAAAAACGGAATGCGGGTGATTTTCTCAAGAGACACCTCGGTGCCGGTTGTGAGCGTGTACTTGATTTACGGGGTAGGCGCCCGGAACGAGGAGAAAGGGCGCACCGGTTTCGCGCACCTGTTTGAACACATGATGTTCCAGGGCTCGAAGAACGCGCCCAAGGGCATGCATTTCAAGCTCGTGGAATCGAACGGGGGCTCGCTGAACGGCTCGACGCATCCGGACTACACCGATTATTTCGAGGTGCTCCCTTCGAACAAGCTCGCGCTCGGCCTGTGGCTTGAAGCCGACCGCATGCGCGCGCTCGCGATCAACCAGGAGAACCTCGACAACCAGAAGGAAGCGGTGAAGCAGGAACGGCGGCTCTCCTTTGACAACCAGCCGTACGCAACCGCCATCGTCGACCGCTGGCCCGAACTTGCGTTCAACAACTGGCAGAATGCGCACTCTATCATCGGGTCGTTCGAGGATTTGAACGCCGCCACCGTCGAGGACGTGGCGCGCTTTTTCAAGACGTATTACGCGCCGAACAACGCCGTGCTGGTGATTTCGGGCGATTTCGACACGGCGGAAGCGAAGAAACTTGTGGAGACCTACTTCGGCGATATCCCGGCTCAACAGCAGCCGAAGGCGCCCGATCTGACCGAGCCTCCGCGCACCCAGCCGAAGTATGAGGTGTACCGCGATCCCCTGGCACGCGTTCCCGCGGTGATCATCGGCTATCCGGGCCCCGTTCGCCGCTCCGCCGACTACAACGCGCTGGTGATGCTCGACCTGCTGCTCACCGGCGGCGACAGTTCGCGCTTCCAGCAGAACCTGGTGAAAGGGAAAAAGTCCGTGATCCAGTACGAGGCCAACCTCGGCTGGCCGTTTGCCAGCGCCTCCGATTACAAGGATCCCGGGCTCTACGCCATGTATCTCCTCTACAACCCGGCGTTCACCGGCGAGCAGATCGTCGCGCAGGTTGAAGAGGAGATCGCCAAAATCATCAATGAGGGCGTGGATGCCAAGGAACTCGAACGCGCCCGCACGTTCTTGCGCGCAACGCGCTTCCAGCAGTTGCAGAGCTCGCACGCGCGCGCCGCGCTTCTTGGCCGCTACGAACTGCTGGACGGCAAGCCGGAGCTGATCAACACGGAACTGAACGATTTCCTCGCAGTCACCGCCGATCAGATACGCGCCGCGGCGAAAAAGTACTGCGACCCGGGCAAGCGGATCGTGCTGGACATCGTTCCCGCTCCTCCGGCGCCCGAAAAGCCGGAGGACAAGACGTGAAGCGACTGGTTCCCATTCTGCCCGCTGCTTTGATTTTCATCGCACAAGGCCAAACCATGGATCTGACGAAACCTCCGAAAACTCCCGATCTACCGGTCTACAAGCTGCCGCCCGTTTACGAAACCACGCTGCCGAACGGCCTTACCGTGCTGCTGGTCGAGGACCGCCGGTTTCCGCTCGTGACGGCGCGCCTCGGCTTTCAGGCGGGCTCGAAATATGATCCGAAGGAACTGGCCGGCCTCTCGGAAAGCACCGCGGCGCTCCTCACCGAGGGCACAACGAACCGCACCTCGCGGCAAATTGCCGAAGAAGTTGCGAGCATCGGAGGCGCGCTCCGCGGCGATTCCTCCGCCGATTCGCTCGTGGTGGCCGGCAACGCGCTGGCCGAGAATTTCGCGAAGCTCCTGAACCTTCTCGCCGATGTGGCGCGCAACGCGAATTTTCCCGAGGAAGAAGTGGAACTGCGCAAGCAGAACCGCAAACAGGAGCTGCTGGCCCAGCGGTCGGAGGCCTCGTTCCTCGCCGACGAAAAATTCGCCGAGATTCTTTTCAGCCCGCACCCCTACGCCCGCCAGGACCCCACGCCGGAATCCATCGACCGGTTGAACCGCGAAGCGCTAGTGAGTTTTCGCGACCGCTACCTGATCCCGAACAATGCCGTGCTCGTGCTGCTCGGCGCGATTCCCCCGCGCAAGCAGGCGCTCGAGATGATTCAGACCGAGTTCGGTTCCTGGCAGCGGAAGGAGCTGCCCGCAGCGCCCCCTGCATCGTTTCCCGAGCCGCAGCGCACCATCGTGCTGGTGGATCGCCCCGGCTCGGTGCAGGCCGACCTCCGCATCGGGCGCCTCGCCGTTACCCGCAGCCATCCCGATTACTTCCCGCTGCTCGTCGGCAACACCATCCTCGGCGGCGGGGCCAGTTCGCGCATCTTCATGAACATCCGCGAAAAGAAGGGCTTCGCCTACGACGCCCGCTCGACGGCCTTGCCGCTCAAGGACGCGGGCACTTTTGCCGCCATAACGCAGGTGCGCAACGAAGTGCTCACTCCTGCGCTGGAAGCCATTTTCGACGAACTGAAACAGATCGCCGCCGCGCCCGTCTCCGCGGATGAGCTGACCACGGCGCAGAACTATCTCAGCGGTGTGTTCGTCATCCGCCTGGAAACGCAGGACGGCCTCGCGGGGCAGCTCGCCGGCACCAAGCTGATGGGCCTGCCGCTCGATTACCTGGAGAAGTACACGGCTCGCGTGCGCGCCGTCACGCCCGCCCAGATCTCCGCGGTGGCGGCCAAATACATACACCCCGACAAGGCTTCCATCGTCGTCGTCGGCGACGCATCCCAGATCGCGAAGCAGCTTGAACGGTTCGGAAAGGTGACAATCGAACAAGCCAAATGAAGTTGATCAGCTCCCGTGTTTGCTACAAGAGTTCCATCTTTACGGTTACGGAGGACCGGGCGGTCGATCCCTCGGGATTCGAGATCCGCCGCGCCATCGTGCGGCACGGCGGCTCCGCGGTCATGATGCCGGTGGACGGAAGGAGGCGCGTCCTGCTCGTGCGCCAGTACCGGCTGCCGGCGAAGGCCTCGCTGTGGGAGCTGCCCGCCGGCCGGATCGATCCCGGCGAAACTCCGCTCGCCGCCGCCAAACGCGAACTGGCCGAGGAAACCGGCTACCGCGCCCGCACGTGGAAGAAGCTGCTCAGTTTTTACGTCAGCCCCGGCTACGTTTCCGAGAAGATGACGATCTACCTGGCGATGGATCTCATCGAGGGCGAGGCCCAGCCCATGGACGACGAAAAAATCGAGACTCGCTGGTTCACTTCCGCCGAGCTCGACCGCAAGATTTGCTCGGGGACGATCATGGATGCCAAGACAATAGCCGGGTATCTCGCCTGGAAGCGGTACGTATCCTGAATCAGAAAACCTGTTCGACCGGAATGATCGTTACCGCTTCCGGACGTACGTCGATCTTCCAGCGCTCGACGATCTTATCTTCTTCAAGTATCTCCTTGGGCTTCGGCGATACGTAAGTTACAGGCGACGGCTCGCCGGATACTAACTGCTTCTTGAGTCCGGCGGCGTCCTTTGCCACCGCTACTATGTCGAGATCGGTGGTGCGGAGATGCTTGCGAATGGCGCGGTTCACGTCCTCGCGCGTCAATTTCGCCAGGCTGGTTTTCACATAAGTGGCGTAATCCCCAATTCCGTAGAACCGGCTGTCAATCGCGTATCCCAGCTCGGCGTTCTTCGTCTTCATGAGCAGATTGACGTACTTAGTCAGGAAGGTGCGCGTGCGCTCGAAGTCTTCCTCGGAGATGCCCTCTTTGATGAACTTATCAAGCTGGTAAAGAGCGAGGCGCAGCGCGAAATGTGCGTTGGCCGGTTCCACCGGGCGGATCCAGATCTGGAAAATCTGCTGGCGCCGCGCCAGGTTCGGATCGGGCTCGAACTGAAACATCCCTCTCGGGAAATACTCGATATAAGCGTAGTCGCCGTAATTGAGGCCGCGCGCCTGACGCATCCGCTCAAAGAGCAGACCGCCGCTCATGCGGTGTTGCCCGAGGTACGACTGCGCAACCAGGAGCGCCGGATAGTCGGGATCTCCGCGCTTGACGCTGATCGGGAAGCCGATCGAGTACGCCACCGAGCGCGTGTCCTTCTCCACGATGGTGACGCGAACGCCCTTCGGCGGCCGCGGCTCGGGCAGCCGGACAGCCTTTGGCGGACCGGCGGGGAGCTTCGAAAAATCGGACACGACCTGCTTCGGAAACGAGTCCGGATAGCCGCCAGCCAGGCCGATAATCAGGTTTGACCGCGTAAAGTTCGCGCGGTAGAAGGCCTGCAAATCGGCGATCGTCATCTTCTGGAGCGAGGCTATGGTTCCGGTGTTTTCGTGGCCGTACGGGTGCCCCGCGTAGATTCGCGTGTAGAGCACTTCCTTGCCGAGTTCCTCGTCGTTGTTTCCGCGAAGCGTGACCTTGAGGTAGTTCACCGCGTCGTCACGCAGCCGCTCGAAATCCTCCTTGCGCCAGCCGGGCGAAAGCAGCATGTCGCGGAAGATCTTGTAGTACGCCTGGAGGTTGTCCACGTGCGTGGTTCCGGAGAAGGTGATCATCTCCTTATCCACCTGCCGGGAAACCGAGGCAGCCATCGGAAACAAAGCGTCCACGATTTGTTTGTAGGTCATGTCGCGGGTGCCGGCCTCGGCCATCATGGCGGCGGTAAGCGCGGCGGCGCCCTCCTTGCCAGCGGGATCCGACGCCGATCCGGTGAGGAACACGAAACGGAAGGTGACCAGCGGGCTCTTGCCGGGCATCGTCACCAGTTGCGGCCCGGAGGCGCCCCACAGGCTTGCGGATGCCAGTAACACAGCCGGGATCAAAGCGGTTCTCATTGTGCGTTGCCTCCGGTAAGAGTCACGATGGTTCGGTTATTCTCGTTGAAATATTTCTTCGCGACGGCCTGTATGTCCTCCGGAGTGATGCTGTCGTACACCGCGTAGAGCCGGTTAATCGTCTCCGGCGTGCGGCGGAGCGCGACGTACCGCGCCACGATGCTCGCTATGGCCTCGCTGTTGTTCATTGCCAGCGCGAAGGAGTAGCGGAGGTGTTTTTTCACCTTGTCCAGCCGCTCCGGGTCCACCGGCTTATCCTTGAATTCGGCCAATGTCGTCAAGATGTCGTCGCGGACCGAATCCAGGTCGGCGGGCTTTTTCACGCGCGCCAGGACGGTGAACAGGTAGGGATCGACGCGGTCGGGAGTGTCGGCGCCGAAGACGTCCACCTTCTGCTCCTGGATGACCAGTTTCTGGTAGAGATCCGAGCTTTCCGAAAAGCCGAGGAAGGAGATGAGGTCCAGCGCCGGCTGGTCCTTCTGTTGATCTGAGTAAGCCGGGCCGCGGTGCGCGATGGCAATCCAGGGAAGCGTCTCAGTAGGCCACTGTATGTGATTCTTGCGCGGACCCTGCTGTGCGGGTTCGGCGGGAATCTCCGGACGGTAGCTGCCCCGCTTCCATGCTCCCCAGTATTTTTCGACCAGCGCGCGCGCCGTTGCGGGATTCACGTCTCCCGCCAGAATGATGGTGGTGTACTCGGGCCGGTAATACCGGTCGAAAAACAGGCGGCTGTACTCGTACTGGTTGGGCATGTCCTCGATGTCTTTGAGGAAGCCCATGGTGGTGTGCTTGTACGTGTGCCGGTCGAACGCCGTATCGCGCAGCACTTCATACAGCTTGGAAGCCGGGTTAGCCGAGTTCTTGTTGTATTCACCGAGCACCGCCCGCGTCTCCGTCTTAAAGTCCTCCTCGGAGTAGGACAGGTTCTGGAAGCGGTCCGCCTCCATGCCCAGAATCGTTTCGAGGTCTTCCTTGGAGAAGGTGGTGTGGTAGGCCGTGTGATCGTCGGTGGTATATGCGTTCGACGCCGCGCCGGCCTTTTGCAGAGTGGCTTCGTACTTCGCGGGCGGATACGTGGGGGTGCCGCGAAACATCATGTGCTCGAACAGGTGGGCGAAGCCGCTCTTTCCGGGCTCGACCTCATTGCGCGAGCCGGCCTGCACCACGATGTAGAGCGAGACGACGTTGGGATAGTCGGTCGGAATCGTGATCAGCCGGAGTCCGTTCGGAAAATCGTGCTGATCGTATTCGTAGGGAAACACTTTTTGGGCAGCGGGAGCGGAAAATGCCGCGACACAGCCCAAGAGAACCAGGGCGATCGCTGGGACCATATTTACTTATTCTAGTGCGCCTTCAGCTCTGACCATTGCTCCGTGCCAGCGGAGCGGAGGGAAACGGCCCGCGCGCTTCTTCGAGCCGCACGGCGACTTCGAGAATCGTTTCTTCTTCGAACGGCCGGCCGATCAGTTGAACGCCCACCGGCAGTCCCTCGGCGGTCACGTCGAACGGGATCACCATCGACGGCAGGCCGAGCAGGTTGACGAACGTCAGCGGCGCCATCGCTTCAAACAGGCTGATGTTCCTCTCCGGCGCCGGCCAACAACGTTCGCGGTGACGGAACGCGGTCACTCCCGAAACGGGCGCGAGGATCACCGGAAACTCGCGCATCTGGCGCAGCAGCGCGGCTCGCATCGCGTCGCGCGCAGCCAGATTTTCGATCACCTGCTGCATGGTCGGCTCAGGCTCTTCGAGCGCGCGGTTCATGAACTCGACTCCGCTCCAATGCGTCTCCTGCTCGCGGCCCGCGATCATCTTCTTGATGAACGGCGCAGGCACGCGGCTGAAGAAGAACCACCAGAGGTCGGGGGCGCGCTCGATGCCGCGGGGGCGGAACGGTTGTTCGACGGCAAACCCGGCCTGCTGCGCGATGCGGGCGGCCTTCTCAACCGCCGCTGCGATCCCGGGCTGCACGGGGACGTCGCAAAATTGTGGCATCAGGCCAATCCGCAATCCGCCGAGGTCCGGCTTGCGCAGCGGTACCGGCGCGGAAAACGGGTCCTGGTCGTCATGACCGGCGGTGATTTCAAACAGCAGGCGCACATCTTCGGCTGTGCGCGCCATCGGCCCGCCGACTCCGAGCAGCCCGCCCGGATGGTTGATCAGTGGGAAATGGCCGGAGGCCGGAACGCGCCCCGGCGTGGGCTTCAAACCCGCGATGCCGCTGAAGTGCGCGGGCAGGCGGATCGATCCGCCGCCGTCGCTACCCATGCCGCCCGGCGAGCAGAACGACGCGATGGCTGCCGCCTCGCCTCCGCTCGATCCGCCTGGCGTGCGCTCAAGATCCCAGGGGTTATTCGTACGCCCTATGACGTGGTTATCGGTCTCATAGTTGTAAAGAAATTCCGGGCAGTTCGTCTTGCCGAGCACGATGGCGCCGGCCGAGCGCAGGCGCGCCACCGATGTGGCGTCTTCACTCGCGCGGTGGCCGAGGCGCAGACGGCTTCCGCAGAGTGTGGGTTTGTCCTTAACGTCGAAGCAATCCTTGATAGTGACCGGAACGCCGTGAAGACGGCCGCGCTCGCGTGCGCTTTCCGCGGCCTTCGCAGCCGCCCGCGCCTCATCCGCGAACACGGAGACAAAAGCGTTCAGTCGAGGATTCAGCCGCTCGATCTGCGCCAGATGCGCTTCCACGAGTTCGGTCGGCGAGATCTCTCCGGCGCGCGCCGCCTCGGCCATGCGGCATAACGACATTTGGTTCAACATGGCGATGTCTCTCGTTCATTGTAAGCGTCGGTTAGAATTACCTCGTGGCCACGTTGAGTTTCCGGGATGCACGGCAATGTGTGATTGAGACGGTCCGTCCGGCGGCAGGCATCGAGGAAGTGAGGCTAGAAGACGCCTGCGGCCGCGTGCTGGCCGAACCCATTTTGGCCGACCGCGATTATCCCGCGACTGCGCGATCTCTCCGCGACGGTTTCGCGGTGCGCTCCGAAGACACACCGGGACGGTTGCGCGTCACCGGCGAGGTGGCCGCCGGCGCGGTGTTCGCCGGTAATGTGAAGCGCGGCGAGGCGGTGGAGATCATGACCGGCGCGCCGGTGCCGCACAGCGCCGACGCCGTGGTGATGGTCGAGCATACGAAGCGCGACGGCGAGTTCGTTTCCGTTCCGGCGGCCAAAGCGGGCCAGTTCGTCAATCCACAGGGAAGCGAGGCGCGCGCCGGAGCGCAACTGCTCCCGCCGGGCAGCCGCCTCGGCTATGCCGAAATCGCCATGCTGGCTGCGGTGGGCAAGACCTCCGTGCACGTCTACAAACAGCCGCGCGTGGCAGTGCTGGCGACGGGAGACGAAATCGTCGAGATTTCCGATCAGCCGCTCGCTCACCAGGTTCGCAACTCCAACGCGTATTCGCTTGCGGCGCAGGTACGCACCGCGGGTGGCATCGCCGAAATTCTCCCTGTGGCGCGCGATACGGAGGCGTCGACACGCGCACTGATCGAGCAAGGGCTGGCGTTCGACCTGCTGCTGATTTCGGGCGGCGTCTCGGCGGGCAAGCACGACCTCGTCGAGCGCGTGCTCGCCGGTCTCGGCGCCGAATTCTTTTTCGATCGTGTGCTGATCCAGCCGGGACAGCCGCTGGTGTTCGGGCGGGCGCGGGGCACGTTCTTCTTCGGACTGCCGGGCAATCCGGCCTCGACGATGGTGACGTTCGAACTGTTTGCGCGCGCCGGAATCGAACTGCTCGGAGGCCGGCGCGAGGTCCGGCTGCCGTTCGCGCTCGCACGCCTGGCGGCGCCGTTCCGGCACAAGCCGGGGCTGACACGGTTCCTGCCCGCGCGATTGAGCGATGACGGCAGCGAAGTGACTCCGGAACCGTGGCAGGGATCGAGCGACATCCCGGCCATGGCGCGCGCGAATGCACTGCTTGTCGCCGAGGCCGAAAGGGAAAGCTGGGAGGCAGGGGACCTCATCCGGGTGCTGATCAAATGAAACGCCTTTCGCATTTCGACGAGAAGGGCGCGGTGCGCATGGTGGACGTATCGGAGAAGCCCGAAACGGTGCGCACGGCGCGGGCGCAGGCCTTCGTTCGTATGCGGCCTTCCGTGCTGAAGCAGTTGCCGGAAAACCCCAAGGGCAATCCGCTCGAGATCGCGCGGATCGCGGGCATCGCGGCGGCCAAGCGGACCTCCGAGCTGATCCCGCTATGCCATCCGCTCATGCTCACGCATGCCGATGTCGAGGTGCGGACGGAGCGGCGCGGAGTGCGGATCGTCGCCAGCGCGACATGCACCGGCCCCACCGGCGTCGAAATGGAGGCGCTCACGGCCGCCTGCGTGGCGGCGCTCACGGTTTACGATATGACTAAGGCGCTCGATAAAAGCATCGAGATCCAGGACGTTTACCTGCTCGAAAAAACCGGGGGCAAAAGCGGCGCATTCCGGCGAACAAGGGCGCAAAAGAAATGATCAAAGCTGCGGTGCTGACGATCAGTGATTCGGTGTTCGCGGGCAAGCGGATCGATTGCTCGGGACCGGCGGTGCGGGAACGGCTCGAGCGGATGGGCTGGTCCGTGGCGGTGCTCGAAGTAGTGCCGGACGACTTCGAGGCGATCTCCAAACGCCTCGCCACTCTGGCCGACGGCAACCAGATATCGGCCATCTTCACCACCGGCGGCACGGGCATCGCCGCACGCGACGTTACGCCAGAAGCAACGCGGGCGGTGCTCGACCGCGAAATACCCGGCCTTGCCGAACTGATGCGCGAGCGCGGGCGGAATTCAACCCCGCTCGCAGCGCTCTCGCGGGGCGTCGCAGGCACGCGCGGCCAGGTGCTGTTGGTCAATCTGCCGGGCTCGCCGCGAGGAGCGGTGGAATCGCTCGATGCGATTATGGATGTGCTGCCGCACGCGCTCGAATTGCTTCGCGGAGAGACGGAACACGCCACGGGAGCGCTGCCGGAGTAAGGACTCCCGCTTTCAGCCGCCCAGCCGCTCCAGCGCGCTCCGGTACAGCTCTTCGACTCCCTTTTCGGTCCTCGCTTCCGCAGCGATCCGCAGCAGCGGTTCGGTGTTCGAAGCGCGCAGATGGATCCAGCCCTCGGGCAGCATGAGCTTGAGCCCGTCCGTGCGATCAAGCTCCGCCGAAGGAAAGGCGTCTTCGAGCGCCTGCATGAGCATTCCCAGGCGGCCGTGCTCGTAAGCCAGTTTCCCGGCCTTGCGGTAGTACCGCGGCAGGCGCGAAGCGAGCTCCGACGCGGTGAGTCCCGTCTCGGCCATCCGGTCGAGCAGGAACGCCATCCCCGTGTAGCTGTCGCGGCAGAGGTGAACCGCCGGGAAAATGATGCCGCCGTTCGGCCCCTCCCCTCCGATTGCCGCCTTCGCCGATTCGATACCCTCGACCACGTTGGCCTCGCCGACAGGCGTACGGTGGACGCGCCGCCCGTGCGCGGCCGCAATGTCGTCGATTACGGACGAGGTAGTGAGGTTTACCACCACGTCGCCCGGCACGCGGCCGAGCGCGGCATCGACGGCCAGCGCCAGCACGTCGTCGTTGTCGAGAACGCGCCCGGTTTCATCGGCCACCGCCAGGCGGTCTCCGTCCGGGTCCTGCGCGAAGCCGATGTCGCACTTCTCGCGGCGCACCAGTTCGGCGAGTTCGCCGACCGTATCCGGCCGCGGTTCCGCCACGCGCGGGAACGGTTTCGTCGGGTCCACCGAGATCGCCTTCAGGTCGCATCCCAGCATGTCACGCAGGAAGCGGCAACTCAGCACGGACCCCGCGCCGTTCACTCCGTCCAGGGCCACGCGGAACCGCCGGGCGCGAATCCGTTCGACATTCACGTGCTTGAGCACTCGCTCCAGGTGCAGCCGCGCCGGCGTCTCATACTCGCGCACGATGCCCCGGATTTCCTCGTTGGTCGCCTCCCGGAACTCCCTCTGGTGATACAGGTCGAGCAATTCGCTCCGCTCGTAATGGTTGAAGAACAGGCCGCGCGCGTTGAACAGCTTCAAGGCGTTGTACTCGGAGGGATTGTGCGATGCGGTGATCGCGATGCCGCCGCGCGCGCGTGTCGAAGCGACGAAAACCTGAATCGTGGGCGTAGGCAATACGCCCACATCCACCACCTCGCAGCCCGCCGCCAGCAGCCCGCACTGCACAGCGTGCTGGAGCATCTCCCCGCTCGACCGCGTGTCGCGCCCCACCACCACACGGCCCGAGTTCACGTAAGTGCCGAACGCCTGCGCAAAGGCACAGGCCAGCCCGGGCGTCAGGAATTCGCCCACCACGCCGCGGATGCCCGAAACTCCGATCTTCAATAAATGCTCGCGCGCCATGGCCTAGACAAAGCTCCTCACGTGTTCCATCACGCCGGAAAACAGCGCATGCGGCGGCTCGCCCCGCTGCTCGCAGATGATCCGCACGATCGGCTCGGTCTGGCTCACCCGCACGTGCAGCCAGCGGTCCGGCCAGTCTACGCGGATGCCGTCGAGCATGTTGATGCGCGCTCCGGCGTTGCGCGCGCGCAATTCGGCCATCAACGCCGGCACGCGCTGCGTCACCAGCGGCACTTCTCCCTTGAGCATGCAGTATTTCGGGTAACTCGCGACAATTTCGGAAAGCTTCTGCCCGCGCTCCCGCATCATCGACAGGATCGCCAGCATGGAGGCAATGCCATCGTAGACGAAGCGGAACTGCGGCATCATCACGGCGCCCGTGCCCTCGCCGGCAATCGCCACCTGTTCGGGGCGGTAGCTCGAGAGCGCGTCGATGGCCGCCTGCCTCCCCACCGGCACGCGAATCACCTTCGCGCCGTGCCACGCCGCCACCTCTTCCAGCAGCGCCGTGGACGAGAGATTCGTAATCACCAGCTTGCCCGTAGAGCGCGGCAGCAGGTAATCGGCCAGCATCGGCAGCACCATCTCCTCGGACACCGGACAGCCTTCGTCGGTCGCCATGGCGACGCGGTCGGAATCCACGTCGAACAGGAAGCCGGCGTCTGCGCATAGCGGCTTCATCAACGGCGCCAGTTGCAGCGCCACGTTGCGCGCGTCCGTCAGCGGCTCGTGCGCGAAGGACACGCCCTCGATCTGCTCGTTGATCAGCAGAATGTTGAACCCAAACCGCTCGTTCAGCCTTCGCAGAATGAGCGACGACGTCCCGTTACAGCAATCCACCACCACGCGGAACCGCCGCAGCGCGTCGAAATCGTAGACGGCGGCGAGATCGTCCAGATACGGATCGATCGCGTTCTCCTCCGTGCGCAGCTTGCCGATGCGGTTCCACTCCACGTAGTCGAACTTGCGCAGGTGGTAGATGTCGAGCAGCTCGCCGGCCTCGGCGGTGGAAAGATAAATGCCCTTCGGGCCGAAAAACTTCAGCGCGTTCCACTCCGCGGCGTTGTGGCTGGCCCCGATCGAAACGCCCCCGGCCGCATCCAGCCTGCATATGGCGTGCTGGATCACCGGGGTCGAGACGATGCCCAACGAGATCACGTCATGCCCGCAGGCCATCAACGCGGCGGTCACGCCCTCGTGAATCATCGTGCCGCTGGCGCGCGGATCGCGGCCCACCACCACCGGGCCTTTTTCGAGAAACGTGCCGAACGCCGACGCGAAATCGAGCACGTGCGCCGCCGTCATGCCCGCGCCCACGACGCCGCGCAGGCCGACGTGCGAGATTCTGAGCTGCTTCCGGCCCCTGGTGTTCATAGCATTTTGGCCAACTACTCACTATACCGGAGCGGAGCGGGAAGGGACCGGGGCGGCGAGCCGCGCCCGCACACTGCATCTTTATTGCCAACTACTTGCAATTGCATGTCCAAGTAACAAGTTTTGACATGCCGTGTAACCTTAAGACAATCAAAGCGCATTTTGTTCTTGCTACTCAGTTGCAACTAAGCTATACTCGCTTTCTGCAACTCATTTGCACTTAGAGGAGGTCCTTCCACTTGCGCTACGTTCTGTTTGTTCCTTTGCTCTTTCGCCTGGCCTTCGCGGATCCCGGCGCCGTCCGGGGCATCGCCCTCGACCCAGCCGCCCGCCCCATGCCCGGCGTGCGGCTCGAGCTGAATCCCGGCGGACACACCGTTCGGTCCGGCATCGACGGCACGTTCGTTTTCCCGTCCGTTGCGCCGGGACGTTACACCCTCACCGCCACGAGCCGCGATTTTGAAACCGTCACCATTGAAGACATCAACGTGCCGGACGGCGGCGATGTGCGCATCGAAGTGCCGCTGCGCAACCTGCGGGTGAACCACGTGCAGATCGACGTGATCGGCGATCCGGAAGTGGACTTGATTCAGATTCCCGGCTCCGCCCACTTGATCTCCCACGAGGCGCTGGAGGCAAGTGAGCCGGTCGACGCCAATGAAGTGCTCCGCCAGGCGCCGGGCGTGCATGTGCGCGAGGACTCCGGTCCCGTAGCCATGCGCCTGAACATCGGGATTCGCGGCCTGAATCCCGACCGCAGCCGCACCTTGCTGGTGCTCGAAGACGGCCTGCCCATCGCCCTGGCGCCCTACGGCGAGCCGGAGATGTACTACAGTCCTCCCATCGACCGCATGAGCCGTGTGGAGATTCTGAAAGGTTCCGGCTCCATCATCTACGGCCCCCAGACCATCGGCGGCGTGCTCAACTTCATCACCCCGGACCCGCCGCCCCAGCCGCGCGGCACCGTCGAGGTGACCGGCGGCGGCTACGGCTTTTTCACTGGGCAGGCTTCTTATGGCGGCACGCACGGCAACGCAGGCTGGTATCTGAGCGCGCTGCGCAAGCAGGGCGACGGCTGGCGCGACTTCTACTTCGACATCAACGACGTCACGTCAAAGCTGAACGTAGCGCTCACCCCAAGCCACCGGCTGGGCATCAAGCTCGGCGTCTACGATGAAGGGTCCAACTCCACCTACCTGGGCCTTACGGAGCGGATGTTCCGCACCAATCCCAGCCAGAACCCCGTGCCGGGCGACTTCATGAAAGTGCGGCGCTACTCGGGATCCGTGCTGCACCAGGCCGTACTCTCGCCGCGCGCGCTGCTCTCCAACAGCCTTTTCGGTTACTCCACCACGCGCAACTGGCGCCGCCAGGAGTTCGACCGCGCGCCGCAGCCCGGAGTCGTCTACCGCGAGATTGTGGGTGATCCCAGCATTCCCGGAAATGCGATCTATCTGCGAAACAGCGCCCTCAACAACAATCGCGAATTCGACGTGGCCGGCGTGGAATCGCGCCTCGGCCTGGAGCATCAGGCCTTGGGGCTGCAGCAGCGCCTGGAAGCCGGCGTGCGCTATCTCTACGAACAGCACCGCGACCGCCGCATCGACGGCGCGCACTTCATGGATTCCTCGGGCGTCCTCCGCGATGACGAGATCCGCAATGGCGCCGCCGTTTCCGGTTTCGTACAGAATCGCATCCAGGCGGGCAGCCGTTTGACGATCACCCCGGGGCTGCGGCTGGAGCGCTATAGCTTTGAGCGCCGCATCCTGCGGCAGCCGGTGAACGGCGTCCCTACCTCGGTGAACGTGCGCCGGAGCGACTCGGTCTTCAAGCCCATCCTCGGCGTCGGCGCCTCGGTGCAGGCCGCGGAGAATCTGACAATATTCGCCGGCGTGCACCGCGGATTTGCGCCGCCGCGCGTCAAGGACGCGATCACCCGCGACGGCGTCTCGCTCGAGCTGGACGCCGAGCTGAGCTGGAACTACGAGGTGGGTGCGCGCTGGCGCAAAGGCGGCCTGCGCGCCGAAGCCACCTTCTTCTCGACGGACTTCGAGAACCAGATCATCCCCGCAGCACAGTCCGGCGGGGCTACTACCACTCTGATCAACGCCGGTGAAACCCTGCACCGCGGCGCGGAATTTGAACTCGCAGCCGACTGGGACCGCCTGCTGGGCTTCCACACCGGCTTGCTTACCGAAGTGCGTTACACCTGGCTGGCCGAGGCCAGCTTCAGCTCCGGCATCTACCGCGGCAACCGGCTGCCGTACGCGCCCGAGCACCTGCTGGCGGTGCGCATCGGCTGGCGCCACCGCGGCTACTCCGTGCACCTGGACGGCTCGCGCGTGGGAGACCAGTTCGGAGATAACCTCGAAACCGTTGCCGGCTCGGCCGACGGCACCGTCGGGCTGCTTCCCGCCTATCAGGTGTGGAACCTGACTGCCAGCCGCGAAATCGTCCGCGAGCGCTTCACCCTCCATCCCTACGTGGCGGTGAAAAACCTCGCCGATGCGCGATATATTTCCTCCCGCGCTCCGCTTGGGATCCAACCCGGCATGTTCCGCCAGGTGACCGGGGGGATCAAGCTGCGGTTCTGATAGGGGAAGGGCCGGGGCGCCTTGTGCGCTCCGGCCGCCTTCTCACTATACTGAAGCAGGGGGAGGAGAGCTGAATGAGAACTCTGACAGCCTGCACCCTGCTTTTCGCCGCGGCTTCGTTCTGCCAGGAGGCGTCCGAGGAAACCAGCCGCCCGAGGTTGAAGTCGCGGACGGAAGTGTCCGGGGCGCCGTCCCAACAGCCGTCTCAGCACGTAAAAGACGGCCTGTGGATCGTCCCCGCGGGCACGAAGATCCCGATCCAACTGCGCCAGGCTGTCTCAACCAAGAACGCGCAGCCCGGCGATCCGATCTACGCGCAGACAACGTTCCCGGTGGTCGTCGACGGCGTCATCATGATCCCCGCCGGAACTTACGCCAAGGGCGTCGTTGATTCCGCCAAGCGCGCAGGCCGCATCAAGGGCACCGCGGAGCTTCAGTTTCACATCACGGACCTGATCTTCCCCAACGGCTACGTGCTGAACCTTGCCGCCGCCATCGATCAGGTGCCCGGCAGTCAGAACGCGCGCATGAAAGAGCCGGGCACGGTGCAACAGAATTCGGAGAAGGGCGAAGACATCAGGCGCATCGGCGAAGCGGCGGCAACGGGAGGGCAGATCGGCGGCCTTGCCGGCGCCGCCAGCGGAGGCGTTCGCGGGCTTGGAATCGGCGGGCTTTCGGGAATCGCCGCCGGCAGTTTGATCGCCCTGCTTGCGCGCGGCAGCGACGTGCGCTTCGAGGTGGGCTCGGGCGTTGAAATCTCGCTCAACCACGCGGTCGCGATCGAGGCTGAGAAAGCCTTGCGCGGCGGAATGATGCCGGTGTCCAGTACGCCGTCCCCGGTCATTCCCCCCACGCCAATTGTTACTATCGAACGATGACCTTGCCTCGGAAATCGATCGCCAGGGCGATCTTCACCGACGTGCATTTCTGGATTCCGGCCGGCGTTCTCGTGCTGGGCATCGTTCTGCTCGCAGTTGTCCGGTGAAGCGATGGCGGCCACAGACACGCAGGTGCGGGCGCTCTCCAGCCGTTCCCTGCACACGCTCGGCGTGGCGTCCGGTTTGGCTGCGGGCGCCTGGCTTGGAGTCGCCGAAGCCCCAACCAAACTGGTCACGTTAGGCTTTTCACCTTTCCTGATCTCGCTCGGCATGGTGGCCGGGGTCTTCACCGCCCGCTGGACCCTTCCCGTGATGATCAAAGGAACCGGCTATATCTGGCTCGACCTGCGCGAGAAGCCGCACCTGGTGCTGTGGGCCGTGCTCGCCGGAATGCTCTGGGCGGTCGCCAACACGCTCACGGTTTTCGCCATACGCAACGTCGGTCTCTCGATCGCCTTTCCGCTGTGGAACATCAACAGCCTGGTCGGGCTGTTCTGGGGCTGGCTGCTGTTTAACGAGCTGCGCGGCGCAGGCTTGCGGCAGCGCGTCGAGGTGCTCGGCGGCGCCGCGGCCATTGTGGGCGGCGCCTGCCTGCTCGCCTATGCCACATCGCATCAGGCCGCGCCGGCGCCCGGCAGCGCCGCTGCGCTCGGCATCGTTGCGGCGGTCGGAGCGGGCATCCTGTGGGGCACGATGTACATCCCGTACCGGAAGGCGTACATCAGCGGCATGAATCCGCTTTCCTTCGTTACGGTGTTCACCTTCGGCGAACTTGCCACCGTATTCGTCCTGGCGGCGGCGTTCGACGGCGGTCTCCGGCACGTGGCCGCCGAGCTCGGCAGGGCGCGGCCCGCGCTGTTCTGGCTTTTCCTCGGAGGCTTCTGCTGGGTGCTCGGAGACCTGTTCCAGCAGTACGCGGCCAAGTATGTCGGGATCGGCCGCGGGATTCCGCTCTCCAACACCAACCAGCTCTGGGGACTTGCCTGGGGAGCGCTGTTCTTCGGCGAACTCACCGGGCAGGGATCCACCGCGCAGGCGCTCATTATCGCGGGCTCGCTCATCATGATCGCTGGCGCGGTCGCGATCAGCCTGGCCGAAGCGCCGCAGGCAGAGCAGGTCTCCTGGCGGAAGGTGATCGAGCGGGAATGCAGCCGCTACGGTTTGGATCGCGAACGCGTTGCGGAATCCATGCGGGGCGGCGATCCTCTGGCTGGCGAGCAGACCGGGCACCGCTGGTGGGAATGGCTGATCGCGGCCGCAGCCGTCGGAGTGTTCGTCTGGCTGGCAACCCAGGCGGAAATACCGCCCATCGAGGTCAATCTGGCGTGGGGCGTGGTGCTTGCCGCCGCTTCGCTTGCGCTGCTGATCGCCTGCGGTCTGCTGCTCTGGAAGCGGACACGCTTTTCTTAGATCCTGTCCACCGGCTACGACTTCGAGCCGCAGACTCCTGGAGGACATCCTTTTCTAGACGAGTCCCCAAAAGCGCTTTTCCTAAACCTTGTACCGGTCGTAGTCGAACGGCTCGTTGCAGAGATGGAACTGCGGCTCGCCGGGCAAGGGCAGGTATCCGCTCGGCAGCGGCGTGCGTTCGAAGTCCGTCAGCTTGCGCTCAACCGCGCGCCCGTCCACCCACTCGTAGACGGGGATTTCCCACGGATTGAAGGTATCCGTTAGCCCGCGCTCCTTGGCGATCCTGAACAGGTGAATGTTGCCGGGTTCATGGCCGCCCAGCCAGTGACCGATCACGTCCAGGCGGAACTTGTCCTTCGAAAACATCACCAGGTTCGTCAGGTGCTCCGTGCCCCCGGAGAACAACGTGTTGCCCATGCTCACGATGCCTTCAATCATCGCCAGTCCGGTGTTCAGAACGCTTGCGTTGTCGCAGGTCTTCTGCGCCCAGATTTCCTGGTTCGTGGGGCCGTGGGCCTGGGTCTCCTCCGGACTGCGGTAACGGCTGTAGGTTTTTTTGTGCCGTTCGACAAACTGCCTGATGAGCGTTTCCGCGCGCGGGTTGATGTCGGGCTTCATGAACTCGGGAACGCCTGTCACCATATTCCAACCCGCGCAGAACCGCGTGTACGGCGTCACGGTGAGCCCCTGTTCGTTCTTGACCGAGAGCGTGAGGCACATGGTGTGCGTCTTCCACTTGGCGATGTTCAACATCCAGGTGCGCGGCTCGTTTACCGGCGCATAATGCGGGATGCGCGTGTAAATGACGCCGTCCGGAACCTTGCTCCACGTCACGCCGTCGCCTTCCTGGAATTGCCGCAGGCTGCGCTCGCACTCGTTCATCTTCACGCCGTAGCGGTCGTTGATATCCACCAGCCCGCGGACGTTCCAGGCCTCGCGCCCGTTGGCCTCGATGAAATACATGTCTTTGATCCCCAGTTCCTTCAAGCCGACGATGAGGCCCTCGTAGAACTGCGGATCGGTGCCGGTATGCCAGTCCTGCTCAACGGTGCGGCCGCGGCCGAACACGGTGGTCCAGTTCGGCTTCAAGATCACGCGATGCGTGACCGGCACGCCCGGCGTGTCCATGGGAACAAAGATTTCGCGGGCGAGCTCGATGCCCTCGCGCAGCTTGGCCTGCCTATCCATCATGTGCGGCACGCGCGTGCGGCGGATGAAGACGGCCTTGGGATGGCTCTCGATGAACGGATGCAGCCCGAAATACGGTTTCGGAACGCGCGCCGCGGGAACGAGCGCCGCGCCGAGTAAGAAATCGCGCCTGCTCAGATCCATGTGCGCCTCCTACGAATAGGCGATCACGCCCAGCCGGATCAGTTCCGGAATCAATGTTTCGGTGAACCCTGGACGCCTCTGCGGCTTCAGCTCCAGCGGCGGGCCGTCGGGACGCAGCAGCGTGGCACGGGTGAACGAGCCCCGGATCTGCGCCAGTGCCTGGCGGGTCTCGGTGATCGGCGAGCCGTAGTTGATGACGTGCATCAAAGCCTTGCCGGCGCCGGGCGGAGCGGCCGTGCCCAGCACAATGCCTGCGTGGACGGCCCAGGTCCGAACCGGCCGGCGTTCGGGCGTGATGAGATCCACCACGTCCGAGGCATACGAACTCGGATCGAACACTTCGTCCTTGTAAGCTACGATGCGGCCGCGGCCGAGCGAGTACAATTCTCGGTCCTCCTGTTCCCGCAGGAGCTTCAGGCCGCCGGTTCGCCACCAGGAGCGCTGGCGCGCGTCGTCGATGACCACGGTGCAGCCGGATTCGGCATGCGCCAGGATCCGCCGCCGGGCCTCGCCTTCCGGCGTCGCTATGTTCACCGCGCTCAGCAGCGTGAGCGGCGTTTTTCCGGGAGCGGGCGGGCGCGCGGCCGGCTCCAGCGCCGGCGAGGCGCCATGGCGGTACAGCAGGTTGGCCAGCTCGGCGCACGTCGGGCCCTTTTCGATCAGCGCGGTCACCGCAGGCAGGGCCGACTGCCTGAACAGCGCGGCGTTTTCCCGCAGCCAGCGGGCAGTGCGCCCGAGCCGCCTCCACGCCGCCAGCGCGCGCTCGTCGGAACGCAGCAGCGCTTCGCGGTAGCGCGGCTCGACCGCCAAGACGTAGTTTCCACCGTACGCCCATGCATCGATCAGCGCGACCTCGAGCGTTTCGAAAGGAACCGACCGCCCCGCCCGCAAACCGGCGCTTTCGTCGGGCAAATATCCGAGCACTGCCGGACGCCGGGGATACAGCGCGCGCAGGTACCGCACCAGGTAGCCATTGGCATTGATCCAGGGCTTTTGAGTCGCGGTGGCGATCACCTCGTCTCCATCGCGGCTGACGCCCGGCCACATGCCCTCGGTCAGGATCACCGGCGCCCCGTCCGGCGCCTCGTCGAGTTGTTCCAGGGAAGCGAATCGGAAATCGGCCAGCGATGCCAGCTTCAGGCCGGCCTGTGTGCAGGCGCGCTCAAAGGCTTCATCGCGCGAAGCCGCCAAAACGGCCGTGGCCCCGCTTTCGGCGATGAGCGGCACATGCCTGGGGTCGGCCGTATCCCACCTGAGAACCACGTCGCGATCCAGATCGATGGCCATGGCCGTCCGCGCCCTGATTCTATCTCAATTCGCACCGCTGTGCCCGATTTATTTTGGGGTATGCCGGCGCATAAGTCTTCCGCGCTCATGAAGCGCTTCGGGCTTGAAATTTACACCCGTATACAGCAACATATACAGGCGGTCCGGCGCAGGCGGCCATGCCGGCCCGTTACGGCATTGCCGCCGCGTAGGAGGCCCGCCCGGTTGCGCCTATGCGCACTTCATACCTTGTTTGCTACGACATCGCAGACGAAAAGCGCCTGCGGCGGGTGTTCAAGACCATGCGCGGCTTCGGCGACCATCTTCAATACTCGGTCTTCGAGTGCCAGTTCACGAACATGGACCTGGTGCGATGCAAAGCCGCGCTGGCCGAAATCATCAATCACGAGGAAGACCAGGTGCTGTTCGTCAATCTTGGTCCTGCGGAGGGCCGCGGCGACCGTGTAATCACCGCCCTCGGGAAACCATACACCGTTGTCGACGCGCCCTGCATAGTGGTGTGAAGATATGAGCGCCGTTCCCAGTCCGCTGGAAGAAGTAGCCCGCCGGATGCTGCCGGACTACTTACCGGCTCGCATGGTGAATGAGTATGTTTACTGTCCCCGCCTGTTCTACTACGAATGGGTGGAAGGAGTGTTCTGCGACAACGCCGACACGATCGAGGGCAAATACCAGCATCGCCGCGTGGATAAAGGAAGCGGCGAGATGCCTGAGCCAGCCGGGGAGGCAACGGACTTACAATGCCGGTCCGTTACGCTGGCGAGCGAGCGCCTGCGAGTAATTGCCAAAATGGACCTCCTCGACGTGGAAGGAGGAGTTGTTACTCCGGTGGACTACAAACACGGCGCGCCGCGGCAAGGAAAAGAGGGGCTGGAGCTGTGGCCGGCCGACCGCATCCAACTGGCCGTTCAGGGCCTCATCCTGCGCGAGAACGGGTACGATAGCCGCGAAGGAATCGTGTATTACATGAAAACACGCCAGCGGGTTCGCGTGCCGTTCGACGCCGCTTTAATGGAGGAGGTGGAGAGGGCCGTTGAGCAAGCGTGGGAGTTAGCGCGTTCGGGCGTGATTCCGGAGCCGCTGGAAGACTCCCCGAAATGTCCGGGGTGTTCGCTGGTGGGAATCTGCCTGCCGGACGAGACGTGGTTTTCGCGGCGGCGCGACGGCAAAGAGCCCCTTCAATTAGACCTGTTCGCACAAGAAGAAACGCCCAGAAAACCGGCGGCGATTGAAGTCCGGCAGATGATTACTCCGCGGCAGGATTTGCGCCCCCTGTACTTGAATACACAGGGCATGCGCGTCGGGAAATCGGGCGACGTCCTTCAGATTCGCGAGAAAGAAGTGCTGCGGCAGGAGGTGAGGCTCGGCGAAATCTGCCAGGTGAATCTGATGGGAAACGTTCAGATCTCGACGCAGGCGGTGCAGGCGCTATGCGAGGCCGGCATTCCGGTCTGCTATTTTTCGCAAGGCGGCTGGTTTTACGGGATTACAACGGGGCTCAATACCAAGAACGTATTCACCAGGCGCGTGCAATTCCGGTTGGCGGAACAGGAGTGGTTTGCCGTCCCGTTAGCCGGAGCGCTGGTCGCGGGCAAGATCCGGAACCAGCGTACGATGTTACAGCGCAATCATATTGAACCGGACGCGGAGACGCTGGCGGGACTGAAGCGGCTGGCCGAGGCGGCGGAGAGGGCAACCAGTCTGGAGCAACTGCTCGGCATAGAGGGCTCGGCGGCCCGATTGTATTTCGGCGCTTTCGGCGGAATGATTAAGGTGGAAAGCGCCGGGGAACCGGAGTTCAGCTTCGACTTCGAAGGGCGCAACCGCAGGCCGCCGCGCGATGCGGTGAACGCGCTGCTCTCGCTGGCATACAGCCTTCTGACGAAGGATCTGACGGTGACATGCTACGCAGTGGGCTTTGATCCTTACATCGGGTTCTATCATCAGCCACGGTTCGGGCGTCCGGCGCTGGCGCTGGATTTGATGGAGCCGTTCCGGCCGCTGATTGCGGATTCGGCGGTGCTGTCGGCGATCAACATGCGGATGGTGACGCCGTCGGACATAGTAAGAGCGGGACCTGGGGTAGCACTGACTCCGAACGGGCGGAAGGGCTTTTTCCGGGCGTACGAATTGCGGATGGATTCGCTGGTGACGCACCCGCTGTTCGGGTACCGGGTGAGTTACCGGCGGCTGCTGGAGATCCAGGCGCGGCTGCTCGCGAGATACCTGGATGGAGAGATTCCGGAGTACCCAGTATTTGTGACGCGATGATGAGTGCGAGCAGCGGGGTGATAATCGGAGTGCGGGAGCCGCTCGAATGTTGTAAAGTTGTGATCTCAGGCAGGTTGTTGGAACCGGAGTTAGGAAGGCTGGCGCGTGCCCTCCGGATGGACCGGACCGCTCGCAAGTCTGGCCGCAGGTCTTTGAAAAGGTGGGGATTGCAGGCGAGCCATTTCCGCGGTTGATCAACCGCGGCCCCATTGAAGCTTGATGACTGTCGAAGGCGACTACATGCCCGAATGGATTTCCGCGGTTGATCAACCGCGGCCCCATTGAAGCAATTGAGAGCCTGGTGTGTAGATTCTCTGTCCCACATTTCCGCGGTTGATCAACCGCGGCCCCATTGAAGCAACTATTTAAGACGCTCGACACCCCTGCATAGTCTCATTTCCGCGGTTGATCAACCGCGGCCCCATTGAAGCCCGGCGGCCTGGTGGCCTTGTTTCTGTTTGCCTCGATTTCCGCGGTTGATCAACCGCGGCCCCATTGAAGCTGGTTACGGAGCTTTCGGCAACGCTGGTCGAGTAGGCATTTCCGCGGTTGATCAACCGCGGCCCCATTGAAGCCCTCCAGCTCATGCGGACTCGCGGCAAGGCTGAGAAATTTCCGCGGTTGATCAACCGCGGCCCCATTGAAGCGGCTGCCGAGGTAATCGCCATCCAGTTCGCCGGCCAGATTTCCGCGGTTGATCAACCGCGGCCCCATTGAAGCGTGGTTGCCTGATGCACTCGCCATCGCTTGATGCACATTTCCGCGGTTGATCAACCGCGGCCCCATTGAAGCGCTCCAGGAAGCCGCGGCGCGCTTGCGAAACGCCATTTCCGCGGTTGATCAACCGCGGCCCCATTGAAGCACGCAAATCACGCCGAGGTTTGAGGAGATGTTGCTAAATTTCCGCGGTTGATCAACCGCGGCCCCATTGAAGCTAGTAACGCAACACCCGGCCGCGGTGGAGTTCATCCATTTCCGCGGTTGATCAACCGCGGCCCCATTGAAGCTAGAGAAACTGAAGAAACAACAAGGTCCCCCGCGCCCATTTCCGCGGTTGATCAACCGCGGCCCCATTGAAGCATCTACCGGCGAGTCAAAGTGCCAGTAGACAGTTTCTATTTCCGCGGTTGATCAACCGCGGCCCCATTGAAGCCTTCCTCCTCTTCGGGGGCTTCTCCCCGTCGTAGAGTTATTTCCGCGGTTGATCAACCGCGGCCCCATTGAAGCATAACTTCACCTGTCCCTCAAGCTTCCTCCCTTCATTTCCGCGGTTGATCAACCGCGGCCCCATTGAAGCGTGGGATCCTCACGCCCTCGATCCCGCGCAACCGCGCCATTTCCGCGGTTGATCAACCGCGGCCCCATTGAAGCTTGTCAATAGGATCGAGCGTACATTTTCCCGGAGCGATTTCCGCGGTTGATCAACCGCGGCCCCATTGAAGCCTTGGACTGTTTGGCTAACGCGTTTGGACTTGCTCGCGATTTCCGCGGTTGATCAACCGCGGCCCCATTGAAGCCAACGCTTTTGTCAGACAATGCACCGGCACGCCAGGCAATTTCCGCGGTTGATCAACCGCGGCCCCATTGAAGCGCCGGGCTGGCGTGGATGTCCTGGGCGATGTAGACCGATTTCCGCGGTTGATCAACCGCGGCCCCATTGAAGCCTCGATGCGGTCGATTAGGTCGATCAGGGCGGCTTCATTTCCGCGGTTGATCAACCGCGGCCCCATTGAAGCCAAGCACACCCTGGTCCACTGAGCACCGCCGACCGATTTCCGCGGTTGATCAACCGCGGCCCCATTGAAGCGCAGCCATTGATCCCGTATCCTGCTCCGGCGGCACTCAATCCCGCGGTCACTTCAACCGCTGCCCACCCTACAGCCACTTCGCCAGAAAGCGGCACATAGTCAGGCCGTCGATGATGTTGAACGGGAACTGGCCGGTCGTGTAGTGGCCGCAGGGCAGGGCCACGGCGCGATGCCGCAGGCCGAGGGCCCGGAAGCGCTCAATCAACTGCTTCGAATAGACAGGCAGGAAAGTGGTGTCGTGGCGCGCCCAGATCAGCAGGCTCTCCATGTCGCGCCCCTTCAAACGCTCCAGGTAGCTCGCCGGGCTGATCACGGCCCAATAGTCCCGCAGCTCGTCCTGAGTGATTGCATCCCCGAAACCCTGCCGGACGTGCTGCGTCGAAAGGCCCGTCCACACCACATCGCCGAAGTACATGGAGACATGGTTGAACACGCCGGCGCGCACGCGGGTATCGTGAGCTGCGGTGATGAAGGCGATGCAGGAGCCGAGGCTGGTCCCCAGGATTCCCAACCTCTCGTAGCCGCGCTCCTCGAGCCAGTCCAGGCAGGCCCGCGCGTCAATGACCGACTGCCGCCCCGCGTGGATCGTCCGTCCGATGTTGCTCGAAACGTGATAGTCGGCCCGCCTGGTCTCCGCAGGCTTGCGGTAGTCGTGGTAGGCCAGCGACATGCGCAGCGCCGAGATCCCGAAGCGGTTCAGCAGCTTCCCCACCCCGATGTGGCCGTCCGGGCCGGCGTTCCACTGCGGCAGCACAACCACGGCCCGCCCCCTGTCCCGGGGCGCCGGGAGCCACTCCGCATGGACCACATTATTCTCCGGATAGGGCGTCGCCACGGGGCTCGTAAACGTCAGGTGCGAGCCCTTCAGGTGGTAGTCCCGCGGGCGCTCGTAGGAAAAGAAGGCGTCGGAATCGGCCACCCAGCTACGCGTGAGCTCCAGAACCCGCCCGCGCGGATCCTCCCCGTCCAGCTCCTCGAGCCCCATCCAATCCAGCCCCCATTCGAACGGCCGGACCACCCGGTCGGTGTCCCGCGAGGCCAGGTGCTTCTCCCACCGACACATCAAGCGCGCATAGGGATTGGGCATGGAAGGAAATCATTCTAGCAGAGCGGGCCGAGGGGAAGAAAAAACCCCGCCGTGCAGCGGGGTGTGGGGAGAGCTAATTGCAAAGGAGGCAACCTCCCCCCCAAAGCGATGAACCTCTTGATACCCCGCGTCACTATTGTGCAATCCGCGGACCAAATGTAACATATTGAATCTACGTACCGGCGGGCGACAAATTCCCGTTTTCCGTATTGCCGCCGCCCCGTCCACTACGTTATTGCGGAGAACCGTTTTTCAGGTACAATACCGGGGTGTCTGAAACCGCTGCCAAGTGCATAAGCGACGGCGCGGCCCGGCGTCCGCTCTCGCCCGGCCTCGTCCGGAAGACCCTGGCAGGGTTCATGCTTTCCGGCCTGCTGTTCGCTTTTCTGGGCGCGATTCTCCCAGTCTGGCGCCACCACCTTACCGAGGACTACCTCACGGTAGGTAACTACTTCCTAAGCATGAACTTAGGGATCCTGGCCGCATTCTCGGCCGCCTACCGCCTGCTGTCCAAGCTGGGGATCGGCGCGGCCCTGGTTCTGGCGTGCAGCCTGGCCTGCGCGGCGTTCGCCTATCTGGCCCTGATCCCGCCCACCTTTTTCTCCCCGTGGTGGCGCATCGCGGGCGTCTTCGCCATCGGATGCGCGGCCGGACTGCTGAATTCGGCGCTGTTCCACGCCATTGCGCCGATCTACCGGCACGAGCCATCGGCAACCGCCAATCTTGCCGGGGCCGCTTTCGGCCTGGGCTGCGTGCTGGTGGCCGTCCTGGTCGCCGGGACATTCTACGTCTATACGGTGGCCAGCATCCTGGTTTTCATCGCGCTGATTCCGGGCTTTTTCATTCCGGCCTACGCGCGGGCATCGTTCCCGGCGGAGCTCTCCAAGGTGCGTTTTTCCTGGAGGCAGCGCTCCTCGGATTACCGCAGCACCGGCGCGGTCCTCTTCAGTCTCCTGCTGTTCTTCCAGTTCGGGAACGAGTGGGCGATCGCCGGCTGGCTGCCCCTGTTCCTGATCCACCGGCTCGGCATCAGCCCGGAAGCCTCGCTCGAGATGCTGGCGTTGTACTGGCTGGCGCTGCTGGTGGGCCGCACGGTCGTGCTCAGGGTCCTGCCCTCGGTGCATCACGCCAAATTGCTGATGGCAAGCGTGATGGCGGCGCTGATGGGATGCACGATCCTGATCTCGACCAACAACCGCTTCGGCGCGGTGATGGGCATTCTGCTGGTGGGCGGCGGATTCGCGTCCGTCTATCCCCTGGTTATGGAGAAAATCGGGCGCCGGCTGCCCGAGTACCACGCCGGGTTGTACAACGGAATTTTCTCTCTGGCCGTGACCGGCGGCATGCTGGCGCCGTGGTCGCTCGGCTACTTCAGCCACCTCTGGGGGATTCGCGTCGTCATGGCGCTGCCGCTGCTCGGCACCATCATGGTGTTTCTGCTGCTGGTTGTGATCTGGGCGGAAGCGAAGTTCTGGGACTCGGTGGAGCTAAAGTAGCTTCAGAACGGCCTGGCGTTCGCCGTCCGTGTAAATCAGCTCAACCTTCTTGATGGATTTCGTCTTTCCCTGGAAGCGGAAGTAGAGATAGCCGCTAACCGGCCTGTCGCACGTGCCCTCGGGCATGGCGGATGCAACCGCGGCTTCCTCCGCGGTCAGGGCCTGCTGCTTCTCCACCCCGCCCGGAACCTGGCTGGGAGCCTGCGCTACCGGAGGCTTCCGGCGCTGGGATTCCCTGGGGTCGCCGGGGAACCGCTGCCCCACGGGACGGCGGCCGAGAATGATGTCCGCGCCACCCAGCCCGATACCGCCCTCCACGCCACGGGGGGATTCCCAATCGGGGTACTTGAGCGACGCCGCGACAAACCCGGCGGGCTGCGGAAAGATCACGTCCTTCTTGCCGTTTATCCGCAGCGTGAACTGGCCCGCGGAAAGCTGGATTTCCCTGCCCTTCGGCGGGAACACGGCGACCTCGACGACGAGGTAATCGGGAACGAAAAAGCTCTGGCCGCCGCTGGAAAAGCTGTGCACCAGATACTCGGCGCCAATGGCCACGCCTCCCGCCGTAGCGTGAACCGGGTAATCCGCCGCTGCGGCCTTCGGCTCCGTGCCTCCCTGGGCCCAGTCCGCCGCGCAGAAGACGGCGATGCACACCACTAGCCGGAGCACAGCCATGTCTGAAGTATAATTCGGTTTCCGTGCGGTGGATCCCGTTATTTCTGCTCTTCGTCCAGTTTTCGCCTGCTGATACGCTGCGGCAGCGCATCGAGAGCGCCATGGAGGCGTCGGCCGGCGCCCGCGGGGCGTTCTGGGGGATGGTGGCGGTGGAGCTCGAGACCGGCACGGCGCTCTACGAGACGAATGCGAACCGGTTCTTCGTGCCCGCCTCGACCACCAAACTGGTCACGACGGCGCTGGCGCTCGCGCGGCTCGGGCCGGACTACCGGTTCGAAACGACCGTCTGCGCGGATGCGCCGCCGGATGCCAGGGGCCGGATAGCCGGGGAGCTGCGGCTGGTGGGCGGGGGCGATCCGATGCTTACGGTGCGCGTGGCGCCCTACCAGAGAGGCCAGATAGAGGGGAACCCGCTCCAGGCCATCGAAACGCTCGCCGAACAGGTGTGCGCGCGAGGTGTGCGCCGGATCGATGGCGACATCGTGGGCGATGACACGATCTACACCTGGGAGCCTTATCCGGAGGGCTGGTCCGCAGGCGATCCCGTGTGGGACTACGGCGCCCCGGTCAGCGCGCTGGCGGTGAGCGATAACACCGTCAGAGTCACGCTGCGGGCCACCGCCCGGGGCACGCCGGTGTTGTCGCTTTTGCCCGCCCTTGAGTTCTACACCATTGACAATCGCGTGCGCGCGGGTCCGGGGCTGGAAAACAAGGTCTTTGTGGAACGCCTGCCTGGGTCGCGGCAGTTGCGGCTTTGGGGAACGATGTCGAGCGATCCCCCGAGCACGATCCCGCTGCTGCTTGCCGTCCACGATCCCGCGCTTTACGCCGCTCATGCGCTGGCGGACGCGCTGGCGCGCAGAGGCGTCTCAATTGGAGGGCGCGCGGTGGCGCGGCACCGGTTCGCGAACGAGGAGGCGCCGGCGGAAGCGCGCGGGGTGGTGCTGGCGCGGCGAACGTCACCGCCGCTGATCGAGGCGCTCCGCGTGATTGACAAGGTGAGCCAGAATTTGCACGCCGAAATGGTGCTGCGCGAAGTGGCTCGCATCCGGAGGGGGAAAGGCAGCCGGGAAGCGGGGCTCGAAGAGATGCGCGCGTTCCTGACCGAAGTGGGCGTCGGAGCACACGAGTACGACTTCGCGGACGGCTCTGGCCTCTCGCGGCTCGGCTTGGTGACCCCGGGAGCGCTGTGCAAGCTGCTGCGCTACATGTACGATTCGCCGCACCGCGAGACGTGGCTTTCCCTATTGCCGCTCGGAGGCGAGGACGGCACCCTGAGCACGCGATTCAACGGCAGGCGCGACGCCCGCCGCATTCGCGCCAAGACGGGCTCGCTGACGCACGTGGCGACACTTGCGGGCTACGCGGAATCGAAAACGCGCGGCATGGTGGCGTTCGCGATCCTGGCAAATAATTTCAATGCGCCCGGATCGGAGATCCGGGCGGTGATTGACAGAATCGCGTTGATGCTGACGGAGTAGGCCCGCCGGTCTACAGCGGGTACACCTCAAGCCGGTCCGGGTCGAACTTGATGCGTCGCTTCTCCTTATACGACTGGATCGCGAGCAGCGGCGGAATGATCGAGATGGCCGCCAGCGCGCAATCGCCCTTGGGCAGCTTGCGTGTCTTGCAGCAATCCAAAAAGTCCCGCACGTGGTCGTCGGTGATATCGCCGGGAATATGCTTTTCAATGACCTTCGGGTTCTTGCCGGCAGGCGTGTATTCGTAGCGGTTCCGGTTCACGAAGAGTCTGCCGTTCTCGCCGTGGAAGGTGATGCCGTACTCGGCGCTGACGGAGTAGGCGTTGGATTGAAACAGCACGCTGAAGCCGTCGTATTCGAATAGCGCGTTGCAGGTGTCGGGCGCGTCGCGGCCGTCCCCCCGGTCGTAGTAGATGCCGCCCGCAAACACCACGGAATTCGGCGCCCGTTCCCCCATGTACATGTGGACCACGTCCAGCCAGTGGTGCCCGAAGTCGGTCATCTTCCCGCCGTTGAAATCCAGGAACTGGCGGAAACTGAAATACTGCGCCGGGTTCCAGTCCCGATACTTCACCGGACCCAGGAAGCGGACCCAATCCAGGTTCGCCGGCTTCTGGGCGGGTTCTGTACGCAGGCGCCGGGGAATGCCGCCTCCATGCCAGATCGCATCGATGTGGCTGATTTTGCCGATCACCCCCGACTTCACGAATTTTTCCAGAGGCTCGATGTAGATGGGCCCCGAACGCTGCTGCACTCCGACCTGGCAAATACGCTTGTTGACGCGCGCCGCTTTCACCATCTCGGGCGCCTCGTCGAGCGTCCGGCACATGGGCTTCTCGACGTAAACGTCCTTGCCGGCGTTCATGGCATCCACCGCGCAATCCTTGTGCCAATGGTCTGGGGTGCCGATGAGCACCGCATCGACCTCCTTGAGCTCGAGCAGCTCGCGGTGATCTACGAAGGTCTTCGCGCCCGGTGCATCTTTCAGCGCCTGGTCGATGCGGACCGCGTAAACGTCGCAGAGCGCGCGCACTTCCACGTCCGGGTTCTTCTGGAAGATCTTCATAACGTACGTTCCGCGGCTTCCGGTGCCGATGACGCCCAGACCGATCCGGTCGTTCGCGCCAAGAATCCTTGAGTATGAGAGCGCAGTAAATGCGGCGGCCTTGGCCGCTTCGCGTCGGGTCATGATTTGCCTCCTTAGCAGGCTGTTATTCTACATTCCCCGATGGGCGCCTGTCCAAGTGCATGATCCGGCTGGCCCAAATGATGCGAAACCGGCGGGAGCGGACCGACGTAACAGTGGTGAGCCTGCTCGCGGCTTTCTTTCTGGGCTTCGGAGGGGAGTCGATGAACTATGTCCTACACCCGCTTATGCTCGCTTCTGCCGCCGCATGCCTGCTTGCCGCCGGAGATGAGATCGTATTCCGAACCGACGTCTCGCTGGTGCGCGTGGATGCCCATGTGCTCGACCGCAACAGCCGCGCCCTCAGCGGCCTGGGACCGGAGGATTTCGTCCTCCTCGACAACGGGCGCCGGCGGCCGATCAGCCATTTCGTCAAGGAAGAGATGCCGGTGGATGTCGTCCTGCTGCTGGACGTAAGTGGAAGCATGCGCCCGCACGTCGAGCGCATCGCAGCCGCTTCCCGCAAGGCGCTGCGCGTGCTCGGCAACGACGACCGCGTGGCCATCATGGTCTTCGACCGCGACACTCGCGTGCGCATGCCTTTTCGCAACAGCCGCGGCGGCGTGGAGCGGGAGTTCGACCGGCTGCTGGACCAGGAAACCTTTGACGGCGGCACCGATATCACGCGCGGCCTGCTGGATGCCGCCGCCTACGTGGGACGCCACGGGCGGAGCGATGCGCGGCGCGCGGTTGTCATTCTCACGGACGATCAGACCGAGCGCGACCGCGACGAAGAACGCGTATCGCGCGCACTCCTGAGGGCCGACGCCGTTCTGATGGCGTTGCTCGCGCCGGACGCGATGAGCCGCATGTGGAGGAATCCCGGAAACATTATCTTCGGCCGCCGCAGGGGCATCGTGCTGGGATCGGGAACGAAATCGGCCGGCACCGCCGCGATCGCGCGCGAATCGGGCGGCGACAGCATGCCGGTGGACGAAGCCAACGCGCTCGAGACCGCGCTGTCGCGCATCCGGGAACGCTACGGGCTGTACTTCCACCTGCCTGAAGGCGCAAAGCCGGGCGAGGAGCAGTTCATCGACGTGCAACTCGCCGAAGCCACGCGCGCACGCCACCCGGACGCGCAAGTGCGTTTCCGCCGCGTCTATCTTGCGCCCGGCGCCGCCGCATCCAGCGAACTGACCGCCGGGGGCGATTCGCCGCCTCCGAGGCGCAGGGTGGGGGTCAGCGAACCCTACGGTCCACGCGGCCCCCGGGATGCTCAACCCGCCCCGTCCGATGCCCCCGATCAGGCGCCCGAAGACCGTCCGGGCGGATGGCGGCGCGTGAACCCCGGCGATGAGCCATAGCTTGCGCTGCAGCCTCCCGGGAACGCAGTCTGCGGGGCGAATTCGTACAAACGCGGCGCGCGATTAAAGCGCGATTAAAGAAAATCCTGCCTGCGCTCTTTGTGAAAATGGCGCAAAATAAAGGTCATGGGTGGAAATGCGACCCGAGTGCTGATCGTCGATGATGAAGAGAATCAGCGGGTCGGGCTGGCAAGCATGGTTTCGGCGTGGGGTTTCACGGCTGAAACCGCTGCCGACGGGCAGGAAGCTCTGGAGAGGCTGGTAACGTTTCCCGCACACGTGCTGGTGACGGACCTGATGATGCCGCGCATGGACGGCTTCGAGCTGCTGCGGCGCCTCTCCTCACAGGGCAATGGTCCGCCGGCCATCGTGATTACCGCGTTCGGCAATATCGAGACGGCAATCGCTACGATGCACGATCTCGGTGCGTTCTGGTTTCTGGAAAAACCCATTGAGCCGCGGGCGCTCCGCGTGCTGCTCGAACGCGCCGCTTCACAGCAGCGTTTGGCCGAGGAGGCCGAGCGGCTCAAGCGTGAACTGAGCTACCAGGGCGTCCTGGCGGAACTGGTGGGCCGTTCGCCGCGAATGCAGGAGGTTTTTTCGCTGATCCGCCAGGTGGCGCCAAGCAAGGCGGCCGTCCTCATCACCGGCGAGAGCGGCACCGGCAAGGAGCTGGTGGCGCGCGCGATTCACAGCCTCAGCCCGCGCAGCAACGGCCCGTTCGTCGCTATCAACTGCGCGGCTATGCCCGAGACGCTGATGGAAAGCGAGCTGTTCGGCCACGAAAAGGGCGCATTCACCGGGGCGCTCGAGCGCCGGGCCGGCTGCTTCGAACTCGCGCAGGGCGGCACGCTCCTGCTGGACGAGATCGGCGACATGCCCATCGCCACCCAGGCCAAGCTGCTGCGCGTGCTGGAAGACTCCCGCGTGCGGCGGCTGGGCGGCAAGAGCGAAATCCTCGTCGACGTCCGTGTGATCGCCTCCACGAACAAAGTGTTGGAAGAGGCGCTCAGGAAAGCGGAGATCCGCGAGGACCTTTATTACCGCCTGAACGTCTTCCACATTTCGCTGCCGCCTCTGCGCGAGCGCATGGAAGACCTCAATATTCTCTGCGAAGCGCTGTTGCGCGACCTCAACAAGAAGCACAACTGCCGCGTGGTCGGCCTCACGCCCGAGGTCGTCGACCACCTCCACCGGTATCACTGGCCGGGCAATGTTCGCGAACTGCGCAACGCGCTCGAGCGAGCGGTAATCCTGGCCGGGGAAGGCGTCATTGGGCTGGAGCACCTGCCGTCGATGTTCAGCAGCGCGGCCGCGCCCTCCAAGGCCGACGACGACGGCGATCCCAACCTGGTCAAAATTCGGGTCGGAACCACTATCGGCGAAGCTGAAAAAATTCTCATCCAGCGCACTCTCCAGCACACGAAAAATAACAAGACCCGGGCCGCGGAAATACTGGGAATCAGCTTAAAAACGCTGCACAATAAGTTGAAGGAGTACGGAGCGGCGGAAAGCGAGAGCTGAGGCCGCCGCCGGAGCGGCATCCGCAAGCGCCTGCAGGGTCTTATGTCACTGACCACGAGGCTGCGTCTTTTCATCATCGCGCTGATGGTGTCGGTCATCAGCGCCCTCTCGGCGCTGTACCTTTACAGCCTCGGCGGCGCCACCTTCGACGACATTCTCCGGCGCGCGCAGGTTGACGCCCAGCAGGTCAAGAACTTCATGGATCAGCGCCTCCGCGAGAAGATGGCGCAAATGCCTCCTCCCGCGGATATCGAGGAGACCAAGCGGCTCTGGACCGAGCTGATCTCCACCGACGCCGAGTTCGCCCAGTTTCTTGAGAACTGGACGGCAAACACGCAGGTGATCATCGAAATCCTCGTAGCCGACGCAAACGGCCGCATTCTGGCGGATTCCATTCCTTCCCGGGTCGGCCACCGCGTCTACCCTCTTCCGGATTTCACCGAATGGGTGAAGAAGAGCCTCTGGGCGCGGCTGATCGAGATCTTCTCGCAGATGCGCGATTACGAGGTCACGCTCCCGCTCGGCGTCGCCGCCGACAACAACCAGCCGGTGTTCACCATCAAGGTGGTTCTGTCCTCGGTCTTTCTGCGCGGCGCCGTGTACCCGTATATCCGCAGCATCGCGCTGATTTTCCTCGGGGCGCTGCTGCTGTCGATGCTGCTCGCCGTCGTGGTTTCGAACCTCGCGCTGAGGCCGCTGGCCGGAATCAGCAAGACGATTGACCGCATCAGCCGCGGCGAGTTCGCCAAACATCCGCTAGCTTCCGAAAGCAAGGAATACGCCGCCGTGCAGTCAAAGCTCAACCTGCTCGGACAGCAGTTCCACGGCGCGCGGCAAGACGCCATCCAACTGCGCAGCAACATCGAGCAGTTGCTGGAGAAGCTGGAGGAGGTCGTCTTTCTGTTCGACCGTGACGACAAGCTGGTCATGGCCGGACGCGCCGCCGAGCGCCTGCTGGGCCGCGGCCGGTGGGAGATCATGGGGCGTTCCCTGACCGAGCTGTTTCCGCCCACTTCGGCCCTCGGCGTGGCCATCCGCAACGCCATCGAGCTGCGCCAGCCGCTCAAGGATTTGCCGCTCACGTTCGAGCGCGACGGCGGCCAGAGCACGCGGCTGCTGGTGAACGTCGAAATGCTCGAGGCCTTCCCCGATCATCAGCGCATCGGCACGCTGATCACCTTGCGCGACGCGGAAACCAGGCGGCAGATCCAGTCCCAGCTCGACGTTTCGGCCCGGCTGGCCGCCATCAGCAGGCTCACCGGAGGCGTGGCGCACGAGATCAAGAACCCGCTTCAGGCCATCACCGTCCATCTCGAGCTGCTCCGCTCGAAACTGGCCCGCGAATTTGACATCGTGGAGCCGGAAATCGACACGATTGCGCGGGAAATTCAGCGCCTCGACCGCGTGGTGAAGACATTTTTGGATTTCACTCGCCCCATCGACTTGAAGATGGCCGAGGTCGAGATGGCCAGCCTCGCGCGCGAGGTCGAGGCCCTGGTCAAGCCCTCGGCGGAGCGCCAGAAAGTCAGAGTCGAACTCGACATCGACCCCTCGGAAGTCTGGGTACACGGCGATCGCGACCTGCTGCAGCAGGCCGTGCTCAACGTCGTCGTCAACGGAGTCGAGGCGATGAAGAACGGCGGGCGCCTCGGCATCGAACTCCGCCAGACGAACGGCGAGTGCTGCCTCACAATTTCCGATGAAGGCGTGGGAATTCCGCCGGAAATTCGTGAGAAAATCTTCAACTTGTATTACAGTACAAAGGGAAAAGGCTCGGGTATCGGACTGGCCATGACTTTCCGCGTCATCCAGTTGCATAATGGTACTATCGATTTCACAAGCGAGCCTGGCAAGGGAACAACGTTCCGGCTGCGGCTTCCGGCGATCGAGAAAGAACCGTTGCGTAGCGCCTACACCACAGCCGGGGACAACAGACCGGGGCGGTAGCCGAGGTCGTGGGATACCGGCGGGACATGAAGGGCATCAAGATCTGCGCGATCGCGGCGATGTTGGCCGTGATCTTGGTGTCTTCATCGTGCGGCGTTTTCCGGCGCTCGAAGGACACCGCTAAGGCCTCCGCACCCCGGTCCGTGTTGATCCTGCCGCCGCCCAAAGAGCCCCCCATCCAGACTGTTTCGCTTTCTTCGCCTCCCGAATTGGCCCCGCAGGAGCCCGGAGCGTGGATGCCGCCGCCAACCGAGGAGAGATTCCCCCCTGCGCCACAGCCTCCTAAGCGCGCCCGCGTCAGGGAAACGGCCGAGGCGCCGGCCGCGCAGCCTGAACCGGCGGCGCCGCTGGCCCAGGTTCCCCAGCTCGAGCAGATCCTCACCCCCGAACAGCAGCAGGCCTACAACGATGAGATCGATCGCAATATCATGCGCGCACAGCGCACGGTCGCCGCTCTCGACGGGCGCCGCCTCAGCGGCGAGCAGCGGACCTACCTCGATCGCATCCGCACCTTCCTCCAGCAGGCTTCGGAAGCGCGCAAGAGCGACCTTTTCCGCGCCAGAAACCTCGCCGAACGCGCCAGCCTTCTGGCCGAGGACCTCGCCAAGAGCCTGCAATAGGAACCGCTCCTGCCGAAAACGCCCCGGTGACCGCCGTCACTGACTTACTCCGTCCCAAGGCGATACAACGGAAGGGAGATGACAGACCAATACAAGTTCATCCAGGACATCCGCGAACAGGCGCGAGTGCCTGAGAACGGAATTCTCAGCCAGACAATTCACGGAGACGATAAAACACGGATCATTCTGTTCGGTTTCGCCGCCGGACAGGAACTGACGGCCCACACCGCGCCCTACCCGGCCACGCTTACATTCCTCAAGGGAGAAGCCTCTTTGCAGCTCGGCTCGGACCAACGGGAAGCCTCGGAAGGAACCTTTGTCTACATGGCCCCGTATCTCGAGCACGGAATCAAGGCAAAAACCGACGTCGTGATGTTGCTGACGATGATCAAGCAGAGGGAAGCGAAGTAGGAGGGAAACTCCCGGCGCCCATCGCACCGTTGCTCGCGACGGGCGCCGGGAGGACTAGGAGAATCGATTGCTTACGGTTGAGGAGTCATCGCCTGCGCGGAGGTGGCGGTTGCCACTGAGTTTTCGGGAACCCATACCTTCACGACCACGCGCCGCTGCTCCCTGGGGCTCATGGCTTCTCCGCCCTGCGTGGGCGAATACTCGCCAAGGCCGATCATGTGAATCCGGCGAAGCGGAATGTTGCGGTCAACAAGGTAACGCACAACGGCATCCGCTCGACGGCGGCTGAGCGCCAGGTTGTAATCGCTCGGCCCGGACCTGTCCGTGAAACCTTCGACTTCCAACACGTAGCGGGTCATGCCGCTGGTCTGCTGGACGATCTGATCAAGCTTGGCTTTCGCTTCCGGCGTCAACTCGTAACGGTTGAACCCGAAGAGCACGTCCTCGGCAGTGATCAGCTTGTAGTTTTCCATGTTTTGAAAGGCGGTGGTCAGGGTGCCGATTTTTCCCTGGTTTTCCCGCGCCATTTCCGTGGCATTGCGCGCAGCCTCGCCGGCTTGAACGGCCTTGGCGTCGGCTTCTTGCGCCGCACGGGCGGCTTCGTTGGCTCTGTTTTCTACTGTCATCACGCGCTCTTCCACGCGCGAGATATCTTTTTGTTCTTTGGCCTCAAGCGAAGCCAGCGCTTCAGAATGCTTCTGGTCGACCTCTTCCACACGCTGCTGAATGGGGGTGGTCTGCTGGCGCACGTATTTCTTCGTGGCGCAACCAGTGCTCGTAAAAGCAAAGAGCATTATCAGACCGCTCAGGCCCACCAAAGTGTTTGAGGTTTTCATGTCTGCCTCCCGTCGCCAACTTAGGCACGTGTAGGGCCACTCATCGCTGGGTGTGTAGATGATTGAGGTACAAAGGATTTAGAATTCCCCAGCGCACCTGTCGAGAATGAGAATTTTGCTCGTCCGGCGTTTTAAACTGGAAAATTTTTCCTGATCGCCCCTCTGGTGATAACCAACGTTAACCCTATGATTTCAGGTCCGGAGGGGCCGGCCCAACCCCGTTTCCCCACCGCTTCTCGCGGCCAGACCGGCGCTCTCACTCCGGAACCCGACTCCCACGCCGTTTACAGGCGCAATCCGGCTTCCAATCGGAATGTCGGACGGTCGAACGCCCCCCAGGCGTACTTGTAGGCTTCGCCCCCACGCAGGAAATCCGCCTCCAGGCAGCCCGCCCGGGCCGCTTGTTCGAAGGCAAGCCCAAGGACGACGGTGCCGGGGCTGAAGCGCGCCGCGGCGGGGTCGAACCCGTTCAGGTAGGTCCAGATGCGCTGGTGTCCTTGAAAGCCGTAGAGTAAGGCCGCAAGCGAGCCCTCGCGCCGCACTCCGCAGAGCAGCAGGCGGCCGCTGGCCATCAATCCGGTTGCGGCGCGGCGGTGAAACGCCTGGATGAGGGGATCGGCAAGCACGCCGGGCTGGCCGCGCCGGGTCCACCGGGCGCTGTGCAGCCGGAACAGAGCCTCGAGGTATTCATCCAGCGTTCCAGGCGAGGCGTTCTCCAGCGGACCGAAATGGCGGCTGTAACGCCGGATATTGTGCCGGATGCCGCGATGATCATCGCCGAGCGGCAGCGGTAGAGCCGGGCATAGCGCGCAGGGCTCCACGCGGGCGTCAAGGCGCTGGGGCAGGCCTTCCAGCAGCAGCGAGCCGGAGCGCAGGTCGGTGAACTCGCAGCGGCGCCACGGCAGCCGCAGCAGGTGTTCCCAAAGGAGCTCTTCGACGCCGCCACGGCACTCCGGTTCAACAAGCACGTCAAGATAGTCGGAAATGCCTGCGCCGAGGAGTCTCAGCACGCCTCCTTCGATCCAGAACGGGGCCACGCCGGCCAGCGTCCCGCCCGCGCGGAAGGCAAACACGGCGAGTTGTCCCGCGCCGAACGACTCCCACCAGGGCAGCAGCCATTCGGGCGTCTGAAACGGCGTGGCCGATGGACAGCGGTCCCACAGCGCGGACCATTCCGGGCCGAGGCTTTCCAACTCCCGCGCTGTTTTGATCTCCTGGACCGAAATCATGCGCCCGCCAGCCGCTCGTAGAGGTCGAAATATTCGCGGATCGTACGCGAAGCCGCAAAACGCTGGCAGGCGGCGCGGCGGCATACGGCAGGATCGAGAGCGCCCGCCGCGAGGATGGCTTCAGCCATTTCTTCTTCGCTCGATACGAGAAACCCCGTCTTGCCGTGCTCGACGATTTCGCGCAGCGCGCCGGCTGGATACGCGACGACGGGCGTGCCGCAGGCGAGGGCCTCCATCGCGGCAAGGGAACTGGTTTCGGGAACCTGGCTGGGCGCCAGCAGGCACCGCGCGGCGGTCAGCAGGCGGCGCTTGCGCTCGAACCCGGCCGGTCCGAGAAAACGGCTCCGGGACCCATTCAACCTTGGCAGGAACTCTTCGCGGAAATAGCGCTGGTGCGCCTCGTAGGGATACACCTCTCCGGCGATAAGTAGCGGCACACGCGCGCGGGCTGCCGCGCCGATGGCGATATGAAAACCCTTCTCCGGACAAATGCGGCCAAGGCATAGCGCGAAACCGCGCTTCCGCACACGGCTGCGCAACCGGTGGACGGGAACGCCGTTCGCTATGTAGGGCAATATGCGAGGATCGTCTGGCCAGGTTTCGCGCTGCGTGGCCGAGACGCAATTGAACCACGTGTTCGGGCGGGTAGTTTCCAGCGGATCGCGCGGATACCAGGACCGCGGCACGTGCAAAGTGACGAGCACGGGTGGACCCGGGGGCGGCAGGTGAGCGGCGAAATCCTGGCCGTGCATGTGGACCATGTCGACCGGCCCCTGCTTAAGCGCTTCGCGGACGCTCGCGGCGAGGATGCCCGAAACCCGCGAGCCCTCGCAAGCCACTACGATCGAGCGGTGTCCCGCGCGCGTCAAAGCGTCGTCGAGCATCGCCAGAACCTGCTCGGCGCCCCCGGCGGTTTCCGGACGCACCGCCGAAAGCGAGTAGGCGACGCTAAGGACCGTGAGTCTCATAAAGCCAGGCAGGGCCGGTGGGCAACTACGCGAAACTCATAGCGCGGCCAGAGCGGCGCGGGCGCACTCCAGCCATTCGCCGCTGTTCATACCCCACTGAAACGCGTCGTAGTGAATCTCCTCGGCCGGTGGCCGGGTGAAATCGTAGCGCGGCGCGGTGCGAATCCGCTCGACATCGCAGCGGAAAGGCCGCAGCGTCTCGCGCTGGCTTTCAAAGCAATCGATCATGCGCTGCTTTCGCTCGCGCGCCTCGCGGGAAAGTACGACAGTCGTGACGCCCTTTGAGTCCGCAAACTCGCCCGTGATCATCTTCCCTCCCCGGCGGTGATACAGGGCGAACTCTCGAATCATGGGCGGCGACGCGATCATCCGGCAGGCGGCGTGAACGGCGAAAGCGCACGCGTCGTGGTCCGGGTGCCCGCCCTCGTAGGCGTGCGTATAGACGGCTTCGGGCGCATACTCCCGCAGCACGCCGCACATGCGGCGCGCCAGCCCGGCCAGATCGCGCGAAGCCTCCTGATCCACCACCCCGAGGCAAACCGCTCTCTCGGGCGCGATGCTCGCGATTGCAAGCGCGCGATGCAGCTCGCGGCGGCGCGCGGCCGCGTACTCCTCGCGCGTGGCAAAGCCTTTGGCGGTGAACTCCCGCGGATCGCGCGGAGCGCCGTCAGTCACGTGCACGATCCGCAGGTCCGCAAATTCGCGCAATTGGCCGCCGAGGCCTATGGTCTCGTCGTCGGGGTGCGCGGCGATGAGCAGGTTAACGGGCATAGCAACGGGTCATCCTGGCGCAGAATTCGGCGTACTCTTCGATGTGGCGCGGCGGGCTGGTGTGATGCGGGCGCAGCCCGCGCGATTCCGGCGTGAAACAGAAAGTCAGTGTGACCTCGAAATCATCGAGCGCGCTCATTTGCCGGTCAAACCAGCGGAGCGCGTTGGGACGCAGGCTGTCGGCCCAGCTCAGCCCCGTTCGTACGTGGCGGACTCCGAGCTTCCGCATCCATCGGACTGCGTCGTCCAGGCGGTGGTCCTCAAAGTGGAACCACTGGCAGATCCCAAGCGACGGCGCGAACTGAGGAAAGTGGGCGAGCGCCCGTTTGGGCGTTCCATCCTCCCGCAGCAGCCCCATGTAGAAATGGCGATAGTAGGAGGAGCCTTCGGCCTCGCGGTGGCGCGTGGTGGCCGGCCATGCGCGCGGCAAATCGTAAAGGCTGTACCAGTAGATGCGCTCGGAGCGCCCGATCAGCAGTTCGGCGCTGCGCTTCAATCCGAACTCCTGCACTTCCTCCGCGCCGAAGGTGGAGACGCCCACTTCGGAAACCCACACCGGCAGGGTGGTCACGGCGCGGATCTCATCGAGCTTGTCGGGCCACTCGTGAATGGTCCAGTGATTCCAGTCGAGAGGGAAGCCGTGCACCGCGACGACATCCACCGCATCCAGCACGCCCTGGCGCGACATGTTGGCGATGAAGCCGGGATCGATCGGAGAGATGCCGCCGAGGACGCGCTTAACGCCCGGCGCCTCCGCCCGCACGGCAGCCGAAGCGCACTTCACCATCGCCGCATAGATCTCCCAGTTGGAATCGAGTTCGAAATCCCAGTGCGAAAGGTTGTTCGGCTCATTCCAGAACATCACCGCTTCGATCACGCCCGCCTCCTGCCTGATTTCCGGGGACGCCGCGGATACACCGCGAGACGCTCGCCGGTAGGGATTTCAACGCGCTTGCAAAGATAAACCTCGGCTTCCGGGCGGCTCAGGATCTCAAACCCGGCGCTGCGCAGCATGGCTTCCGCGCAAGCACGGTTGGGAATCCACCAGTTGGTGGGATCTTCCGAATATCGTTGCTCGATGAAGTGCAGGCGGGGGAAACCGGGGCGTTCAAAGATTTCGGTTTCGCCGAACGGGTAATCGCCCTCGACGCGATCCACTTCGTCGCTGCCGCGCAGCATCGACTGAAAAACCAGCAGGTCGCCGGCGACGTGCTCGTGCAGCAGGTCCAGCGCGAGCAGCGGATGGCGCAGGTGATATAGCACTCCCAGGAAGAGCACGATGTCGAAGCGCTCGCCGAGCGCGGCGACGTCATAGACGGAGAGGTTGCGGAATTCGATGTCGCAGCCGCAGACCTGGGCCGCGAAGCGCGCCTGGGCGAGGTAGCCTTCGTCGTTGTCGATGCCCACCACGCGGTCGGCGCCGCGGCGTTTCATTTCGATCGAGTAGTAGCCGGCGTTGCAGCCGACGTCGAGCACGGTCTTGCCCCGCAGATCCGCGGGAAGAGCGTGCTTGAACTGGCGCCACTTCACCGCCGGGTAATCCCCGAGAAAATGGCCGGGCGCGGTCTGGACTCCACCCAGGTTGAGGTTGTGGAACCACTCGCCAAGGTCCTGTACACGGCGGCGGATCTCCTCCGCGGTGAGCGTGCTCGCAGGCGCCTGATTCATCGCGGTGCGCTCCCGGCCCGGCCTCGAGCCTGCACGGCGGTTGGCTGAGTACGGGCGCTCAGCAGCCGCAGCGCCTCGCGGTAGCCGTTGAGCGTGCCGACGTCCACGTAAGCGGTTCCCGCCCGCACGCCGCAAGCGGCGCCGCCCCGTGCGATATACGCGTTCACGAGCGTGCCGACATACTCGTCCTGTTCGCCCCGCTCGCGCCACAGCGCGTAAAGTTCACCCAGCACCTTGCCGGGCATCTTGAACGCGCCCCACACCCAGTGGGAAGCCGCTTCCGGCCGTTTCACCTGAATCTCCAGCACGCGCCCCGAATCGTCCGTGACCACGGCGTCAAACAGCTCGGGCCGCTCGACCGGAAACAGCAGGAATGAAAGCGTATCCTCGGGAAGAAAGCAGAGGCCGTCTTCGGGAAACCAGATCGTGTCCGGCAGGCCAACCAGCACGGATTCCCCGGGTGCGACCAGCGGCAAAGCGCGAAAAATAGCGTCGCACAGGCCCGCCGGCCGCGGCTGAACAGCGTAGGAGACGTGCGCGCCGTTGACGGATCCGCCGTAGTATTCCAGGATGTCCGATTTCCCCGGCGAGATAACGAAGCAGATCTTGCCCGCGCCGCCGGCGACCATGCGCTCCACCAGGTATTCGCTCACCGCGCGAGGGCGCTCGATTTCGCCGTCGAGCCGGCTGCCCACCGGAAGCAGCTCCTTGGAAAACGCGAGTGGCTGGATTCTGCTGCCCACGCCCGCTGCCGGAATGATGCCCCACATCGCTAGTTCTCCAAATAGCGCTCCAGCTCGCGCGCGCGCCGCGCGGCAGTGTGTTCGGCCAGCGTGCGCTCGCGGGCGTTCCGGCCGATGCGGGCCAGTTCGTCGCGCCCGGTTTGCAATGCCTCGAGCGCATCCGCCGTGTCGCGGGCAATCAGAATTTCGCGGCCGGGCTCAAAGAAGCTGTCGAGACCGTCCCATTCGTCGCTGAGAACCGGCGTGCCGCAGGCGGCCGCTTCGAACAGCCGTCCCGAGGGGCAGTAGCCCATGCACGCCATCGCGCGCCGCGTGACGTTGAGGGTGAGCGCCGAGGAACTGTAGAAGGCCGGGTGCTCGGCGGGCGGCAGGTGCCTCACGAAGAAGATGTTTTCGGTCCAGGGGAACTCCTGCGGGTAGAGCGCGCCGCCGAGAACGAAGCGCCGCTCGGGAAGGCGGCGGGCAGGCGCGAGGAACAGAGCATCGAGCGTTCCCTGGCGGTCCTGCGCGTAAGTTCCCAGATAGGAGAGGTCGGCCCGGAACCGCTCGAGACTGGGAACCGGGCGGTGCGCTTCCGGATCGACGCTGCCAAAAAGGGGGAACACGCGCCGCGCGCCCAGCCGTTCCCTCAACTCCGTAAGCGCCGCGCCACCCGTATAGCTCAACACCAGGTCGAAGTCTCTCAGCCCGCGCGGGCCGATATACTCGACCGCCTCCCCGCGGCGCAGCCGGTCGAGCGTCACCGGGGTGTCCAGATCATAGAAAACGCTGCGCGTGTTGGAAGAGAGCACGAGATCGGAGGCGGCTATGGCGTCCGGGCAGTACGAGGTGACAATGGCGGCATCCGCGCCGGAGAGTTCGGCGCGCGCGGCGGCAACCACCTCTTCCCAGGACGGATACAGGCAGAGCCGCAGCCCCGGCAGTTCGGTCAGATCGCGGTGCTCTGCGTAGTATGGCACGTCGCGTTCGAAAAAAACGACCTGATGCCGCCGGGAGGCAAGGGCGCGGCACAGCCCGCGCCAGATGGTGGCATGCCCGTTACCCCAGGAAGAACTGATCGACAGCCCGAATATCACCAGCTTCATCGGAAATTCGGGGCCCCCTGAAGATTAAATAACCTTTAGAATCAGTGTACCAGGGATCGGGCAGGACAACGATGTCCGCTTCCGGCGGAAATCTGCCCGGTCCAGGGCCTACACTGGTAATGTGGCCGGGCAACGCTATGACAAATATGACCCGATCGCCTGGTGCTACAGCCGGGGGTGGGGCAAAGATTTCCATGAGCGGATGCCGGCGGTGCTGCACGACTGGGTGTTCCCGCGGCTCGCCCCGGGCGCGCGGGTGCTCGACCTGTGCTGCGGGTCCGGCGATCTGACCGTACCGCTCCAGGCCGCGGGGTTCAAGGTTACGGGTCTTGACGGCTCCGCGGAGATGCTCGCCTTCGCCCGCGCACGAGTGCCCGAGGCGGAGTTCATCCTCGCCGATGCGCGCAACTTTCACTTCGAAAACAAGTTCGACGCCGTTCTCAGCACGTTTGACAGCCTGAACCACATCCTGGTGCTTGAGGAACTCGAGTGCGCGTTCCGCAATGTCTACAACGCGCTGGTCGACGGCGGCCTGTTCATGTTCGACATGAACATGCAGGAGTCCTTCGAGACGCTCTGGCAGGGGACCTTCGCCACGGTCGAGCCCGAGTACGTGACCCTGACGCGCGGGCGCTACGACGTGGAAGAAAAAATCGGCCGTGCGCAGATTACGACGTTCCGGCAGCAGCAGGAAGGAGTCTGGACGCGCGCCGACGTGGAAGTGCTCGAGCGCTGCTACACGGAGGCGGAGATCCTCAACGCGCTGGAACGCGCAGGATTTACGAGCATCACGGTCCGTGACGCCTATGAAGTCGGCATGCGCGGCGCCAACGCCCTGGGCCGAGCGTTTTTCTTTGCGGTGAAATGACTACTTTCCTTCTGATCCGGCACGGAGACAACGATTATCTTGGCCGCGCGCTGGCGGGTTGGACGCCGGGAGTCCATCTGAATGCCCGCGGGCGCGCGCAGGCGGAGCGTCTTGCCGAACGGCTCTCGCGCTGCGGAGCGGTGGCCGTTTACAGCAGCCCGCTGGAACGCACCCGCGAGACCGCTGAGCCCATTGCGCGGCGGCTCGGCCTCGAGGTGCGCATCTGTGAGGCGCTCGGCGAGGTGCAGGCAGGCGAGTGGACAGGCCGCACGTTCGAAGAACTGCGGCAGGACAAGCGGTGGAAGCTTTTCAACTCCTTCCGTGGCGGCGCGCGCATTCCCGGCGGCGAGACCATGCTGGAAGTGCAGCATCGCATGGCGGCCGCTATCGAACAGATGCGCCGCGCACATCCCGAAGGGACGGTGATTGCGGTAAGCCACGCCGACCCGATCCGCGCAATACTCTGCCATTACCTCGGCATGCCACTCGATCTCATGCACAGGCTGGAGATTGGAACCGCCTCGGTCAGCGAGATCCGGCTGGGAGACGACTGGGCGCAGGTGACGCGCATCAACGTTTCGGACGAGCTGCCCTAGCGTACCGCGCGGCCAGTTGCTGGAATCGCGTGGCCTCGGGCGTCCCGGCAGTCGCCGTGGCGGCCAGGGTGGCATAGCCGAGACGCCAGGCGGCATAGGCGCGCATGTAAAACGGCAGGCGGCGGCCGATCCCGCGGTCTCCGCTGAGCGCGGCGTACTTCTCCGCGAGCGGGGCGGGGTCCATGCCGAACTCCAGCGAAGCGCCCGCGATGTCCCAGGCGATATCCTGGCAGCCAGGGAAAAAGTGGTCGTCGTGGTGATCGACGGCGTCGGTCTTCTGATACCCTTCGGCCGTAAGGATCCATTCGTGCGGCAGCATGCGGCCGTCAATGGCCACGGCCGGCGCGTCGCAGAGGGCGGGCCGGAGTTCCTCCGGCGCCTCGTATCCGGTATTGATGCGGACCATCTCCGCCAGCTCGTCGAAAGGCGCCGGATGGGGCGATGCGAAATGCGCCCGGAGGTGCGCCAGGTAGCGGGCCATGGTGTCGAGCAGCGCCGGAGTCACGTCGCGAAGTCCCGATAGCGGGCGGCCTTCGACGAACGATGTCCGCAGGAAGCCGTTGTCGAGGCCGAGCGCGCGGGGGCAAAAGCCCGCGGCGGCCAGCCGGCGCGCGCGATCCAGCCGTGGGGGACCGTAGGGGCCCAGACCGGCGAATTTCAGCAGCACGTCCCCCGCGAGGTACTTACGCCGCTCGTGCTGCGGCTGCACGGCGGGCCAGAGGGATTCGTCGCTGTAGAGCAGGCGGCGCCACCGGCCGGCCGAAAGGTCGAGGGCGCCCGGGAGCGGCATCGCTTCCTCGAAACTGACGCAGTACTTCGGGTGGCGGCGCCAGCGCTCGCGGGCCGCTTCGGAGAAGAACGCGTCTCCGGAAGGCTCCCAGCTCGGCAAAAAGACGATTTGGCTGTCGGGGATCCCCAGCCCGGACAAGGCGGAGGCGACCGACGCCATCGAAGAGCCGCTCAGCCCCGGCCCCTCGTCTACGATCGCATACACGTGAGCGGCCTGCCGGCTGAGGCGCAACGCGAGTTCCGGCGCGAGCACGAGACGGCGGTCAAACGGATGGCCGTGCGGGCGCACGGTGCAGGAGTCCACAACGCAGCCGAGGTCTTCCAGCGCCGCCGCAACCACCGCGCTGAGACTGGCGCCGATATTGCGTATCCCGAGTACAAACGCGCGCTCCGGCCGGGTGGCGTAGTACAACCGCCGGGCAGCTTCCAGGTACATTTCCGGGTACAGCCCATACCAGGCGTAGCCTTCTGAGATCCCTCCGCCGGCCTGCCGCGGAAGATCGAGCTTTGCGAGCGCTTCCAGCTCCGCCAAAACGCGCCCGCGCCAGGGTTTGCCGCAATAAACATGCGCGGCGGCGAGGGTCGCCCGGCGGAGGGTGCGCGAAATCGCGCTCTCGGAGTCGGCCTCAGGGCAGAGCGCGTCCATGATCGCGGATTCGAGTTCGCCGAGGCCGATCAGCAGGGAGGCGGGGTCAATCTCCGGCGCGCGCAGGCGTTCGAGCACGGCGGCGGTGTCGAAAGTCCGGCGGCTGTTGCGGTAAACAATCATCCCCGGGCGAGGCGGCTATTCGAATGGTAGCAGTCCCGGACGCCCCCGGGGAGTCCCGTTCAACGCGGAAACCGGCTCGCCGGATGCACATTCCGACTATTCAGACCCTAAATGCTTCGAATTCATGGCAAGGGCGGTTATCATTGTAGGGCCCAGCTAAGTACCCTAACTATGAGCATCAACATCGGTTTGGACATCGGCGCTATCAGCCTGAAGCTGGCGGCTTTGGGCAAGCCTGAAGATCGCACGGTGTTCCAAAACCTGTGCGCGGCGAAACCGGGTTTCAGACTGATCGATTGGGAGGCCCCTGGGGGGAAACGCATCCCCCTTCTGCTCTCGCCTTACCGGCGCATCGCGGGCAGCCCGATTCAGTCCACCTTCGACTTACTGCAAGAGTTCTACGAGGAAATACCCGAGCTCCGGGTGGAAGGCATCCGGGTTACAGGCTCGGGAAGCCGCACGATCGCCAAAATTCTCGGGATCTACTTCGAGAACGAGTTTAAGGCCGTCGCCAAAATGATGGGGGCGTTTTATCCCGAGGTGCGGACCATCTTTGAAATCGGCGGCGAGAGCTCGAAGTACATCCGGTTGGAAAGACAACCGGATACGGGCGCGTGCGGAATTGCGGATTACGACCGCAGCGGCGAGTGCGCGGCGGGCACCGGCTCGTTCCTGGATCAGCAGGCGCTGCGCATGAATTACTCGGTCGAGGAGGTCGGAGAGGTCGTCTGCCGGGCCGGCTGCGCGGCACGCATCGCCGGGCGATGCTCGGTCTTCGCGAAGTCGGACATGATCCACGCCCAGCAAAAGGGGTACAAGCCGGAAGAGATTCTGCGTGGACTGTGCGACGCGGTGGCGATCAACTTCAAGAGCAGCGTCGTGAAAGGCAGGCCGGTAACGCCGCCGGTGGCGCTGATCGGAGCGGTCTCGCAGAACGCGGGCGTGACGAATGCCATCCGCGAGGCTTTCGGGCTGAAAGAGGACGAGCTGTTCGTGCCGGAACTGTACGCATGGTGCGGCGCGATCGGCACCGCCATGCTGGAGGCGGAGGAGCGGCGCAAGCGCAGCATGCGCGAGATTCACCGGCTGACCCAGCACGAGGCGGAAGAGACCGTGCGCGACGTCAGGCCGCTCTCGATGGAGAACGTAGTGCTGCTGCGAAACCGGATGATGCCGTACGAGCCGCCTCCGGGGGACGGGCCGATTCCTGGCTATCTCGGCATCGATGTCGGGTCGGTATCCACCAACGTCGTGGTCACCGACGCAAACGGCACGGTCATGCAGGACATTTACCTGCGGACGGCTGGCCGCCCCATCGAGGCCGTACAGCAGGGACTGGCCGAGGTGGAGCGCATGTGGGGCCGGCGCCTGGTGGTGCAGGGCGTGGGCACGACCGGTTCGGGGCGCGAGCTGATCGCGGAACTCGTGGGCGCCGACACGGTCAACGACGAGATCACGGCCCATAAGACGGGTGCGCTGTTCATTTCCACCACGCTCGGCGACGAGCCGGTGGACACGATCTTCGAAATCGGCGGCCAGGATTCCAAGTTCATCGCCATCGAAAACGGGGTGGTGGTGGACTTCGCCATGAACGAAGCCTGCGCCGCGGGCACGGGTTCGTTCCTGGAAGAGCAGGCGGAAAAGCTCGGTATCAGCATCAAGGGAGAGTTCGCGAAACTGGCGCTTTCGGCGCCGGCGCCGACCCGCCTGGGCGAGCGCTGCACGGTATTCATGGAACGGGACGTGACCGGCTGGCTCCATAAGGGCGAGTCCGTGCCGGCGATCCTGGCGGGCCTTGCGTATTCCATCGCGCTGAATTACCTCAACCGGGTTGTCCGGGGGCGGCGCATCGGGAAAGTAATTTATTTCCAGGGCGGCACGGCGTACAACGATGCGGTTGCCGCCGCGTTCGCGAGCCTGCTGGGCAAGAAGATCACCATCCCGCCATACAACGGCGTGATGGGCGCCATCGGCATGGCCCTGATCGCGCGGCAGTGGCACCAGGCCACCGGCGGCAAGACCCGGTTCCGCGGCTACGATCTCTCGCGGCTCAAGATGACCACGCGGGATTTCGTCTGCAAGGCCTGCACGAACTACTGCGACATCAAAGAGTTCAACATCGAGGGACAGCGGAGCTACTGGGGAGACAAGTGCTCGGACAAGTTCCGCAAGCCCTCGGTTTCGGGGCGCAAGCCCGTGATCGAGGACCTGGTGGCGCTGCGCGAACGGCTCGTGGAGAGCATTCCCGGTTACACCGTGGCCGACTCGAACTTCCGGCGCACGCCGGGGCGCATCTGCGTCGGAGTGCCGCGCACGATGTCGACCTGGGACTTGTACCCGTTCTGGGCCCGGTACTTCAACGAGATCGGCGTGGAGCTGGTGCTGTCTCCGCTCACCAATCCGAAGATCGCCTCCGACGGCATCGAGATGGCCCTGGCGCAGCCCTGCTACCCGGTGCAGATCGCACACGGCCACGCGAAGGCGCTGATCGAGGCGGGCGTGGATTACCTGCTCGTCCCCAACATTCTGGACGCCGAAGCGTCCGACGACAGCGAGGGCACGGCGCACTTCTGTCCGTGGAATCAGACGCTTCCCTTTGTGTTGCAGTCCGCGCCGGGACTGGAAGAGCACAAGCACATGTTCCTTGTGCCGCGGCTGCACTTCCAGCTCGGCCGCGAACACGTGAAAGAAGGCCTCTACGCAACCATGCGGAGACTTGGCGTAAGCCGCCGCACCAACGATAGGGCGGTGGATGCGGCGTACGCCGCGCAGCGCGAATTCACCGCACGCCTCCTGCAGGCGGGCCGTCAGGCGCTCGAAACGCTGGACCAGACGGGCGAACCCGGTATTGTGCTGGTGGGCCGCAGCTACAACATTTACGACCGCAGCATCAACTGCGACATCCCGCGCAAGCTGCGGACGCGCTACGGCGCCAACGTCATCCCGATCGATTTTCTCGTCACCGGGCGTGAGTCGGTTTCCGACCTGCACCCCAACATGTACTGGACCTCGGGGCGGAAGATCCTCAGCGCGTCGCGGCTGATCAGCACCCGGCCGAATCTGCATCTCATCTACATCTCCAACTTCAAGTGCGGCCCGGATTCCTACATCAAGCACTTCACAAGGGAGGCCGCGGGCGCGCCGCTGCTGGTGCTGCAATTCGACGGGCATGGCAACGACGCGGGCTACATGACCCGCTGCGAAGCATACCTGGATAGCAAAGGAATACTGCGATGTTACAAGTCCGGACCGGAAGCTCAGGCGTTAGCCGGAGTCCACTAGCCGGCAAGCGTGTATACATTCCCCCGATGGCGTACGGCAGCGGCCGGACGTTTGCGGCCGCGTTCCGCGCGCTGGGAGTCGAGGCAGACATCACGCCGCCCTCCGATCACCGCACGCGGGAACTGGGCGCTCGCTACACTTCGGGCGACGAGTGCTATCCGGCAAAAGTAACCATCGGCGATTTCATGAGGGTGCTGGAAATGCCGGAAACCGATCCGGCGCGCACGGTGCTGTTCATGCCCACCGCCGACGGTCCCTGCCGCTTCGGCCAGTATGCGCCCTACCTGCGGCGTGTGCTCGATCAGAACGGCTATCCGCACACGACGATCCTTTCCCCGTCGAGCAAGGACGGTTACGGCGATCTCGGCGAGCTTGCGCGGCCGTTCATACGCACGGGATGGCGCGCCCTCGTTGCGGCCGACATTCTTCAGAAGATGCTGCTGAAAACCCGCCCGCACGAGGTGCACAAAGGCGAGACCGAAGCCGTCTATGAAGAGTCGCTCGACGACCTTTGCAAGACGATCGAAACGTCCGATCTCACGCCTTCCGTCCAGTTGAAGGCGATTCGCGACTCGCTGGTGCGGTGCCGCGACCGCTTCCGTGCGGTGCCCGTGCACCGCGATCCTTCCACGCCCCTGATCGGCATCGTGGGCGAGATTTTCTGCCGCTTGCATTCTTTCTCGAACGAGAACCTGGTGCGCAGGCTGGAGGAATACGGGGCGGAAGGCTGGCTTTCCGACATCACCGAGTGGGTCTGGTACACGATCGCCGAGCAGTTCCGGAGGCTCAGGCTGCTGGGGCGCCAGTTTTCCAAGGAGGCGCTGATCGCCTGGATTCGCAAGCGCGTGCAGAAGCACGACGAGCACGTGCTGCTCGAACCGTTCCGCGAAGATTTCCGGGGCTATGAAGAGCCGAGCGTGGAAGAGGTGCTGGAGGCGGCCCGGCCGTATCTGCCCTGCGATGGAGCGCTCGGCGAGATGGTGCTGAACGTCGGCAAGACGGTGTGCCTGGCGCGAAAGGGCGTGGACGGCATCATCGACATCAGCCCGTTCACCTGCATGAACGGCATCGTTTGCGAGGCGATTTATCCCAGGGTGAGCCGCGACCTCGGCGGCATCCCCATCCGCAACTTCTATTTCGACGGCACGCAGTCGGACCTGGACCGCGATCTCGGCGTGTACCTGGAACTGGCGCGCACCTACCAGCGGAAGAAAAAATACCACCGGCCTTCGGCGTAATCGTCGAAGCGTGAAGCGGCGCGCGCGAATCGCCGGGGCGCGCGAATTCGCGCCGGGGTGCTGTGCGCGGAGCTACGCGCGGTTCCTCTCGAATGCGTAGGCGAGACGGAGCATGCCCGCCTCGTCGAAGTGCCGGGTGAGGATCTGCATTCCCACCGGCAGCCCGCCGGACGTCACACCGCACGGCACGCTCATGCAGGGAACTCCCGCCAGAGATGCCGTAATGGTGTAGATGTCGGACAGGTACATCTGCATCGGATCGTCCAGCTTCTCACCCAGCTTGAACGCCGGAAACGGCGATACCGGGGCAATGAGCGCATCCACCTCGCGGAATGCCTCGGTGAAATCCCGCGCGATCAGGGTCCGCACCTTCTGCGCCTTCAGGTAGTAGGCGTCGTAGTAGCCCGCCGACAGGACGTAGGTGCCCAGCATGATGCGCCTCTTGCACTCCGCGCCGAATCCCTCGCCCCGCGTGTTGCGGTACATATCGGCCAGTGTTTCGGAGTCCCTCGAGCGGAACGTATACCGCACGCCGTCATATCGCGCCAGGTTCGAGCTGGCTTCGGCCGTGCAAATGATGTAGTAAGCAGCCACCGCATACTCGGTGTGCGGCATACTGATCTCGCGCACTTCGCAGCCGAGCCGTTTGAGAACTTCCACGCCGTCCAAGACGAGCTTGCTGGTCTCGCTGTCCGGATCTTTGAAGTACTCGCGCGGAAGGCCGATCTTCATGCCCCGCACACCACCATTGAGCGCCGCCATGTAATCCGGAACCGGCACAGCGGCCGAAGTGGAATCGCGCTCGTCGCGTCCGGCGATCACCTGAAGCAGCGTGGCGGTGTCGCTCACGTTGCGGGCCACCACGCCGATGTGGTCGAGTGAACTCGCGAACGCGATCAGGCCGTAGCGCGACACGCGCCCGTACGTCGGAGTGAGGCCCACCACGCCGCAGAACGAAGCCGGCTGGCGGACAGACCCGCCCGTGTCCGAACCCAGCGAGACGACCGCCGTCCCCTGGGCGACCGCGGCGGCGGAGCCCCCGCTGGAGCCGCCCGGCACGCGCTCTGGATCCACGGGATTTCTCACCGGGCCGAACGCCGAGTTCTCGTTCGACGATCCCATCGCGAACTCGTCGCAGTTCGTCTTGCCGAGGATGACTGCGCCCGCGGCGTCCAGGCACTCAACGGCTGTGGCATCATACGGCGGTATATAATCCGCCAGCATCTTCGATGCGGCGGTCGTCCGCACTCCCTTGGTGACGATCACATCCTTCACGGCCACGGGAACGCCGGCGAGCAGCCCGGGATCCTCGCCGCGCGCCAGCTTCTCATCCACACTTCGCGCAGCCGAGAGCGCGCGCTCGGGGCAGAAGTGCAGGTACGCATTCGTCTTGGGATTTTCGGCTTCGGCGAAGCGCAGCGCCTCGCGCGTCAGCTCCGTTGCGCTGAACCGGCGCTTCAACAATCCCTCGCGGATGCTGCCGATCGTAAGCTTCGGAATCTCCAATGCGAGCGTCACCGTTCAATCACCTTCGGAACTTTGAAGAATCCGCCCCCGGCCAGGGGCGCGTTCGCGAGAGCAACCTCGCTGCCCAGCCCCGGGCGCTCGCGGTCTTCCCGCAGAGTCTCGGTCTCGCCGGCCTCATAGAGCACCTGGGCCATGGGCTCGACGCCAGTGGTATCGAGTTCGTTCAGCTTGTCGATATACGTGAGCACCGCGCCGAGATCGGTGGCCATCTTGCGCACTTCGGCGTCGGTCAACGTCAGATTGGCCAGGTCGGCCACGTACCGGACTTCGTCTTCGCTTAGTTTCATGGAATGCGTAATTCGCGACTCAGCGGCCCGCCGCCGCCTTTCGCGAAGCCCTATATACCCGCCGCAATACCGGGTCCTCGATGCGGTCGGCTTCGTCGGGAACGGACCGGGGATGCTCCGCCCGCTGCGGCTGGCGGCGGGGAACACCAAGGCGGAACTCGATCGAGCCGGCGCTCTCTTCGCCCGCAATCTCCTGCAGCCGGGCCAGGATTTGGCCGCTCAACGTCTCGAGCTGGCTCCGCCAGACCGCGTCCTCCACCTCGACCACGAGATGCGCGCCTTTTTCCGTCCGTGTAATCGAAACCAGGCGCGCATGCGCGGCGATCCGCCGCCCAATCGCGTACGGCCACACCGCACGCAGCAACTCCTCGGGTGAAAGAGACGCGGCGCCGAGCCGCAATCCGCGTATCAATTTCCCGGCGCGATCCATGGGGTGAACTGGCTATTCTAGCAGATCGCCGCGCTCAGTCCGCCAGCGCCTGTTTGACCGCCTCCACCAGCCGGGCGGCCGTGTAGGGTTTTTGCAGAAAACCGTGCCCGCCGAAAGGCCGAGGCCGCGGCCCAGAAACTTTGCCGAAAAGAAAGGATTGAAGATCTGCTGGAGAAGAACCTGCGGGCTTGCCGCGGATGGGGCTAAAGATTTCGATGGAACGATTGTGCGCCCCCAGACCGAGCAACGCAAGAGGTTTCTACCGCGTGGGGAGGGGGTCGGCGTCACCCTACCCATCGTGTGCTCTGGAGGAGAGCAGCTATTAGCGATTGTCCTTGTCAACAGCCCGGTGCTCCGGAGGGAGCGCGTCCTGGAATTCGTTAAGGGCCGCTTCGAATGCCTTCCGGTCGCCTTTCTTTGCTGCCTCTATCATCTTTTTCAGCGCCACGTCCTCCGGCGGCGGCTCGAATTCGATTATCTCTGGCGGCCCATCGCCTCTCGATTTCTCGTCTGATGGTCGGTTTGGCATTCCTAAAGGGATTGTACGCTTCTTTGCCGTGTTGTCCAGCGGTTTCTCGGAATATCTCCAACACGAGGTCCACACTTTCGTCCTCTGTAAGCCCGAGCCGCCGATACGCGCCAGAGAGCCCGTCTGCCAGGATCTCCGAGATCAGCTCGGCCGGATCGTCTGAGCAGCCAAACACGTAACGGAGGCGCCGGCTCACTCTCTGGTAGAGGGGCGAAGAGAACACCGGCGAGCGCTTGTGGTTGAAGTACCCCCGTTCCGGAATCAGCGCCTCGCGCTGGCGGAAGTGGGTAAGCTCATGAGGTTGTTGTCGAGCCTGTGTGCGCCGGGGCCCCTCCATGAAAAGTCCTCCCCCGCTGGCAAAGAACTTCCGGGCACGAACAGGACAGGCGCGAATTGCCGCGCTGCGGCGCCTGATCTTACCATCGAAGTATGTTGATTTTGGCCTCCCGCTCCCCGCGGCGTCATGAGATTCTCAAGCTCGCCGGCATTCCGTTTGTCGCGCGTCCCGCCGAAATTGACGAGACGCCCCGCGCGGGAGAGGACGCCTGCACGTACGCGAAACGCGTGGCTCGCGAGAAGGCCGAAGCCGTCAAAGCTGCGCCGGGCGACATCGTGCTCGGAGCGGACACCGTGGTGGTTATCGACGGTCAGACGCTGGGCAAACCCTCCGATGCAGCAGACGCCGCCCGCATGCTGCGGATGCTGAGTGGCCGCGAACACATCGTCATCACGGGCATTTGCCTGCTGAACGGCAGCCGCGCCATCGAGGATGCCGAGAAGACGCGCGTCCGCTTCGTGCCGCTTTCCGAGGAGGAGATCCAGGAATACATCTCCACCGGCGAGCCGATGGACAAGGCCGGCGCTTACGCCATCCAGGGCCTCGGTTCCAAGTTCGTCGACCGCGTGGAAGGCTGCTATTTCAACGTGATGGGATTGCCGATAGCCCGCGTCTACCGCCACCTGCGCGGGCGGTAACCAGACCTACCCTCGCACGCTCGCGGCGGGGATGCGCTTGACCAGGTCCGCCATCTCCTGGCGATTCTCGCTGCCGATCGTGAAGCAGTCGACGCAATCGAGCGAGAGCACGTATTGCAGGCACTCGTCCGCGCGGTTGCGGAGCCTGCCCACGCCGAGGATCTTCATGCCGATGACGCCCTTCCCTGCCGCTTTGATTTGCCGCAGGACTCCAACGACCGTTTGCGGGTCGGCGTCCATCGATACGCCGGCGGGGTTGATGCGCGCCAGGCACACCTGCAGCCACGGGCTCTCCGCCGCGACCTTCAGCGCATCGAGCGAGTGGAACGAGGCTCCCTGTGTTTTTACGATGCCTTTCTGGCGCGCCTCCTCGATCACCGCCATCGCGCCCTTCTTCCGCTCCGTCCAATTCGCATCCATCATGCAGTGCAGCAGCAGGATGTCGATGTAGTCCGTGTTCAGCTCGCGGCGGAAGCGGTCGAGATCGGCGCGCATCTCCTTTTCCGTGGATGCGCGGGTCTTGGTCAGGATCGTGACCTTTTCGCGCGAAACGCGCTTCAGCCCCTCGCGGAGGTGCGGGTGCGTGCCGTATTGATCGGCCGCGTCCCAAAACGTGATGCCCTGATCGTAGGCTGCCTGCAGCAGATCGGCGACGCCGCTGAGCCCGAGCTTGCGGGTCTGGTTCGAACTGCCGCCATAGCCGTTGGTGCCGGTCCCCATGGCGAGCCGGCTCACCTCAACCTGCGCGGGACCGAGCTTCACGCGGTCGGAGGCGGACTTCTTCGTCGTGCCCGCGAACAGATGATACGGAAAGCGGCCCAGCGCGGCGGCGGCCGCAAGAGGCGTCGTACGGGTCAGGAATTCGCGTCGGAACATTGCACAGGCTCCTCAGCCAACGAAGGTAGCACATTGCGCTCTGTCCGCGACAGTATACCCGCCCCGCGCGGCCGCTTAATTTACATCACCGCCCCTTCGAATAGATTTGATCGAAGGTCCCGCCGTCATCGAAATGTTTTTTCTGCGCGTTTTGCCACCCGCCGAACATTTCATCCACCGTGAAGAGGTCCACCTCCGGGAAGCGGTCTTTGTACTTCGCGGTGATTTCCTTGTAGCGGGGACGATAGTAGTGCTTCGCCGCGATCTCCTGCCCCTCGGGCGTATAGAGATACTCGAGGTACGCCCGCGCAACTTGAGCGGTGCCGTGCCGGTTGGCTACCTTGTCCACCACGGCAACTGGCGGCTCGGCAAGAATGCTGGTTGACGGAATCACGACTTCAAACCTGCCTTTGCCGAGTTCGTTGATCGCCAGGTATGCCTCGTTCTCCCAAGACAGGAGCACGTCGCCGATCCCGCGCTCGACGAACGTCGTGGTGGCGCCGCGTGCGCCCGAGTCCAGCACCGGCACATTCCTGAAGAGCCTCGCAACGAACTCCTTCGCCTTGTTCTCGTCTTTTCCGTATTGCCGCAATGCGTAGCCCCAGGCCGCCAAATAGCCCCACCGCGCTGCTCCGGAAGTTTTCGGGTGCGGCGTGATCACGGATACGCCGGGCCGCACGAGGTCGTTCCAATCCTTGATGCGTTTCGGGTTGCCCTGGCGAACCAGAAACACGATGGTCGACGTGTAGGGACTGCTGTTGTGCGGCAGCCGGGTTTGCCAGTTGCGCGGCAGCAGGCCGGCCCTTTCGGCGATGGCGTCGATGTCGTACGCCAGCGCTAGTGTCACCACATCGGCAGGCAGACCGTCGATCACCGCGCGAGCCTGCTTTCCGGAGCCGCCGTGCGACTGCTGGATCGTGACATCGACGCCGGTTTTCGCCTTCCAGTAGCGGCGGAACGCCGCGTTGAACTCCTGGTAAAGCTCCCGCGTCGGATCGTACGAGACGTTCAGCAGTTTTACCGGCTTCTGCCCAAACACCGATTGGCCCGCGCCGAGAATCAGCGCGATAGCCGCGATTGCAGGTTTGCTCTGTAGTTTCATTTTCCTCCCAGTGAAATCGGATCCACTGAAATCGGACCAGTGAAACCGGAGGCGCTTCAGAACACCAGTTGAAACCGGCTAAACACGGCCCCTTCGCTTTCCCGGTCGCCGCCGGCTGCGCCGCCCTTGAACTTCGTGTTTTCATAATCCAGCGAGAGCTTCACGCTCCGGTTGAGATACCAGTTCACACCCGCCCCCCAGGAGCGCGCGCGGGCTGCCGATTTCGCCGGATCCGCGAAGCCCAGCGTAAAAGCCTCCGGGTCCACGTTGAGTTGCCCGATTCGCGCCACCAGCTCCACAGCTCCCCAGGTGCGCCTGCCGATATCGAAGACGCGCTGCGGCGAGAGCCGTTGAAAGGTCGCCTTCTCCCCGGTCAGCACGTAAGATCCCGCCACCTGCCAGCTCCTGTTCGCAATCACGCTGCTGGTCCCGCCGTTCTCCACCGTCTGGTTCGACCGTACGAACTCGGCCAGAAGCCCGAACGGACCGCGATAGTAATAAGCCTGCGGGGAATAGCGCCGGCGGTCGCCGGCCGCCCTCGCGCCGCTCACGTAGGAAAAGAACGTGGTCTGCGACGGCGTTTTAAACGAGGGCAATGCGCCATCCTGCGTGCCCGAGGAAACAGCGAACCCCAAACCCAGACCACTCAGAAACGAGAGCCTCCCCCTGCCCGAAAACGGCGTGCCGAAAAGCCGCGCCACGAAATCCTTGCCGCTATTGCTGTCTATGTCCACGCTTCCGCCGTCCGGCGTTCCGTTAAAAACGCCAAAGGCGTAGCTCAGCCGTGTTGACACTAAGTTCCCTGCCAGTTGGATTCCCAGGTCGCGGTTCGGAACCAGGTCCGTGGGCAGTCCCCGTTCCACAAACATCGTGTCGGTGCCAGACTGCAGCCGTTCCAATCCGAATGGAGCCTTGAATTTCCCCGCCCGGATGGACATCCTCGGGAAATAACGCAGCTCGAGATAGGCGTCCTGAAGAACGGCCTTCCCTTCCCCGAAATCGGGTATCACACGGAAAGCGACGTGCTTGTACAGAACGCCCTGAAACACCGGGCGGACGCGGCGCAGCAGGAAAGTATCTACCTGGGAAGAACCGCTGCCTGTGAACGCCCGGCCATCCGCCTGGATATAGCCGCCCATGTTGAGTTGAAAATCGCCGTCGGCCGACTTGAACCCGAACCCGTCAACCCCGGTGAGAGTCTGCGGCGTCTCCCTGGCTCTCAGCGCGGCGGATTCCTGGTCCAGCTCTCTCAGCCGGGCGAGTACCCGAATCTGCTGATCCAGTTCGTCAACCTTGGCGAGCTTGGACAGCGCAACCTTATCCAGGCTCACTGTGGTTTCAGCATCCAGGTTGACCGTCGTGGCCTCAGGGCCGCCAGTCCCTTCCGCCACAGCCTGGAGCCGCTTTTCAGCCAGCCCGAGCGCCTGCTCCAACTGGCTGATCCTCTCCTCCAGCCTCTTCACTCTTTCTTCCAGACTCTCCGCGGGCGCGCCGTCACCTTGTCCCCACGCTGCAAAGGCGAGGAGCAACAGGGCACACCACAAGCGTCCGCCTATGACCATGGTTTTCTCCCCTGTTTTCAGCCAGATTCAGGTTCGAGGTGTTGCTATTCAGTTCCAGTGTAAGGGCACTCTGGCGGCGAGTCAACAAAAATCTACACAATCTCTATCGAGATTAGTATCTATGAATCCCGCAACGGCCGGGAGGCGTCCGCGAGGGCTTCCGCCGCGATCTCGCGCCGCGCCCGGATCCACTCCGGCGCCAGCTCCCGCTCTTCGTCCGGACGGTTCATTACGAACGCGGCCACCAGCCGGCCGCGCTCCAGCCACCACACGCTGAAGCTGTTCGTTTCGAAGTCGCCGCGCACCACGGCGCGGTCCGCCGGTGCGGTATCTCCCCAGAATTCCCAGGAAAGGTCGAAGTCGTCGGAAAAGAAGTAGGGGACGTTCTCGAACGGCTCGCGCGAACCCGTCATCACGCGGGCGGCATGTTGGCCCTGTTTCACGGCGTTGTCCCAATGCTCAACGCGGCGGTATCCCCCGAAGAGCACGTCCCGGTAGTTGGCCACGTCGCCGGCGGCGTAAATGCCGGGAATGCCGGTCTCCAGGTACTCGTTCACCACGATGCCGTTTTCGATCTTCAGGCCGGTGTTCTCGAACACGCCGGTCTCGGGCACAACGCCGATGCCGGCCACCACCAGGTCCGCCGGCGCGTGTTTTCCGTTGCCGAGCGAGACGCTCTGAACCCGGCCATTGCCCGAAAAAGCTGTCACGGGCGCATTGGTTTCAAAGCGGACCCCGCGAGCTTCGTAGTAGCGGCGGAAATAATCCGACATGCCGGGCGTAAACAGGCGCTTCCAGATGCGGTCTTCGATCATCACCATGGTGGTTTCCAGGCCCCGCTGAGCGAGCACGGAAGCAACCTCCATGGCGATGAAGCCACCTCCGATCACCACCGCGCGGCTCGCGCGTTCGCTTTCTTCGCGTATGCGGCGGGAATCCGCAAGCGAGCGCAGGTAATGGATGCCGGCCAGATCCGCGCCTGGCACGTCCAGCTTGCGGACCCGCGCGCCGGTGGCGATCAGAAGGTTTTCGAAACGGTACTCTTCGCCGGAGCTCGTTCTCACGGTCTTCTGCGAGGGGTTCAGCCGCTCCACGACGGTGTTCAGCCGGACCTCAATGCCGTGAGTCTCGTAGAACTCCGGCGCGGCGATCAAGATGTCCTTTTCCGTCTCGCGGCCGGCAAGAAAACCTTTGGAAAGCGGCGGCCGCTCGTACGGCAGCGCGTTATCCGCAGATATGATTCCCAGTTCGCCCGGCTTGATGCCGGACTCGACGAAAGCCTTGGCCGCGTACCCGGCGACCATGCCTCCCCCCATGATCAGGTACTTGAACGATGGCATGTCAACTAGCTCCTCTGAGTGGTCTTGCTACTAGCGTAGCCGACGTCCGGGCGGGGGGGTGTCCAAGTACCGAGCGCAAGAGGTCGCGGTTTGCAAGGACAAGAACAACCCGACCGCGAGCGACCGGCTCAAGAGTCTTGCCTTCGGCGGCGGCATCGTGGGAGGAATCGCAGCCGGGATCGGAGCGGCGGTGGGCAGCGAGAAGACCCTGTACGCGGCGGAGCCGAAGACCTCCCCCGCCCCGGCTGCCGATATTAGGTGAACCAGTCCGGTTGTGTGTTATGGCCGGCGCTGCGGGGGAACGATATTATGATTTGGCTATGCGAGGCACTCTCTCCCGCCGCGGCTTTCTATCTCTAACCGCCGCCGCGGCCGCTCCCGTACAGGCAGCCGCCGGGGACAAGTCAGTCGTCTCCCTGGTTACCGGCAACGACCGTCGCAAGAATATCTACAACGCGCTTCTGGAGATCGACGACCAGATCCGCCCGGCACTGAAGCGCAAGAAGTACGTACTCATCAAGCCCAACTGCGTGGCGGTGAAAAATCAGCTCGGATCCACGCACGCAGACGCGCTGCGAGGCATCCTCGATTACCTCGCGCCGCGGTTCAAGGGGCCGGTGGTGATCGCCGAATCCTCCCGCGACGACACCTGGGATGCGTACGAGAATTTTCATTACAACCAAGTGGCGTCGGAGTATCGCGGGCTGAAGGTCAAGCTGGTCGACTTGAACGAAGAGGAGCGTTACGAGACATTCGAGATCCTGGACCGCAACGTTCACATGTCGCAGGTGCGCCTGGCGGCCCGGCTGATGGATCCCGGCGCATTCGTGCTCGGCTCGGCCATTCTCAAGAGCCATGACGCGGTGGTGGCCACGCTATCGGTAAAAAACCTCGTGATGGCGGCCCCGCTTCACAGTTCACGCAAATCGGCCGACAAATGGCACGACAAATCGAAATACCACGCGGGCTTCCGCCAGATCCACATGAACCTCCTGCTGACCGCGAAAAAGCTCCGGCCGTTCTGGGGCGCCACCGTGATCGACGGCTATGAGGGCATGGAGGGCGATGGGCCGATAAACGGAACGCCGGTCGCCTCGCGCCTAGCCATCGCATCGGCGGATTTTGTTGCGGCTGACCGCGTCGGCGTGGAAGTGATGGGCGTGAACCCGGAGTGGCCGGGCTACTTGAATTACTGCGCGCGCGCAGGGCTGGGCCAATACGATCTCGCGAGAATCGAGCTGCGCGGAGGCGTCGCGCCGGCGGCCGTCAGGAAGACATACCGCCTCCACAAGTCGATAGACCGGCAGTTGGAATGGATGAAGCCGCTGCAGAACCGGACTTGACCCGGCCCGGCAGCGGCCCAACTCATCCAGATTGCGTTTCCGCAGCTACCTCCCCAAAAACTTCTCCAGCTTGTCTATCTCGCGCTCGGCCTGATCGAGATATTTGTTGGTGGCGGCGAGGTCCTGGCGCTTCAGGGCGGCCTCGGATTCGTCGAGCAGGAACTCCATGCGCTTCCAGGCGGTCGTGATGTCCCCGCGCAGCCCGACCCCCATCTGCTGCTGCTGTTGCTGCAGGTTCTTGAGGGAGGCGATCACCGCGTTCGCGCGCGTGCCGAGCATGCCCAACCGTTCCCGCGCGCTTTCCAGGGCCTCAGGGGAGATGGTAGGAACGATCGCCTGCGGCGGGATCTGACTCGCTGCCTGTTGGGCCTGAACCGGTTGCGCGGCCGCCGGGCCGCTTGCCGGAGCAGAGGCCTGAGGAGCAGCTTGTTGCGCCCGCACCGGTTGCGAAGCCGCGCGCCGCGAAGGAGCCGGTGTGCCTGCCGGAGCGGACGTTTGAGCCGCCCGGACCGCGGGTTTCACCGGCTCGGGCTGCGTGACCGCTTGAGGAGTGGATTCGGCCGCCGCGGGCTGTGACACCGGTCCGACCGTGGCAGGCTGCGTTTCCATGGCAGGCGCTTCAGGAACGGACGGCGTCTCAGCGGCTGGCGCCGTTTCCGCAGCAAGCGACGCTTCCGGAGAAAGCTGCGGCTGCTGCTGCATCTGCCCCACCTGCTGCAGCATCTCCGCCACGGGCAGTTGAGCGCTGCTTGCCCGCGTCCGGAACCACTTCGGCACCAGGATGGCCGCAGCGGCCAGCATCGCAACCCCAACCAGCGCGCCCACGCCAATCCACAAGGCGCGATGGCTCTTTCCGCCCGCGGCCGCGGCCGGGGGTGGAGGCGGGGGCGGAGCCGGAGCGGTCTGCGCTTCAGGCGGCGCGGCTGCCTGCGCCGAAATGGAGGCCGGAGAAGGCGCTGCCTCTGCCGCGGCGACCGCCGGATTGCGGTCCGGCGGTGGAGTGAGCTCCTGCTTCACAACCTCCAGCGCGTTGCGGAGCGCCAGGGCGGTCTGGAAGCGCTGTTCCGGATCCTTCTGGATCGCGGTCATGATGATTTCGTTCAACGACGAGGGCAGGGCCGGGTTCACCTGAAGCGGCGGCGCCGGCTGCTGTTCCAGGTGCGCGGCCATGATCGCTTGATCGCTGTCGCCCTGGAAAGGCCGCTTCCCGGTCACAAGTTCGTACAAAGACACGCCGATCGAGTACAGATCCGACCGCCCGTCGATCGTCTGGCTGCCCTTTACCTGCTCGGGCGACATGTAACACAGCGAGCCGGTTGTGGCGAGCTTGCGGCCGGCCATTGCCTTGGCGATGCCGAAGTCCATCAGCTTCACCTGGCCCGCTTCCGTCACCATGATGTTGGCGGGCTGGATGCCGCCGTGAACGATGCCGCGCTCGTGCGCATACGCAAGTGCTGAAAGCGCCTGGGAGATCGCGTCCACCGCTTCCCAAGTTGTGATCGGGCCCTCGCGCAGCCGGTCCTCCAGGGTGCGGCCTTCGACGAACTCCATGAACACGAGGAGCTGGTTATCCTGCCGCAGCACGTTGTAGAGCGCGGCAATGTTGGGATGATTCAGGCCGGCCAGCGTCTGGATTTCGCGGACAAGACTCTCGGCCAGCTCAGCGTTTTCAGCTACGTCCGGCGGCAGCACCTTCATGGCCTCGATGCGGTCAGGACCGGCGTTCCGCACCTTGTAGACCGTTCCGCTGCTTCCCTCGCCGAGTATTCCGGCGATCTGGTAATCGCCGATGGTATCGCCGATATTGAATGCCATGTCGATTCCCGCCTGTTAGTTGCGGACCACGTCCCCGACTTTGGGCGCCGTGCTGCCGGTGAATTTCCCGACGGAGGAGCTTTCGTCCACTTCGGTGATCACAACCTCGCCCAGCGTCTCTTCAATGCTTCTGAGGATCTTGCCCGTCTCCGGATCGCGCACCTCGCGCACCTTGCGGCGGACGGAAAGCCGGTCGCCCACCTTAACGCCCGCCCTGCTGCCGACGTTCAGAACCAGAATGCCGTCGGTAGAATCGGCCACCAGCCCTTCGATCTTCACCGCCCTGGTGGGCAGCCGCGCGGCCTGCTGATCGAGCTGCGTGCAGAGTTGGGCGACAGCCGCGTTCACCGCCTCGCCGATGATCGTGTTGGCGAAGTTGGCGCTGCTCATGTCCACCGCGCCGCCCGCGGCAACCGACCCGCCGCCTGAACCGAGCAGCGAAGTGCCCGACCGCTTCGACTCCCCGACGCCTCGCGCCGTGGCCAGGATCTCGGCCGTCTCGGTGTTGATCATCCGGGCGGTGATGCCGACCACCGCCTTCGACTCGTTCCGCCGGACGCCGCCCAGCCCGAAGCGGCCGCCAACGCGATCCACCGCGCCGCCCGCGATGCCGGTGCTCTTGTCGTCCCGGCCGAACTGCGTGATGCTGCCCAAAATAATGGCGTCCACGCCCAGAATGCGGCCGATCCTGGCCGCGGTGCTGGCGTCGGCGCGGTCGCTGTTCGAAAAATTCTGCTCAGCCAGGATTTTATCCAGCGCCTTGCGCTCGATTACGCTGTACTGGCCACTGTTGACCAGCTTTTCCACAACCAGGTCGGAAATGCCTTTTCCTATGTCCTCGTCGGTTCCAAAAATAGCCTGAACGTTGCTGCGCACCGTGGCGTATTCAAAATCGAGCACGGCGACGCGCTTCTTCTGTGCGGCCGCATTAACGGCCAAAAGCATTGTCAAAATGCAAGGAATGATCAGCCGGCGCATTGCCTTCTCCATGAATATCTTGCTTACTAAGTCATTATTCCGGCAGTGCGGAAAACTGCGCAACTACGATTACTTTTGCGTCTTAACCCTTGCGGGTGACGAGTTTCCTAGACTATCAGAAATTTCGGCAGGTGCTGGCGGAAGCTCGAAGGGATTAGGGGATAACTCGCGTAGCGCGGATCTAAGTACTAAGTACTATACCCTACAGCGTAACTTACCAGTACTTTAGTTTGAGACGGTCCAGACTGAGCAGGGAGCTGTGGTGCGCGCGCACCAATCCGCCACTCGAGTTTGCAGTCCTGCTGTCGCAGTTGAGGGGAGTCAGGTGATGCGGGCCGGGGAGGCGCCCGGCCCGCTACGGGGGGTCCTTAACTAGAAGGTGAACTTCACACCGAAACGGCCCGCGAAGCCCGGGTTGAAGATGTCCGTCAGCCCGTACAGCGGATCGTAGGCTCCCGGCCCCGTAAGCTGGTCGGCAGTCTGAGCCAGCAGAGCGCGGTAATCGAATCCCTCGAAAAGATTGATATTCGAGAGATCGATCGCCGAGGCCTGCCGCCCGCCGCCCGCTCCGGAACCCCGGTTCAAGCTGGAGAAGCGCCGCCGCGAGGTCTTCTGGTTGAAGACATTCAGGGCATTGAACTCGAAGCGCAGCCGCTTGTTCTCTCCAATGCTCACGGTGTGGCCGATCATCAAATCGGTTTGGGTGAGGAAAGCCGTCCGGCCCATGTCACCGCGGCCTTCCACCATGACCGGAATCTGATTGACGGTGTTGACGGTGGTGGTCAGCGGGGTACCGCTGCCGGCGTACTGGAAGATGCCGATATCCGTCGTTTGTCCGGACCGCCAGTTAAACTCTTTGTTGCCGTAGAGCTTGAACACGTGCGGCCGGTCAGTGGCCAGACGGCCCTTGATGTCCACATTGCCGTGGGAGTCGAAAAGCACCTCGTCGAGGTCCCAGCTACGGTTGGCGTTGCCGCCTGGGCGGGCGATGGAGCCGCCGAGCTGCTGCGCCGTTGCCGAGCTGTTGCCGGTGGCGGGACTGGTGATTTCGTCGGAGTTGGCCAGACCGGCGTAGTTGCCCCACAGCCGGCTGTAGACATAGCTGAAGCTGCCGAACATGCCCCTGGAGAAGCGCCGCGTGACGGTCAGCTCCAAAGCGTCGTACTTGCGAACCGGCTTGGGCATCGGGAACGGCGGGGTCTTGCCGCTGGTCGGCATTATCTTTGCTTGGCCCTCTCCGGGGTTGCCGTAGAGGTAGACCTCATCACCCTGCTCGTTGAGTGCGCCGAGATCTTCGATGGTCCGCCGCAGATTCGTGTGTACGTAGTTGCCGCGGAACACGGTCTGAGGCGCGATCTGATACTCCACGCCGAAATTCATGTTGTCCTGGCTCATCGGCTTGATGTTTTTGGCCACCAGGTCGAAAGAAGGTACGCGCCGGTCCCGGAACGAACCGGGCTCGCTGCTCCAGAGATTGGTGCCCGGGAGATTTGTGAGCGAAGCGGAAGACAGCAGGTTGAAAACATCCGGACTGTCGAGCGAGCGATAATGCACACGCCAGATGTCGCCGCCGAACGTGCCTCGCGAGAGTTCGTACTTCACCCAGTCAAAGTAGCGCCCCCAGCTTCCATAGATTTTCGCGCGGCCGTCGCCGAACAGGTCGAAGCTCGCGCCGAGACGCGGGGCGATCTTGTCGGCAAAGCCGAACTCGAATCCGTAGTCCTTGATATCGCGGCGGAACGTCGGGACCTTCTCGTTTTCGACGCGCAGGCCTAGAGTCAGGCTCAGGCGCCTGGTGATCCGCCACTGGTCCTGGATGAACATGTTGTGCATGCCGGCGCCGGTGACGCCCGCGGTGCGGCGGTCGTTGAATTCGTAGTAGCCGTAGACTCCGCGGTTTTCTCCAAGAGTCGGGCTCAGGAAAGGCGAATTCCAGAAGACGTTGATGTAGCCGCCGCCCATCTCATGGTTGTCCATCCGGTTTACCGTCTTGGAGAAGCCCCAGCCGACCTTCAGATTGTGCTGTCCGAGAAGGTTTCCGAATTTGCTGAAGTCTGTCTGGATAAAGGTTCGGGTGACGATGTCGTAGTCGTTCTGCACCTGCCGCGCGATGTTGGCAAATCCTCTGGGCTGGCGGAGGTGTTCCGGAATGGTTTCGTAGTCTACCGCCGAGTTCTGGTAGGTGATCGAAATCAGGTTGGGCAGCCCGACGGACTTGTAGTTGTCCCAGAAACGGCCGGCGCGGACGGTCAGCAGCGATGTGGTCGTCACGCTGATGTCCACCTGTCCGGTGTAACTGGACTGCGGCTGGAAGTACCCGCTGTCCCGGATCGGGGTGACGGCCGCGAGCGAAAGGGTCGTGGTGTCGGGAGCGGTGCTGTTCGGCCGCGGAAGATACCCGGAGACCTTGGTCGGCGACCAGAGCCAACTGAAGTTAGTCCGGATGCGGCTCACTGGATCCCAGGATATCTTGTTGAACATCTGGTGGAATGTGGAATCGCGGCTGAAGTGGGCGCTTTCGGCGCCGTTGGACAGGTTGTAATCCCCGGCCTGGCGGCGGAACTGGGGTGAGAAGGCGGTGAAGAAATACAGCATGTCCTTGACGAAATAGCCGCCGAGCGTTCCGCCGATTTCGTGGGTGTTATCGGTCTGTTTGCGATCCTGGATGTGCATTGCGGTCCGCTCGGTCACGGGGTCCGCCACCAGGCGTTTCACCGGGGCGGCGCTGAGGCCGTTTCCGGAGTAGTAGTAGTGAAGGTCGCCGTGGAAGGCGTTGCCGCCAGACTTCGTCACCGCGCTGATGACGCCACCGAGGGCGCCGCCATATTCCGCGTCGATACCGCCCGTTTTCACCTGTACTTCCTGCAAGATTTCGAAAACCGCGTTTTGCCGCGACTTGCCGTTAATCAGGCTGGTCGTGGAAACGCCATCGATGTTGAACTGGTTCTCCGCGCCGCTGGCGCCGTTCACCTGGAAGCCGCCCTCGATTTCGCCGGTGTTCACAGACGGCGAGGCGAGCGCGAGCGCCTGGAAGCTGCGCGCTTTGGGAAGGCGGTCGAATTCCTCGGATGTCACGTTGTGCGCGATCGAGGTGCGGCTCGTGTCGATGAGCGGAGCCGCCTCGGTCACCTGGACCGTCTCGGTAACGGAGCCGACCGTCAGCGTGCCGTCGACCTTCAGTCGCTGGCCGACAAGAAGGTTGACGTCCGCGACCTCATACTTCTGAAACCCCGTCGCCTCAAAAACGACCGAGTAATGGCCGGGTTCGAGTCCGGGGGCGATGTAACTGCCGTCGGCGCCGGTTCGCGTCGTGAAAACGCGGCCGGTGCCCTTATTTTTCACGGTGACTACGACGTCGGGAACGACCGCGCTGCTCGAGTCGGTCACAACGCCGCTGAGTTCGCCGAAGCGCTCTTGCGCATGCAGCGCAACAGCCGCCACAAGCGTAAAGACTATGGTTAGAAGCGCAGCCCGATACACTCGGCCCCGCTCCGTAAAAACAGATGTCACGTTTGTCCTCCTGGGAGAAGTGCGGGAGAGAAGTTTCCAGACGGAGAAACCCCCTCTGATTGACTACCGCACGAGGATACGGCAGTTTTGCTGCCAAACGCCGCCCCTGTAGAGTCAGCTGGTTAGGCTTGAGGAGAACTGATTATTCCCGTTTTCGGGATTTTGAATATTGAACTCTGGAAAAAACCTCAAGAACGCTCCTCAAAAACGCTTAAGAAACGCTTAAGATTCGCAAACGTGCCGGGTACGGGAAATTTTCGGGAGTTTACAACAGGAAATTCTCTTGAAGCCGGCGGCCTCTCTCCTGAAACGCGGACGGGCTCTCGTGGGGGCTGCAGAACCTTACGGTAATTTCAGAATCGCACCCTGAACAGCGCAACCCTCTAGACTGAAGACAGGGGGCGCGTGGTGGGGGTGCGAAAGGGGACGGGACACCCGCTTCTGTATTCCGGAATATGCATTCTGGCCTTGTGGGGGCTGGCCAGCGGCAATCCTTCCGCGTACTCCGCTCCCCCTGTTCTCGCCTTCGAGGAGTTGCTGCGGCTGGCAGAAACAGCGGCTCCGAACGGAGATCTCGGCCTTCGCTTGCGCCGGCTGCTTCACACGCCGTTTGTCAGCAATGAGGCGTGGAACAGCGGGGCGCGCCCTCACCGCCCGGTGCGGCCAGGGTCGGGGCCCGTCCTGCGGGCAGTCCAGTGGAACATCGCCGGAGGCAGACAGTTCGACCTGATCAGGCGGGTGTTCACCGATCCGGCTTCTTTCCAAACCGAGTTGGCGCAGGCTGAAAAGGCCGGTGTGGAGGCGGTCCCGGCCATTCGCGAACAGCTCCAGTTGTTGCAGGGCGCCGACGTCGTGATCCTCAACGAAGCGGACTTAGGAATGGGCAGGAGTGGCTACCGGGATGTAGCGCGGGAGCTCGCGCAGGCGCTCAAGATGAACTACGTGTTCGGGGTGGAGTTCGTCGAAGTGGACAGACTCGAACTTGGCCTGGCTGTTCCCGAGCTTGACGGCGTGCTCAAGGCGGAACTGGCGAATCAGCTCGAGGTGGACCCGGCGCGGTACAAGGGTCTACACGGATCGGCGATCTTAAGCCGCTACCCGATACAAAGCGCGAGGATCCACAGGCTGGTTGCCTGTTACGACTGGTACGGGACGGAGAAAAAAGAGATAGCGGAACTGGAGAAAGGGAGGCGGCTGGCGGCCCGAGAAGTGTTCCTGGAACGCATCGCGCGGGAACTGCGGCACGGCAACCGCATCGCCCTGATCGCCGAGATTGCGGTGCCGGAGAGCCCTACCGGGTTCCTCACGGTCGTCGCGGCTCAACTGGAAGGCCGCAGCCCTCCCAAGTGCCGCCGCGCCCAGATGGCGGACCTGCTGCTCACTCTGGCGGGCGATGCAAACCCGGTCATCCTGGGAGGGGATCTGAATACGACAGGCCTGAGCGCCGCTCCTACGTCGGTCTGGCTGGAGATCAATAAACGGCTGTCAAACCCGGATTTCTGGATCCGCCAGGCCGTGTTTCGCTTCGCCATTCCCACCGCAATCGCGGAAGCTGTGCTGCTGCCCACAAACTGCGTGAAAAACCTTCACGACCCGACCGTGCGCGACATTCCGCTGTTCGCCTCCAACCCGGAGTCGGGCCTCTTCCGGGCGCTGGAGCGGTTCCGCTTTCGCGACGGGTATGCGTTCGACTTCCGGGGTGAAAAGACGCTGGCCAACTCCAACGAACGCGGGATCAAGGGATTCAAGCCGACCTTTGAATTCGCCCGGGACTATGGGGGCCTGATCGGCACATACAAGCTCGATTGGTTTCTGGTGAAGCCATTCATCCGGCGCCCGCGCGAGCGGAACGGCAGCCGCTACTTCGCTCCCGTGTACGCCCGAACGCTTGCGGAGTTGAACCGCAGCATCGCACAGCAGCGCATTTCGGACCACGATCCGATCATGGTGGATCTCCAGTTGACTCCGGATCGCGTCCTGTCTACGCCTTACCGTAGATCGGAATGACAGCTCCGTTCACGTCCGCCGCGGCATCGGAGGCCAGCCAGAGAATCAGGCTTGCGATGGATTCGGGCTTGACCCACTGGGAATAATCCGCCTTGGGATTGGCAGCGCGGTTCGCGGGGGTGTCGATGATGCTCGGCATCACGGCGTTGGCGGTAACTCCCGTATGCTTTACTTCCAGCGCTACCGTGCGCACGAGCGCCACCAGCGCCGCCTTGGAGACGCCGTAAGCGGCCAAGCCGGCCGCGGGTTCGACGCCCGTCCTCGATCCCACCGCAACGATGCGTCCCCGCCCGGATCCGAGCATTGAGGGCAGAGCCGCGCGGATCGTATAGAACGCCGCGTTCAGGTTGACGTCCAGCATCTGTTTCCAGACGGAGTCGCTGGTCTCGGCGACGGGATTGCCACCCGCAAAGCCGCCGACCAGGTGAACCAGCGCGTCAAGGCGTCCCGTCCGGTTCAGCGCGTGCCTGACAGCCGCCGCGGCGCCCTCCGGCGTGGAGACGTCGGCCTCCAAACCGGAAAACCGCTCGTTCTCGACTGGCGCCGGACCGCGCCGGTACACTCCAGTCACCACCGCGCCCGCATCCAGGAATGCTTTCGTGACGGCGCGCCCCAGCCCTCCGTTCGCGCCGGTAATCAGAACTGTGCGGCCCTCGAATCCCAGCATTAGCAGCCTCCGGCGCCCCGCGCGCCTTGCCTTCCTTATACCACTCGCCGTGGGCCGCCGCCGCGTCACTCCTTCCAGAACATTTCCGCGTCGGAGCGGCGCACGTAGTTCGCGTCGAGCGCGGCGGGGTCCTGGGCAGCGCCCGCTGACAGCCGCTCGGCCGCGATGCGTCCGATGGCCCCGGCCAGCGCGCGCGGAGCGTGGAGCACGGGGGCGTTCTCGAAGCGCGTGCCGGCCAGCGCGCCGCGGAAGGGAGTAAAATCCGTCGAGATAAATTCGAGTTCGCCCTCGGGCAGCGACGCCAGCCACTGCGGCAGCGAAGTCACCACCTCGGGCGTCACCGCTTTCAGCGCCGCGTCGTAGACCGCGCCGTAGATCTGGCCGCGGCGCGCATCGAGGACCGCCGCCCTCAGTGGAGCGCTGCCGAAGGAAGCGACTGCCTGAAGGTTCGATACCCCGACCGCCGGCCGCTTCAGCGCCTCCGCCAGTCCCTTCACCGCCGCCAGCCCGACTCGCACGCCGGTGAACGAGCCCGGTCCCGCCGCCGCGGCGAAGCAGTCGATCTCCTTGAGTTTCCAGCCGGCTCGCGCCAGCAGCGCTTCCAGGCGCCCGAACAGCACCTGGCCGAATCCCTCCGGCGCGTGAATGAGTTCCTCGGAGACGGTCTCGCCGCCTTCTATCAAGGCGATACTGCCGAACTCCGCAGTAGTGTCAACAGCGAGGATGCGAGTCACTTGGTGAGCTGGTAGACCTTGATGAGGTTATAAATCTTGCCGAGGGCGTTCATGCCGTACAGGCGCACGGAGAGCGTTGCCGGGAAGCTCCGGGCAATGTTGTCCGGAATTTGAAACGTGCCTTTCGCCCCGGCGCCGATGATACGCGTGCCCTCCCCGTCTGCCGCCACTTCTCCGATCCACAGGTACATCATCGTACTTGTGGCCCGCGTCTCGCGCGTGAGCCGGGCCGCGAATTTGGCCGGCGCGGACAGCGAAATCGAATCGCCGGCGGGTTCCGCGATCTCAAACGGCGCCTTCTGCGGGCTCACCTCGATCTCCTGCAAGACGATGGGCCGCGACTCGAACTTGTAGGACCTCAGCATCGAGGCCTTGCGGCCTTCGCGCGAAATGTGGAGCACCCAGTCGTGATCCTTACTTGGCGGCTCGCCGCTGAAACGGTCGCTCCGGAAGCTCTTCTGTTTCACGAACTCGCCGGTGATCGGATTGAACCACGCCACATCGTAGCGCTGCTTCTCGACTACGATTTCGACCGGCCCCGGCTTTTCCACGTATACGATGTACTCCACGCCCTCGAGCGCCAGCGCGCGGCCGCCGTCCACGTCGAAGTACGGCTCCAGCTCCCAGTGGCGCGTCCGCGAGAAGAAGTCGAACCACGCCGCCATCTGCCGCGCACCCGGCGAATCGATGTACTTCGGGTGCACTTCGCTCTCGCCGCCTCGCGTGCCGGTGTTGGCGAACGTGGGGTACTGGCCGTTCATGGTCGAGTTCCACAGCCGCTTGCGGAAGGTGTCCGTATCCACGTCGCCGGGACGGCTCTTCCCCGCCCCGCTGTCTTCGTGTACGGATCCGGCGTCGACGAAGGGCACCGCGTAGAGCTGGTGCTCGATCGAGCCGACATCGTCCGCCGTGGAGCTCTGCATCACGTAGTCCATCCACTCATCGGGGAGCAGCGCCGAGGAAGTCCCCGCCGTGCCGGTGGAGCGCGGGTGCTGGTAGGGATCGAGCCTCTTGAAGGCCAGCCCGATCTCCTTGAGAGCGGCGCGCCCTCCCGGCGCCCGCTCGAAGTTCTCGAAGCCCTGCCAGGTGACGTTCATGGCCGCATAGCGGGCCACCAGGTAGGCGATGTAGCGTTCCCGCTGCTGCCAGGAAGGGAACAGCGTCTCAATCTGCCGTTGATCGTACGCCACCATCAGGTCCACGATGATGCCGTTGCTGTTCAGCGTCCGTATGCGGTCGTCGAGTTCTTGGAATGCCGCCGGATTCGGCTCGTCGGCGGAGATGAAGGTGCCGGGCGGCTTGCCGGGAGGCGCCAGCACGACCCCTCGCATGTGCGTGAACTTCTGCTCCGCCCGCGCGGCAACCAGCTTGTCAAACACCTGGCGGTCGATGAACGGCAGCGTGTAGAGCGTGTCGCCCATCCAGAGGTGCGGCGTCCGGTTGTTGTCGTCGACCAGCGCCCAGTGATGCACGTTGGCGGCTCTCAGAAAACCCGGCGACTCGGAGGGGGTGGCCTGAAACGTTCCCTGCTTGCCCTCGAACCTCGGCAGGTTGCTCGAGATCCGGAACGCCCACTCGCCGGGATCCACCGGAGAGAAGCGGATCACAAAGCGGCGGCCGCCGTCCCAGAACCCCGGCATGCGGAACGTCCGGTATCGCGGCGAGCGAAACTCACCCACGATTTCTACATTGAGATAAGGATTGCCGGCGGCTTCCTCTTCCGTGAGTTCGAAGACGATTTCGCACGGCGAGTACGTCGGCGTCGGCTGGCAAACGGTTTGCGCGACAACCGGCAGCGCCAGGGCGGACAAAAGGAACAGCTTATACATCAAACTCCAGTGTATCCAGAGACCACTGAAACGGGGAGGGTGGCCCCGCGGGGCGTCCGCGATCCGGCCCCAAGAGACATGCAATGATGTCTCTCATTGGACATTCATTTCAACAGGAGCGTGGATGATCATTCATCGTTTTGTTAGTTTGGGGGCCGTTGCCGCCCTCGTGCTGTTCTCCGCTGGGGCCATTGCCCAATTGCCGCCGGAAAGCGACGCCTGGTTTGACTTCGAGCCGGCGGTAGACGATTTCGGGCCGACAATTCTTGATTGCAGCCAGTGGATCGAGGCGCCCACCGGCAAGCACGGCTTTGTTACCGTCAAGGGCGACAGGTTCGTCTTCGAGGACGGAACGCCCGTGCGTTTCTGGGGATCGCAGACCGGCTTTCGCCGAGACGATCCGGACTATTCGGCCCGCCGCATGCGGCGCCAGGGAATCAACCTGATCCGGCAGCACGGCAATCTCAACGACCCCGCGAGGCTGGATGCCACTCTGGCCAGGTTGGGCAAGAACGGCATCTACATGGCGCTGAACATTTACTACCCGCTGAACTATCGCTACCGGCCGAACGAGGTGGAAGGGTGGCCGGAGGGAGGCTCGTCCGAGCACGTCCATTTCTTCAATGACAGCGCCGCCTCCATTCAGTTGAAGCGCCTGGCGAACTTCTTCACCCATGTGAATTCCCACACGGGCAAGCGCCTGTGCGACGACCCGACCATCGCGATGGTGGAAATCGTGAACGAATCCTCGATGTTCTGGGGCGAGGTGGACGAGCCGCTGCGGAAGCAGGTGGAAGAGAAGTTCGCGGCCTGGCTGCGGAAAAAATACGGAAATAATGAGGCCCTCAGGAAGGCCTGGTCCGCCGGAGACAAGTCCGGGCTGGAAGAGGGCGAGGGGCTCGAGCCCGGCCAGCGGATCGGCCTGATCCGGAACTCCATGTTCACGGAGAAATATTTCCAGGAAAACCCGCACAAGAAGGTTCGCGGCCAGGACCAGATGCGCTTTTATTACGAGCTGGAGGACAACTACTGGACCGCCTGCAAGAATGCGTTGCGCAAGGCGGGCGTGAAGGTCCCGATTACCGCTACGGCATGGCAGGGCAACACCACCATGACGACCCGTGTTCACATGCTGGCCCAATCCAAGATGGACTACATCGACCGCCACGGCTACTGGGCGCACCCCCAGGGCAAGGGCAACGAGAGGTGGAACATCGCGACCGCCACGTTCGACCCCAGGCCGATGATCAAGGCCATGCACGAAGATCAGAAGACGCTCGTGTACCTGGGCCGCGAAAACCTCGTGATCGAAAAAGCATGGGAGCAGGTGCTGGGAAAACCGCTGACGATCAGCGAGTGGAGCACGGTGACTCCCAACTGGTACTCGCTCGAAGGGACCGGATTGATGGCGGCGTACGGCATGTTGCACGGCTGGGACGGGCCGCTTGAATCCAACTACCAGCCGGGCGACTGGACCAACCGCATGGGCCCCAATCAATTTAACCTGTTCGGCAACCCGCCCCACATTCTGCAATTCCCCGCCGCCATGGCGATGTGGTACCGCGGGGACGTGAAGGAAGCGGACGTGATCGCGGAATCCGTCTATACGGAAGAGGGCGTCTTTGAGACGACCGACGACGTGAAGCCGCTGCCGCTGCCTGCGGCGCTTATTGGCAAAGTCGGCTTCCGGTTTGTGGACAAGCCTCGCAAGCCGAGAGTCAGGGACATCAGCAAGTATTGGGACCCGAAAACGCTGACCGCCCGCTCGATCACTAACGAATTGACCTGGAACGGCTCGGACGGCGTGGTCACCATCAACACTCCCCGCACGCAGGCTGTGATCGGATTCCTGTCCAAAGGCCACGCCCCCATGCGGGACGTCAAGGTTTCCAGTCCCACGGATTTCGGCGCTCTGTGGGTCACGGCGATGGACGGCATGAGACCGGTGAATTCCGCCAGGCGCATTCTCGTCACCGCGGTAGGGCCGGCCCGGAACACCGGGATGGAGTATGAAATCGTCGAGGGCGCTCGGCGTCCCACCGCGAGGATCAAGAACGCGGGTGGGCCTCCCATCCAGTTGCAGGCTGTTCTCGGAGACGTCGAAATCAAGACCTCCCAGGCGAAGGCGCTCAAAGCCTGGGCGCTCAACGTTGTCGGAAAGCGGATCGCGGAAGTGCCGCTGAAAAAAGAGGCGGGCAAAGTCATCCTGACCATGGACTCGAAGTACAAGACCGTGTACTACGAGCTTTCAGCCGAATTGTAGTCTGCTGAAGTAGGAGCGGCTTAACGGTTCTCCTCGAGAAGTCTGGGGCGAGGCCGGGAACCACGCGTGGTCCGGCCTCGCGCGCGGCACAGCATGCTACAGTTTCGAAACTGTGTTTGAGTTGTAATTCGCCACCCAGATGTGAGTCCCGTCGAACGCCACGCCTTCTGGCAAGTCTCCCACTGGATACGTGCCTACCAGGCTCCCGTTGCTGGCCCGCAACTTCGTCACGGTGCGGTCGAAGTAATTTGCCACCCAGATGTGGGTCCCGTCGAACGCCACGCCTCTTGGTCCTTGGCCCACCGCGAAGCTGGCTACCTGGTTGGCCTCGTACCACTTGAGCAGTGCTATCGCCATGGTATTCGGCCCAGCGGGCCCCGCTGGTCCTTGCGGTCCCATCGGCCCTGCCGGCCCCGGTGGCCCGGCTGGAGCTGCAACGTAGTATCCGTACAGATCAATCACCAGGTCCGTGTCGTCCGTGGCCAGCACCTGAATGCTCCCGTCGGCGCTGGCCGGAACCACCGTCGCATTCCCGATGATCCCGCCTTTGTCGGCATTCAGCACCACCGTCCCCGGCCACGGCCGCCCTGCCTCCCATGCGCTCAGATATCCCACCCCCTTGCCTTCCGGCGGAACCACCACAAAGTGCGCCAGGTACGCCTTCGCCGCAGGCACGTTGCAATTGGATTTCGCCACCGGAATCGTTCGCGCCTTGTTGCCCGAAAGCATCGGAGGACCAAACGGGCCGCTTTTGCCCTGGCCCTCCCGTGTATCCACGAGGCGGCAGGGCGTGATTGAAACGAAGGCTAACGAGTCGACGCCGGCCTGTGCAATCGAAGCCTGCTTGAGCCCCGATGGAGGCGCGGGTATGTTGGGACCAGCCACGCGGCGCCCAAGCCGGCAAACACGCCAGGCTCAGGATCGCCGCAGCGGCTCTGGAAAACGCAAAGGAATAACGCGCTGGTTTCTTCATAAGCCTGGTTTCTTCACAAGCAATGAATTGTGTGTAAGGCTGGAGCCCACACGGTATGGCGCCGCACCGGCAGGGACCGTGCGCGCCGGGAAGAGATTCTATCATCCGGTTATTCGGATGGATAACCTCTCAAGCCGGGGGGAGTGCTGGTTGCGAGTAGCTGGCTGGCATATCCGTGCGGTCGTATACTTTCCTGGGGCCGTTGCGCAGCGGCGCCGATTAGTAAGACATCAGGGAAGGGATTAGATGTTGTGCACAAAGGAAACTCAGCCCAGCGCCGCATTTTTGCAGAAAACGGCGCCAGGCCGCGCCGCCGGGCGGCTGCCGGATTGGGTCTTCTTGCCGCCCGTCAGTTCACAAATGCCGTAGCCACATGGCCGGCAGGTTTCTCAGAGCTTCGAGACCGTGCCGCTCCCCAAATTCGCCACCCAGACGTTGATGCCATCGAAGGCCAGCCCTTGGGGTTCGTTTCCAACAAGCCACCGGCCAACTTCGGATCCGTCGCTGGCCTTCAGCTTAATGACGCTGTTGCTGTTTAGGTCCGCTACCCAGATGTGGTTTCCGTCGAAGACCACGCCCATCGGGTAGGTCGCCACATTGTATGTGCCCAGGACGAAGCCGTCGCTGGCCCGCAACTTGACGACAGCGTCACTGCCGTTTACGGCCACCCAGATGTGGGTTCCATCAAAGGCCAGCCCTTGTTGGTAGTAGCCAACCCAATACGTCCCAGCGACGGTCCCGTCGGCTCGCAATTTGATGATATTGCCGCTGTGGTTCGCCACCCAGATGCAGGTTCCGTCAAAGGCGATGCCAGTCGGATGGTATCCAATGCCATACGTGCCCACTGCGCTTCCGTCGCTGGCCTTTAGCTTGGTAACGTTGTCGCTGCTATAGTTCGCTACCCAGATATGGGTTCCGTCGAAGGCGATGCCACTAGGGGAATCTCCAACGTTGTACGTACCCACGACCGTTCCGTTGCTAGCCTGGAGCTTCGTCACGGTGTTGTTGATCGGATTCGCCACCCAGATGTAGCCGCCGTCGAACGCTAGGAGCTTGTTGAAAAACCCAAACTGAGCGCTTGGCTGATCAAACAAGGGCTG